>SWCB01004242.1_pt1 | contig 27942 bp, 22 predicted proteins | sample 4692901 | NCBI WGS metagenome assembly SWCB01 (sample SAMN10267276, study PRJNA491770) | bioreactor metagenome | isolation source: DHS bioreactor inoculated with subseafloor sediment | place: Japan: off Shimokita Peninsula | collected 2006-08 | reverse complement strand
TGAGATCATAATAAATAGCTTCTAGATTTTTAATTAAATAGCGATCCATGAAATCTTTAATCGCTTGATGCGTTGGTTGTAGTTCGTCTATTAACCACATGATACGTAAATCATTTCTTGCTGCTTTTTCCATCGCTCTTAAACTTGTGATGTTTTCCATCTGGCAAAACAGTATTAATTTGAGCATATTGACTGGATCATAACCGATTCTTCCTCTTGGATCTCTTTCGGTTTTTAAGTACTTTTTGACCTCCAATTTTGAAAATACTTCGTCAAATGTTCTTACTTCACTATCAAATGGTATTAAAATGCCTGTAGATAGTGGTAATTTTAACTGTTTTGCGTTAAAATATACTTGATTTAATTGAGTACTTGACATACTTCAATTATACCAAAAAACCGGGTCTTTTAGGAGACTCGGTTTTTGTTTAGGTCTGTTTTATTTCTTTACAGGCTCTTATTTTTTTATTTTTTAAATTGAAAGATCATACCTGCAAGTGGTCCTAATTTTGGCTTGATATAGTATTTAAAGCCATTGCGATCTCCTTTTGTTGTATAAAGTTGTGTACCATTAAATTGATTAGATCCACTGTATATATCTTTATCACTATTAAGGATTTCTTGATATCTTCCTGATCTAGGAACGCCAATCTCATAAGTTTGATGGACATTAGGTGTCATATTTAAAACAACAACAACAATTTCATCATCACTAAATCTTATATAAGAAAATACGGATTGTGCTCGATCATCAACAACAGACCATTTAAATCCTTTAGGATCATGATCATATTGATATAATGCTGGATGATGACGATAAACTTGTGCTAAATCTTTAAAGAAACGATGTTGTTTTTGAAAAGGTTCTTGACTAAGCAAATGCCAATCGAGTTCTTTGTGAACATCCCATTCACTAAAACCAGCAAATTCTTGACCCATAAATAATAATTTTTTACCTGGGTGTGATATCCAAAGCGTTAATAATAATCGCCAGTTCGCAAGTTTTTGCCACATATCTCCTGGCATTTTATTTGATAAACTACCTTTCATATGAACAACTTCATCGTGTGAGAATGGTAATACAAATTGTTCGTTAAATGCGTACACTAAGCCAAATGTGATTTTATCATGATGATATTTTCTATGAACTGGATCCTCTTTGAAATATCTTAAAACATCATTCATAAATCCCATGTTCCATTTATAGTTAAATCCAATACCACCAACATCTACTGGATGTGTAACTGCTGGATAATCAGTTGAGTCTTCTGCCATAAATAAGAAGCGGTCATCCTTACCAAATAAATGATAAGATAATTGTCTTAAAAAGTTGATTGCGTCTTGATTTACACCTATATTTCGATCACCTAGATAATAAATCAAATTAGATACAGCATCTATTCTATATCCATCAACATGGAAATAATCCATCCAAAATGTTAAAGCTGATAACATAAAACTTCTTGTAATGCCTTTTGAAAAATCAAGATTATCTGTACCCCATGTAACATTTTCTCTTCTTTTTTGATCATTAAACTCATAGAGTGGTGTACCATCAAAAAAACTTAATCCATGGGCATCTTTACAAATATGTCCTAAAACCCAGTCCATGATAACACCAATACCTTCTTGGTGAAGTCTATCGATTAAATACATATAGTCTTTTGGCGAACCATATCTTGATGTTGCAGCAAAATATCCAGTGCCTTGATATCCCCAAGAATCATCTAAAGGATGTTCATATAATGGTAAAAATTCAACATGTGTATACCCAATTGATTTGATATACTTGATGAGATCTTCTACAACTTCATTATAGGCTTTAAAAGCTCCAAATTTTCTTTGCCAAGAACCTAAATGAATTTCATAAATTAACACTGGTTGTTGATAAGGTTTTTGCTTTTCATACATCCATTTTTGATCATGCCACTCATAATGATCGATATCATATACTTTTGATCCTGTTTGTGGTCTAACTTCTGTAAAATGTCCATAAGGATCTGTTTTGTGAAGAATTCTGCCATCATGCGTATGAATTTCATACTTATAAATTTGCCATTCCTGATTTCCCGGAACTTCTATTCTAAAAACACCTTGATAATGTATTTTTGTTAATACATGTTTCCAGCTTTCATAATTATTAAATTCTGCTATCAAACGTACTTCTTTTGCATTTGGAGCATAAACAGTAAATTCTGTAGCGTAAACATCACCTTTATCATTTCTTAAAAGGTGAGATCCAAATATTTTAAAAGCTTGGTCGTGCAATCCATTTAAATACAAATTTACATCATGATCTGAAATAAGGCGCATAAGATTCTCCTTTATTTTTTGATATGAACAATATATATACCAGGTTGATCAACATAAATTGCGTTTTCTTCTGAAATTGCCTTTTGTGAAGGGAAAATAAGTTTTCCTTCTTCTAAAGGTAATTTTTCTAAATCATAATAATTTTTGATGTAATGAATCAAAATATGCTTATCATCTTCTAGTCGATAAACAATCAGTTTTTTATCTTTGACAATAGTTACATTTTGATTATAAGTAGTTTGTCTATAGAGTTTATATTTTTTTCTTAGCTTAAGTAAAGCTTTTAATTTTTTAACTGATTCTTCTTTTATTCTCCAATGAATTTGATTGATTTCATCTGGATGATTATATGAATTTTCAACACCTTTTTTCGTGCGATAAAACTCTTGACCAGCATGATAGAATGGGATACCTTGTGATATTGCAATTAAGTGATTTGCAAAATCTTGTGCGATTTTAAAATCAGGAAGTGCAAAACCATGAGATAATATCATTTTGTCATAAAAAGTTAAGTTATCATGACATTCTACATAATTGATCGATTGATTTGGTGATAAAAACATATCTGGTGAGCCGATGATGGCTTGCATCGCTTTTTGAGTTAAATGATGATTACCCATTGTGAAACCTAATCCATCGCCGTGTAATTCACCTTTCATAGTATTACGATAAAAGTCATTAAAATGAGCATAATTTGGAAAAGCTGCATGATTATGCATATTAGATCTATTTTTTGGTTTAACTTCTGTTTGCATATTCCATCCTTCACCATAAAGCATGATATAAGGATTAATCGCTTTTAACGTCTTTTCTATAGTTAACATTGTTTCTAAGTCTAGTAGTCCCATTAAATCAAATCTAAATCCATCAATTTGATACGTATTAACAAAATGAACTAAACTATCAACAATTAGTCTTCTAACCATGTAATTTCTTGTTTCAACATCATTTCCACAATATGATCCATCAGTCATTTTATAATCTTTATCATGTCTATAAAAATAACCAGGAACAATATCATCATATGGAAATGTTTTATGATTAAATACATGATTATAAACGACATCCATATTGATGCCTAATTTCATATCATGCGCAGTTTTTACAATCTTTTTGAGCCCATTAATGCGATCAAGTGGATTATTTGGTTCTTTAGAATACCATCCTTCAACCGCAAAATATAAGCTCGGATTATATCCCCAATTGTATTTTAGATTTTTCTCTTCATCAAAGACATCATCAAAGTCAAAAACTGGAAGTAATTGTAGATGAGTCATTCCAAGTTTTTTAATGTAGCTTAAAACATTACCACCCAAAATTTTACTTTCTTCAATTAATCCTTCATATAAACCTTTGTGTTCAACATCTAAATTAATGGACATATCTCTAACATGGCCTTCATAAATGACTGCGTCCACATAGTTTTTTACTTTAATTGGTGTTTTTTCTAACTCTATCGTTTGGTTGAAATCAACAACGTGACTATATTTTGCTGATGCTGCTTTAGTATAAGGATCTTTTACTGATTTAAATGCATCAACAAGTCTAATATCATAATGATATGGTTTTAAATGATGATCCCCAACTACAGTAGTTTTCCAAATAGGCTCTTCATAAGTCATTGGATATCTTTTTTCATCAAGAACTAAAACAACTTCTTTTGCTACTGGTGAAAATAGATAAAACGAAGTTTCTTCCTTAGAATACACAAACCCTAAAGGTCCATCATATCTAAATCTTTTTTCAAATGCAGGTGTTAATGTGACAAGACCTATCAGCAAAGGATATATTTTGCCATTAATTGTAATATGATCTACTTCGTGTAATCTCATATCTCTATCTGTTTGAAAATATTGATGTAATCCGTTTTTTAACCAATTAACTTCGTATCCATCAAGTTTGATTTCATAGATATATGCATCACTTTCAACACGTAACAATCTAAAATCATCAATAAAAATATTCATCGTTTTTGACCTCGGTTAGTTCTAATTATCATAGGTTTATGGTTTAATTCTATTTTACCATGTTTGACGATAATATCTTCTTGATTAAGCATATTTTGATAGATACCATCCTTTAATAAAACTGGTACTTCATCTTTATTTTCAAGATTAAAGATACCAAGTAAGTACTGGTCATTATAGTCATATGAAAACACTGCAATGTCATCATGATTTTCTAAATGAAAATTTCCATGTGTAAAGATTGGATCTTTTTTCATGGTTGTTAACAATTTGATATAGTTCTCAAGAGATTTTTCTTTTTGCCATGGAATTAAGTCATTTTCAAATAAATCTGGATAATGATCAATTTCATGTTCCATTCCAGCATATATAAATGCAGTACCCTTAATAAAAAACATCATAGTTAGCATGTTTATAAAATGATTGTGATCCCTAACTTTCGATCTCAATCTTTTTTGATCATGATTTTCAAAATTTCTAAGTTTGATATAGTTTTTAGGATAAATCATTTCTTGATGATAAATCTCTTCAAGCCATCTAGATAATTTCTTATTGTCTTTTAAGAGATAATCATCCATATAATCAAAAATGTCATAGTCGTAGCATATATCAAATGCCTCATACATTTGACTATCTGATGAACAATCGTAACCTAAATCTCTAATATATTTAATAAAACCAGGATGTACTGATTCTGTCAGCCAGATTAAATCTGGATTGATCTGATCAACTGCTTTTCTAGCTTCCACCCAAAACTCAATAGGTAATAATGGTGCAACATCACAACGATATCCATCAACTATTTTCGCCCAATACTTAAGGACATCTATGAAGTAATCCCATACCTCTTTGTTGCTATAATCTAAATCTGTAATATCGCTCCAATCACCAACACGATTTGCGAAACTACCATCAGGTTTTTTGTAAAACCAATCTGGGTTTGTTTGAGTTAATACAGAATCTCTAGATGTATGATTAATAACGATATCCATCATAACTTTCATATCTCTTTTATGTGCTTCATCAACAAGTTTTTCTAAATCGTCGAAAGTCCCTAATTCAGGATGAATTTGATAGAAATCAACTATAGAATAAGGGCTACCTTGAGCCCCTTTTCTATCTTTTTCTCCAATTGGATGAAAAGGGAGTAAATAGATGATATCTACTCCCATGTTTTGAATTCTATCTAAATCATCAATAATACCTTCGAAATTTTGTTTTTTCGAATGTTGTCTAGGAAAAACTTGATAAATGGTAGCACTTCTTAAGTTTAAGTCTGTTTGCTTAGCCATTTGAATCATTCCTTCTTATTTATTGTTTAATTTAATTGTTTCTAAATGCCAAATATCTTTGTTATAGTTTGCAATCGTGCGATCAGATGTAAAGAATCCTGAATGAGCAATATTCATAATAGATTTATGTAACCAACCTTTACGATCCTTATAGGCTTCATTAGCAACTTCATGTGCTTTAACATAACTGTCAAAGTCTTTCATGACTAAGAAATAGTCGCTATTTAGCAAGTTATTTAAAATATAATCGAAATGTGCTGGGTTCTTTTTAAGTGTTCTAATGAATTTAAACACATTTTGTAATCTAGGATCTTGATCGTATATTTCTCTTGGCTTATAGCCATTCTTTTCATATATTTTTGAGACTTCTTCAGCAGATAATCCGAAGATAATATTATTTTCTTCACCTGCTTCTTGAACGATTTCAACGTTTGCTCCGTCCATTGTACCAATGGTGATTGCTCCATTCATCATAAACTTCATATTACCAGTTCCACTAGCTTCTTTAGTAGCAGTTGATATTTGCTCTGATAAATCTGCTGCTGGCATGATGTATTCTGCATAAGTGACATTATAGTTTTCAACAAATACGACTTTTAATAAATCATTAGTATCTTTATCGTTATTAATCACTTCTGATACTGTATCAATAAGTTCGATAACAGCCTTAGCCATATGATAACTTGGTGCAGCTTTTGCTCCAAAAATAAATGAATGTGGATAATAATTCTTCTTGAATGCTTCATCTGATTTTAATCTTTGATATACATAAATGATATGAAGAATATTCATAAGTTGTCTCTTATATTCATGAAGACGCTTGACTTGAATATCAAAAATTGAGTTTACATCGAGTTTAACACCTTGTTCTGCATAAATACGATCAGCTAATGCTTGTTTTTTAGCACGCTTCATATCATCAATTTGTTTTTGTGTTTCTAAGTCATCTTTGAAAGGATCTAGCAACTCTAGTTTTGTTAAGTCTTCTCTCCAAGATGTACCAATTTTTTCATCTAAAATTTGAACTAATTCTTTATTGGTGTGAATTAACCATCTACGATGCGTAATTCCATTAGTTTTATTATTAAACTTATTAGGATATAAAGTGTAGAAATTCTTCATTTCAATGTGTTTTAAAATGTCTGTATGAAGTGCCGCAACCCCATTAACACTAAATGATCCAAAAATACAAATATGAGCCATACGTACATGGTTGTGACCGATAAGTGACATTAAATAAATTTGCTCGTTATTAAATCTACCATCATTTTCAAGAATTTGTTTGAATCTACGATTCATTTCTTGTAGAATTTCATATATTCTAGGAAGTAGATTTCTAAAAATACCTTTGTCCCATTTTTCTAGAGCTTCAGCTAAAATCGTATGATTTGTAAATGCGCAAGTATTTGTAGTGATATTCCATGCTTCATCATAACCAATGCCTTCTTCATCCATAAATATTCTCATTAATTCAGGAATAACAAGCGTTGGATGTGTATCATTGATTTGGAAGGTGTAATACTTATGAAATTCTTTAATAGAACGTCCTAAAGCTTTGTGTTCTTTAATCGCGTGTTTAACACCAGCTGCACTGAAAACATATGATTGAAGTAGTCGAATTGTTTTTCCATCTTCTGTTGAATCATCAGGATACAATTGATCATCAACACCATCAACAATTTTCATATATTCTTCATCTTGATGTTTTTGTTTGTCAGATGGTTCAGTTGACCATAATCTTAATGATGTTACAACACCATTTTGATCACCAACAACCTTAACATCATAAGGTACAGCCTTAATCCATACAGGATTAATCAGTTTTGTATGTTCTACATAACCAAAAAGTGGAATTTCAATTGCGTTTTCTTCATCTCTTGATTCCCAAATAAACTCTTGATTTAACCATGGATCTTTATGTTCAACTTGCTTATGATCTTTGATTTCTTGCACGAAGAACCCATGTTTATATCTTAAACTATTTCCATAAAGTGGTAATGCAAGCGATGCAGATGAATCTAAGAAACATGCCGCAAGTCTACCCAAACCACCATTTCCTAAACCAGCATCAACTTCTGCGTGTTCTACTTCATTTAAGTCAATACCTAACTCATTGAATCCTTCTTTAACAATGTCGTAATATCCACTGTTTTGAAGATTATTAGTAATTAATCTACCCATTAAAAATTCCATTGAAAAATATATGGTTTTTTTCATTTGATGATCGTTAACATATTGATTTGTTTTTTGAAAAGCATCTTCTAAACTTTCATCTAAAAGGTGTGCTAAAACGTTATATCTTTGATATACAGTTGACTCTTTAAGATCAACTTTATATGTTTCATTCAACTTTGATAAAAATGCATTCTTAAAATCATTTTTAGTTTTAAAATTATTTTTCATGTTTATGTCTCCTTACATACTTTATCAATTATATTTTACCATGAAAGCTGTCTTCTGATATGTTGGTACCGTTTACACAAATATAAAAAATGATAAAAAAAGGGTGAACAATTCACCCTTTACTATAAAACTTTTTTTAACCCTTTGTAGCACCAGCCATAATACCTTCGATAAGATATTTTTGGAAAGCCATATAAAGCGCTGTAATTGGTACACCAACGAAGATAGCACCAGCTGCGAATGCACTATAATGTTGATAATTAAGGTCATTGATAAACCTAAATAAACCAACAGCAAGTGTCCATTGCTGAGTAATATCATAATCTGGGCCTGCACCTTCAGGTTTAAACCTTAGCAAATATCCTGGAAGCATATAATCCATCCATGGTCCCATAAACATAGATACCGCAACAAACGTTAAGATCGGTACTGCAAGTGGTAAGATAATCCTAATAAAGATTTGGAGTTTATTCGCTCCATCAATCATCGCAGACTCATCTAAATCTTTTGGTATTTGTGATAAGAACCCTTTAATAAGCCATAAGTTACCTGGGATACTGCCACCGATATATAAAATAGATAAAGCTGTAGGTTTACCTAATAAACCAAACTTCCAGAAAAGTACATACATCGCAATTAACCCCATAAATGAAGGGAATGCTTGAAGCACTAGTATCGTAAGAAGTCCTGCTTTTTTACCTTTGAAACTAAATCTTGCAAATACATATGAAGCACCAGTAATCAAGATTGTACCAACAAACATATTGATTAATGCAATCTTTAATGTGTTCCAATACCATCTTGTAAAGTTTGTTTCTTCAAATAAATATTGGAATGCTCCAAATGTTGGATTTTCTGGCCAAATTGCACTTGGAATATCTGTTCTAAGGTTAGAAAATGCCATACCAAAGATATAAATAACAGGAACAATAACTATAATTGCAACTAAAGTAATTTCACCGTATATCAAGATTCTTTGAACAAAATTTGATAAACTGAAAACTTGTTTTAATCCTTGTTTTGAAACATTTCTGCGTTTTTCTTTAGAGTAGTAATAATAGAATCCATAGACTGGTATTAGCCCAATTAAGCCGACCATTGTACCTTCATAACCTTTTTTACGAGCATAATCTACAACTGTACCTTGATGTATAAACAACAACAAGATTACGATAAATATTGAAAATAATGTTTGTAATAAATTGTTTTGTAGTGATAAATAAATCAATACTGCTGCTGGAACAAATATAACAATTCCAACAAACACAACTAGCATCGTAAATAGTGTTCGTTTAGATAAGATATCAAAACTTAACAAGTGGTTAAGTTCAATGTCATCAACATTTGTTCTTGATTTTAAATTCTTAGCATAATAATAACCATAAACTGGAATCAAGCTCATTAAAAGATATTTTCTTCCTTCATATCCTTTTTTAACTGCATGATCATAAGCTGTTCCAAAACTTACTCCGATAAATACGAGTAAGACATAAATCAATAAGACATATAATAGTATCATCGCTTAATCCTCCTGGAATGCTCTTGTTTTTGATAGGTTCCATGCAGTTAAAGACCCAACAAACAAGAAGATCAGTACTGAGAACACAGATGCCATATTAAAGATCGAATAATCAACCGTTAATGTATACATCCATGAAATCAGGATATCCGTGTCTCCAGCAAACCCTCTGCTGGCTATACCAGAATTCGGACCACCACCAGTGATAAAGTAGATGACCCCGAAGTTATTAAAGTTCCCCGAGAATGTCATAATTAAGATCGGTGCTGTCGAATAAAGCACTAATGGCATCGTAATTTTTGTAATCTTTTGCATATTGGATGCCCCATCGATATCTGCAGCTTCGTAAAGCGTTTTGTCGATTGCTGTCATAACCCCTGTCATGAGTGCCATGAAATAAGGGAATCCTAACCAGATGTTAACAACAATAAGTGTTGCTCTAACAAAAGTTGGATTAAATGGGTTACTAAACCATTGAATATTCGATTCACCTAAATAGAGTAATTTTGAAAAGCCTGTTAAACTTTCGTAACTTACTCCTAACATATTAAGATTTCTTAAAATTTCATAAATACCTATATCTTGTAAGAACGTATTAATAAATCCGACTTCATTAAACATAACTGAGAAAACCATTTGTGATAATAACGCTGGAATCGCCCATGGCAGGATCAGTACAGTTCTCCAAAACTTTCTAAATACAACTTTTTCGCTATTTAAGATTAATGCTTGGAAGAATCCACCAAAGAATACGGTTGCTGTAGCAAGCACTGCCCAAACAACTGTCCATGATAAAACTCTCCAGAAAGCTACCCCAAAGGATGCCCCTAAACCACTTGTAAAATTAAATAATGCTATAAAGTTTGTTAATCCTACCCAATCGAATGTATCTAACATCGATTCGTTACCTGAAATATTTGTGAATGCTATAACAAAGCCAAATGCAATTGGCATGATTGAAATAAATCCTAAAACAAAAATCGCAGGTGATAAGACAATATATTCAAAGCTTTCTTCATAAACATTTTTAAAGTAAGCTCCATCCTTTAATACTTTTTCTTTCTTTCTCTTCTTTTCACTAGTTACATAGGCATCTCGAATACCCCATGCCATAAATATGAAGAAAAAGAAAGATAATATAACACCAATTAAACCTTCAAGTAATAACATGGTTGATACATGCCCTCTAACAGGCACTGTCTCAGATACACTAAATGATGTTAATAATGAATAATCACTATCACTATTACCAACCATTGCATCCATTAGTCCCATATGACCACTAATATTCACTTTTTTTGCAGTTCCTAAGGTAACTACAGACCAATAACCTCTTACAAATAACCCACCTTGATCATAGAAGAAATTATTATATTGTTCTTCAAAATCATCTCTAATCTCAGGGTTTAATTCATGATATATTTTTATCATTAGTTTTGTGATATCAACACCGGTATACTCATTCCATGCATATGAGAATGTGTATGACATCGCTTGTCTAAATGTCACTGAAAACTCTGTTTCTTTATATTGAATTCGTCTTGAGTTATAAATTAGATTTGGTTCATAATATTCATAAATGTTTCCATCTAGTAGATAAATCGGACCTTCAACTGGAACTTGTGTAGGATCTGTCAAACTCACAACTTCACTAGTCTGTAAATCGATGTATACTGTTAAAACACCATCTGTAGCTCTTACATAATATTTTGATCCATCAGTAAAAATATTGCCTGATTTCACAAACAATGTAAGGTCAGTGACGCTTGTTATAATGTTATTTTCGTTTAATTCTCCCGTAAGAACTGTAGTTTCTACATATTCTTTTTTGTTGCTTCCGTCTTCTTGTTCTATGTTTCTTTCAACATAGTATTTGCCATCAACATCTTTATATAGGGTTTGTTTTCTAATCAAATGCACTAGGTTTTCTTCATTATAAGTCGTATTAAAATCCTCTAGTAATATATCTTCACTAGTCACCATGTTGGTATATTTGATTGGATTATTCTTTTTGAGATCTTGAGCAAAGAATTCTATAAATAATTCTTCAGTTAGGTTAGTCGCACCACCTATTTCATCAAGAAATAGATCGAAATCTTCATAAGATTCGCCTTCAACAAGTTTATTATAATTATACTCCGCCATAAACCCATTAACGTACCATTCATCGCCTAAATTATTACCTGCAACTTTATCGTAAGCATTAATATCATCTTGATAATGACTTGTTCCAAGTTCAATACCTATAAATAATACAAAAACGACAAAAAAGAATAGAAACTTAAAGATTTGCCCATTGAGTAATTGTCCTAGGCCCCAAACAATCCCAGAAGCAATTGCTTTTAAAATGCTAAATATTTTCATTGAGCCCTCCGTTATATAAACTAAATGAGGACGGCAAGATTATGCCGCCTCATCATAGTTTTAATATATATTATCTTACTTTTTTTAACCAGCTAGACCTACACGAGTTCTATATGATTGTTCAGCTGTAGCAGCTGCTGTAGCAGGAGCAACACCGTTGTTCCACACTTCAATAACCATAGTTTCACCTGGTCCCCAATAATATGTTACTTGTGGGATTGTAGGCATTGGAACTGATGTTTGTAATTGATCAGCCATAGCTAATAATAATGAATCTGTACTTACACCTTCGATATCTCCTAAAAGATCAGTCTTAAGTGCTGGTAATTTACCTTTGTATTCATACATTAATTCCATAGCGATGTCAGAAGCTAAGAATTCAACAAATTTAATTGCATCTTCTCTATTTTCTGAGTATTTGTATACTGCAGCCATTTGAGCACCAGCAAATGTTTGAGTTACTGTATCAACACCATCAACATTAATTGTTGGCATTGGAGCAATCGCAAAGTTTAAACCAGCATTCTTATAAGCTTCAATATTCCATGGACCTGCAATGATATAAGGAATCTTACCTAATTCGAAATTACCACCAGCTGAAATTGAGTTATGAGAACCTGTACCAGTTGTACGTGGTTTAAGTTCGTCTCTCATCCATTCTAATGCTGGAACTGCATTTTCAAATCCTACTGCAGATGGATCATCTAAGTTATCACCAAATGGATAGAATCCAAATGCTGAATAAATCGCTTGGTTGAAGTAACTATCAGCCCAGTGACTTGAAGTTCCTAAATAATATAAACCAGCTTCTGCGTTAGTTCTACCAGAACCATCAGCAGCTTGAGCAGCATTCCAAACGTCAGCTGCAGCAAAGATTTCTTCGAAAGTTGTAGCAGGTGTAGTGATTAAATCAGTATTGTAATATAAACCAACTGATTCTAATGACATTGGTACTGCATATAATCTTTCAACAGCATTTTCGCTTGCTGGATCAAATGAGTTAGCAGATTCGTCATAAGTTAAAGTTGCGATTTGAAGACCTAGTTCAGCTGAACGTTCTTCAAGTGCAGTACGAGTTGCTTCAGGAAGTGGATAAACCAAATCTTCTAAAACAGCTTGTGCTAAGTGGTCATGTGGGAATTGGAATACGTCAGCACCATTTCCTGAAGGACCAAAAGTCTTTAACAATTCACGAGCATCAACACTACCCATATGTTCGTGTTCAACAACGATATTTGGGTATACTTTGTTGAATTCTTCGATAACTGCTTGCATATATTCACCATTTTCATCATCAATCCATACACGGATTTTTGATTTTTGTGTAAATGTATCAGCGAAATCGATTAATTCACCATTATTATCTGGATCCGTTGGATCTGTTGGATCTGTTGGATCTTCAGTGTCATCACATGCAGCAAGAGTTAAGCCACCTAATAATACAAATAAAATTAATAGAAATTTTTTCATGATATAGCCTCCCTTACTCTTTAACTACTCTGAAGATGAATGTTTCTTCGGTAACATTACCCCATTCATCAACAACACGTAACATAATTTCATAATCGCCTTCTTCTCTAGTATCTAATACTGAGAATTCACCTTTAGGTACGAATACGAATGGTGTTAAGTCACCGTCACGATCGTCAGTAGCTCTAAATCTTGGGAATAAGTTTTGATTAAACGGAGTTCCCCAAGGTACTTCGATTATTCTTTGATCAGCATCAACACCAACGATATTAGTTGGAGAAATAAATGTAATCACAGGTGCTTCTGTATCCATTGCTAAATCGATTTGTGCTTCAACTTCACCATTATTAAAGAATACAGTATATTCAGCAGTATTCACAAGTGGAGTCTTTAAGATAACAACAAATGAATTTAATGTTGTATTTGTAGTTGCAAAGTCAACACGGTCAATTGTAAGTGCTGAACCATATGTACCATCACCTAAGTCAGCTCTAACTTCAAACCAACCTTCGATTTCTTTTTGTGCTAAATACTTAACACCAGCATCTGGATATGGTGATTCAACTAATGCACTTGTCTTAACAATAATTGTTGTAGGATCAACTGCATAAGTACCATCTTGTTCTTCAGCATTGTATTCTTTTAATTTGAAAGTAAATGATTCATCAGAGAATGTAGCTGGATCATTGTAATATACGTTGTCACCAACTGAGTATGCATTACCTTTACTTAATACATAAGCAACACCAGTGTCACCTAATACAGGTGATGCAGGAAGTGCACTTGATAATACAACGTCACCAGTCTTCTTAGTAGCGTCATCGCCAGCATAAACTAATAAACCAGCATCAGCACTTGTAGAATGTAACATTGCAGCTTTTACTTCATTACCGTCTGATGTTTTACCAGCAGTACTGAAAACTTGTGCAGGATTACCCCATTCAGCAGGAACATCTACCCAACCGTTCCAAGCATGAACACCAATGTTTTCTTCATAGCTTCCTGATGGATCATAATATACTAATAACATATTATAATGATCGTTTGATGCAACAAATGATTGTGGATCAGTGATCACGCCTTCAGTTTTAACTGTTGCAGCGCCTTCGAATACATATACGTGAACTGTTTCGCCTTCAATAATTGTGTCTGCAGGAATATTAACATCACCTGTTAATTTTCTGTCCCAGTTAGGACCGCCATTTTCCCAAAAAACAGCAATAAATCCGACTTCTGTTCCAACAGCTATGTCGTTATAGTTCCAGTATGCACCAAAATCATCAGTGCCATCTGCTTCTTTACCAGCTGCTGTACTACCCCAAGCCCAAGATCCAAGACCTTCATAATTGCCATCCCAAGCTTGGAAATGTACAACTAAGTTACCTGTACCAGCTGCTGATGCTTTAACACCAAATAAAGCTGCTACTGAAAGTACTAAGAAAAAGGCTAATAATACTTTTTTCATTTTATTCTCTTCCTCCTAAGTTTTTATTAAGAATTCTAATCAATTCTCGACACTTTGATTTTATCATAATATGTAAAAAAATGTAAACGCTTTATACTTTGTGCAATTGTGCAACCGTTTTCCTTTTGTAATCGCTATCATGATATTAACAAAATACTCTAAATACATGTTATATTTAAAATATAAGGAGGCATAAAAATGAAAAAAATAATAACAATGCTACTCGTCATATTTTCAATTTTTACAATAGGTATAACTTCTGTTGCTGCAGAACTACCAACAACACTTGTTGTACATTATTATAGATATGATCAAAATTACACCGGGTACGATTTTTGGATGTGGGAAAGTAGTCCTTCATCTCTTGGTGGAGTTGAACACGATTTCGATCCATTACAAACTGGAGACTATGGTGTTTATTATGAAGTTAATTTAACTGAAGATTATCCAACAGCTACACAATTAGGTATTATCATTAGAAAAGGAAGCTGGGATGGATATCGAGAACCAGGTGGAGATCGTTTTATTGATTTAAACACGATCGAAGTCATTGATGGAACTGCTCATGCTTATTTTGTTGAAGGCGATATTAGAATTGGAACATCTCAAGATGATCTAGATAATAACATTCCTGACTATAGAGATAAAATTTTAACTGCTGCATTTAATGCAAACGAGCAAATCGTCTTAAAGACAACAAGTGTTCCAACACTAGGAATTGATGTTTATGAAAACGATACACTTGTTTTATCAACAACTACTACTACAACAACGACAACCATAACTGTTCCAGATATTGATATATCAAACACTTATTCGGTTGTTGCAAAATTTGCTGATAACGAAAGTGAACAAGTTGTGTCATTACAAAATATTTATGACACTGAAGCATTTGAAGATTTATATACTTATGAAGGCACTTTAGGTGTTAGCTTTGAAGATGAGTTCACTGTCTTTAGATTATGGGCACCTTTAAGTCAATCAGTAACATTAAATATTTATAATCAAGGTCATCCAAATTATAATGATTTAGGTGAGCCAAACAGTGAACTTACTCCTGTAGAATCAGAACCTATGTATAAGATAGAAAATGGAGCATGGGAAATTAAGTTAACTGGAGATTATGATTTTAAATATTACACATTTAGTGTTAATAACAATGGACAAACATTTGAAGTCACTGACCCATATGCTTATTCTACTGGTGCAAACGGTCAAAGAGGTATGATAGTTAACTTTGATGAAGTTAACCCTGAAGGATGGACATATGATGATCGTCCTGATACTATCGAAAACTTAACTGACTATATTGTTTATGAACTTCATGTAAGAGATTTAACAACTCACAATTCATGGCAAGGTACTGAAACATACCGTGGTAAGTTCATGGGCTTAACTGAATCAGGTACGACTTATACTGAAGACGGACTGACTGTTAAAACCGGTTTAGATCATATAGAAGAGTTAGGGGTAAATGCTGTTCAGTTATTACCAATATTCGATTTTGGATATGTTGATGAAGTTCAAGTCGCAAACAACCCAAATTATCAAAATCTATTCAATTGGGGTTATATGCCATATCACTTCAATACCCTTGAAGGTTCTTATGCAACAAATCCATTTGATGGTGCTACAAGAATTAATGAGTTTAAACAAGTTGTGATGGCACTTCATGAAAAAGATATTAGAGTAATTATGGATGTTGTTTATAACCATACAGGTGAATCTGCAACTTCTAATTTCCATAAAATTGTTCCTGGCTATTATCATAGATTAACCCAAGATGGTGGTTTCTCTAACGGTTCTGGTACAGGTAATGAAACAGCTTCAGAACGTGCAATGATGAGAAAATTCATGGTTGATTCAGTGGAATTCTGGGCAACTGAATATAATTTATCAGGTTTTAGATTTGACCTCATGGCACTTCATGATTATGAAACCATGAATGAGATTCAAGCAATGTTATCAGACATTGATCCAACCATTGTTGTTTACGGTGAACCTTGGAATGGTGGATCAACTCCACTTCCAACATCTATTGATGCTGGTAAAACTAACATTCAAAACATGAATTTAGTTGGTGCATTTAACGATATCACTAGAGATGCTGTTAAAGGCTCTGTATTCCAAGCAAATGAAGCTGGTTGGGTTCAAGGAAACGTTTCTACTTATAATTATGATGGTATTAAATATGGTGTTGTCGGTGGTATTGATTATCCAGGTATTAACCAGTTTGATGCTTGGCATTTAAATCCAAATCAAACCATTAATTATGTATCAGCTCATGATAACAACACTTTATATGACAAACTAAAATTAACAAGAGTTTCGAGCAGTTTAGTTGATGAATTACAAATTCAAGCAAATGCAATCATCTTAACATCTCAAGGTATTCCATTCTTACATGCTGGTGTTGAGATTATGAGATCTAAACCAGATGGTGCAGGTGGATATGATCACAACTCTTATGAGTCTCCTGATTCTGTAAATCAAATCAGATGGGATCGTAAAGTAGAATACTATCGTGTATTTGAGTATTATAAAGCTTTAATAAGCATAAGAAAAGCACTACCTCATTTTAGAATGGATAGCGCTGAACAAATTTTAGCAAATCTTGAGTTTTTAGATACAGATGCTGGCTTACAAGGATTAGCTTACAGAATTACTGGTGGTACAAATGCTCCTGATGTTGTTGTCATCCATTCTGGTAATCCACAATATGGTTTAACAGGTGTGACCTTAGATTCAGGAAAGACATATAAAGTATTAACGAACTCATTAGAAGCAGATCCAAATGGATTAGAAACTGTTACAAATGCAGTATTCGTTCCAGCAAATACAACTATGATTTTAGTTGAAGATTTAGGAGATGCTATTGAAATCAAAGAACCTTCAGTAACGATTGATAAAGGTCAAGCATTTGATCCAGCATCAAACGTTGAAGTTTTAAATGAAAATGTTGATATTTATTATTCAAATTATCATAATATCAATGCACCAGGTAGATATACCATTACAGTAGCTGTAAATGATCCATATGCTGGATACAAGCTATATTTCTACACACTTTATGTTGGTGGACAAGCTTACAATGTCACCGTAAATAATGAAGGAAGTGGTGAATAATATGAGAAAATTAACAACGGTATTTGTACTCATAATTATTGGATTAACTTTAGTCGCTTGTGGATCTGATGAACCCAAGGATATTGAAGTTACTGTGATTGATTTAACAGTTGAATCAAGTGAAATGATTGCTGAAGTTATCGTAACAGAAGATTTCAAAGAATTATCTCAACTTGAAGAAATTGCATATAATGTCTCAAGTCAACTTTATGAAGAAAACTTTGAAATGATTGGAGCTTCTTCTTACACATTAATTATCAACTTTTATGACAGTCAAAGTAGTTTTGATGCTGAAGACGTTACTTATGGCACAATTATATTTGATGTGAACAAGACTATGGAAAACCCGGGATTGTCACTAAATCAAAATCAATTATCAATCGATTAAAAATAAAAGGGAACTTATCCAAGTTCCCTTTTTCTTTATCTTTTTAAAACCATTTATGTTTTTTAAATATATACACCATCATACCAGCAACAAGCACACACACGGAAATAAATATGATTACTGCATGTTGATACTGTAACACCCCAAAATGTACGAAATTCATACCGAAGAAACCTGTTAAAAATGATAGTGGTATAAATATCGCTGAAAATATCGTTAACGTAGACATGATTTTATTCATCCTTGTGGACTGGTGATTCATGTTAAGGTCAAGTAATGTTCTCATCATATCTTTAAGATGGTTTAACTTTTGATCAAGTCTACTCATGTGGTCGATTAAGTCATGATAAAACGATTTGACTTGTTTGCTCATAATCACATGTTGTTTTTTTAATAACTCAACTAATTGTTCATAAATCGGACTTGTCATGTTTTTGAGTTGTATCACTCTTTTTCTAAGGACATAAAAATCTTCTTCATCGATTTGTTTCGCTTCAATAATTTGTTCTTCAAAAGCATTCATTTGCTCATCTAAGTTATCTAATATGTCCAAATGTTCATCTGTGATTAAATCTAAGATTTGATAAAACATAAAATCAGAACGATTTGTTTTTAGTTCTTGATATTCTTTGATTAATACTTCTAATGGCGATAAGAAATTAGGTTCTTTTTCATGAAATGTAAAAACGACTTTTTCACTTGCATAAATACTCATATATCTTTTGCGGATTTCTTTTTCATCTTTATGGAAAAATGAAAAACTCGCAAAGATATAGTCATCTCCATATTCGATTTTATTTCTTTGATGTACGTTAAGAATATCTTCCATGATAAATCCATCAATAGAAAACATTTCTTTGATTTCTTCCATCATTTTAATATCACTAAGTCCAATAACTTGTATATACTGTTGGTCTTCTTCTAGTTTTATATCATCGTATTTATCAAATCTATCTTTATGATATACAAATCTATTAATTTTTGTTTTTTGTTCTACATGCTCTCCTGTATAAACCATACTTTTTGGTTTAAAATAATCAGTGATTTTCAATATACCACCCTTTTTTATTCGATATTGTGTTTATGCTTATAATACTTTAAAACAAGTTCAAAAGCAACTGTTATCAATATCATAACGATAGTTATTGAGAAAACAAGATCGTATCTTAAATTCGTTTTTGCTTGATAAAGTAGGTTACCTATGGATGTTTTGGTTTGTGTTATAAACTCTGAAGTAACAAGCACTTTAAACCCTAACCCAAATGATTGATATAGTGCTAGAAAGATATGATCTCTAATAAAAGGCAAATAGACATGTTTAACACTTAATCTTAAATCATTTGTCTCTAAATGAAAGACATCTAAATAGCTCTTATCAATACCTATAATCCCTTGGTAGGTTGCTTGATAGAACAGCGGAAACACCATCAAAAATACGATGATATAGGGTGCATATGTGTAACCAAAGATTATATATAAAATAATAATAATTGATATGATTGGTATGGTCTTAAGTATCGTGACATATGGTTTAATCCAAGTTTCAAGATTTGAGAATCTTGCTGCAAAAATGCCTAAAAGCACACCAAAAAGACCTGAAATTAAGACACTTATAAATAATCTAAAAAATGAGGATGCAAAACTAATGATATTTACTTTTTGACTAAACAACTCAATCATTGCTTTACCAACTTGTGATATGGATGGCACTAAAAGAGGATGACTAACTACCTCATATATGATAAACCATATCAAGAAGATAAAAATGATTGATGATGTTTTTATAAGTCCTTTTTTCATAACATCCTTCTATCTATAAAAGGTATCGTTTGGTAAATTTTCACCAACAAAGTTAGGATTAAATCCTTTAAGTAAACCTAAGAAAAAAACGATGTCTCCTTTGATGTCTTGACTATCTTTAAATTCAATATTTGATCTTGGAATGGACTTAATGATGATCTCTTTATCCATACTTACTCCAAGTTTTTTTGCAAGATCTGCTGATGATTCTACATCTTCATGAAGTAAATCAATAGAGTTTTCAAAATCATCTTTAATCTTTTGCACAGCTTGATCAGTTAAAGATTGATGTACAAAAACACTTGCTTGAGGAAAATCTTCATATCCTGTCAGTGTTTCATATGCTACTTGAAGGTCAAGCATATCAATGCTTTCATTGCTCGATGTAATCACACTAAGTGAAGGTTCACTCATCAAGTAAACTTTACTTCCATCGATGATAAAATCACTTGCTACAGAACTAACACTATCTAGATACTCTACATTAAACTCTATGTCTAATCCTTCAAGTACATATTGCATCAATGCATCTGGTATTTGATTTTGTCCGAATGCGACAATATCAAGTGTTTCCATTTCATCTATATTTGATTTGCTAATTAAATAATAGCTTCCCCAAGTAATGGTTGCAATCAGTTGATATTCAGGTTTAGCATCATAAAGCTTTGCACCAAGATTTGTAGGTGCAACAATGACATCATAAGATGATGAACCAAATGCTGCAACCAAAGGATCAGCGCCTTCGATAATTGTGACATCATAGTCTTTACTATCTTGCATATATAGTTGTGCTAGTTGAGGAGATCCAGCTGGAACTATCATCGTTGTCTTTTCATTTTTGCATGATGATAGTAAGAAAATCATCATTACAAAAATCACTAGCAAAACATATTTTTTACTCAACATCATTATATGCTTCTCTCTTGTGATATTTTGTATGGAGTAGCTCATGCGCTTTTTTAGAATACGGTTTTTCTAAAAATTCTTCATATAGTTTTAAGACAAACTCGTTTTGATGTGATTTTCTTAAGTCATTTTTTTGATCGATATCATATAAAACACTAGCTCTTAATGTTCTAACATCATATCTTTCTTGATCGATTGCTTTTACAATTGGTTGTCCACCACCATTGATACATCCACCTGTACATCCCATAAATTCTACAAAGTGATATTTTGTAGGATTTTCTTTGATGATTTCTAAAAACTCCATGATAGCTACACCACCATGAACAACAGCAACATTTAAATCCATATCAGCAATCTTATAAGTTGCTTCTTTGATATCTGCATTACCTCTTACTTGCTTAAATTCAACCGGTGTAGATTTGTTTTCTAATATTTCACTAACCGTTCTAAGTGCAGCTTCCATAACACCACCAGTTGCTCCAAAGATTGTTCCAGCTCCTGTGTATGATGCAAGCACACCATAAGGTTTGCTATCTTCAAGATTTCTAAAATCAATGCCTCTTCTTCTAATCAGTCTAGCAAATTCTCTTGTTGTTAACACATAATCAACATCTTGATATCCGTCTCTACCCATTTCTTTTCTTTGAGCTTCTGCTTTTTTTGCAATACACGGCATGATAGATACTGAAACAATGTCTTTAGGATCAACTTCCATTTTTTCTGCATAATATGTCTTAATCAAAGCACCAGCCATTTGTTGAGGAGATTTACAAGAAGATAGATTAGGTATAAATTCTGGATAATATAGTTCTAATAGATTAATCCAACCTGGTGAACAAGATGTAAACATCGGAAATTTTCCACCATGTTCTAATCTATGGATCAGTTCAGTCCCTTCTTCCATAATGGTTAAATCAGCTGTAAAATTAGTGTCCATGATTTCATCAACACCTAATTTTTTTAGAGCACTAAACATTTTACCTTCAACATTAGTACCAATAGGATAACCAAACTCTTCACCAAGTGCTGCTCTAACTGCAGGTGCAACTTGTACAACAATTTTTTTGTTTGAATCTCTTAAATCTCTTTCCATTTGTTTAACATAATCATATCCTTTGATTGCACCAGTAGGACATGCACCAATACATTTACCACAATAGATACAACCACTATCAGCGATATCATGAAATAATGCTGGGCCAACATAAGTCTTATTACCACGCTCATTAAAATGGAGCACGGATAAACCGCTATATTTTTCACATGCTGAAACACATCGTCCACACAAAATACATTTACTACTGTCAATCACCATGACTTTCGATTCATCTTGATAATGATAAAAATCTAAGTCACATGGACCATATGAGTTTGTGTATTCATTATCTATTGAGTATCTTCTAAGTAAATCTAAAAATTCACAATTATTTTCTCTAGAACATTTAAAACATTCAAATTGATGTCTATGTGTGAGTAATTCTAAATTTAAAGTGACATTATCATAGACTTCTTGATCATCTGTGATAATTTTCATGCCCTCTTCTACGATTGTTTTACATGAAGGCTTTAAATTCTTTTGTCCTTCAACTTTTACAGAACATATACGACAGTTGCCTTCTTCATGCACATCTTTTAAGAAGCATAGACGAGGTATAAATATATGATTTTTTTCTGCAGCCTTTAAAATTGTATCACCTTGCTCAGCTAAGATGTCTACACCATTGATATTAATTTTTACTTTTTTATCCATGAATCACACCTCTTTCTAAAGGCTTGCTAGATATTGCTCCAACTGGACAAGCTTTTTTACAAGCACCACATTGTATACATAGTTCTGGATCGATTGTATGGATTTGTCTTGGCCATCCTGAAATCGCATTAACAGGACAATTTTTAGCACATTTTGTACATCCAATACAACTATCATCAATCACAAAGTTTGTTAAGTTTCTACATACACCAGCAGGACATGTCTTATCGACTACATGTGCTATGTATTCTTCTCTAAAATGTTTAAGTGTTGATAAAACTGGATTAGGTGCAGTTTGACCTAAACCACATAATGATGTTTTTTGGATCATTTCACCTAAACGTTCAAGCTCATCAATATCTTCTAGAGTGCCTTTACCTTCGCAAATTCTATTCAAGATATCAAGCATGAGTTTTGTACCTTCACGACATGGCGTACATTTACCACAAGACTCATCAACCGTAAAATCTAAATAGAACCTTGCAACGTCAACCATACAGTTATCTTCATCCATAATAATCATTCCACCAGAACCCATCATAGATCCTAATTTAGTTAAGTTTTCAAAATCAATTGGTGTATCTAAATCTTTTTCTGTGATACACCCACCTGATGGACCACCGGTTTGAATTGCTTTAAATTTTCGTTTATTCGGAATGCCTCCCCCGATATCATAAACGACTTCTCTAAGTGTGGTTCCCATTGGAACTTCAACTAAACCAGTATTATTAATTTTCCCACCTAAAGCAAACACTTTGGTTCCTGATGAGTTTTTAGTTCCTATGGATGTGAAATAATCAGCACCTTTTAAAAAGATAACTGGGATGTTTGCTAAAGTTTCTACGTTATTTACATTGGTTGGATATCCCCATAATCCTCTAACAGCTGGAAATGGTGGTTTTAAAACTGGCATACCTCTATATCCTTCAATTGATTTAATCAGTGCTGTTTCTTCACCACAAACGAATGCACCTGCACCTAATCTTATATCAATATCAAAACTGAATCCTGATTCAAATATGTTATCTCCTAAAAGATTATAACTTCTTGCTTCAGCAATTGCATGTTTTAGTCTTTCAACAGCAACAGGATATTCTGCTCTTACATATATATATCCTTGGTTTGAACCTATAGCATATCCACATATCGCCATGGCTTCTAACACAGAATGAGGATCACCTTCTAAAATAGCTCTATCCATGAAAGCACCTGGATCACCTTCATCGGCATTACAAATGACATATTTAATATCATTTTTTGAGTCAGCTGCAAACTGCCATTTCTTTCCAGTCAAAAAGCCTCCGCCGCCACGGCCTTTTAGACCTGATGCGGTTACTTGTTCGATAACTTCTTTTGGTGTTAATTCTGTAAGTGCCTTACCTAATGCTAAATATCCATCTCTAGCAAAATATTCAGTAATATCTAATGGATTGATTTGTCCACAATTTCTAAGTGCAATACGCTTTTGTTTCGAATAAAATTTAAGTTCACTCATTTGCTTGATTTTACCTTTATCTAAAGGATTTTTTACAAGCAAACGGTCAATGACTCTACCTTTTAATAGATGTTCTTCACAGATGGCTTTAACATCTGAAACCTTAACATGTGCATAAAATGTTTCATCTGGATATACAACAATAACAGGTCCCCTTTCACAAAGACCAAAACAACCTGTTAATATAAGTCCAACTTCTTCTTTAATACCTAATAAGGTTAGTTCTTCTTCAAAAGCTTTTTTGATTTCTTTTGAATGAGAACTCATACATCCTGTGCCTCCACAGATGAGGACTTGTATACGTTCTAACATGTTATACACCCTTTCTATTTGCTAACAAATATCTAGTTACTGGTTGGTGATTCATGATATGTTTGTCAACAATTTCTCTAACCATTGGGATGGTTAAGCTACAGTAAATATATGATTGACCAGTTTCATCAATCAATTCTGCCATAGGTTCATATGCACATTCACCCATGCATCCAACTTGTGTCACAGTGACATTTTTTAATTCATGGAACTCGACTTGTTCTAAAAATGCATTTAAAATAGGTCTTGCGCCACTCGCAATACCACATGTTCCCATACCAACTTGAATTCTAAATCCATCTTTGACATGTCTCATGGTCATTTTTTTTAATGATTCGTCTCTTAGTTTTTTTAATTCTTCTAGAGTTTTCATACGTCTACCCCTATATTTCTTAATTTTTGATTGATGTTCTCTTCAATATATTTTTTAATGCTTAATGTTTTTTGTTTTTGTAATATTTGTTTTAAATCAAACTTATAAAACTGTCCATTTTTTATATATATTTTTAATTGTTCTAATGCTTCATACATATATAAATCAGAAATAACGCTACCTATATTACCAAACTTAGGAAAGTCAATATGGTTGTGATTAAATGTTAATATGAGTGTTGTTCCATGATCTTTTTTTGATTTTAGTTCAAATGAACCTTCTGTTTGTTTTACTAGATCATAGATCATCGATAACCCAAGTCCAACACTTCTATGCTTGTTAGATGTGTATTCAAAGTTTTTAACCTTATTCAAAGTATCCTGGTCCATACCAGAACCATCATCTTGGATGATAACCGTTAAAACATTATAAAAGGAGATGGTCAAGGTGATGGTTTTTGCTTCGGCATGGATTGAATTTTGACATAAGTCATATATATAATCAGATAAATTATTCATGATTAAAAACCTTAAAAAAACAATCAATATCTAGTTTATCTAAATCAATCATGTTTTTTTCTGTTCTTTCTAAAATATCTACAATCTGATGTGCATCAGAGTTATGTACCCATTTTGCATGGATATCATCTGGTTTTTTATGTTTGTATTCGATAATAACTTTTTCTTTAAGTTTATCAATATATGCGATTCCTGAACGAAATGGTCTATCGATATGTGCAAAGATGAGTATATGTTCAAAAGGTTTTAGTAAGTCTTGTAAAGATTCGATAGTTATATCTAATTTATTAGTTAATAAATACGGATATAAATCGATAGTTTCATCATAAATATTTGTGATTTCTTGCATACCAAATAAATCTATATCATATGTTTCTTTTACTTTATATGCATCTAATTGTAGATCGAATCTTATCGCATCATCAACAGTTTTAAAATAACAAAGTACATCGAAATCTTCTTTAACTGTAATTTCAATACCAGGAATAAAAAGTATATCATAGCTTTTAGATATTTCATCTAATACTTTGAGTTGTAAACATGAGTTATGATCTGTTACTGCAATAATATCTAATCCTTTAATATTTGCCATATTAAAGATATTATGTGGTGTCATTAATACATCTGCACATGGAGATAACACACTATGAATATGTAAATCATAAGCATATCTCATATGATACCTCTTTGATAAAAATCAATAATAGCCTCATGTGTTAAAAGATTAGTTTTGATGATTGCTATATCTTCTTTATTTGCTCTATCGATAAGTTTTTGATCAACTTCTTGATCATCAACAATTACGATGACACGAATATCAAGCATCAGTGCTAAAGAAATCGTCGTTTGTGATGCAATTAGGGTAATGAGGGCTTCTTGATGTTTGACATGCTTAATCGCTGAACTTAATAAGTCAGTCGCATAAACACCATGAAACTCATTAGTTATTGTTCCTTTATTCGTTATTAATATATACTGATCATTTAAAACTGTCTCTACTTTACACATTAGCTTCACCCACAATAAAAATCATCCGTATATGTGTACCTAGTGGTGTTGAAGTGATTTCCATGACATCAGATAGTCTTTTCATGTTAGACAATCCCATCCCAGCTCCAAATCCATTCATATGATCATGTTCGGTTGCTGTACTGTAGCCTTCAGTCATCGCTAGATCTATATCTAATATTCCTGGACCGTCGTCATAGACATTGACTTCAATATAATTATCTTTCTCATGGAAAAACGTCATGTATCCCCCCACGGAATGAATGACAACATTGATTTCTGCTTCATAACATGAAGCGCATATACGTTTTAATAAACTTCGATCTATATTTTCTTGCTTTAATCTTTTTTTTATATCTGAAGATGCCCGACCTGCTAATTCATAATTCTTAGCGATGATTTGTTATTCTTTTTCTACCATTGGATATCGTATTTAATACCTCTAATACCATTTTGATACATCATGCCACTGATATTAAACATTGTATATTCAGTAGAAATCAAAATAATATTAGATTCTAAAGCAAGCTCTATAACTTTTTGTGATGGTACTTTTCCTCTAACAAGTAAAACAACATTCACATCAAGCATTTCAGCTGTTCGAATCGATTGTTGTGTCGCAAGTCCTGTGATTAAGATCGAATGATCTAAAATGCGATCATCTTTTACTGAATTCATGATCACTAGTGCATCACTCATTAAATCTGAACAAAATGCAAAATCAATGTCTTTATCAACAAAAAGTTCTTCGTGATAAACTTGACAATGATACGTTTTAATAATATCGCTAAGCTTCATGATGAGCCTCTTTCATTTCTTTTACGATATCCTTTACTTTACTAACACTTCCATTTCCATGGATTTGTTGGTCAACAGAAAAAACAGGAGCTAATCCACATGCACCAATGCATCTAGATGATGATAAGGTCACCTCACCATCAGCGGTTGTTTCTCCATCTTTGATGCCCAATTCTTTTTCAAAAGTTTCTAAAACGTTTTTAGATCCTCGAACGTAACAAGCTGTCCCTAAACAAACACTAATTTCATGCTCGCCTTTAGGTGTAACAGAAAAATTGCTGTAAAAAGATACAACACCATTTATTTTTGCAACACTTTCTCCAAGTTCTTTGCTAATGATTTTTTGGATGCTTAAAGGAATATACCCAAAAATCTCTTGTGCGTCATGAAGTGAAGGCATTAGCGGTCCTGGTTTAGATTTATGTTCTTCTAAACGCGCGTAAAAAAGTTCCAACTTTTCTTTGCAGAAGCAAGTTTCATTATTCATTTTTATCTACTCCTTAGTGAGTCGTTAATTTCATTTTCATTATATCATAATTCTTCTAATGTCAAGTATTTTGCTTTTAAAATAAGTATGATAACGTTTTCTAAAAAAGAAATAAATATGAAAAAAAGACATTTAACTTTAAAATGGAACCTATAAAATAGACACTTTGAAAAAAGGAAGCTATT
>SWCB01004353.1_pt1 | contig 28018 bp, 22 predicted proteins | sample 4692901 | NCBI WGS metagenome assembly SWCB01 (sample SAMN10267276, study PRJNA491770) | bioreactor metagenome | isolation source: DHS bioreactor inoculated with subseafloor sediment | place: Japan: off Shimokita Peninsula | collected 2006-08 | reverse complement strand
ACTTGTCCCCCCAAAGCATGGATAGGGCGCATAGTTTTTCTATGTGATCTATGATTCTTTATGATAATTCTTCTTTAGAACAACATAGAAAAGAAAGGTTGTATAATCTTTCAGGCCCAACCAGTTAGAAATTAAAAATTAGAAATTTCTTTTTTTAATTCTCCTTGTCTCCAGGTCCCCTTGTCTCCATGTCCTATTCTACCATCCCAGCAGCCACGCAAAAATCAACGGGGCTACAATGGTGGCATCACTTTCAACAATGAATTTGGGTGTGTCAATGTCAAGTTTACCCCAGGTGATTTTTTCATTGGGAACAGCGCCCGAGTAAGATCCATAGGAAGTGGTTGAATCACTGATCTGGCAGAAATAAGACCAGAATGGAACATCATGCCATTCCAGATCCTGGTACATCATAGGAACCACACAAATGGGGAAATCGCCGGCAATACCACCACCAATCTGGAAAAAGCCCACGCCTTTGCCCGAGGAATTGTTGCGGTACCATTCTGTAAGATAGATCATATACTCAATGCCGGTCTTCATGGTGGATGGATTCAGTTCACCCTTGATGCAATAGGAAGCAAATATATTCCCCATAGTGCTGTCTTCCCAGCCGGGTACAATGATGGGTAAATTCTTTTCGGCAGCGGCCAGCATCCAGGAATGTTTCGGATCAATCTCATAATCCTTCTCCATCACTCTGCTATTCAGTAGTTTATACATGAATTCATGTGGAAAATAACGCTCACCTACTGCCTGAGCATCTTTCCAAATTTTTTCAATATGATGCTGAATGCGGCGGAAAGCTTCCTCTTCAGGAATACAGGTATCGGTTACGCGGTTCATGCCTTTTTCCATTAATTCAAATTCCTCACGGGGCGTAAGGTCGCGGTAATTGGGAACCCGTTTGTAATGGCTGTGTGCCACAAGGTTCATAATATCTTCTTCGAGGTTGGCACCGGTACAACTGATAATTTGTACTTTATCCTGCCTGATCATTTCGGCCAATGATATGCCCAGTTCAGCCGTGCTCATTGCCCCGGCCAGGGTAATCATCATTTTACCACCTTCGGCTAAGTGGGTTTCGTATCCTTTAGCTGCATCTACTAATGCTGCGGAATTGAAATGTCTGTAGTGATGCTCAATAAATTGTGAAATCGGTCCCCGGTTCATGGTGCTTGTTTTTATTGCAAAGGTATGGATTTTTGTTGAAGAAGAAAGTAGGAAGTAAGACGTAGGAAGTAAGAAATAAGACGTAGGCCGTAGGAAATAGGAAGTAGGAGGTAGGAAGTATGTAGTTGAATTCGGATGGTTTCGACTTGGTTCGACAAAGAGCTCACCAACCAACGCTCAACCACCGAATGGATGCAGGAAGTTGAATGTAGGAGGTCTGAAAACCAGATAGCTTCCCGGATTATAAATTAGCCTTTGTAAATTAGAAATTGAAAAAAGCCCCCTTTCGGGAGCTTTTTATAAATGATAAACTAAGTTAAGACTAATTCTTAATCAGTTTTTGTACCAGGCGGCTGCCATCTTTTCCGTAGAAAGTAACGAAGTAAAGTCCGTTGCTTAGATCTGCGGTATTGATAGAAGTCCTGCCATTGTTATTGATCTGATAAGTGCCAACAGCTTGTCCAAGCATTGAGGTGATGGTCACCTCTTTGATGGAAGCTGCAGTTTTAATAATCAGTTCATTGCTAACAGGGTTAGGATACATCTGAACTTTGTCAACCAATGGATTAACAGGTACCGATAATACACCCGGAACTCCCCATTTGTAGGTAATATTTGCAGGCTCAGTAAAATCATATGCTCTGTTTCCCGGGTCGAGTCCTGGCATTACAACAGGGTCTCCTCCGCCCCATCCGGTGCCTTTGAAAAATTTAAAATCAAGGGGAGCATAAGGAATAGTCAAAGTTATTGAGTAGATTAAATCCCCGTCAGGATCGAGCATTTCATTGTTGGGGTTGCTTCCCGGCTCATTCCATACTCCGTAGATTGAACCCATTGTTCCTGCTAGATACACGGGTACATCAGTCATGTCTCCTGCTTCACTCATATCCACATTAAGGGTTAGTTCGGGTAATGCAGTAAAAGGATTGGGATCATTATTGAGAATGATATCGTCAAAGTAAATAACGATATCTTCTGTAAGGGTCAAAGGATCTTCAAAATCAGGCATGAAAACAATGGTTGGAAATACACCCGTATTTGCTGAAAAATCAAACACATAGTCTACCCAGACATTAACCTCCGTTTGTGGAAGAGTTGATGGCCATTCAAAGTTTGAGCCTGTTCCACTTTCAATTTTGAATTTAATAGGACTGACACGTGGTTTCCAGACTTTTACGTGCATGTATTTATTGGTTGTTAAATCAACCGGAGTGCCTGAAAAAAAACCGCCCCAGGGAACTCCATCTTTATCCCGATGAAATTTAAGTACATTATCACTCATATTAATTCCAGATTGGTCAGGATTCGGTACTCGCTCCATGAAACTCTCATCAGGAGGATTTGCATTTCCCATATAATTTAGAGGAATAATCTCATAATTATCCATCACTTGAACTGGAGCACTTCCAACAGCAGGATCATTGTTTGCAACAAGATCATCAAAATAGAGGGTGATGTCTTCTGTAAGTGTCAAAGGAGTTTCGAAATCAGGAATAAGTACAATCTTTACGTAATCACCGCTTACAACACTCATGTCGAAAACCAACTCTTCCCATTGGTTAATGGCAGCCTGTGGCTGCATTGGAAAGACATCGCCTGAGTTTACTGCTCCTTCGTATTTGAAAACCACCGGACTAATGCGTGGTTTCCATACTTTGATATGCACGTATTTGTTTGCGGTAACATCAATTGGGGTAGGCAGTGTTGCATACCAGCCAGCCCATGGGTCACCATCGAATCCACGTACCATTTTTACAACAGTGGCACTCGTGTTAATTCCGGATGGATCCGGATTGGGGACAACAGTCAATGAACCGTTAGTTCCGCCTGAAAAGAGGTTCATTTGTATGCTCTCGAAGTCTTCAATCGTTTGTGCGATTGAAGTAGCAGCGAATGCCATAAAAATCAACATTAAAAAAGTAATTTTTCTCATAGTTGTTGGGTTTTGGTTATTAATTATTTATTACCACAAATATAAGGCTTTATTCAATTGTTTACTAATTGTTTCTGAAAAAAAGAATATTTAATGTGAAAAAGTGTTAAAAGTACACCAACTATGTTCATTTGATCATTTACAGCAAAAAATATCGCCCCAAAGATGGAGATTTTAATGAATAAGTTTCTGATTAAGAGTTGATAAATTTGTTTTTATCGAATTGGGCATTTATTCAATAATATTAAAATTCCAGATAATCGGGTTAATCGTTTATAATTAGTCAATTACTGCTCAATTTGCTTTAAGGTAATCATATAAATGATTTTGTCTTCTTTGTTCTACATCCTTGCAACAAAGGGTTGCAACCACTTGTTAATCAGTGAGTATCTTCAATTTCTGTTTTTGATACTCAAGTGCCTGTTTCAATGTTTTTATTAAGATAAATGCCATGTCGCAAGACATTGATATTTTTACAATCAAATAATTCCATTACTTTTGAGCTTTTTGTGGGTTTTCTCAGCATATAATTACTGTTCCTGTTGTGTTTGCAAATCGTATAAAAGTCATCTGCCTCATTCTATGCACCTTTATTTTGTGGGCAGGGTTTCTTTTTTCGGTAAATGTCAAAGCGCAGGGAAAGGTTCAGGAACAGATTATTTCTGAAGACCTCGGTAATAAGTATTTTGATGCACTGGATTTCTTAACCAGGAACAACTGGATGCTGGATACCCTGATGGAATATAAAATCAATCCCGACCTGGCTTATGGGATTATTTTTCCGGGGCTGGTCAATTATTCTGCCTTGCGCGACATTATGGAAACAGGGGCCTCCCGGACGCTTTACGTGCAGCGGGGAAGAAAGTATTCCCATTTTACCATCGGCCGTTTTCAAATGAAACCTTCCTTTGCCGAATTGGCCGAACGAAATGTTACCAGGCAGAAGCTCACAAAGTATGAATTCAATCTTAAAAACTCAGTTCAGGCCCGAAGCCAGCGGGTAAAACGTCTCGATTCGCCCGAATGGCAACTGCGTTATCTGGTATTTTTTGTACGTCTGATGGATAAGCGTTTTGCCCACATTGAATGGAAATCGGACGATGATAAGGTCAGGTTTTATGCCACCGCTTTTAATGTTGGCTATAACCGCGATGAGCGTACCATTCGCCGGATGATGAATCCCCGAACCCGTTATGTAAGGCCAAAAAAATCGAAGGTTAAATATCGCTATGGCGATGTGGCTGCTTATTTTTTTGAGAATGATGGACACCGGTTCAGGTTATCGGAAAAGGTAGAATAGTAGTTTGCCGCGAAGGCGTAAAGACCTGCCTGCGTGCTACTACGGCAGGCAGGCACCAAGTGGCACGAAGATTTTTTAATTCGCAAATTCTTTTTTACCATGCGAGCTGTAGTTTATTTGACTTTGTACATCTAAGTGCCACTTCGACTGGTTCGTCGATGGTTCGACAAGTGCTCACCAACCAGCTCACCAACCAAGCCTCAGTGCATCGCTTTGTGGCAAAAAAAGAGGGTCGCCTTCCGACAACCCTCTCTTTTAAAAATAATTGATTTCTGATTTATTTCTCAGAATTATACATCAGCTGAATTTCAGCTTCTGATAATGGCTTGTGGAAAATGCGAACATCGTCCAACTGGCCTTTAAAGTGGTTGGCATCGGGGAAATCATAACCGCCCCATGCCTCAGTGTCCCAAAGGGTTCCGCCACGTGACTGAACAAAACCAAAGGCAAGCTCAGGAAGTGTTTCGGGTGCCGTGCCGTTGTATTTCAGGCCAACGATTCCGGTTTCAGGATATGGGTTGCCATCATCGTCAAACCAAAGGTCATGATCCTGCATAATTACCTTTTCGCCATTCAGGAAGAAAGCGCGCTCTTTTGATGTGCTGTTATAAACATACACAATGTGGAACCATTTGTCTTCAAGTTGTGCGGTCAGATTTGCATCTTCCTTGTTCACAACAGTTCCTCTCCATCCGCCATTGTCAAGGGTTTTGCCGTCTCCATTGTAGGTCATGTCACCACCGGTACCACTGGTGCCATCACCAAAGTCGAACTGAACGGGCATTTTAAATCCGTTGAATCCACCAAAGAGCTCAAACTGGAAGCCATGGAACGCAGCAAGGCCCATAACAAAGTGACCGTGACCAGCCTGCTGTGCTTTTGCCCAGAAACTCAGGGTGAAATCGTGGGTATTCATCAGGGCATCAGCGCCGGGCACTTCCATGATGGAAGTTGTTCCATTAAAGGAAGCCGCTTTGCCTGAAGTGGCTTTGCGGGAATCAACATAGGTGATGTCAATGGAAGCAGCAGCATCGTAAGAGCCAACCTTGTCGGTTCCATCACCATTAAAATCCCAGTAGGCCACCATGCCACTCGGGGCAAAGAAACCATCGGTAGTGAAGGTACGTTCAACAGCTGTGCCCAATGCTTCGCCGTCGGTGGATTTTAGACTGGCAGCCAGCATCAGTTTATGCAATGCGCCCGAAGCAAGACCTTCTGTTGGCACAATCGTAATGGTTGTACCTGATGAGGTAACCGTAACAGGAACATTGGCCTGATCGTAATCACGCATCAGGGTAATGTTGGCGGTTGTGGCTGTGGCTGCATCCACATCCGTTGAAAATGTTGCGATAATGGTTGGATTGGCGGGAATATTGTTCGGCGCAGTGGCACCGTTCATATCAATATCGCCTGCTTTGAGTTGCGACAAGGTAAGTGCAGTCTTGTCGTCGTCTTTTTTGCAACTGATTACTCCTACTGCCAGTGCTCCGGCCAGGAATAATGCACTTAGTGAAAACCAGTGTTTTTTCATTTTTGTGGTTGATTTTTAAGTTAATGATTGGTTGGTTTGATGATTAATAAAATATTGATTTACCAGTTTGGGTTTTGTGTCATGGTGCCCTGCGAAAGGTCAATCTCGTTTTGCGGGATGGGCAGCAATTCATGTTGTCCGGTCTGAAATCCAAGCGGGCCAAGCACGAATGCTGCTTTTCCCGTGCGCACCAAATCCCAGAAACGGTGCCCTTCCATGGCAAGTTCATGCCGGCGTTCGGTCAAGATCAGATCGCGTAGGGCATTTTTATCCGTAGTGGTGATGTCAGGAAGAATTTCTGCATTTCCCTCACGGGCACGTTCCCTCACCTTGTTTAGATAAACGATGGCATCGCCGGGTTTATTGTTTTCGTTGAGGGCTTCTGCGGCCATCAGTAAAACATCAGCATAGCGGAGCAGCCTGCGGTTATAGCCGAATTGCGAAGGCACATCGTTGCCGGGAGTCCACACTTTGCGGTTATAACATTCTGTTTCCAGGATATTTCCCTCGCCATCCAGGGTAACATCCGGGGTGCCGCCATCGCCCATAATTTCGATGCCGTCAATCACATCGCCCAGGTCAATGATGGTTCCTTTCACGCGGGGGTCGTTTTCTTCAAAACCATTGCGCAGGTTGGGCGTTGGTCGGTTGAATCCCCAGCCGCGGTTGGGCGTGCCACGCACACCCTGTACATTAGCATACTGATTTCCCGGAGAAGCCTCCTGGCCAACTGCGCCGATTTCAAAAACCGATTCCACACCATGCTCCCCGGCTACGCTGTTGGCATCGGTGAAAACAGGCTCCAGATCATATTGGTTGGAAGTGATGACTTCCAGCGCGTAAATTTCAGCATTGATGAAATCATTTTGAAACAATGCCACTTTAGCCATCAATCCTTTTGCAGCACCTTTGCTGGCGCGGCCAAGCTGGTCGGCAGAATAAGCGCTTTTCTCCGGAAGGTTTTCTATTGCGAAAAGCAGGTCTTCTTCTATAAGGTTATAAACCTCTTCGGCAGATGAGCGCGGCATTTGTAGTGGTGGGTTCAGGGTAGTAACGATTGGCACCCCGCCCCAGGCACGAACCAACTCGAAATAATACAGCGCCCTTAAAAAACGGGCTTCACCTATATAGTGGTTCTTCAAAGTGCCATCCATTTCAATATCAGGCACTTTTATAATTACTACGTTGGCCATTCTTATCCCCTGATAAAGGGTTGCCCACCAGGAACTCAACTCAGCGCCGGTAGTGGTGAAAGTGAAATTATCGTAAGGGCCGATGGTTGATGCTGCATCATTGGGGTTGCTGCCTTTGCGGGCATCGTCCGACATGATGTCGAGAATAGGAAATGTTCCCGAGTGCCAACTGGTAAAGCGCATGGGTGCGTAAACGGCGTTGGTGGCCAACAGCGCATCTGATGCCGTTACCGGGAAGGATTCCTGGGTGAGCGAACCCTGTGGGTTACTGTCGAGGAACTTTTCGCAGGAGGGGAAAAGGGTGCTTATGGCCAGGGCTGCAATGAGCAGATATTTTCTGTTAAGTTTTTTCATTGTCTTAGAAGGTTAAATTCAGACCAAAGGAATAAATTGAGCTAACCGGGTAAATGCCCGTATCAATGCCATTGTCAATCGGGCTTCCACTTCCGATCTCAGGCGTGTATCCTGTAAATTTGGTCAGGGTATAAACATTGTCGCCTTTTACGTAAATTCTCAATGCTTTGATGTTGAATCTTTTGATCAGGGCTTCGGGAATGGTGTAGCCAAGCATCACGTTGCGCAGGCGAACAAAAGAGCCATCCTGAAGGTAGAACTCTGAAGGCACATAATTGTAACCGCCAAAACTCGGGCGGGGTTCGGTAGCACTGCTGCCTTCTCCATTCCATGAGTTATTCACATGGTCTTCGTAGTTGTAGGCATCGGGTCGCACGATTTCTTTGGCATTCAGAATTTTATTGCCGGTTTGCCCCTGAATGTTGAAGGAAAAATCGAAGTTTTTATATCCCAGTTCCACATTAAATCCAAAAATGAACGTGGGAATGGGTGAGCCGATGTTGGTCCTGTCAAGGCCATTGATTTTGCCGTCCTTGTTCACGTCCACGCGGCGCAGGTCGCCAATCCCGGCCTGAGAGTCATGAGGATAATCATCTAACTCGGACTGATTTTGGAACACGCCATCAATTTTATATCCCCAGAAAGAACCGATGGGGAGGCCTTCGCGGCTTTCGGTGGTGGCACCGGAAACAAACCCGCCATAAAGAAGGGAGTCAATGCCACTGTTACCACCAACTTTCAACACCTCGTTGTGCAGGGTTGAGCCCAGAATGCCAAATCCATAGTTAAAGTCACCTATTTGCTCTCTCCAATTCAGGTTAAACTCGAAGCCACGGTTGAGCATTTCGCCGGCATTGTACCGCACTTTTTGGCCCAGCCCATTGCCCATGTGGCCGGGGGTGGAAAGCTCAATCAGGATGTCGGAAGTTACGCGGTTGTAATAATCTAACTCGGCAGTAAGGCGGTTCGATAACATACCCACCTCAAGACCTATGTCGGCCTGTGTAGTTGTTTCCCATACCAGGTCGGGATTGCCGCTTTTGGCATAGGTAACCGCCGGATAGGAGATGTCGCCAAGGCCAAACACGCCCAACAGATTTTGGGTTACAGAAAAACGACCGAGGTAATCAATCTTCTCATTACCAATCTTTCCCCAGCTTGCGCGAAGTTTCAGGTTGGTAATGGGCCGGATGTCCTGCATAAATTCCTCGTTCGAGATGTTCCATCCCACCGCAAAGGCCGGGAAGTTGCCATAGCGGTTTCCTTCGGCAAATTTTGAAGAACCGTCGCGGCGGAAGGTGGCCGTAAAAATATAGCGGGAATCATAGGTGTAGTTCATCCTGAAAAGGTAGGACAACATGGTGTAATACATGTTCTGGTCCACACCGTTGTTGATGTTACCCAACTTATCAATCTTATCCTTCACGTAAACATAGTTGCCATTGATGTACCAGAAATCAGATCCATCGCGCAGTATGTCTTCTCCCGAAAGGTTAAGGTATTCTGACCTGATCTTCTGCATGGTATAACCCGCTACACCATTGAAGGAGTGTTTGCCAATGATTTGATTGTAATTCAGGGTGTTTTCCCATAAAATTGAAAGGTTGTCACTTTGTCCTTTATACAAATCGCTGTAAAGGTTGTTTTGCATGCTGGCCGAGCCATCGTAATTCAAAACGGCATAAGCAGGGGTGAAACTTTCGGCCTTGCTGTAAGTGCCATCAACACTCAGACTTGACTTTGCTGTAAAATGTTTGGCTATGTCGGCTTCAGCATAAATGTTTCCCACGCCCCGTAAGCCTTTACTATAGTTATTTGAGTAAGCAAGGTCGGCCAGGGGGTTACCTACACCCGGCACGGCTGAAAAACTGCCATCTTCCCGGTAGGCATACAACAATGGCAACGCCCGGTAGGCCTGAAAGGTAACATTGGGCGAATTGCGCTGCTTGTATGGCGAAAGGCTGATGTTGTTGCCCACCCTGAAAAAGTTGGTGAAGTTGTAGGTATTGTTCAGTTTGATGGAAATCCGCTCGAAGCTCGATTTATCCACAATACCATCCTGTTTAAAGTAACCCACACCTATATAATATTGTGAAGCATCGGTTGATCCGCTGGCCGACAACTGGTGGTTGGTGATTATGGCCGAACGGAAAACAAGGTCCTGCCAGTCGGTGTTGGGCACGGCATCTACATTGTTGTAGCTTCCGGGCCGGATGCGGTTGGCAATGATGGCGTATTCGCGGCCATTGAGCAGGTCAATCTTCTTGGCGAGATTTTGAATTCCTATCTCACCCGAGTAGGTAAAAGTAGTTCCAATGTCGCCTTTTTTACCCGATTTGGTGGTTACCAGGATGACCCCGTTTGCTCCCCGCGAACCATAAATGGCTGTGGCCGAAGCATCTTTCAGTACTTCCATGGAGGCAATATCCGCCGAACTGAGGAAGGAAATGTTGTCGGTAATTACGCCATCCACCACATAAATGGGATCGGCATTGTTGAAGGTGCCAATTCCACGCACCCTTACTACCGGAGATGCGCCAGGTGCCCCGGAAGGTGAGCTAACCTGCACACCGGTTACTTTTCCTTGCAGGGCCTGCACCGGGTTCATGGAGGTGATCTTTACCAAATCTTTGGCCTTTACAGAACTCACCGCGCCGGTAAGGTCGCTTTTGCGAACGGTACCGTAGCCGATAACCACCAACTCGTTGAGTAGTTGTGCTTCGCTTTCCAAAGCAACATTAATGGTGTTTAGGGTGCCAACAGTGATATCCCTGGTGGTGTATCCGATAAAACTGAATTGGAGCACAGCAGCGGGGCCGGGCACACTCAGAATGTATTTTCCATCAATATCGGTAGTGGTTCCCGTGGTTGAGCCCTTTACCAGGACATTCACCCCCGGAATGGTGGTGCCATCCTTTGCATCGGTCACCGTACCCGTGATGGTTCGTTCCTGCGCGGAAGCATACAGCCCGAAGGATGTAAGCAGAATGAGCATGTACAACAATTTTTTCATGGTTGGTTGGTTTGGTTGTGGCTTAATTGATCATTAATTTCACAGTTTCAGCAATATGGTTGTTGTATGTTATGGTAAGCAGATATATTCCGGAGGGCAGGTCAGTGGCGGGAATAACAATCTCATTGGCCCCGGCATTTGCCTTATAGCCCTTATTGTAGTTAACAACCGGCATCCCCAGAAGGTTTGAAATTTTGTACTGAACTTCGCCTGCCGTGGGCAAAAAGAATTCCATTTTTACCGCTTGGTTTTTGGATGGGTTGGGATGGACTTTCAATTTAAAGGGATGTTCATCATTTTCCGCTATTCCAAAAGGGTCGGAACTGAACCCGATTTGCTCCAGCATGGGAGCGATTTCGGGATTGGCCATGAAGTTATCCCACAGCAAACCGGTGCGGGCGTTTTCGATCATCACAACAATGGGTCCCTGATCAATGGCGAGTGTGGAAGTTGCCCACCAGTTTTCACGCTGGTTGAATGCATCGTAAAATCCCATCCAGCTCCAGGTTTTATCGCCCAGCTCACGGTAGAAATGTTTAAGCGCAGCCAGAGATTCATCGGGTGTGTAAGGCATGGATGAAAGCGCTGCGGTGGGTGTGATGGTGCCGTTGTCGCGGCCGGAAACCGGCTCGTGGGCCATGTATCCAAAGGGATCATCACTTGCTGTGAGGCCCCAGCAGTTTTCGCCGTAACCCGCGTGATTCAATGGATTCTCCATGCAATAAGCGCGGTTGATAAGGGTGTGGTTGCGGTTGAGGTTGAAATAATTGGTGAACTTGTCTTTGATGTTCCTGGGGTCAAATCCCAAAAAGGAGTAATGGGCAAAGAAGAGCGGTCCGCCCCGGTCCCAGCCAACATCGAGTTTATAACCGTAAAATGATTTACCGTTGGTGTAATTTGGGTTGGCTGCCCAGCCATTTTCCCAGTAGGAAGCCGGGATGCCATGCGTTGGCGAAGCAATGGCCAGCATGTAAATGATGGAACCTTCGTTCCAGCCCCGGATTTTCATGTTCATTTGCCATGCCACCGAAGGCGACCAGTGCCAGTAAAGCGCACCGGAATTGTCGCGGGTGTACCAGTCCCATTCCACCGATTCCCACAGGGCCGTGATGCGTTGAACGATGGCTTGTTCCTCCGGGGTTGGTTGATTAAAGTATTGTCGGACAGCAAGTAATCCCTGTACCAAAAAACCGGTTTCAACCAGATCGCCACCATTGTCGTTGGTGCTGAAAGGGATCACCTGACCGGTATTGCCATTGATCCAGTGCGACCATGCACCATGAAATCGGTCGGCCGTTTCGAGGAAGGTGAGGATTTTTTGCATGCGCTCAACGCCTTGCTCCCTGGTTATGAACCCGCGCTCAATGCCTACCGGCAAAGTCATAATCCCAAATCCGGAGCCACCGGAGGTAATGGTATTGCCGGAAGTGTTTCGTTCACGGGCCATGCCGGAAGCCGGATGGGCAAAATCCCAGAAATAGCGGAAAGTATATTCCTGTACCATATCGAGCAATTGCTCATCCGTGAAGACAGAAGTTTGTGCCGATACCGTATCTGAAGGGGGAGATGGTTCATTGGCTGAGTTTAGCGCCATGATGCGATACTCCGCCTCAACGGAAGTACCCAGGTTCCTGACCCAATCAAGATATTGTGTAGTGTTTTTGTTGATCACACCTACTGTTTCCCACGAATTTCCATTATTGATTGAACGTTGCACCTGATAGCCGTTCAGGAAACTTTCAGGGTTTGGGTTCCATCGGAGTTCCATGTGGCTGTCGTAACCTTTGGCAATGAGACCGGTAGGTGGGCTTACAGGTGGTGAAATGCCCGAGCCTTTAAACGCCCGCACATCATCCACAAACAAGGTATGTTGCAGATTGTCAGCAACATTTTGAGCAAATCCAATGGTTTTTATCTGGGTAAAATCAACCGCATCGCCATGATTTAAAAACAGACTCATCGGGATGGAGACCTTTTGCCAGATATTGGGTTGAAGCGAAATGCACCAGCGCCCGAAAAGATGTTTCGTGGTCTTGATGTTGTTTGCGTCTTCCATAAAAATCCGCGGAAGTGCAACACTGTCAAGTATTTCAGTGGATTGCAGCCAGAAAAGTAGTGTGTCTGTTTGGCTCAGGTCTTTTGCTGTCCAGTTGAGGCCGGCTGCAATGGCAACCCAATCGCCACCGGTAACGGAATTCCACTTTAACCTCAGGGAGTTGGTGCCCTGAATTGGTGTTAACGTGTTTTCCACAGGAAATTTACGCAAATCGGCACCTGTCCGTTCCAGTTCGCTGGGAGCAGTCAGCTCCATCCAGCTAAAATCATAGCTGGATGGGGTTGGGCTGTCCTGGAAGTATAAATAGGTCTGTGCCCCGGAATTTAAAGCAAAAAATAAGAGAAAAATTCCGGTAACAAAGCTGCTGATGTGGTTGTGGTTGGTGTGGTCATGCATGGTTGAAAGTTGGGTTAAACTTATCTTCGTATCGTGCTGCCTTTCACAGCGTAATAGAAGATGTAGAGGTAACAAATGGCCGGCACGATGAACGCCCAGGTGTAATTATCGAATTGTACAGCAATACTAGCCATGATAACAGGAATGACGGCACCACCAAATATCATTGTGTTTATAAGGCCGGAAGCTGAACTAAGTTCTCCGGAGTCCAGGTCTTTTACCGCCAAAGCAAAAATATTGGGGAACATAATTGAGTTAAACAGACCAATTGAAATTACCGTCCACAAGGCTATATGGCCGGTTCCAAAACTTGTAATTAAGTCGAGAGAGGCTGCAACAAGGGCAAATACGGCCAGCGTACGGGCTGCTTTGCCAGTTCCGATTTGCATAATCAGGAAATTAACCACGGCTATAGCCAGGAAAATTCCGCCTATATTCCAATCCCATCCGGTAACAAATGAACCGGAAACCAGAGCGAGCAACAATACAGGAAGTGCATAGGTAATTTTTTTCGACATGCTCATTCCCGAGAACATAAATGATCCGAAAAAGCGGCCTACCATGGCACCACCCCAGTATATAGCCGCATATTTAGATGCGCTCTCATAATCGAGTTGAATGCCATTAATTTCAATTTGTCGTAAATAGTTAATCAAAAGCCCGGCGTTTCCGACTTCAGCACCTACATAGAAAAATATGGCCAATGCACCCAGAACAACATGGGGGTATTTCCAGATACTTTTTTTAACTTCAACTGCCTTCTTTTGTGCTATTTCAGGCAATGTAATTATCATAAGGACAATAGCTACAAGTACAACGATTATAGCCATAATAATAAACGGAAGTGAAACCCGTGCAGCAGCCAATAAGCCCATTTCGGCTGTGATATCATCAGGATTGGCAGGCAGATTCAGTCCTTTAAAAATGGCAATGGCGATAATCCAGGGAGCCAACATGGTGGCAATTGAGTTAAGCGCCTGAGTAAGGTTGAGGCGGCTGGAAGAACTGCTGTCCGGCCCAAGAGCTGCAACATATGGATTAGCGGAAACCTGAAGAAAAACAACTCCGGTTGCTAAAATAAAGGTTGCTAAAAGGAATACCGGAAAAATGTGCAGTTTGGCACCAGGTAAAAAGAGTAAACTACCCAATGCCATTAACAGTAGCCCAAAAATTACCATTCGCTTATATCCAATTCTCTTGGTTAAATTCCCTGCAGGAATAGAAAAAACCAGGTATGAAATAAAGAAGGATGACGAAAGAAGCTGCGCTGCAGTTTCCGAAAGGCCAAAAATTGCTTTTACGGGTGCACTAAGTGTTACTATAAAAGTAGTTGCAAACCCAAAGATAAAAAAAATGGCGCCGAAGGCTGTCATTCCTACTTTGTAGCTGTTGTCTTGATTGCTCATGTGTTGTTGTTTTTAATGGATTTAGTTGCAGTTTATGTTTGAATTGTACTTCAAAAAGTTTGCTGTTTGTTTACTCCATAAAATTAAGCATAAAATTCAATTGCAGTTTCATGGTGCTTTCCATGAAAGGAAGAGGTATTTGTAAATTCAGCGCATTATGCAACGCACTGAATAACATTAAGTTGCCTCTTTACAATTTTTAAAATCCTTGTTTTTTTGTTTGTGTAATTGGTACACTAACCAAAGTGTAAAAGTATAGGAAGATTAAATAAAATGCAAATAATTTTATTTGAGGAGGGTTTTTGTTGAGTTGGCTATGCTGAGCCTGACTCCGGTTGGTTGTTAAATTCAATGGTGTTTGAAATGGTAATGCAATTTTTGTTTTGCAAGTTAGTCGGGCAGGCTCCTTGCTTAGCGTTTTGAATAGGAAATACCGTTCAAGTGTTAATATCTATTCAGTAAACCCATGCTCTTCTTCAATCTTTCTCTGCCAGGCCGGTATTTCATTCTTTTTGGCAATAGGGTCCGGGTTAACAATGCCATAGGTTAAATCAAAATAAACTTGCCTCTTAATGTCGAAGAACTTTCCAAATAAGAAGACCGGAAATGTTGAATAGTATAAATTAAATGCTCTGACTTCTGCATTATATTGCTTAACGGACCTGTTCAGTTCATTAAGGTTTTCATCAAATTTGATGGAAATACTATCTTCATCATTAACAAGAGTATCATTGTTCTCTGTTATTTGTTGCATCAGCGCCAGCACAGATTTATTTAATTCATATTGTTGGGCGAGAATGGTGTCATTGCACCTCAGATTGCGTTGTCCCGTAAAATCGTTCAACAGAGAAATAAGGCTATCATTGGATTTATTCATATCTGGATGTGAAGCAATTAACTGCCTCAGGAACGAGTGATTCTGATTTTGAAGTTGAGCCAATCCGTCCCATTCAACTTTTACCAAATTAACCCTGGAATCAAGTTTATCCTTTATTCTGATTTTCGTAAAAAAGAAAAGCCCGATAAGAATTGCAACGAACGCAATTAAGATTACAATTACCTGCAGAAATCTTTTCATTGGATAGTATTAATATTTACTCCGGTAAACTACTCTTAAAGAAAATAACAAACCATCTGAAAAACAAATAATTAGCTGTTGATGTGCCCATTAGTTGCTAATCGCTTGGCTTTGTAAATCAAAAGTAGGGAAATTTAATTGAATAGAAAATTTATTGATTCAAAAGCGGAAATACAATTTCCGCTTAGCCGGCTTTTTTTGAACGGAAATACAATTTCCGCTATCCGGAATATTTTTTATGAATTTCCGCACTGCAACTTTCCAGTACTTCCCCATCCCCAGTCAAAAAATAAAAGCCGGATACTGTGAATAGCATCCGGCTTTTGATTGTTGAAAACAGGTTTATTTTTCCAGTTTATTCGAGGAGGTAGCAGCCCATTCGTTTACGCCACCTTCATAGAGTTTAACATTGGGGTAACCCAGGATAGATTTCAGAGCAAAATAGCCTTTTCCTGCCCTTACGCCTGTGGGGCAAATGAGGATGATCGTTTTGTCTTTGGTAATGCCGGCAGCGGTGAAAATCTTTTCAAGCTCGGCCTTTGGTTTGTAAAGCTTACTTGCCGCATTCAGGCTTGTATGATCAATGTTGATTGATCCTGGAATCCGGCCCTTGTTATTTTTGGGGTCTTTCCCGCTAAATTCATTGCTTTCCCTTAGGTCAACCAGGGCGATTTTCGAATTTCCCATTGCTGCCTGTACATCTTTCATACTGGCAAAAATGGAGTTGTTCACATTTGGGGTGAACGTTGCTGCCTTAACCGAAGAAGGGTTTTTGGTAACCGGTTTACGTCCGGCTTTCCATGCAACCATGCCGCCATCAAGAATTTTTACGTTGGGTGCGCCCAGATATTTTAACACCCAGTATAATCTGGCTGCATATTTTCCGGCTCCTTCATCGTAAAGTAAAATGGTTTTTTTCTCGCTAACGCCATTGGCGCCGAGAATTTTTGCCACCTCAGCAGGTGATTGAAGTGATCCTTCAACGCCTCCCGATTTTTCAAGGCTTTTGTAGGAAACATTTACGGCATCTGTAATGTGCACCTTTGTATATTCTGTTTCCAGTTCAGCGGAAACCACAACATAGCTGGCATCTTTTAATTTAGTATTCAGTTCAGCAACGCTGATAAGGTCCTGCGCCTGACCGGCAAGGTTAAAGGCAAGCAGGATGATTGTAGCAAAAAATAGTTTTTTCATCTTTTTTTCATTTAAAATTTAACTTGTACCTGAACAACGATTTCATCGGAAGGAACTTCAACCGGCGATTCAGCCCGATAAACGTAGTTTAACTGCAGGCGGGTCCAATCGTTGAAGAAATAATTTACACCGAAAGTAATGTTGTTTTCTTTGTAACCTGATGCATTACCAGAATCAAAGAAATCCAACTTAAATACCGGCTCAACATTCCATTTGGTGAGGTAAGCAAGCGATACATAACCGCCGCTGCGATCTTCGCCCAATTCAATGAGGTTTCCGCTGCATCCGCCACCAAGGTCGCGGTTGTAATCACCATTATCCATAATGTACTCACCCAGAACGGTAAACCCGCGGTATTTCATTTTCAGCTCTCCGCCAATGGTCGTGCGACTATCCTTGTCATTGAGATAAGATGGGAAACCATACCTGAAACTACCACCCACGTAAAGAAAATCCCAGGGATGTAAGACTACGCGTCCGGCAATGTCTTTTTTAGTATTGTTGTCTAACTTTAAAAGACCGCTGCCATTCAATAGTCCCAACTGGTATGATACCAGTGTGGTGTCATTACCGCCGAGGAGCATAATGCCCATATCACGGAACGGAGCGACCATTTGCAATGTTGCGGTTGAGCGATAAACCGTCTGGAGACCGTTACATGCAGTGTTGGTTTCCATTCCGAAAGGGGTTTTAAATGCCCCCAGAGAAATCCTGGCCATATTGAAGCGATCATAAGTTATGAAAGCGTCGAGGAGATACGGATTTGGGGAGATAAACGGGCTAAGCTCCGCTACAACGTAATAGGAAAAATCATAAGGGATTTTGCCCATTGCACCAATGCGGGCACGCTCGAAGGTAAAGCTGTTTTTTGAGGGTTCGGTGAACTGATGTTCGTATTGAGATTGCAAAAATCCGAACATTTTTAGTCCTTCCTCCGAAGGCCCTCCCCCACATCCCTGGGCCGAAACCCGCAGGGAACTCATGGCGACAAGCACCAAAGCTGTGATAAATATCTTTTTCATATTAGGAGAAGGTTTAGTTACCGGTTACGATGGGCAGATTTTTTGACATGGTTGCTTTCCATTTATTTGGTGATTCGCCCCAGGCGGTGGTTGCATTGTTGAATTTATTCATGCCCCACATTATGCTTTTTGCATTGTATCCGATAACCCTTAGGTAGGCGGTTATGGCAGCAGAAGTCTGTCCGGTATAACAATAGGTTAAAACCTCTTTTGAAGGATCGATAAAGTTCACCTGGCCTTCGCCAACAAGCAAAGGATTAATCCGGTAGGCTCCTGCAACATGTCCATAAGATGAATAATCAGTCTCATTGAAATAATTATTGATGAAAATGTTTGATGGACTAGTCAGAACATCGGCTGGTTGTGCGCTTTTAAAACCTTCTTCCAATACCGCAGCAACCCGTGCTCTCAAAATATTTGCCGGAATGGTGTCGGTGCTGGTAAAAGTAGGGCTTTCAAAAGTTAAATTTGAAGGGGCGGCACTGGTATTCCAGTTTGCATTTCCTTCAGCAATACTGCCAATGTTGGCTGTCCAGATGTCGAGGGTTGAATTCCATCCGCTCATTCCCCATTTCAGGGCTACGGCATCAGCATATCCCGAAAGGCGAAGCAGTGCAACGGCATGGGTGGCTGTCTGACCTGATTTGCAAGCTACCAGGATCGGTTTATCGGCTTTTGCGGCCTCTGTAAGGATGTCTGCCAAATCAACACGGTGTGCGTTGAGAATATGACCAGCAGCAAATTCATCGATACTGCGGATGTCAATTACATACTTGGCAGTTACGTTCCCATCAGCAGGTGCGCCCATTACAAAACCACCGATAATGGTGTTGATGTCAAGATTGTTGGCTACCAGATAAGTGGTGAGCGCTTTTTGAGCATCAAAATTGGTGTCATCATTGTCCTTTTTACAGCTAGTTAAAACGAGTGCGGGCACAATGGCAAGGATCAGAAATAATCTCATTAATTTGTTCATGGTGTTGGTTGTTTTTAGTTTGATTTATAAATTAAAATTTGTCGTTTTGATGAAATGTCAGCAGCCGCCGCCCGATTTGGGCGCTTCATGATTACCGCCATTCAGTTTTTCAAGATTTTTTTCAAATAGGTCAGGATATGTCAATTCCCACTTTTTCCATCCTTCCTTCAGGGCAAAAACATTTTTGAACCCGAGTTGCTGTAGGGTTTGGGCTGCGAGTATCCCACGTTTCCCTTTCTGATCGTAAACCACTATTTTCTCCTCAGGAAGAGGCATATACAATCCTATACCATCCCAGAAGGTAGAGTCAGTTACATTAAATTCAATGCTGCCGCGGGGAATATTTACAGATCCTGGAATGTATCCATAGTAATGCTCTTCGGCTTGCCGTACATCGATGAGCGTATATATTTCTTCACCGTTCATCAGGGCATTAAGCTCTTCGGCAGTAATCAGGTTGATTTCTTTAAGTGCATGACTGACCATCTCGTCGGCAGAGGAAAATTTTTCCTGCTTGCTGCATGAGGCAAGGGCAAAAAAGATTGCAAATGCAAGGGCTATTTTTTTCATGGTGTAATTTTTTTAAGCGGGTTGTTGTTCTGTTTTATTTTCCTCAACGGGCTCCTCTTCGTAACCTGTAATCATGCCCCGGATATTGGTTGACAGCCGGTGGCCGGTGGTGGTCATGTAAACATGCATAATCACAAAGGTGACAACCAGAAAGGCACCGAAAGTGTGCGCTATAACGGCAAACCACAAGCCATTGGCATCAATTGGATTTTGCGGATAGTGATAATACATGTATAGCAATCCAGTGATGGTTTGAACCGGAAAGATAAGGATCAACAGGCCTAAGTAAACAATGCGTTGCAACGGGTTGAGTTTGTTTTCAAAGGTTTTTTTTGTGGGATGAGGTTCGCCTTTAAAAATTCCTTTGGTGTAAAACCTTATTTGTTCCTTGAATTTGCTCTTTGTTGGAATGAAGTTTTTGTACTGTCCTGTTGCAAACAGCCAGAATATGGTAATAAAACCCAGAATTATAAAGGTGATGGCAGTGGCATTGTGCAACCTGACCGATGTTTCAAATCCCAAAAGGGTAAAGCTTCCATGAATTTCAAAACCGGTGATGGTAAGCAGTCCAACGGTGGCCATTTGTGTCCAGTGCCAGAACCTCTCAAAACGTGAAAAGATTTTTATTTTTTCCATTGTTGTTGGTTTATGGGATTAATGTTTGCGGGCAATTACTCTCATGACTGTATGAATAAGTACCCCGAGCAGCGAAATGATAATAAGGGCTATTCCGGTGTAATCAACACCTTTGGCATAATCACGGCCGGGCAAATAGAAACCGGCAAGATTGGCCAGACGTCCTTCTTCATTTCTGGTATGGCAATCGCTGCATTGAAGCGTTTGTTCCTTAGGTGAAACCTGATGGTTGAGCGGCCAGTACATTTCGGTGGCAACGAAATCGTATTTGCCACTGTAGCGCCTGTCTGCGTATTTCATGCCCAGCTCAATGGCTGTGTCCCATCTGAGGTCTTCCCAGAATGCACCTTCACCTTTGTTTTCAGCAAAGACTTTGACATTTACAATTTCCTTGTAAACTGAATCATACGCCTGTTTGCCACGATGCACTTTTACCGGCCATATTTTTGAATCGGCATCCTCATAGTTGCCCATCAGGGTGTTGATTTGCACCGGTACGGTGGTAATGGTATCACCATATAGGTAATGATCTGCCGTGCCATTAAACCAAAAATATTCCGGTTTTACATGATCATCCCAAACGAAATGCCCTTTAATTGATAGGTAGCTGTACTTGTGGTTAACATCATACTCTGTTATTGGATTGCCATTTTCATCCCGCCTGCCGGCAACTGACCAGTCCCAATACATTACGGTTGGATTTGCCTTGGCATAAATGGGTATGTGGCAGGTTTGGCAGGCCACCTTATGGTTATGCGAATCAATTACCTTGTCATTATGCGGGGTGGCAGAGTGGCAATGATCACAGGTCGCCCTGTTGTTGTTTTCGGAAGATACGCTATAGGCCCTCCCGGTAATGTTATGGCGTTCGGTAAGGTGGCAATCGTTGCACGACATATCCTGACCGGATTTTGCCATGTGCACGTCAATTTCGCGTGAGCAATCAAGCATGGCTTCTTCCAGATCGCCGTGTTTAACATTGTTGCCGCCGCCGCCACTAAAGTGACAAAAACCGCAATTTTCCTTGAGCGGTTTGCCCACATTCTGCGCTACATAATTGTAATCAGGAACAGGAAACTCAGCGCTGGCATTGTCGGCTGTTGATGGCATGCCAGCACCACCTTTGCGTTTTTTATAGGTGTTGGTATTGTCATGACAAACAACACAGTCAATATTTGTGGGGTCATTAAAATCAAAGGATTTATCTTCCCATCCATAACCGATATGACACCTCATACAACTTCCATTGTTGCTTTCGGCCGATGCACAGTAATTGTTGATAAGGTTTTTCTTGCCTATACTCACTTTGCCACGCCCATTGGGAAGATTGGTTTCGCGTTCCCATTTCCAGTGTGCTGATGCCATTAACTCATCATCACGCTTGTTGTGGCAAGAGAGGCAGGCTGCGGTGAGATCCTGTGGTCTTTTGAATTCCTGCTGCAGGATCTCAAATTCCGAATGGTCAGCCTCCTTCTCAATATCTGCGCGGTTCTGATACTCGAATTCTTGTGGTACACCTCGTTTGTTCCCAAAGTGAATGGTGGCAAAAATGACCAGGGCCGGAAGTGCCAGCACAACCAAAAATGTAGTAATTCTTTGCAGTAGGTTGTTCATGTCTCAATTGTTAATTAATTAACAATGCGAAAATAGACCTAAGAATCGGGTGAACCACGCTGATAAATACCAATCTTATCGTAAAATATCAATGATCTAAACGTGTTTTTTTTTGATTTAAATCAAGGAATTTTTTGTTTCTTTGCAAGAAGGGTTTTTTATTTAACCAATACCACATTTTATAAATGACAGAAGATCAGCAAATTGTTCAGCATAGTTGCGCAATCGGACAGGGTAGTTTTTCCTGCAAGGAACTGCTTACTGAATCTGAAATGGAATTGTTTGAGTCCAGAATGGTAGTGGTTAATTATCGAAAAGGTGAGAACATTTGTAAACAAGGGACACCGGTTACTCAAATTATATTTGTGCGCGATGGATTGGTAAAAATTTACATGGAAACCAATTCCGGTGAGAATCTTGTTCTGCATATTATGCCCGGCATGAATATTATCGGGCTGTCAACCCTTTTTGATGGGAACAGCGTGTACCAGTTCTCTGCCCAGGCATACCAGGATACCAGGGTGCAGGTGGTTGATGTAAATACTTTCAGGCAACTGATTCGCTCAAATGCTGAGTTTTCATTAAATGTAATCGGATTGCTTGCTGAATACAACACAGTGATTGGTGGCAGGTTCTATTGTCTCACCCAAAAACAAACCTATGGCCGACTTGCTGATGTGTTGCTTTGCCTGGCCAACAGGATTTATAAAACCCGAAAATTCCCGCTTCACCTTTCCCGAAAAGAACTGGCTGAGATTGCCGGTATGTCAGTGGAGAGCGTTGCACGCATCCTCACGCGTTTCAAGGAAGAAGGCCTCATTAACCTCGACTGTAAACACGTTAATATTCTCGATTACAAACGGTTGTTGGAAATCAGCCAGAAAGGATAGCCTGACTTTCATTGCTTTATACCTCACACTGGCTCGTAACTATACTGACCAATAATGGTGTAGTTAAACAGGCAGTCCTCAAAAACCTGACCTGCGCCAATGTTGTGAATCATCAAATAGCGCCTGCCATCGGGTGATTTTTTGTTTGAAACGATGCCAATGTGCAAAATACCGCCACCAAGATTCCAGCAAACAATATGGCCGGGTTTGTAGTCGGTGGCATGCTGTGAAATAGCCAGTTCCCTGCCTTTTCGCTCAAAAAAAGTCATCAGGTTGGGGACGCGGCGATGGTCAATGTTCTTATCGGGTTTGGTAAGTTTCCAGTTCTTTGGGTACAATCTGAAATTGGCCGCTATATCTTTGTGAACCAGCTCCTGCAGGTCAATTCCCATTTTACGGTATGCCCTGATGACAACGTCGGTACAAACGCCTAGGTTGGCCGGAACATCGCCCATGGGATAGGAGATGCGAAAATAGGAGGGATCGTACCTTACATTTACTTTGGTCAACAAAGCTGAAGAATCAGCCAATTGACTTAAAAATGCCGACTGCGGTAGAGCCGGGCCTGAAGCTAGAAAGATTAATAAAGCAATGGCAAAAATCGAGATTCTTCTCATTTGGCCTTCAGTAGTATTTCTTAAACTCTTATAGTAATGCAGAAAAAATCCGTTCATTGCTAAAATAAATTTTGATAGGAGTCAGTAAGTGGAATTTAGTTCGTTAAACAAACCGCTTCAGGCGGATCAGATTTCAAATTACACTCAGCTTTTTTATTAACAAGGGGTTGCAACCCCTTGTTTTCGCCCGGCAAACCTTTGTTCTATTTCGTATTTCTTTCTAAATATTGTTTATTCTCTGTAGTACAATCCATCTGATCTATTCTCAATAGAATCAATTGACACAGAAATTTTCCTGATTTGACTCAGGGTTGAGGCATCATTGATTTTACCAACGGGATATTTCAGAAATTCCTGATCCCAGTAAGGGGTTTTGCTGTAAAACCAGTTGAGCATATTCCGCTGGCTTTTGGCAAATTCGGGATCGTCCATTTTTTTCTGTTCGAATTCTTTTTTGAGTTGCGGGTCTTTTGCAAGCATTTCTCTTGCCATCGTTTCCATCACATAGCTTTCGCTGTATTCTTTTTGCTCAAAAACGGCATTAAAAAATCCCCATTCCACGTAAGATCCGGTTGCGGCAGGTTCAAGAATGCCGGCAATTACTTTGGCTGTCCGCTGATTGGTGTAAATTATTGCAGATCCTTTCGGGAAGAGCCTTGTTTCCTCAATTTCTTCCAATCCTGTGTTTACCATATGACGGCCTTCGTTGGGCAGTTTCCGGAATTCATAATCCCTGAATTTATACGAACCAACCTTTAACTCAAGGGCTTCTGTTAATACATCCATTTTAATGCCGTGCAATTTCATCCGTTCAATCACATTTTGCCACTCAGCCGGAATAATATATGCCTGGGGAAGTTTTATTTTGGCCGATGGAATGCTTTTGTTGAAGAACGGCAGCTTCATTGTCAATGGTTTGGTGTTGTCGTAAATAAACCAGTCGCCGCCTGTGAGGTCGCTTTTGATGGATTTATAATCAAATCCTTCAAAATCAATCATAGTGCTGTCGGTTGTGCTGGTTTCCCAGTTCACCGCGAGCTCCTGCGTCCTGAAGCCGGGCGCGGCGGTGGATTTGTCGGCCATCTCCACTAAGGTTTTCAGGGTTTCGGCCTGATGATTCAGTATGAACAATGTATGCTTTACCATTTGGAAAGTAGCATCCACGCGGGTTTTGTAATCTTTTAACATGTGCGTTTCAATCAACAGTCCGGGCCGGTTTTGAATAGCGGCATAACCCTGCGAAATCATGGGTGGTGAAGCGCCGGTGCGCAGTCCGCTGCGGGGATCGTGCCAGTTGCGGAACTGAACGTAGGGGAAAATGGGGAATCCCGAACTTTTCATCTCTTTGGTGATGCGTGGCTCATAAATATTCTCAAGCCAGCGGGTAATTCCTGAATCGAGGTTGCCAAAGGTTTCAATGGCATAAGTGAGTGAATACTGATAATCAGCGCCATCGGTGGTGTGGATGTCAATAAAAAAGTCGGGTAACCAGGCGGAAAACATGGTGAGCCAGTACTGCATCTCGAGTGCGTCGGCCTTCATAAAGTCACGATTCAGGTTCAGGTTCAGGGCATTGGTGCGCCAGCCCATTTCTTCGGGACCATTCTGGTTAATGCGGTTGTAGGGCCCAAAACGTTCGTGGCCATCCACATTTAGAATGGGGATGAAAAGAATACTCGTTTTCTCAAGCAACTCCTTGCGCTGTCGGTTAATCAGCATATCGCGAAGCAACATTAGCATGGCATCTTTACCATCGGGTTCACCGGGATGGATTCCGGCTTCAATCAAAACAATGACCCTGCCTTTGGCCCGAATGGCTTCCGGCGATGTAAGCCCATCACGGTCAATCACCATCATGGGGATTTCCCTGTCTTGCGGACTGTTCCCCAGATTTATCATGGTTGCCAGAGGGGAAGTAGAGGCCAGTCGGTTGCAAAAGTCAATGGTTTCGGCGTAGGATGGGGTTTTCTTATATTCACTTTGTTCGTAAAAGGTTTGCCAGTTCTGGGCGTCTAGGCTAAGTGAAAGGCCAAATAATATAAACAGAAAGAGTTTATTCATCGGATGGATCATTTTTATGTGGCGCAAATTTACAGAATTGTGCGGGACAAGATTAAGGCTATCCTCAAAAAACATTTTGTTAATTTTAGTTAAATGGCGAAGGATATACGCACAATCTGTGTCTGATGTAAATCAATTGCGCTCTAAATGCGTTTTACAGGATTGATTTACCCCTACATTTGCAAACTTTTTTACAACATTGAACTATGACAAATGAACATTTCCGGCGGTCATCTCTGCTATTACTCGTTTTACTATTTATTTCTCCTCAGTTTATTTTTGCCCAAAGCCGGCCCCAGGGACAAGGTTCGGACGGTCCACGTCCTGCCATTGGCATCCTTAAAGGGAAGGTCATTGATGGCTCCACCAGTCAGCCTATTGAATACAGCACCATTGCCATCCTGAGTGCCCGGGATAGTGCTCTGGCCGGGGGAACGATAACTGATCCCTCTGGCAATTTCAGGGTGGAGCAGGTAAAAGCAGGACGTTACATGGTCAGGGTGCAATATATGGGCTATGAAAACCTTGTGATCAATGATGTATTTTTCAAACCTTCGTCACCCGAGGTTGACCTGGGTACCATAAAGCTGAAGCCGGCTTCCGCTACACTTCAAGGTGTTGAAGTTACGGCTGAGCGCGAAATGATGGTCAGTAACCTCGACAAAAAGATTATAAACGTGGATAAAAGTATTGCTGCAGTGGGTGGCTCGGCTGTTGATGTGATGCAGAATATTCCATCAGTAACTGTTGATGTTGAAGGCAATGTGAGTTTGCGTGGGAGCAGTAATGTTACCATTCTGGTTGACGGAAAACCAACCGGCCTGGCAGAAATCAGCAGCGGCGATCTTTTGCAGCAGATTCCGGCTTCGTCCATCGAAAGCATCGAAGTGGTTACCAACCCTTCAGTCCGGTATGAAGCGGAAGGGACTTCAGGAATTATAAATATTGTCCTCAAAAAACGCAGTTTACAAGGATTAAATGGGTTGGTGTCATTTACAGCCGGGACAGGCGACCGGTATAATACCTCTGTCAATTTGAATTACAGAAAGAACAGGTTCAACGTGTTTGCCGGTTATGACAACCGTCTGGGAACTTTTAAGTCAACCGGTAATACCACCCGAATTACCACCAATGAAGAAATCAGCACACGCTTATTTCAGGATCAGGGGATGAGCCATGGCCGCAATATGCATAACCTGAACACCGGATTTGATTTTCTCCTGAACGATGCAAATACCTTGTCCTTCAATTATCAGTTGCGGAAAATGTCGTTTGGAATGGATGCGGATAATAGGTCCACAACCTATTCCTCCACTGATGATATTGTCAGGGATTTCACGCGCATCAGCGAAAGCGACCGGAACATTAATTCCAATAATTATACTTTTTCATATAAACGTAATTATCAAACCAAAGGCAAAGAACTGACTGCCGATTTTATGATTGTTGATAACTCTATGGATGGTAATCAGGATATCCGACAGGTTGAATTTACGCCGGGGTTTGACCCGGATTTCCCATTGCTCCAACAATCCAACTCTGAAAATACCAACAGGATGTATATGGCTCAGGCCAATTATGCGGTACCATTTTTAAATGGCGGGCGCATTGAAACCGGGTTTAAGAGCACCATCACCGATCTTACCATGCGAAACAGTCTTCAGGACTACAGCTACCTTGAAGGCGACTGGATAAAAAATGAAGATGCTGCCAATAATTTCGACTATTTCGAACAACTTCACGCGGTATATGGAATTTATTCTACCTCCTTCAATAAAATTAAGGTTCAGGCGGGATTACGTGCTGAGCAACTGATCTCGGAAAGTGACATTATTCAGGCCGATGATAAGTTTGACCTTTCTTACCTGAGTTTATTCCCATCGGTGCACACGGTTTACGAATTAAGCAAAACACAGCAAATGTCGCTAAGCTATAGCCGCAGAATCCGCCGCCCGCAAAACCGGCAGCTTAATCCCTATGTTGATTATTCCGACTCGCTGAACATCCGTTATGGCAATCCAAAGCTTAAGCCTGAATTTATCAACTCCTTCGAGTTGGGATGGTCGAATTACTGGGGTAAAAATTCAGTGAATTCCACTGTTTTCTATCGTTACACCACCGGAGTAATTGACCGCATTGTTTTCCTGCTCGACGGTGGGGTAACGGCCACCACATACGAAAATCTTACCAGCAGCAAGGCTTATGGCATCGAAATGATTGGCAACAAGGAATTTGCAACATGGTTTAAGACAAATGCGAATGTTTCCATATACAGAAGCATAATAGATGGAAGTGAAGTAACCGGGCTTGAAAAAGCGGAAGGCAATATGTGGACCGCCAAGTTAAACCTCACCTTTGTGCCATTTAAGAATGCTTCGTTGATGCTTGCTGGTAATTACCGGTCGCCCGAGATTGAGGCCCAGGAGCGCGACGAGGAAGTTTACTTTGCAGATGTGGCATTTCGTTATGACTTCTGGAAAAATAATGCCTCGGTAAGCCTGAGGGTGAGCGATGTGTTTGATTCGAGGCGTTTTGACAGTAAAACCTGGGGCGAGAACTTTACCATACAATCAAGCCGACGAATGGAAACCAGGGTAGCCTATCTGGGTTTTTCTTACAAAATCAACAATTATAAACGTCAGCGAGAAAAAGACCGTAATCAGGATAACGGGGATATGGAAATGGATGAGTTTTAAGCTGAAGCATTAAGTTCATTGAGTTATCGATTATTCCTTTCGCCCGCAGCAATGGATTGTATTTGTTTTAATGCACATCTGTTGCAAAGTCTTTAAAGGGCTGAATATTATTTTGATGTGCTGGTACTTTTAGCGCTTATTATTCGCCCCTTTCAGGGACGCCATTTCATCTATGCATCTGTATCCCGTGGGTTTCACTTCGATACACCCACGGTTATTTAAAATTCGCCCCCTTCGGGGACTCAGTTAGAGCGCCAAAGGTGCTCAATAACAATAAACGTGGGTGGAGTGAAACGGAACCCACGGAAT
>SWCB01006395.1_pt1 | contig 28113 bp, 28 predicted proteins | sample 4692901 | NCBI WGS metagenome assembly SWCB01 (sample SAMN10267276, study PRJNA491770) | bioreactor metagenome | isolation source: DHS bioreactor inoculated with subseafloor sediment | place: Japan: off Shimokita Peninsula | collected 2006-08 | reverse complement strand
TATATGCAGTTTATTGTTCTAATGAATGTTTTTTATCTTGTTGGCTTTTTATCATTTTTTGTCTGATAAATGCTTCTCTTTCTTTTTCTTCTAATACTTCTGATATATATTTTATATTTGCATTAAATCTTGGGATAACAACGTTTTCTAATGCATTTGCTCTTTTTTGTGCTTTTCTTATTGCATTTGCTAATCTATACGTTGCATTATCTATTTCTGCTAATCTCACTGTTAAATCCCTTACTTTTTGAAACATTTTATATGCATAGTCAAATTTTGTATTAGTAGAACCAATACCATATGTTATTTTAACTTGCGTATATTCATGAGTCACTTTAGGGATTTCTACACCCATCACTGATCGGTATGTAACACTCAAACCAGAATCAATAGGAATTGATTTAGCAATTTCTGAAACAACACCTAATGTAATGTTAGCTTCTTGTAGTGCTTTATAAGCTTTAGAAAAAGTATCTGAAATCTCATTTCTTAATAATTTCACATCATCTAATAAGCCCATCATCTCACGAATTAATATATTTCTTTTTCTATCCATGAGCTCATAGCCTTTTTTTGCTAACTCATTAGATTTTTGTATCATCATCAAATTTCCTTTTGTTGGAAAAATTTGATTACTCATATCTCTCATCTCCCTTAAGCTCATTAATAATTGGCTTAGTTACGATGTTAAATCTTTCAACTGCTTTTTCATGATGATAAAATTTATCTAAAATTTTTTCATCTACACGATGCAATTCATCTTTAGGAAGTACCGATAATAAATCCCATCCTAAATCTAATGTGTGTAATATATCTCTATTTGTTTCAAATCCTTGATTTAAAAAATATTTTTCAAATAATTTCCCAAATTCAATGTATTTTCTATCTACTGGACTCAGCTCATCTTCACCAATGACAGATGCAAGACTTCTTGCGTCTTGGACTTGAGCATATGAAGCAAAAAGTTGATTAGATACTGCAGAATGATCATCTCTGGTGTATCCATCACCAATACCATCTTTCATTAATCTAGATAATGAAGGTAATACACCTACAGGTGGATAAATACCTACTTGTCCTAATTCTCTACTTAATACAATCTGACCTTCTGTAATATATCCTGTTAAATCCGGTATCGGATGAGTAATATCATCATTAGGCATTGTTAAAATAGGAATTTGAGTGACTGATCCTTTAGCATCTTTAACAATTCCAGCGCGCTCATATAAAGAAGCTAAATCCGAGTATAGATACCCTGGATAACCTTTACGTCCTGGAATTTCACCTTTTGAAGATGAAAATTCTCTTAATGCTTCACAATATGAAGTCATATCAGTCAAAATAGTCAATACATGCATGTCATGTTTAAATGCTAAATATTCTGCTGCAGTTAGTGCAAATCTTGGTGTTAATGTTCTTTCAATAATTGGTTCATTTGATAAATTTAAAAACATCACAACTTTATGCATAACTCCTGCTTCTTCAAATTGTCTTTTAAAATAATCCGCAACATCATTTTTTACACCCATTGCAGCAAAGACAATACAAAAATTATCACCTTTATCTTCTGCGATTTTTGCTTGTTTGACAATTTGAACTGCCAATTCATTATGTGGCATACCAGATCCAGAAAAAATTGGTAATTTTTGTCCACGGATTAAAGTTGTCAGTGCATCAATAGATGAAACACCTGTTTGAATGAAATTTCTTGGGTAAACTCTCGCTACTGGATTTAAAGGGTGTCCGTTTATATTTCTTGTTTCATCAATATATACTTCTCCCAATCCATCTATGGGTTTACCTGATCCGTTAAATATTCTACCCAATATTTCTTTAGATAGAGACATTTCAACAGGATGTCCAGAAAATTTAGTTTTTGTGTTTATTAATGAGATATCTTGAGTGCCTTGAAATACTTGAATAGCAACTCTTTTCCCTTCAATTTGAACAACACGTCCAAATCGAGATGATTGATTAGGTAACTTGATTTCTACCATTTCTTCAAATCCTATACCTTCAACATCATCTAAAAAGATTAAGGGACCTTTGATCTCATCTAATCCTATATATTGGAGATTCATAATTTCCCTCCTTATTTTATACGTTTTATCGTACGATCAATTGTTTTATAATATTGATCAAATTTGTCTAATGAATCATTAGCTACATCATATTTCATTTTTATAACTAGATCAAACATGCTTGTTTCTAATAATAAATTAAGTGATTTACCTTCTTCAATAAAGTGCTTAGATTTATCATATAAATATAATATAATGTTCATCATTAAATTCTGTTTTTCTAATGGGACATATGTATCATCTTTATGAAATGCATTTTGTTGTAAAAATCCATATCTAATCACTTTACCAATTTCAATAATAAGTTTTTGATCATCAGGTAAAATATCTGCACCAATAAGTTTTGCGATTTCTAATAATTTATTTTCTTCAGCTAATAAAGACATAATTTCTTTTCTATTAGTCAAAAATGATGCACCAACATTAAGATCATACCATTTGGTTAAGTCAAGAACATACTCAGAATAGCTAGTATTCCAGTTTATAGCTGCATAATGTCTTGCATAGGCCAATTGTTTGTCTAGAGCCCAAAAACTTCTTACAAATCGTTTAGTGTTTTGAGTAACTGGTTCTGAAAAGTCACCACCCTGAGGTGATACAGCTCCAATAATTGTTACAGAACTTTCTTGTTTATTTAATGTTTCCATATATCCAGCTCTCTCATAAAATTGAGCAATACGAGATGGAAGATAAGCAGGGAATCCTTCTTCTGCTGGCATTTCTTCTAAACGTCCACTAATTTCACGAAGTGCTTCAGCCCATCTTGATGTGGAATCTGCCATCACGGCAACATGATATCCCATATCTCGATAATATTCTGCAATAGTAACACCTGTATAAATACTTGCCTCGCGAGCAGCAACCGGCATATTTGAAGTATTGGCAATCAATACAGTTCTATCTAAAAGTAGTTTATTAGTTCTTGGATCAATTAATTCACTAAATTCTTCTAAAACTTGTGTCATTTCGTTCCCACGTTCTCCACAACCAACATAAATGATAATATCTGCATCACACCATTTTGCAAACTGATGTTGCATCATTGTTTTACCAGTTCCAAATCCACCTGGAACAGCTGCAGTTCCACCTTTAGCAACTGGAAAAAGTGTATCGATTACACGTTGCCCACTAATTAAAGGTTTAGAAATAGCTAATCTTTTAGAAACAGGTCTTGCAGTTTTTATTGGCCATTTTTGAGTTAGATTTAATTCATAAACGTTTCCATAAGAATCTTCTGTTTTAACAATACAATCAAATATTGTATAGGAGCCATTTTTTTTAACTTCGATGACTCTTCCGCCGAATCCTTTAGGAACCATAAGTCTATGTTCTATCATATCAGTTTCTTGGATAGTTGCATAAATTTGTCCAAATTTAAGAATATCATCTTTTTTAACTGTAATTTTGACATCCCATTTTCTGTTTTTATCAAGGGGTTCAACGTCACTACCTGTTGGTATGTATATACCTTCATTTTTAGCAATTTCCTTTAATGGTCGTTCAATTCCATCAAAAATATTTGTTAATAAACCAGGTCCTAACAATGCTGATATTGGCTCTCCTGTAGGATATACAGGCTCTCCAGGAACAATACCTGTAGTTACTTCGTATACCTGTATAGTTGTTTTATCTTTGCTAATTGATATAACTTCACCTAATAATTTTTGTTTTCCAACATAAACCATTTCAAGCATATGAAAATCAACAGCATTTTTAACGGTAACAACAGGACCGTTAATCGAATAAATTTGATTTTTAGTCATGGTTACCTCCTTTAGGTTCTAATGAATAGTTTTGAATTCTTAAAGAACCATTCTTTTCTTTCTTTGAGTTTAGCATCAATTGTTTCATCTATTTCAACTTTATCAGCTGGAATTTCAGCAATGAATCCACCAATGCGAACATCATATGATACTTTGATTTCATATGAAGATTTCATAGTCTTTTTAATAATATCAGTAATTCTTTGATCAATTTCAGATATATTAAAAATAACTTTTTTATTTTTAACATACTCATTAAGTTTTTCAATCTTTTGCTTCATTAGATCATCATAAGCTTTTGTTTGAATGAAATCACCTAACTCAAGTAAAACACTTTGAAAAACCATATTAATCATAAATGTTCGTTCTTTAATAAGTTTTCCATCAAAGCCAATACCAATTTTATTTATTTGATCTTGATATTCTAATTGAAGTTCTCTTAAATCTTTATTTAATTGTAAATCCTTTTTTACCATTAAGTTATCTTTGATTTTTTTCATTTCTTTAGCGTATAAATAATCAATTTCTTTTCTTAAAGCACCTAGTTTAACTTCTGCTTCTTTATTTATAGCTTTTTCAAAGTAACGGTAAAGCTGGTCTTCGTTATAATATGCCAATATCCTCACCTCACAGCTTGACGCCAATAGCTTCACTAATGTATCGATCGATTTCTTCACCGATATTAGCTCCACCATGTCTGTCTGGTATTTCGACAATAAGTTGTCTTGATTGAGTCAGTTTTAGTTCTGAAATGACAGCGGGAGCAAGATTTACAAGTTTAGTCGTCACTAAAATAACTGCAATAGAAGGATCTTCTAATGCATCTTCAAGTGCGAGCAAAAACTCTTTTCTTTCATGAACAATAACGCCATCAATGCCAACTAATCTCATACCAACAAGACTATCTACATTGTCACTAATTAAGAAAAATTTCATTAAAATCCTTCTTTCAATTAACCTAAATTATTAATAATTAAAATTGATATAAGTAATCCATAGATCGCAACACCTTCACCAAGTGCAACGAAAATCAAAGATTTACCAAAATTCTTTTCATTCTCTGAAAATGCGCCAATTGCTGCTGGAGCTGCTGCTGCAACTGCAATACCTGCACCAAGAGCTGACATACCAGTAGCCAATGCTGCACTTAAAAATCCAAGACCTTGTGCAAATGTTCCTACAATAGATACTGTTTCTCCTTCAGCTGCATATACTTGTGGACTAACAAACATTTGTAGCACAAATACACCAACAATAACTGTAAAAAATCCAACAATATGGGTTAATAACCTTCTTTTTGCGGATTGAACTGTAACCTTACCTCTAAATACTTTTATTAAAGGTAGCGTAATTAAAACAACTAATAATAACGGTAATAATATTTCTATTAAACTTAAATACATTTTCTTATTCCTCCAGATTTATAAATTTAAAGCGTTAAACGCAACACCATTACCTTCGTAATAGCGAGAAAACATTTCATAAAATTCAAGTCTTAAAACTTGAATACCAACAATCATTCCTTCTAATCCCATAACAAATATATTCCCAAAGACTAAGACCAATATGCTTCCAGAGCCACCGACCATTGTCATTAAACTTGTTACAACTAACATCATCCCCGCATGAACAAGCAAGAAACCGCCAACACGCAAAAATGATAGGGTATTTGTAATATAGGATAATACAATTTCAAATAATTCAAAGAATCCTTCCACAAAGAATCCACCAAATCCTGCAGGAAACAATTTATGTCCTGCAAATTTTCTTTCAAGTGGTTCTTTAAAGAATATGAGTATTAATGGAATTGCTAAAAATAATGAAATCGTAAATACATTAAATACTTGAATTTGCAATCCAAATTGTAAAGCTACTCCAACAAGAATAAACCCGTATAAAATAAGTCCTGCAAGTCCATTATGAGATGCAATAATTTCTGCATATCTCTTTTTCTTAAATAATGTGAAAATATTTAATATCATTGAAACTACAATCAAGAATGATCCAAAGCCTATCGCAATGATAAGTAGCGTCATTGTAAATTCTGAATCCATGACATGGACAGGCTTTTCAGCAAAACCTAAAGCCCCATAAAGCGGATTCAATAATTCTTCATTCCCAAAAACGGATCCATAAATAAGTCCAAACAATGCTGAAGTTAACCCAATTCTAATACCCACAGCTCCTAATCGCATGCCTTTATATTTATACGCGAGCCATCCGACAAGTGCTAAGACTAATCCTTGTCCTAAATCTCCAAACATCATTCCAAATAATAATGAATATGTAATTGCTACAAAAGGAGTGGGATCAATATCTTTATATCCAGGCAATCCATACATTTCTACAAACATACCAAATGGTTTAGAAAACCAACCGTTTTTTAGTTTTGTAGGAGGTGTAATTCTTTTATCGCTATCTGCTTCTTGCACTTCGATTTCTATTATATCTTTGATATCATCAAACATTTGGTGGATTTTATCAATATTTTGTTCTTCAACAAATCCAGAAATTGTGAATTTATCTCCGAGTCCAACAACATATTTTTTTGCTTCAAAGCTACGATTTAAAAATAATAATTCACCTTTAATACACGCTAGACGATTGCTACAACCACAAGTGATATCATACATATCTGCTTTGTATTGATCAATCATTTTTTGTGCTTGTTTAATTTCTTCTTCTAAAGCGGCTATCGCTTCTTTTGGTTTACCATGAACAAAATCGGGAATGTAAATCCTTTCAAAGAATAGTGATGAAAAGATATTATCAACTTCTCTTTTATATTCTTCTGTCGTATAGTACATACACCAACTATTATTTGAATCATGATTAAATGATTTAAAAACAAATGGTCTCGACTGGAAAAACCTTAGTTTTTCTACACTATCGTTAGGTAATCTACCAAATCTAATAGAAATAAATTCACAGGCGAATAAATCATCCAATGGAATATCTAAACTTTCTATATTATGTACTTGAATTAATGCATCTTGATATTTCCTAATAAACACTTGCAACTCTTTAATATGATCGACTTCAGTATTTAGTCTTTCTTTAATTTCTACCATATAGTCATACATTTCATTAAAATCATAATTATAATCTTTTAATTCAATGTCGGGAAGATTTAAATCATATTTTTTTTCGATTTCATCTAAATCTTGAAGTAAGGGTTGACAAGGATTCTCCGCAACAAATGACGTAGAACCGTGTACTCTTTCAACAATTTCGCTAGCTAACACAGGATGAAAATCCTTAAGGTCAACGAACCTTGTTAAAACAGCATCTAAATTTGTTGTATTAGAGGTTATATCTACAAGTTTTATTTTTGCTATACTCATGCTTATCCTCCTAATAAATTAACATTTGTTTCATTTCACCTTCACTAACTTGGTATCTTATACCTTCGATAATGTTGGTTATATTTTCTATTTCTATTTCAGAAAGTGTTATAAAAGCTGTATATATCTTTGGTACTTCAGTAGAAAAATACATAAATTTCTTTGCTAAATCATATCTAATTTGACCAGCATAATACTCTATATATACATAATCCTTATCATTTTTATAAACCTTATATTCTGATTTAGATAAATATCCTAGTATTTGATCTGCATTTTTTAATGCGATCATTTCATCAATTCTTTTTTCTTTAAGTCGGCTATGCTTTCTTACCAATACATTTTTAATCGTAAGTGGATCTGCTTGGTAAAATTTCTTTAAACGGTATATTTTAATAATATTTGATAATTCAATTCTTGTTTGAAAAATAGCTTCTATGTCTTTTTTCAACTTGCCTTTATAATTATTTTCTATACGCATAAATGCTTGATCGTAATAGTATGATTCTAAAGCATGCTCTATATCCATATATCTAATATTATCTTTGTTTTTCGTATAATAAGGCACTAAAATACCTTCATAAGGAGTATCCTTAAGTGCTTCTATTAAGGCTTCAAAAGTTTCTACTTTCAAGATTTTCTTAATGTCAATTTCAGAGTGCGTATCAAAAAAGTAAGGAATTTTCCCTTTGTTGCCTTCAACTTCATCAGATATAAATGTTCTTATAACTGATAAAATGATTTCATTTTCCTGTTTTACTATGTTTAACTCGTAATAATCAGAATCTTTTGAATGAACTGATTTCATAAGTTTCAAGATTTTATCAAATGCATTTTTCTTAATCAAGGCTTCTAAATTACCTCTGTGAATAGCATGTTCTGATACATCTTTTAATATATCTTGGTAATTTGGATGTTTTTTTAAAAACCCAACGATATCAGCAATACTATGATATTTAATGAGTTTTTCATAATCAGAAGGTTTTAAAAATTGTCCATACATTGATTTTGCTTTTGATATAAGTGCATTATTAGACCAAGAACTCATTATTTTCACCTTCTTGTTATGGTTTTATACAAGCCTCGTATATATCTTTAATCCATGTATCTCTATTTTGCTTGTATTGTTTTTGAATGTCTTTTAATGTTTGATCATATGTATTTTTTTCTTTTTCTTGACGTGTCAAAATCTCTTTTTGATATGCAGTTTTTCTTTCATTGACTATTTTTTTATTTTCCTGCTCATAAGATTTTTGCAGTTTAATTGTTTCAGCTTTCAATCTTTCATCTAGGTGATCTTTTTCTTTTTTAAGTTCCTCTATTTTTTGTCTTGCTTCTTTATCTAATTGAATTGTATTTTTTATAATTGAACCTTGCATCATTTCACCTCTTTTAACAATCTTAATGTATATACATTATACAAAAATTAATAAGCTCTAGCAAACCATACGGTCTGTACAGCTTTTTGTCCAGTAACTGGACACATCTCTGTAATAATCTTTTGTTCAAATGGTATGACTCTAGCAGTAGCAGTTGTGTCTGCTTTAATTTGTAATTCTGCTTCTTCTCCAGAAATACTCATCGCAACATACCCACCTTTTTTTATAAGTTCTTTAAACTCATCATATGTGCTTGCTTCATACGTATTTTTAGTTACATGATCTAAAGCGTTTTGATACATTTGATCATGCATATTTTTTAATATATCTTTCATATTTGAAGCTACATCTTCAACTTGATAAGATTTTTTTACTCGATCATGTCTTGTAACAACAACAACTTCGTTTTTTTCTAAATCACGTGGTCCAATTTCAATACGAACTGGAACACCTTTCATTTCATACTCACTAAATTTCCAACCTGGAGATTTATTAGAATCATCTACAATGACACGATACCCTAGATCTTTTAATGATTGATATAATTTTTGAGTTGCTTCTTTAACATTTTCTTTTTTGCCTTGAATTGGAATGATAACGATTTGATTAGGCGCAATGTAAGGTGGTAATACTAAACCTTCATCATCGCCATGAACCATGATGATTGCTCCAATTAAACGTGTTGAAACACCCCAAGACGTTTGATAAGCATATTCTATTTTGTTTTTTTCATCTTGGAACTTGATATCAAAAGCTTTCGAAAACTCTTGTCCAAAATAATGTGTCGTTCCTGATTGTAATGCTTGACCATCATGCATCAGTGCTTCAATGGAATATGTTTCTACAGCACCAGCAAATTTTTCTTTTTCTGTTTTTCTACCAGTTACAAAAGGTATCGCTAATAATTCTTTACCTAAATCATAATAAATATCAAGGATATCTAATGTTTCTTTTCTTGCTTCTGCTTCGCTATGGTGAACTGTATGTCCTTCTTGCCATAAAAATTCTTTACCACGCAAAAATGGACGAGTTGTTTTTTCCCAACGCACCACGCTACACCATTGATTATATTTTTTAGGTAAATCTCTGTATGAGTTTACGATTTTTTGATAATGTGTACAAAAAAGTGTTTCTGAAGTCGGTCTAACAATTAATCGTTCTGCTAGATCTTCAACACCTGTAGTTGTAATCATTGCTGTCTCAGGAGCAAACCCTTCAACATGCTCTTTTTCTTTTTCAAATAAAGATTCTGGAATCACTAAAGGCATATATACATTTTCATGACCAGTTTCTTTAAACCTACGATCTAAATATTTTTGAATACCTTCCCAAATGGCATAACCATAAGGACGATATATAATGAACCCTTTAACATCACTATAATCCATAAGCTCTGCTTTAAGGCATAAATCTGTATACCATTGAGCAAAGTCTTGATCTCTTGATGTTACGTTTTCTACTAATTTATTTTGACTCATAATTTCACCTTACTATTTGTATTTTGCTTTTCTTATTATAAATGATACGATTGTGACAAAAAAGATAAAGAAGAATATAACTCTTATAGGAAAAAAGAGTGACATTCCAAACCCGAAATCAGCGATTGTAAAAAAGGTAATCAATCCTATACCCAAGAAAAAGAAAGCCATGAAACCAATAATCCATTTAGCAGCGGCATTATTGTGAGTATAGTAACCATCTTTTTTTGTTTCTTTATAATATGATTCGAATGAATATGGTTTTTGTCTTCTCTTGTCTTTGAAAAAGTCTTCATCATCTTTGATTTCATCTATTTCATTAAGTTCATCCCAAAACTTATCATATTCTGCAAAAGGATCTTTTTCTTTTCTTTCGCTCATCTTATTTCACCAACTTCGTTTTTCCATCTACAAAATCAATTTTACGTTCTTTGTATAAATGTCCAAGTGCTCGCTTAAATGCTTTTTTACTCATGTCAAACACTTGATTAATATCTTCTGGAGAACTATTAGAATCTAAATCTAAATCTCCATATCTAATTAAATGCGATAGGATTATATTAGCATCTTCAAATAATTTGACTTCTTTTTGTTCAATCAAAGATCCATTAATCCCTTTTTCAGATATAAATGTAATGGTCACATCTTCTTTTTGACCAAGTCGATGTTTACCTTGATACATGGATTCATGGACAAAAATTTGATGTCCTTCTAAAGAAAGTAAATTTAATCCAATCTTACCAATTTGGTAAACATAGCATTCAATCTTATCTTTAGGTTTTAAGACAGTTTCTGGTTCAAGCATTATATCTGATTTGTTTGCTATTTTAGCAACCATTTTGCCCTTAACATAAAGACTAACATATACTTTGTCTCCAACGATTGGCCACAAAGCTTTATCAAATGGCAAATCATCTTTTGATAATAGTAAATCTTTCGATATACCCATGTCTAGAAATACCCCCAATTGGGGATGAACATCCTTAACATCTAAAAATGCCGGTCGTTCAACTGACAAATAGGCTGTTTTTAAGGTTGCAGCCACTCTACCTTTATGGTCTAAATATAAAAATGCATCAACTAAATCACCTGGATTTAATGTTTGATGCAAACTTTCATTGAAATGTAGAAAGACTTCATCTTTATCGCTTGTTAGCATATATCCGATGTCTGTTTTTCGATCAACTCTTAATTTTTGCGTTTCACCTATTTTTATTGACATGTCATCACCTTCTTATATTTTATCATATATTATGATAAAAAGCACGAAAAAAAGAGTGCAATTAAGCACTCAAATGTCTAATTCTTTTAAGACTTCTTCGTAGCGTTTGATGAGTAGTTCTTTGAAGAAATCCTTTAATGGATTTAAATCTTTTTCAGTTTTAAATATTTCAAGTTTTTCTATATATGTTTCACGTAATTCCAGTGGTATAGAAATTGGCAAAAAGTCGTTTTTCATTAGGAAATAATTTAATACCAGTTTTGCAAGTCTACCGTTGGCATCCACAAAAGGATGAATTTTAGCAATACTTGCATGTGCGTATGTTGCTATTTCTAATGGTGTACCTTCAAATTGTCCTAAATTTCTAAAGAATTTAGCCATACGATCATATACTTTTACATGATCCGGTGGTTGGTGTGTTGCACCAAAGATATTTATATTAACATTACGATAACATCCACCTTGGAAAATACCTTCCACTAAAATCTCATGGATATCTTTGAGTTTTTCTTCATCAAATGATTTACCAGATTTTGCTTCTTTTTTCATAAACTGATAAGCTTTAAGATGATTTAAGATTTCTTTTTGTTCTCTTTCACAATACTCAAGTAGAGCTTTAGCTTGGCTTAGTCGTTTTACATCTTCATAGGGAATTCTGTTTTCTCCCATACCAACTGCATCATAAGTATATGTCAATGCGAATTTTTCTTCCATGTCATTCACTTGTTTTTCATCGCATTCTTTTAAGACATTACTTAGATGCTTACGCTCTACTTCTAATAGATCTTTCTCCATAATATCAACGCTCCCATCTTTGAACTCATTATATCATAAAAGCGCTCACATAGACAACAACGTATAAAAGAAAAACACTTTTTCACAAAGTGTTTCAATTTTTCACAAATCTCTTTAAAAAAGCTTGTGTTCTTTCTTCTTTTGGTGATTCAAATATTTGCTTAGGTGTTCCTATCTCAAGGATAATGCCTTGGTCCATAAAAACAACTCGATCAGATACTTCTTTTGCAAAGCCCATTTCATGGGTAACGATGACCATAGTCATGCCTTCTAATGCAAGTTTTTTAATGACTTGTAATACTTCACCAACCATCTCAGGGTCAAGTGCACTTGTTGGCTCATCAAAAAGCATAATTTTAGGATTCATAGCTAGTGCTCTAGCGATTGCAACCCTTTGTTTTTGTCCACCAGATAATAATGTTACAGCTTGATGTGCAAAATCTCTCATCCCTACTTTTTCTAATAAATTCATTGCAAGTTTTTCTGTACTTTGTTTATCCATGTTTAGAAGTTTAATTGGTGCTAATGTACAGTTTTCTAAAACAGTTTTATTTTGAAATAAATTAAATGATTGAAAAACCATACCCATATGCATTCTTAAGTGATCAATATCAGTCTTTTGATCCATTAAATCATCACCTAAAAAATAGATGTGTCCATCATCTGGTTCATTTAATAAATTCAAACATCTAAGTAACGTTGTTTTTCCTGATCCAGAAGATCCAATGATGCTAACAACTTCTTTTTCATGAATCTCTAAATTGATTCCATTTAACACAAGTTGATCATCAAATTTTTTATGGATATTTTTTATCTCTAAAATAACATTAGACATGTTGAGTCACCTTCTTCTGATTAGGTTTTCTTTTCTCTAGATGATTAACTACTTTACTTGTTACATAAGTTAGTAATAAATACATAATCGCAGCAATAAAGAATCCTTCGGTTGTTCTATAGTTTGGTGCAGTTGCAAGTTGAGTTGCTCTAAAGAGTTCAGATACACCTATAACAGAAAGTACAGCTGTATCTTTTAAATTAACGATAAACTCATTACCAATGGCAGGCAAAGAATTTTTGATGGCTTGTGGCATGACAATTAAAAACATCCCTTTTCTTCTTGAAAATCCTAAAGATCTCGCAGCTTCCATCTGTCCTTTATCAATGCCATTAATACCACTTCTAATCACCTCAGCAATATATGCAGTGGTATTTAATGTAACAACAGTTAACCCAGCAACAAGCGGTGTCCACCAAGCAAGTTGTAATCTTGATACACCATAATAAAAGATCATGGCTTGTACAATCATGGGTGTACCTCTAAAAATTGTCACATAAAAATTCGTCATGTAATGACCAATTTTAACAAAGATCTTTTTTACTAAGTGATCTCTTTTTTGATCGATTTCAGCAGTTCTAATAACCGTCAAAAAGAGGGATAATATAAATCCCCCTACGGTTCCTACTACCGATAATAATAGCGTAATGATGATACCTCTTATAAAAAACGATCCATAAGTATCTACTAAATACCATACCGTTTCAAAGAATGCATCTCTAGAAGGAAGTGTTTGATAAATCATGATTGTGGTTGTCTACCTAATGCTGCTTCCATATAAGCATTTCTTGTTTCAGTAGAAATAGTTGCTAAAATGTCATTAATTAATCCTAATAAAGTAACATCTTCTTGTCTTAATGCAATTGATACAACAACATCTTCATCACTTACTTCAAAGCCTTGTCCATCAGCAAAACTAACAATACTAAATTGTTCTGGATTTGATTGAACAACACCTTGCGCAACTGGTAGTTCAGCAACAAACGCATCTGCTGCACCATTCATAAGTGCTGTAGTTAATGTTGGATAATCATTTAATGCTTCTAAATGGTTAACACCAGTGATTTGATCGATTAAATCATCTTGTAAAGTGCCTAGTTGAGCAACAACTCTAGCACCGTTGAAATCATCTAAAGATGTAGCATCAGCATAATCACCTTCAGCATTAACGACCATCACTTGTTCACTTCTGTAATACTCATCAGTAAATGCAACTGTTTCTGCTCTTTCTGGAGTTGGAGACATACCAGCGATAATTAAATCAATTTCTCCTGCTAAAAGCGCTGGAATAAGTCCATCCCATTCGATTGCTCTGATCACTAATTCTAAACCAAGTTCATCTGCAATTTCTTGAGCCATCACAACATCAAATCCATCAGCATACATTCCTGGTTGACCATCGATTTCGACAGTGAAATCGTTAGTTTCAGGTGTAGCCCAGTTAAACGGTGCATAAGCAGCCTCTAAACCTACAACAATTTGTGTTTCTTCCTCAACATCAAATTCACTTGATGTCCCACATGCTACTAAACTAAATGTAGCAGCCAAAATTAATACGAATGCAAAAACTCTTTTCATTCTCTTTTCCTCTTTTCTTTGTTTTTTTTACAAAAAAAAGCATCCAAGAGGACACTTCAATATAAAATATAATATTTTATTAGCGCCTCTACTTATAGTAGGAGTGTCATAAGTATTCCTTATAACCCCACAAACATCTTATGCCTAAGATATTCATTCGGCGATGGCTGCCTTTCATTTGCTTCAAAGTCTGCCGACTCCACAAATTACTCTTCTACATCGCTACCTCTAAATGCTCTTAAATTGTATGAAACTATTGTAACATAGATGAAAAAGATGTCAACCCGTAATATTTTGTAAAACGTTTTCAGTCCTATAAATAAGAAGAGGGAACTCAAATGAGTTCCCTTTTACTACCTAGATAAATTTTAAAATTATAATTTAACTACGTTAGCAGCTTGTGGGCCACGATCGCCGTCTTTAACTTCAAATTCGACTTGGTCGCCTTCAGCTAGTGATTTGTAACCTTCAGTTTGAATTGCTGAAAAGTGTACAAAAATGTCTTTGTTGTCTTCTGAAGAGATAAATCCATATCCTTTGTCAGAATCAAACCATTTTACAGTGCCTTTCATTTACGATACTCCTTTTTTAAATCTAACAACTTAATGTCTAACTCCATTATACACGAATAAATGTATAATACAAGTCATTCGGAACATTATAAATATAAATAATCACTTTATTCACACATCAATATCGTGCATCTGCTCTTCTTGATATGCACTTTCGATAAATTTGATAGCTTCTATATAACTATCAATTTTCTTACCCATAAATCTTGCATGACAAACATCTTTAATATAATCGATTTTTCTAAAGTCTTCTCTTTGTTCAATGTCAGATAAATGGACTTCTACTTTAATCAAATCAATACATTCTAGAGCATCTCTAATCGCAATCGATGTATGTGTATAAGCACCTGGATTGATAATGAGTGCATCATATCCATCTGCTTCTGCCTGATGAATGACATCAATCATTTCACCTTCATAGCTTGTTTGGAAAAATGAAAACTCAATGTCTTCAAAATAATCGGCAATTTCTTGATAGAGTTCATCTAAAGTAAAAGTACCGTAATGTTTTTCGTTTCTTTTGCCAAGCATATTTAAGTTGGGTCCATGGATCACTAAAATATTCATCAGATTACCTCTTTTTTATATAAATAGTTTAAAATCACTTTTACGGTTTGATCAACATCAACATTATTGTTAATGATGACATCTGCAAAATCTTGATATTTTAAAAATCTTTCATCAAAGAGTTGTTCTAAAGTTGTCTTTTGAAGCAGTGGTCTTTGATAATCGTTTTTTAGTCTTTCTTTAATAACTTCTAAATCTGTATCTAAATATATTTTTAAACCATTCATAAACGCTTTATTATCTTTTTTTGTAACAATACCACCACCACAAGAGATTACTGCTTGATCACACTCAATCGATTTGATGGCATCCGTTTCTAATTGTCTAAACTTTGCTTCACCATATTTCTCAAAGATTTCTTCGATAAACATGAGTGCATCTTTTTCAATCATGCCATCTAAATCAATATATGTATAATTTAGTGCTTTTGCTAAATGTCTTGCTATAGTCGTTTTGCCAGAACCTGGCATACCTATGATGTAAATGTTCATATGATCCCTCTATTCTTCTAAAAACGTTAATACTATGTTTGTTGCTTGCTCTACCAAATCATCTGATAAAGCATCAAGCATATGTGCATGCATTTGATTTTTAAACCATGTCTTTTGTTTTTTTGCTAAAGCTTTACTTTTTTTGATGATCTCTTTTTTCATTTCTTCATATGTTAAGATATCATCTAAGTATTGATCGATTTCTCTATAACCAATTGCATTAATTTTTATACCATCTTCTTTTAATGCTTTCACTTCATCAATAAATCCTTCTTCTAGTTGCTTTTCTAATCTTATGTGAAGTCTTTCTTCTAATACTTTACGATCTAAATCTAAGTAAATGATACATAAATCATATAAAGGTTGATCTTTATTTTGTTTTTCAGATCGATAATTTCCTTGATGTGCAAGTGCTAAAGCTCTTAATAAACGTCTTCTGTTATGCATATCAATGTTGATGTTTGGATCTAAAATAAGCAGTTTTTCATATAACTCTTCATTAGACACATCTTGATACATCTTCTCAACATCAACTTTATCATCTTCATCTTCAAACTCATAATCATATAATGCAGATTTAATATATAGTCCAGTACCACCAACAATCATTGGTGTTTCAATTTTATCAATAAGATTTCTTACATCTTTTTGAAATTGATAAGCTGTATATGTTTGTTTTGGATCACAAACATCAAAAAGATGATGTTTGATGCCTTGTTTTTCTTCTTCTTTGATTTTTGCAGATCCTATATCTAGTCTTTGATAAATTTGAACAGAATCACCATTGATAATTTCTGAGTCTATTCTTTTTGCTAGTTCAACAGATAGTTTTGTTTTCCCTGACGCTGTTGGTCCTACAATCACGACTATCTTTTTCATTATACCACCCGCTTAAACATGCGTTCGACATCATAATGAGATAATTTGATAACTGTTGGTCTACCATGAGGACATGTATATGGATTTTTGCACATTCTTAAATCAGCCATCAATCGGTTGACTTCTTGTTTTGAAATGTGTTGATTTGCTTTGATTGATCCCTTACATGAAATATCTTTTGCTAAATGATCTCTCAATAGTTTTAAATCAATCGTATCATGTTCTTCTAATTGTGAAATCATTTCTTCAATAGCTAAATCAATTTCTTTTTCTCTTAGCCAAGTTGGTAGTCCTACCAACTGCTGATTTTTAAATTCGAACTGATATGCTTTAAAATCTGATTGATGTTGTTTGATGATTTCTAAATCTTGATGCGTTAAATCAAGATCATATGGGATAAGTAATTGTCTTTGACTTTTACTTGGATTTCCTAGTTTTTCAAAATAATGTTCATAACGAATACGTTCTTGAGCAGCATGTTGGTCAACTAAAAATAACCCATCTTGATTTTGAAAGAGTAAATATGTACCTGAAAAAATGCCAATGTAATCAAACTCAGGAATTTTCGGTTTAACTGACTCCTCAGTTTGATTTTCATCTTGATCGTTTTCTTCATGAATCTCAAAGTCTAGTTGTTGAACTTCATAAGCTTCTTGTATTGGCTTTTTAATCTCTTGATATCTTTCTGGTATTTGATGTGTTTTTTGTTCAAGTGCATCTTTAATGTATTGCTCTATTTGATAGGCTAGCAATAATTCATTGACAAACTTAACTTCATATTTTTGAGGATGCACGTTGACATCTAATAATTGTGGATCCATATGAAGATGAATTAGTGCAATCGGATATTTTTGTGTCATCAAAAAGCCATGATAACCATCTATGACTGATTGGATGAGTTTATAGTTTTTTATGTATCTATGATTTACGAAAATTGAAATATCTTTTTTTCTTGATCTCGTAATTTTAGGACTGATTAAATATCCAGTAATTTCGATATTTTGAAATGTTTTATTGAATATAATCATATCTTTTGTCATCTTCGATCCATAAATCTGATCAATAAGTTGATAAAAATCATGATTCCCAAATGTTTCTTTGATCAGTTTATCATCCATGATGAGTTTAAATCTAACATCTGGATTTGCAAGTGCAAGTCGATCAAAAATATCGATAATTGCGTATTTTTCTGCTTGTTCAGATTTAATATACTTAAATCTTGCAGGTGTATTATAAAATAAATCACTTACTGTAATCACAGTACCTGTGTTTAGTGTTGCTTTCTTATCTTCAACAAAATGACCGCCATGATAGATAACTTCAATACCTTCATGACCTTCCATTTTTGTTTTTAAAGAAACTTTAGAAACAGCTTGAATTGCTGCAAGTGCTTCACCTCTAAAGCCTAGTGTATAAATATGGCTTAAATCATACTCATTTTTAATTTTGGATGTTGCATGTCTTTCAAATGCTAAATGAGCATCAGAAAAATCCATCCCTGATCCATTATCAGTGACAGTGATTTTATTCATACCTACATTTTCAATTTCAATGGTTATGGATGTTGCTTTTGCATCAATAGCATTTTCCACAAGTTCTTTGACGATAGAACTCGGTCTATCAACAACTTCCCCTGCAGCAATCATATTTGCTAATCTTGCATCCATTTTTGTAATTAATGCCATAAATACCTACTTCTTATCAATAATTGATTGTAAATGTTTAAGTAATAAAAGTGCGTCAATTGGTGTCATCTGATCGATATCAACTGCTTTAATTTCATCAAGCACTTCAACTTCTTTTACGTCGATTACCTGGTCTAATGAAGATTCATAGTCTTCATAATTAAATAAATCTAGTGCAACCTTGTTTTCTTTATCTTCAAGTTTGTTTAAGATTTGTTTACTTCTAGTGATTAAAGATTTTGGTAAGTGTGCTAAGGATGCAACTTGAATACCATAAGATTTATCAGTTGTTCCTTTTTCAACATGATGTAAAAATACCATGGTATTATTTTCTTCTTTTGCTCTAACACATAAATTGGTTAATCTAGATAAACTTTGTTCTAATACAGTTAACTCATGATAGTGTGTAGAAAATAATGTTTGACATCCAATTTTCTCATGAATGTATTCAATCATCCCTTGAGCAAGTGCCATACCATCATATGTTGCAGTTCCTCTGCCAATCTCATCAAACAAGATCAGTGAGTCTTTAGTTGCATATGTCAATGCTTCATTAGACTCAACCATTTCAACCATGAATGTTGATTTGCCACCAGATAGATCATCTGATGATCCTATTCTTGTGTAAAGCGCATCATAAAGCGGAAGTTCAGCAGTATCTGCTGGTACATAACATCCGATTTGTGCCATATAAATCATCATCGCAAACATACGCATATATGTCGATTTACCACTCATATTAGGTCCTGTAATTAAGAAGATTTCACCTTCATCCATAATGACATCATTCTTAATGAAGGTTGTAAATTTTTCAACAACAGGATGTCTACCTTGGATAACATTGACTTTTCGATCTGTTTTAATTACTGGTCTGATATATTGATTTTTTTCACTGACGATTGCTAGATTTAGGTAAACATCTATGTGTGCAATTTGTCTTGATAATTCTTGTAAATCATGGGTATATGTTTCAACTTTTGATCTAATATCTTTAAATATTTCATATTCCAGTTGAATCGCTTTTTCTTTCCCATGAAGAATTTGATCTTCTTTTTCTTTTAAAACTGGTGATATATATCTTTCACTATTTGTTAAGGTTTGTTTTCTTTCATATCCAAACTCATCTTTAACATATTGGGTATTTCCTTTTGAAATTTCAATATAATATCCAAACACGCGATTATATCCAACTTTTAAATTCTTAATGCCTGTACGTTCTTTTTCACTAATCTCAAACTCATTTAACCAAGATTGCCCTTTAAGATTTATGTTTCTAAGATCATCTAAGTCTTTATGAAAACCTTCTTTGATCATACCGCCTTCTTTAACTGTTAATGGTGGTTCTTCATCGATAGCTTGTTCTAAATAAAGATAAAGTTCTTTTTGGTCTTTAATTTGTTTAACTAAAGTTTTAATTTTAGGATGATCGTATATTTTTAAGATATCGATAACCGTTGGTATGTGTTTTAATGTTTCTTTAAGTTGATATAAATCTCTTGCATTAACTGTTTGAAATGAGATTCTTCCCACAATACGGTTGATATCATAAATATATGTTAAATGTTCAAGTAACTCTTCTCGTGGTTGATATGGCATAAATGCCTCAATAAAATCATATCGATCATTTAAGGCATCCATATCGTTTAACGGATGGTTGAGATATGATTTTAGCAATCTTGATCCCATCGCAGTTTTACAATGATTTAACCAGTATTCTAGTGTGGTTTTATGATTATTTGTTAGAGACTCAAGGATTTCAAGATGTTTTTTTACACGATAATCCACATGCATATGACCTACTTTTTGAACATATGTAAATGGCATCAAATGATTTAAGGTTTGCATCTGGGTTTTACTCAGATAATTTAATAAGTGTGATGCAGCTCTTCTTTGTTCTCTATCTAAATGCTTAATGTATGAGTAATCATGAAGCGTAAAATCATCAGCAAATGAAATGAGTAAATCATGATCTCTTAATTGTTGCGTAAAGGGTTTATCAAAATGTTGTGAAATAACAACTTCTTTAATATCTAAAGCAAATATTAAATCCAATGTTTCTTTTTTGTCTAATGTATCTGTGATGAATGCTTCTCCTGTGGATATATCAATATAGTTTAATGCATATCCTTTTTCAGTTAACATGACACTTGCGATAAAGTTATTTGTGTTTTGATCTAAAATACCATCTTCAAAAACAGTACCTGGAGTAATCACTCGAACCACTTCTCTTTGTACAAGTCCTTTACCTGGTTCTGTCACTTGTTCTGCAATTGCAATTTTAAATCCTTTTTCAATCAGTTTTTGAATGTATGGTTTGACAGAATGAAATGGCACGCCACACATTGGTACTTTTTCCCCTGCATCTCTTGATGTTAATGCAATTTCTAAAACTTTTGATGCTAAGATCGCATCATCAAAGAACATTTCATAGAAATCACCCAATCTAAAAAAGACTATCGCATCGGCGTAGTCTTCTTTAATATCAAGATATTGTTGCATCATTGGGGTGAATTGTTGTTTGTCCATAAGGTGCCCCCTACTTTTAATTTTTTTATATGCCTAGCAGACTAAATAAATGTCTAATAAATTCTATGAGACCTCGACTACCAATTCTAATTGCATTATTTAATGTATTTTCCAAACCTTCTAGGAATGTTAATGAAGGTACATAAATTCTAAGTGCTGTAAATATTAATAACAACACAATTGCGATTGGTACTACGATAATAATGATCTTAAATATAATCTTAAATAACTTCTTAAATAATTTGCCAAAGAATCTTGCTTCTGCTGGTAGTTGATCTTCTTTTTCATCCATACCAATTGTAGAATTTTCTTTTTGTTTTTCAATAAATGCTTCACGTTCTGCAGCTTCATCTTTTTTCTGAAGTTTTTTATAAAGTTTTTTATCTCCATAAAATTCTGCAGAATTTAATATGATTGCTTCTTGTTGAGTGATTTCCATTGTTTGTGCATCTTCTAAAGCTTCTGGTTCAAGATCATCTTGAACAACAGTTTCAGGTTGTACAACAATAGGTTTTTCTTCTTCTTTTTCAACAGGTTTTTCTATTTGTCTTTTTTCAATAGCTTCTCTAAGTAGTTTAATTTCTTTAACAAGTTCATCTAAGTTAAGTGATTGAGCAACATATTTCACTTCTTGTTTTTCTTCTACTTCAATCTTAGTTTCAACTTTTTCAATGTCTTGCTCGATGATTGGTTCTTCCACAACGATGTCCTCTGGTTCCTCTTGTTTTTCTTCTACTTGTTCTTCAGGTGTTTCTGGTTCTTCTTGTTTTTCTTCATCGACAGTTTCAACAACTGTTTCTTTAGGTTCTTCTTTTTTAGGTTCTTCTTTTACAACATCTTCAGAAACATCATGAACTTCCTTATCATACTCTTCAAGTGATTGAGGAACGAAATAAGTTTCTTTAGTTTCTTCTGCATGTTTTAATACATATTCAATAATTTCTTCTTTTTTAAGTTCAGTTGAAGCTTTAATATCATGATCGACTGCATAACGTTGCATCACAATCACGGACATAGCTTTAATTTTTTTCTCTAATTCTTCTGTATATTTGCCTTCATCTTTTAATTCATTAATAATAATTTCAGCGAGTTCACTCTTCTTTAATCTTCTAGGTACATTAACACCATATTTTGTCCCTAAATCGCGAATCTCGCCAAGTGTAGAACTCTTGTAAAGTACTGGTCTTAATTTTTGTGGTGCTAAACCATCAATACGACCAAAGCTATCATAAAAAATATCTTTTAGTCCTCGATTATAAGTCTTCAAGTCTGGAAGTACTAATCCATTTTTCTTAACTCGTTGAACGCTTAAATCGTATAGTTTTTTCATATCTTCAGCTGGCACATGTTTTTCAACCATGTATCCTAATAAATCTGTCCAAAAATCTTCTAAGTAGTTTCTAAATATACGCTCATCGTCAAAAAAGACCAATAAATTTTCTAGTTGAGTTTCAGAAAACTCAGTAAACCATGAAAGTCTATAGTTAATTTCATCAGCCATTGTTAATCTTGATTTTCTAGTTTCAACGACTTTTTCTCTTAAGTTTTCTTTTAAGACATACATGCGTAATTCTCTAGGTATCGTTAGCCCAAGTTCTATGAAATAATTCTTGATATCAGTATCAGGTAAATAAATAATTGTCTTTAATAGATCCTCGACTTTATACTCCTTATTTCCAACCTTAATATTACTATCTCTTGTCAATCTTGGCATACATTACCTCCATATGAACTCTTTATTTAATCATACAATTTTTTTAGTGATTTATCAAGTTTTATATACTAAAACGACCCTAAATCTCGGATTTAAGGTCATTTGCCATTTAATTCGTTATTAATCCCATCTTCTAGGATTTCAGCGATTGCTTGTATCATTTCATTGATATCGCCTTGCAAAGCGAGATAATCCGACATGAGCGGATATCCTTCAATCTCTTCTAAAAGGCTATCGTAGATCTCTTGGAAATGGATGATCGATTTTTCTTTTTGAATCTCTTTTGCGTTAACTAATTGTTTTTGAACGGTCTTTAATTGGTTGATTTTATCTTTTAAATCTTGATTGTCATTGATGACTTTTTCAATAGCTTTATATCTTTGAATTTGCTCACTCTGTTTAATCATTTCAATGAGCTTTTGTTTTTCAGTCAACGAGCTCACCCATTAAAAACCAAGTTTTCGCAACCGTTATTTTCACATTTACTATTTTCCCAATTAAAGATTGATCGCCTCGAAAGTTAACTAATTTTTGATGTTCTGAATATCCTGCAAGTACTTCATCATCATGTTTTGAAACACCGTCAACTAAAACTTTTACTGTTTCACCTAAAAATCTTTGAGATCCTCTTAAATAACCATCATTAATTTTTTCATTTAATCGATAAAGTCTTTGTTTCTTATCTTCTTCAGGAGTATCATCTTCAAATTTTGCAGCAGGTGTACCTTCTCTTTTTGAGAATACAAAAGTAAATGCACCTTCAAAATCTGCTTTTTCTACTAAATCTAAGGTTTCTAAGAAATCTTCTTCTGTCTCGCCTGGGAATCCCACGATGATATCAGTTGTTACTGAAATACCAGGAACTGTTTCTTTGAGTTCATTTAGTTTTTCTAAATAGGATTCTTTTGTGTAATGTCTATTCATTTTCTTTAAAACACGATTTGAACCTGATTGTACAGGCAGATGGAAAAATGGCATAACATGTTCGCAATCTCTCATAGCTTCCATCGTTTTTCTATCTAAATCATGTGGATGAGATGTGGTAAATCTAATTCTACTAATACCTGTATCATTTAAATCTCTTAAAAGATCTCCAAATGTATAATCATCTTCTTTTTTATCTTTACCATATGCATTTACATTTTGTCCAAGTAAAGTGACTTCTTGATAGCCTTGTTTAACAAGTTCTTTGACTTCTTCGATGATTTCGTCTTTTGATCTCGATCTTTCTTTACCTCTTGTATAAGGTACAATACAGTAAGTACAAAACTCATCACAGCCAAACATGATGTTTACCCAAGCTTTATACTTATGATTTCTAGTCTTAGGAAGGTTTTCAACGATTTCTCCTTCTTTAGAATAAACTTCAATCACACGCTCTTTTCCAAACATTGCAGTTTGAATATAATCAGGTAGTTTATGAATGTTGTGTGTACCAAAAACTATATCAACATGTTGATATTTTTTTAAGACACGTTCAACAACATTTTCTTCTTGAGCCATACATCCTGCAAGTCCTAAAATGAGATTAGGATTTTGTCTTTTGTATGCCTTTAGTCTTCCTAGTTCTCCCCATATACGATTTTCTGCATTTTCTCTAATCGCACATGTATTGATCAAAATAACATCCGCATCAGATTCATCTGATGTCTTCTTAAAACCCATAAGTTCTAAAATACCAGCCATCGTTTCACTATCAGCTTCGTTACCTTGGCATCCATATGTATGAATTATATAGGTCTTATTATGACCTATTGATTTATATGTGTCAATTAAATCAAATTGCACTTCTTCAATTGTCTTTTTTGTTCTTTTTCTTGCCTGAGTCAAATCAGGTGTAAAGTATTTCTCTACGTCTATTTTTTTGCTCATATCATCACCTGTTTCTATTATACATGAAAAAACAGTATAAATTATACTGTTTCGCTTTCTATATGAATTCTATCTATTGTCTTTTTTTGAAGGTCAATTAAGACACCATTTAACTGCTTTGGACCATCAGCAACTCTATTTGGAGTTGAAAAACCATTTAAGAATCTGTTGATAACAATTGTTTGATCAACACCAATGATACCATCAAGGGGACCAGTCATTCCTACATCTGTAATATATAACGTTCCTTTAGGTAGTTTTCTGTTATCAGCTGTTGGTACATGTGTGTGTGTTCCTACAACAACATCCACTAGTCCATCTAAATAATGACCTAACGCAACTTTTTCAGAAGTTGCCTCTGCATGGAAATCTACAAAGGATACATCTGGCTTTTCTTTTTCAATGATTGCTTTAATACCTGTAAAAGGATCGTCTAGATTTGCGTTCATAAACGTTCTTCCTAAAGCATTAATGATACAAATGCGTTGGTGATTGTAGTTTACAATCTTATATCCTACACCTGGAGCTTCTCTATAGTTGAATGGTCTGATAATAGTTGAATCATCAATAAACTCAAATAACTCTTTGTTTCCCCATGTCCAATTTCCCATCGTTATGATAGATACACCTAAAGACATAAGTTGTTTATAAATCGTTTTATTAATCCCACGTCCATGTGCAGCATTTTCAGCATTCACTATCACTAAGTTAGGTTTATAAGTTTGTTTTAATTCTGGTAGATATTTTTCAATCATATCAATCCCAGGATCCCCATATAAATCACCAATAAATAAAATCTTCATACGTTTCCTTCCTAAGCTAAGAAAAAGAGGCAAAAAGCCTCTTATTTCGCAACATCAGTAGCTCTAGTTTCTCTAATCACTGTAACTTTTATTGTTCCAGGATATGTCATCTTCTCTTCAATTTGCTCTTTAATTTCACGAGCAACTTTGAACGTTGATAGATCATCGACTTCTTCAGCCTTAACTAAAACTCTTACTTCTCGTCCTGCTTGAATAGCATAAGACTTTTCAACACCTGGAATTTCATTTGAAATGGCTTCTAATTGTTCCAAACGTTTAATATAATTTTCCATCGATTCGCTTCTAGCACCTGGTCTAGCAGCACTTAGTGCATCTGCAGCAGCAACCAATACAGCAATAATACTTTCAGCTTCTTTATCACCGTGGTGAGAAGCGATTGCATCAATAACTTCTTTTGGTTCTTTATATCTACTTACAAGTTTTACACCAATTTCAACGTGTCCACCTTCAACTTCATGGTCTACTGCTTTACCAATATCATGAAGTAATCCAGCACGTCTTGCTAAATTCTCATCTTCGCCAATTTCAGCAGCTAACTTACCTGCTAAAAATGCTGTTTCAATTGAATGTTTTAATACGTTTTGGCCATAGCTTGTTCTAAAGCTTAAACGTCCTAATAACTTAATTAAATCTGGATGTATCTTTCCTACACCTACTGTAAATACTGCATCTTCTCCAGCTTCACGAATGAACATGTCAACTTCAACTCTCGCTTTTTCGACAACTTCTTCGATTCTACCTGGATGTATACGTCCATCAGATACTAGCGTGCTTAGTGCACGTTTGGCAATTTCTCTTCGGACTGGATCAAATCCACTTAAAACGACTGCTTCTGGTGTATCATCGATAATCAAATCTACACCTGTTAAAGCTTCTATTGTACGAATATTACGGCCTTCACGACCAATAATTCTACCTTTCATTTCATCATTAGGTAGATCGACAACAGATACAGTACGTTCTGTTGTTGTTTCACTAGCATATTTTTGCATAGCTAATGCTAACAATTGTTTAGAACGATTGTGGACTTCATTTTTCGCTTTTTCTTCTTCATCTTTGATGTATGTTGCAATTTCATCAGAGATATTTAGTCTTACTCTTTCCATGATAATCTCTCTTGCTTGTTCTGTATTTAAACCAGAGATTTCCATGAGCTTTTCTTCTTGTTCTTTTAATGTCTCTTCCACTTTGCTATTTAATTGTTCAAGTTGTTCTTTTCTTTCATCAAGTTTTTCTTCGCGTGCAGCTAAAGATTGTTCTCTTCTGTCTAAATGAATTGCACGGTTATTCAAGTTTTCTTCACGTTGTGTAACTTTATTTTCTAAGTTTACAACAACTTGACGGCGCTCGCGCATGTCATTTTCGAAATCTTTTCTTAACGCAAAAATTTCTTGTTTTGCTTCTAAAACACTTTCTCGTTTAGCTTTTTCAGCTTCTTTTTTTCCATCTTCAACAATTTTTTCAGCCGTAGCTCTAGTTTGTCTAATACTTTTTTCGTGATGCCAAACACGAATAAGATATCCAACCACTATGCCTACAATGATGGCTAGCAAAATGGAGATGACTGTTTCTGTTACTGTGAATGCTATTGGTAATAACACTCTAACACCTCCATTTATTTTTTTATTTGATTGATACATATTTAAACAATTATATGACTAATTGTTAGACACACAATACTATCTTATTATAACTTATTTTAAGCACTTAAGTCAATGTATTAACCATGAAGATTTTCGAGTACCTTTTAATTTTGGTTTTTTTGTGTATAATAGAAAATGTACACACAAAAAGGGGTTATATGACATGAACAATAAAAATCAGACAAGAATGAAAAAAATATTAAAATGGATTGATAAAAATAGAGTTAAAATTGGGATTTGGTTATTCTTAGTGATTTTACCAATATCGCTTGTAGTAACTGCGTATGTGGGAAGTTACACTTCTAATAGATCACTATATTTTGATCAAGAAGTCACTGAAGAATCAGAAAAAATTAAATCTTTTGTATCACCTGATGAACTTAAAGGCGTTACTTTAGATATTGAGTGGGATGCGCTTAAAAAGCCTGTTGAAGATGCTGAAGGTGCCTTAACAGGTGGATATTACCGATTTAATATCAAATATACAGCTAATGAAAATTTCGATTTGGAAAACGTTAAAATCACTCCTGTCTTAAAGACGGATTGGAAAGGTTTTAGATCTGTTGGTATTGATCGTTATATCTCAACAAGTTTTATTTCATTTTCTATAGATTTTAATTATGATCTTCCGATTACTCCACTACCATTTGTAAAAGTTGAAGAACCTATTTTATATTTAAGAGTTGAATATACATATTTAAGTGCAGGTCAAAATGTGACTGAAGTAGAATATGTGAAATTTCCGCTAAATGATTTAAATCCAAATATTGTTGTTCCAAATTAAGATGATTTTATAATATTGAAAAGACTAAGCGATTTTGATATGATACCTCTAAAGTAGACACTATAAATAAAGAAAGTAATC
>SWCB01000674.1_pt1 | contig 28116 bp, 27 predicted proteins | sample 4692901 | NCBI WGS metagenome assembly SWCB01 (sample SAMN10267276, study PRJNA491770) | bioreactor metagenome | isolation source: DHS bioreactor inoculated with subseafloor sediment | place: Japan: off Shimokita Peninsula | collected 2006-08 | reverse complement strand
GCCTGAAGGGCGGGCTCGCTTACGCGAATCTCTTTACCAACGCGATGGCAGCGTCGATTCTCGGCTCGGCAGTTGCTCAAATCGGGGTGATGAGCAAAGTGATGATCCCGGCAATGGAGCGCAAGGGGTACGACCGCGCTTTTTCCGGTGCGGTGACGGTATCCGCCGGCCTGCTCGGACCGATCATCCCCCCGTCCATGCTGATGATCATCTACGGGGTGGTCGCAGTTCAGCCGATCGCTCCTCTGTTCATTGCCGGCATCGTACCGGGCATCCTGTTGGTCTCCGCACTTGCGCTGGTGATCTTCCTCTACGGCGTGTTCGGCCCCGGCCTGCCCTCCGGGACGAGAACCGGACGTTCAGCGTCAATCAAGGTCTTGCTTGAGGGACTCGTGCCCGCCGTGATTCCGGTGGTCGTAATCGGCGGGATCATGGCCGGCGTAATGACGCCGACCGAATCTGGAGCCGTAGCGTCAATCATCGCGCTGGCACTCGGACTCGTCTATCGCGAAATACATGTACGCGATCTCGGAAAAATCCTGCTTGAGGTGGGCACAAACACGGCCACCATCACCGGCCTGATCGCTGCAGCCTCGGTGCTGAGCTGGGTGCTGGCATTCCAGGGCGTGCCGGATGTGGTGGTGGAATACATGAAGGGACTGACCGATTCGCCCTTCGTCTTCCTGCTGCTGGTCATCGCAATGATGCTCGTTCTCGGCATGTTCCTCGAAAGCATCAGCGTGCTGATCGTCGTGGTGCCACTACTGATGCCGGTCGTAAGCGACCTCGGAATCGACCCGATTCACTTTGGCGTGGTGTGCACACTGGCCACGGTAATCGGTCTGGTAACCCCGCCGGTTGGGCCGGGACTTTACATCGCCATCGTTCAGGCGGACATCCGCATGGGACCGTTGTTTCGCGCGACCGCCCCATTCCTTGTCATGGTCATGCTCGTACTGATCCTGATCGCAGCCGTACCCGAAATCTCAACCTGGCTACCGGCGCTGACGGCCGGCAACTGAATGGAATCCGCCCGCGCCACAGCGGGCGCCGCATACCTCATCCAATCAGACTCAATGGAACCATCATGACCAAGCCATCCGATGCACAAAAAGAGAACGAACCACTCGAGGATTTCTCCCACTGTCATGAGGGCATCCTGAGAAAGCTCGAGATGCTTAACGAACTCCCCGCGCTACTGGAACCCGCCAAGCGCGCGAGAGAGATCGCAGCCGGCGCACTGGAATTCTTTCGCGAAGCCATCTTCGAGCACCATCTCGACGAAGAGCGGGAGCTCTTTCCGGCAGTTGTGGAGAGTTCTGAAGATGGCGAAGAGCGCAGACACGTCCAGGCGCTCGCGAAACAGCTGACCAACGAACACCGCGAACTGGAATCCACCTGGAAGCGCCTCGAACCCGAACTCAAGCGCGTCGCCAAGGGACAGGACAGCCACCTTGATGTGGCTGCGATCGAGCGCCTCGTTACCCAGTACCGGGCGCACGCCGAGTTTGAAGAGCGCGAACTACTCCCGCTATCCCAGACAATTCTCAGCCGCAACGCGAGCCACTTGGGCGCGCTGGGCTTGTCCTTGCACATGCGCCACGCACCCAGGAAGCCTACGACATACATCTGAACACTGACGTTATCGATGATCCTGCATTGCATCCCGAGTGTCCGCCCCAGCGCATTCGCCTCATAGGACACTGGGCAGGTCGCCGCACGAATCAGGCACGCAAATGAACTGCCCGCAGCAACCCGGAAAACCAGCAGGCTCAAGAATGAGATGCATGTCATCGAAGCCCCGATCTTCGAACCACTGGCCGAACTCGTTCTTGCTGTTGTGTGTATTGCAGCCCAGCAACTGAATCTTTTTCGGGCTTCCCGCAGAGCTTGAGGCGGGATCATGCATGCCGCTCTCTGGAGATGCGAACCTCGGTAATCGTGACGAGGTATCGTTTCCCGCCGTACCACACCGCAATGCTTCTGACATCCAGAAACGACAGCCCCACTCAGTCCAGGACGGGTGGGGCGTGTGATAACTGCGTGTGGTACATCAGGCTCTGCTACTTCTCCTGAGCGCCTGGATTGCCGGTAATTTCACGGCCACTAGGGAAATTGGCGGAAAGGGTGGGAAACTCTAAAAGAATAAAAAACTCAACATAAACAATGACTTATTGTTACACAGAGAAAGCTATTTGTACCAGTCTTTTGTACCAGAGTAGTTGCTTGTTTCAGCAGGATCTCGCCTGCAATCCTTGGCGAAGATTCTAGTGGGTACGTCCTCGTCCTAGTCAGTCTGCGTAGCTAGCCAACCCGTTCCTTAAGATCAGTGTTGCGGCAGCATCCGGCCACGAGCGGACATTGCCTGAGGAATTGTGGGCGTCGGCTTACAGCGAATGTGGTTTAAGATTACCGGTGGTTGGGGGCAATTCCCAAACAAGAAATCAGGGGAAGTAATGAAGAAGTTCTTGAAGATTCTTGCGGGTTTAATTATTGGCCTGGTTCTTATTTCACTTTTTGGTTATGCGATTCTGAACATAACTCAAAGTCGCCAAGCGATCTCAATCGAAGGCACTGCGTTGTCCCCTATAAATAGCTTGCAAAGGATGGATGGGGAAAAGACCCTTCAGCAAGACGCGTACTTCAGGACTGAATTTGTAAAATCGACCATCCCACTTTTCAGCATTAACGTTGTTGATGTGTTGAGTGAGAACTACGAAAAGGCCGTGGACAATATCGAGCACCAGCAGGCAGTAATGGCTTTGATGATGAATGAGATGTACAAGGATACGTTTCACTTTACCGTGCAAGATTACGGAAACATAAAGAGAATCCTGTGGATAAACTACTTTGATTATCCCTACTTCAATGACTTGTATGCACTTGCAGATTCACGGGGAGAAGGCGGATCAGATGGATGGATTAATCTATGGAAAGAGTTCGGTGAGCTAGCAGAAGGATATTTGTGGTGGGCATCACCACAAATCGGCGATGAATTGATTCCGAATGCTTCGAACAGTCAAAACCCGTTGTTAGCCAACACCATCCAATCAGGTATTGAGCAACCCTTTGGCATCATTCCAAAGAACGATGCTACTAGTTCAAAGAAAACATTGGCATCGATGTTGCGCGAGATGAAAGCCACTCCGGGCAAGTTTTTCAGTGTTAGCGTTCTAGAGGTTAGAGAGAGGCACTACGCGGAGACGTACAAGACCATAAAAAGCATTCAGTCAAGATTGCACGATGTGGCTGGGGCTGCGTATAACGCTCCGTACCATTATTCAACACAACAGTATGGTGACGTGATACGGATAATTTGGATTAATCAATTCAATGACGGTCAGTATCAGAGCATTGAGTCTGTCTATTCCGATGGCGATCTATGGGAGAACTATATCTCTGGGGTTGATAGATATCTTTGGTGGGCATCGCAAGAAATCAGCGAAGGGCAAAAGGCGCACGCGAACCTGTTACAGAAAATCAAGTTCATCTTCAAAATGATATAGGGTAGCAACCATCCATTCGGCTTGAAACATGTGAACGAGACATTTGGCAGCCCAACGGCAATGTCCGCTTTGGGTCGACAGCGGACGGACACAAACGTCCATCTCGGCCCCCCCAAGGCCAGAGACTGGTAGCACCGAGGCTCCGTGCAATCTGTGTGCCCCTCTTCCTCCACCTGCACATTCATAAAGCCTTTGTCTGTGGCATCGCCACCCCAAACAGCCCCTCCCGCAGATGCGGAAGGGGCCGAGGGAGTCATTTTTCCTCCTGTAGAGATGTGTCCATCAACGCTCGGATCCGGTGCCAACCGGTCCTTTCGTACCACCGCTGCCAAGCGATGGCACGACCCACTGCAACGGGCTGCCAGGCCCTGTTTTTTGCCCCTTTCGGGGCACCACACTTTCGCAAAACGCTTCCGGCTTTCGGGACAGATGTGCCAGCACCTGCCGCGGATCGCTCCGCTCTCTCATGGCTTCGGTCGTATCACCTATGAGATCGAACCCTACTCACCGAATCTCCCCCGGCTGACGTTTCTGGTACGGGTGCCACCCCGTGCCACGTCAGTCGGTTCCCGCGTTAGTCATCCGCTACTGCGCATGATGACGCCACTGTCTCTGCAACGATTCTAGCCATTCCGGCTTTCCTTGGATTTCCCCGGTCCGATGTTCCATAGCGACTCGGGTACTCGAAACGTGCTTCATCGACGACGAACCATGGCTTAGTGCCTATGGCTTCATCATGCTCCGCGCAGCGCCCTCGAAGGGCGCCGTTAGAGGGTTGAGCTATCCATCGGCCCCGGATTTCTCCGGGTGCCAGCTGCGCCAGGTTTCCCCTTGCAGCCCTCGCACGTTACCGTGCGCTCAGAAGCCTTCCTCCGCGGCACGCGTTGCGCTCTTTCGATACGCCCCACGGGTCGGACTTTCTTCCGACTTTCGCTGGATAACAGGTCACCGGGGCATTGCCTCCCCGGCGCCGTTTCCGCGTCGCCCAACATGCTGCGGCTGGATTGGGTCGAAGGATGGAGTTGCACCATCCAGCGCCCGTCGTAGCGCAGCGAGCCCGATTAGAGGCACTGCGCTTCAGCGTTTGCTCGCGACAGGACTGGCGTGTCCTGTCGCTTCCGGAATTGGCGATTCCGGCGTGCCTTTCGGCGTGTGGTTTGCAGGTGGCGGCCTGCCCGCTCGCGTCCGTTTGCGTGGCACTCGAACGCGACAAGGCAGGCCGCCGGGTGTGCGTGCACCCGCGCTCTCGCGCCGGCCTTGCCCACCTGCGAGGTCTTTCCTCTTCCCTGTATAGGCAGATCGCACCGCGATCTGCGAAACAAAATCTTGGAACATCAATACGTGTGGCTTCGCCACACCCAATCACATAACAACCATGCGGGTTCCGCGCGGAACCCGCATCCCCTCACCACAACGCTATACGGAGTATCCGAACCCGGAGATACTCCATGACACGCCCCTCCCCCGCTTCAACCCCCGTCGCCACCTCGAAGACCGCCGCCCTCGCCCGAGTGCTCGACCTCGTGCCCAAGGGCTACACCTTTCATGTCTCCGGGCAGTGCCCTGCGGGGAAGGCCCTCAAGCTCGCGCGCAAGTTCCACGCGCGTTACGGCATCGGGTGCTCACCGGCGCAACGCCTGCTGCGCAAACAGCGCGGTCTCGCCAACGCGCAGCTCGTGCTGTACTGGCCAAGCTTTGAGGTGCCCACGGCGCACACCATCGGACGCGCGCACGAGCACCTGGGCGACGCCGCTGGGGATGCCGATTCAGCCGCCGCAGCGGCGCCTGAGATGGAGACTCAAACGTCGGACGGAGAAGTGCCTGCCGTGGCACACGGCGAGGCGCTGGTGGAGTGGCTGTTGCTGGTGACACCGGGCACAGGGCGCGTCGCCGACGAGGAGGCGCTGAAGTCTGTCACCGCGATGCCCCGCCTGACATAGTTGGGCTACGAACTCATCCGCCACGCGGTGCGGGGCAAAACGTCGTGGACGTGGCGCCGCCCGAAAACCGCCATGCGCGAATGGCATGCCCTGCTGTCCGCCCAGTTGGCCACCCGCAAGACCACAGCCGTGGCACAGACGCTGACCATCCTGGCCCGCCAGCCCGGCTTCTCCGGAATACGCAGCCAGACCCTGAGCTTGTTCGAGTTCGCACGCCAGCACGGTTACCGAGCGGATTTGCCTGTGGTCTTCTTCGTGCAGAAGCAAGTGGCGGGACAAAGGGTGCTTGTGTGAGCACGGCCTGCATCCACCGTCGTCCGCTTGCAGGGCGGATCGGCGGGCAGTCGCTCCCTGCCCCAAACTTACCCGTTCGTCGTCGGCGTCAGCAGCGCTGCCGGGCTGACGCCCAAGGCCATCGCGAGGCGCTCGACGTTGTCGAGGGAGATGTTGCGTACTTCACGCTCCACGTGCGCCACAAAGGTGCGATGCAAGCCCGCCTCAAATGCGAGCTGCTCCTGCGACCAGCCGCGCGCAGCTCGCAGACGTTTGAGGTTCTGGGCGAGCACCTGGCGGGCACTGCCTGTTGTTCCATTAGCGGGGGCGGTTTCCATCGCACGGATGGTCTGACGTTGACGCGTTTGCGTCAGCTGCGTATAAGTCACAATTCTTCGATGTGACTTATACGCGACACTCAAATGACGGACTTCAAACACAGGGCGCAAGCACGGCATGACGCAGCCATTGAGGCCAACCCCTGGCTGGAACCAAAGAAGCTCCAACGCCTGACAAGCCGCATCCAGGTCGAGAATGCGAGCCTGAAGACCCGCAGGCAAAAGCTTGTGTTGGTCGCCGACCGCTTCAACGCCGCCCTCGCCCCCCATGTCGCGTGCAAACCCGGTTGCGCTGGCTGCTGCAGCATGACGACGATGATTTACGCTCACGAGGCTGAAGCGATGGCGCAAGCATCCGGGCGAGCAATGGCAAGCGTTCCGGTCAGGCCGTTCAATGTTGCGCTCAATGAGGCCCGGCGGTTTCACGGCATCCCCTGCCCTTTCCTGCATGAGAACCGTTGTTCCATTTACGCCGCAAGACCCCTCATCTGCCGCATCCATCACTCACTGAATGACGACGCATCAGCTTGCGACACCAGCGTCCCGTTCGAGGAGCGCAAACCGGTTGCGAGCTACGATGTGGATCGCATCGAACTCCCGTACCACTGCTTGATGACTGAAAACGGGACCAAGGAAGCTTGGGGAGCGATTCAGGAGTTCTTTCCGGGGTGAGAGGGGTGGCTCGATGCTGGTTCGAACAACTTACGGGCGGCGACTTCGGGGCCTACTGCACGAAATGTAGGCACACTGCTGGAATCAATAAAAGGACGATTGAAGTCATCACCGGGCATATCGCTGTTCCGCTGAGATTGCATAACGCCTTGACTTAGGCCACGCCGAAGGCGTCGGCAGCAGGTGCCACAAGGTAGAACAACCATAAAGCGACGTTTCAATTCACAATGCATGAACGAAATGCAGAGCGTCGCAACAACGGGTAGACCGATTCCCGGCGCGAGAGCTAGAATGTTTCTAGGTGCCCACCCTACTTGCACGCGAGTAAAAACAGGCAATGCAGTAAAGACCGTCATATCCAGATAGACCTTGTCTTTTAATCCTCGTCAACGGGGACTTAAACGCGTGCTCCTAACCCGAATCGACGAGGTTTTAGGAGAGGTTCATCATGACGATCAAGCAACTCGCATTCGACGCACAGCGGCACCTCCAAGACCAAACCGGCACCATCTTCAGGCGCAGCCACATCTACGAACTACTGGCCGCTTCTTTCGGTTTTAACTCCTACGCGTCCTTGTGCGCAGACCACGTATTCTCGCACAGTAATATCACCCGTCGACGCCCGGCTATGCTTAGCGAGTCCGTCGGGCGCCGGTGTCTGGAGCTCGACTATCCTCCGGAAAATGCTCTGCAGGTTGCGCAAGATCTTCCGGACTTTCTCTCGGGCCGGGAAATTGGAGTTATCCGTATTGCGAACCTCATCGCGCGCCTGGAGTACGAAACCGGCCGCAAGTCCAATCTGGATGATGACGAGTTCGATGACGACTCTGACGGCAACGAAGATGACACGTTTGGTCTGTGGTTCGACGACGAATCCATCGCCTCACCGGTACTGCTTGATGGACTGGCGACCGCCGCCGAAAAAGGCAACGCCAATGCCCATTACGCCCTGGCGCTTATCCATGCTTTATCCGACGATCCCTACGATGAACCTCGCACCGGCAGTGACTACTGGTACAACGAAGAACGTAACGGCCGCGTGCTCGTAGGTATCGAAAAGGAATGGGCAGACCAATATGCCGCAAGGCTTCACCACGCAGACAGATATGAGCACCACCTCCGCGCAGCTGGCGAACTCGGCCATGAGCTAGCCTTACTGGAAATGGCTGAGCGTTTTGGCGACTCTGCCTTCTTCGGCCAATTGCCCAGTTATTATTCGGGGATCGATGCAGCCCATGCCGCTGATGTCGCCGAACATCTCGGCCGCCGCAAGGATGCTTCACTGTGGTGGACAGAAGCCGCAATGCACGGTGACACCGAAGCCATGCGAAAACTGATCGAAGGCTACGATCGGTTGAACCTGCAGCAATGCTGGACGTGGTTCTATCTTGCCGAACTGCTTGGCACCGACCTGTCCGAAGACGAATATGAAGCCATCAACGAGGATGGCACACCCTATGATGACGATGCCGGCGGGCCAGCCTACGTCGGTGGTCGTGGCGGCGTGGAACTTGAGCCGATGGATTACGAACAGGACAAATCTGCTCGACAGGCTGCAGCCACGTTATATCGGACGATCGAGGCTAATCACAAGGTGTAACCATAACGGCAGTCATGGAAAATTCGTCAGCGTTGGGCACCGGACAGAGTTGGTAGCGCAACCGTCGCTTGGATGACGGCCTCTAGGCAACGTTCTACGGCCGACTGCGGCCATAACGCATCTTCCCCATGTGCCGATACCTGCCAATAGACGCCAACTTAGATTGAGTGGCAACTCGGTCCGTCAGCGACGGACCGAGCATGATCCATCGGGGTCTCGCGGCCCTCCATGAGATGAGTGTCGTATATCTGAGGTCAGGCCGTCGTGTGACGCGTGTGATGCTGTACTCCTGAATGGAGACCAGAACGCCCCTCACACCTTGCTTGATTAGCTGCCGCACAGCGGCCGAGTCCCTCCTTCCCGCTTTGTTCTGCCCCCCAGACAACTCGAGGTACTGGGCGGCCATAAAGACGATCCATCCTGGCCAATTTGGTGGTTCATTCCGCTGGAGTCTGCAACCAATTATAGATAGAGAGAGCACAGAGGACACTGTGACATCTCTCTAGGTGGGTTGCCCTCCAGTCCACTCAATATCGCTTGATGCGTTCTAACCTGTAGGCGGCGGTCACAACGGTGGAGTCAGGCCCTAGAACGACGTAAACGTCCCGGAACTCCCGAAGTTTGCCAGCGCACTGGCCTGCGTAAGCTTCAAATTGGCGGTACGAACGCTTATCGAAGTAGTACTTCCATAAGCCGTTGCCAGCAGGCTCACGATGACCGAAGCGAATGAGGTTATCGATAATTAAGGGGGGAATTCCACGCTGCTGCATACGATCCTGCGCGTGCTTTGAAAGGACCATGCTCATTCGAATTCTCCCCGAAGTTGACTCAGTTTGGCCGAGACGATGTTGGCGATCTCGTCGATGTCGAACTGGGACGAATCGATCTCCACAACCCGACCGGCAATCGGTAGTCTGAAGCGGCGTCGGTATCCCTCCCGCAATAACGAATCGGCCGAATCCACCAAAGTCTCGGCGTCCGCAACGGACACCGTACTTGCCCTCTTGCTTATCCGCGACCGTCGTAAAGCCAGTGGGGCGTCCAGAAAGACCGTCAGGTCGGCAGGACAGAGCACTTTGGAAATTGCGTCGTCGATTGCCAGTTTAGAACCACGGAAATCGGCGTAAACCTGCGTAGAGAGCAGGTAGCGATCCAGCACGACCGAACGGCCCTCGGCAAGGTGACGCTTGACGATCCTCGATGCATCGGCGACAGATGCGAGGTACATCAATTGAGCTGCCTCCTGGTTGCCGTTGAAACTTGAGATGATGCTTTCGCGGTGCACAAGAAGCGGGCCCGCGGGTGTTTTCAGGTAAACCGCGCCGAGCAGTTCGGCAGTACGCTCCGCAGTGGAGGATTTTCCCGATCCATCCAGGCCCTCGAAGACGACGAACACGGGGTTATTTGCGGGTCTCATTGAAGCCTCCCGAGTGCGCGATACTGAGATTCATCCTTTGCCGTGATGGATACATGTTGCCCAAGCCTCAAATCATTCAGTGATAGGGGATGTTTGCCCTCCGTTGCGACCAAAGCGTTTGCGATGGCATCCATCGCCTGCCAGTCCGGCTCGTCGAAGGTGCTGGAGGAGATCACAACCGGTAACAGTCCCTCGCGCACGGTCAGTTTCCATTTGGAACGCTCGTGAAACAGTTCTGTCCCACGTAGCAGCAGCAATGGAAATGCACGAACGACCGGAATGCGACGTTGCATGCACCAGTCGACGCTGGTCTGGAACGAGTCAACTGTTTGCTCGGGCAACCCATAGATCAGGGAAACTTCGTGGCGGATACCGCGCCGTCGAACTTCATCGAGTACCGCCTCAACCTTGGGCAAATTGTTTGGTCGGCCAATCGCTCGAAACTCCCGCTCCACCACGGACTGCAGTCCGAATTCAAGGGTAACGTTTAGTTTTTCAGCAGCATCAAGAAATGCCGGGCGTTTCAAGTCGATCAACTCCGCACGACACTGCAGCGAGATCTCGCCGCTATACCCGTGCTCGATAAACTGCCCAAGGATTCTCGCCGCATGGTTCTCGTCACGGTTGAAGATAGGATCGAGTACTGAGATGCGTTGGACCCGCGTGACACTCAACAGCTTGATCTCGCGGGCGATCCTGTCCTCGTTTGCCGAAGCAATTGGGGCTCTCGAATCAGGTTGCCTGTGTTGGCAGAACGAGCAGCGAAAAATGCACCCGCGTTGGGACTCCCAGTGCACAGACTTGGCGGCGCCCGCGTCTAAGACGCCGGTTAGCCAGGGTGAAGGAAGATTCTGAAAACTTGTTTCGGCCTGCTTGAGCCGATCCATTGTCCCAACAAGATGTACGCCCGGAATGTTCGCATTACTGTCATTGCAGCAAAGTGCGCTTAGCGCCTCTTCGCCAGCGCCACGGATGAAGACATCGACTTCCGGATAGAGGGCTTCAAGTCCGGCGTCAGCGTAGGTGATCTGAGGGCCGCCGAGGATGATCCGACCGGAGAACCCACACGCACGAAGGCCCAGGACGGTATCCTTGATTTCTTTGTCATTCCAGACATACACGCCAAACGCGATATCGACCTTCGGTTTGTCAAAACCTTGGGCCATGCCCATGATTTCTGCGACAAGGGTCTGCGTGGGGAACTCGCTGCCATCGACCGGCCGCACGATATCCCGAACTTCAAGCGCTGGCTCGCCCTTTAGTCTTGCCAGGATCGATGCATGCCCGAGGGGAATAGCCTGATGTTTTCCACTCAGCCAAGGCAGAGCCACAAGAATGATGCGGCGTCGAGCACCTGATGTGGCGCTCGGCTCGCAATCGCTATCGCTGACTGGCGAGATCGCCCGCGACCCAACGGGCAACTGGCTAGGGAAGTGACGCCATTGCAACTCAGCGTAATCGCCGACAGCCTGAGCATGTTCCCGTTTGTCGATTGGGTCCAGCTGACCAAAGTAGGGGAAGTGGTCGACGTATCGACCGAACACACTCTCGCAGTCGGCACGGTATGCTCGAGTATCGAGAATATGAGCCTGCCAAACCGCCAGGCAGCGTCCAGTCGGAATAAGCAGGCGACCGGGATAGCGATGCCTGAGTGTAAGAAACTGCCGATACTCAATCTCCGCCGCCGACCACTCTTCGTCGGACATATTTACTTGCGACAATGTGGTCAACTGACGTTGAACTGCCGAAAGATCGATTCGAGCTACAACGGGATCGAGGGACAGCGGTGTGACACTTTGCTTGGCCATGATTGGCTCCTTGGTGAACATGGAGCCAGTCTCATTCTGTGGAATCCACAGACAAGCATTGCTATCGCCAGTCTTCTAGAAGGTCACTGAAGGCCTTCGCTTTCTCATATTCCGCAATGATTAGGGCCCGGTACTTCTGCAAAAATGTGTTCCCTGAGTCAATTTTCAAGGCGGCCTGATACGCTTCGTCAAGGCGTCCGTCGAGGTAGAGCGCCATCATGCCGTCGCCTAGAGACAACGACGCCGATTGCGTCGCGACCAGACGAAGTAGTGAGCCGGCAGCTGCTGCCGGTCCGATGCCCATCTGTGGCAGCGCGTCTGCAAACGGGTTGGGCAAACGCTCCGTTCTGAGATCGCAGGAATCCGAGCCCAGCATGTCGAGGAACTTGATGAGATTTGGCCTTACGAGGCCGAGGCCAGCGACGGACTGGCGGTTCACGAGAAGGTCCCGAGCCCAGTTCGCGTATTCGGCACGACTCTCGATCCCTTTGATCAGACCGACAACGACTTTGGGCTGGGCGAAAATGCCCTGCAGTAGCACGGCATTTACCAAACACGAAATAACATCCTTCGGAATCAGAATCTTATCCCGGCCACTAGCACTGTACTCGAACCGCTCCTTGTCGACCTCAATGACCTTTGCCTTTTGCAATGCCTTGCTCAATGTATTCACTGCGTTACGCAGCGTAGGATAGGCTGCCAGCTTGATGCCGAGCGCATCACCTATCGCCTGCTGAAGTGTCAAGCCGTCAGTAATTCCCACAGGAGCGTCCCAACAGGCTGTCAGCAGAACCATCAGGACGTCTGGCGGCAGCTTCTACAATCCGCATCGCCTGGTTACGCCAGTCGCTGGTGCAGTTATGGTTACGACGAAACTCATCAATGACGCCGCGACAGTAGCCCGCCTTGAGTGCGTCAGAAACGGATGTAGCAAAAGCCGCCAAGACCCGAGACTTGTCTTGCATCTCGTAGATTCTGAGCAACTCTGTGCAGCCTTCGGTCAGTCGTTCAGTATCGTAGGCGTAGGCGATATTGGCCGTGCAGAAGATCATCACGGCGATGCATGTATATCTCATTGTCTAGTCTCAGCGGATTTTTGCTCTGTTGTTTCCATCGCAAGGTCACCTTGGGTCGAATCGGTAACAGCCCCCAGGAGTTGAACTTTAGGTGCAGCCAAATAGAGAAAGACAAGAAGTGAGCCGAGCCATATGACCAAAGTCAACTGCACTGTCGAGAGATCGTCGGTGGTGCCACTAGCGCTCAGGGAGCCTTCATTTGCTACTAATACAAGTAATGTAACGAAGACCACAAAATAGGTGAGGCAACATGCACCAGCGGAAGTCATGACCTTTTCGACGGTTTTCCAAATGCCATAACCGAGTTGACGATTGCGTGCATGCAACCGAATTATTGCTGTCGTGTACAGAAACAGAAACGCCCCCTCCAAGCGGGATATATCAAGCAACCCGTCGTTGTTGGGAAAAATGAAATAATAGGTAAGACTAAATGCTGCCAATCCAGCAACCAACAACAACATCTTGACTATGAATCGCAAAGCGCCCCCTAAGGCATATCGAGCCGATTTGTATCTGCTCTGATGAATGGTCCGGAACGGCGAGAATGAACACTGGTGTCGGACACTATTATACAAAAACGGCATAGAGGTCGAATACCTCGCGCGGTCTCTGCCTACAACTTCCGGAGGAATACCTACCACCCAGATCCGCATTCCTCCGGGGATACCGCGGCCAGTTCCTGCCCGGAAGAGTGACTTCGGTGCGGACACCGCGAAAATGACGTTTGGGAGTCGGAAAGGAGCACATTGCCCCGCCCGTTCGTCAAATTTCAGGTCACCCTCATAGAGAGGTCGTAAGATCAGGACTATCGGGAGTGGGAAACGCTGCGCCGGTGATTCGTTCCGCCTGTAGTTGAGGACTGATGTCGCTCCAAAATCTGCAACTCCTCAGGTGCACGAACCAGTGCGTGCACAACTCATGTTGTCAACATAGCGCACCAACGACGGCAACCACCTTCTCGCCTTCTGGCGCGACGTTATCTCGGTGCAATGCGTATTATGCGATTGTAGGCGTACGCGATGAAGTGGGGAATTAGGACTGAGCGAAACTCCACGACCTGTGAGATCAGTCCTTCCGATCGAGCAGTCCCTTTCGGCGCGCAATCAGAGCCCCTAGGCGCGAGACCCCGGTCAGCCCCGTCCTAACCGTTCCGCTCAGTGCGTCCGAAGCCACCCGACCAAGTTCGGAGGCCCCCACTGCTGTCGTGCTCACTACCCACACAGCGCCCTCGGTAACGGCACTGCCTGCACTTTCCGCCGAACTGGACAATTTGCGCCCAAGCTCCTTGGCGCTTCGTCCGAGATGTAACCGTCCTTCATCTTCAAAGATCCGGGCAATGCGCTCAACCGCCATTTCCTCACGCTCATCGATGATGCCGTCGGCCTCAATGACCTCTCGCAGAAAACGCACCACCTCTCGGGTCATCACGCGGTAATTGCAGTCCGGGCTCTCTTGCTTGTAGCGAGCCAATGAAGTGGCCATATCGGCAATTCGAATCTCATCGAGGCGAGCGGTGAAAAACGCTAGACCCTTCTGGACGAAATTCAGATCGTATCCCCATTGACGGACAAACCAGCGTTCGATGGCCTCTGTCTCACTTTGATCGATCTTGCCGTCGACATGGGCAACTTTCAGCGCTAAGGGCGCCATCAGGTCGAACAGCGCCAGGCCAAGAATATCAAGTGGAGTGTTGATGAATTCGGGAACGGATCTCACACGGTCTTCGGTCTGCTCGCGAAGGTACCGCGTTATGCCTATCCAGGCACCGCCGGCGACAACTGATGCGCCGATTACCCAACCTACGGGGGTTGCCGCAGTTCCGATGCCGATCCCCGACAGGAGCCCCGAAGTCGAAAAAAAAGTGGAAGCCACTACGGAAGACTTCGCGAGCGCCGCTGCAGAAGTTGCCGCCCCAAAAGCGTCCCAAACCTCGAAGATCGCTTTTTTGACACGCAGGCTCGTGTATGCGTCTTCACCAATAGCCAGTTGAAGCTTGAATTTCACCGGTTCGGCGACGACTTCTTCGACACCAGCGAACCAGTCGATTTGACTGTCGTTCATACGAATCACCCGAGTGGCGCGAACTGAGCTTGAAACTCGGCGATCTTGCGCTTGAGCGCACGATCCCGGATGTCTTCGAGCGCTCCGAGCGCTCCGCCAACTGCGACGGCAATCGGCGTCAGGATAGGTCCAAGGACAACACCGATGATGGGGATACTCGCCACCAGAAATCCGGCGATTGCGCCGAGCAAGGCGAAGAAGGCAATGTTGGGGAATTCCTTCAACAATGTGCATACGAAATCAATGATCTTTCTTCCGATGCGGACCGCCTGCCGACCAACAGTGATGCTCGCTCTTGTCAAAGCATAAAGAAGGGACTTGACGTCGGCAGACACTGTAAGCCGATCGATGCGTTTGCGGATATCCTCTTCGGTCAATTCGAACTTCAGCATTCGTTCGAGGAACTCAGCCTCAACCCATTTGCTGTCGAACTCCACTGTCTTCCTACCATCGGGGCTTACTCCCTTGACTCGCACCAGTGGTCTCCTTCATTGGCTTGGCTGGGATGTCTACACCATGTACTTGGGATAATACCCCATTCCACTATCCGTACGGAGACCGTACATGACAGCCTCAACTAACTTGCTATTCACGAAGAGCCAACTCTGGGAACCGATCATCTTCGCCGGGTGCGAGGATTGAACTTCCCTGGCACGAGTGTCTGCACCGGTACGATGGGAAGACCAAGTAACTCCAGCCCCACAAGCCCGTCTTTGCTCAATAGCCCATCATTCGAGCAACTGTATGAACTGATGCTCTGCCCCTCTTAACTGAGGGTACGAAGAGCGCCGCCCCCTCTCCCGCATGTATCGTCCTCACAGCAGCCCTTCAAGCTGCCCCGGTCTGCTTACCCTCCCCCATCTACCGAGCTTCCAGATCTCGCACTCGCTGCAATGCGGCGTCAAGCGCAACCTGCTTGGTCTGAACCTGAGCGATGGCCTGACCGTATTCACGCTCGGCCGCATCAGCGCGCCTTCGCTCATCCCCCGTGGCTGCTTTCGCTTCGGTAACCTCGGCACTCAGACGTTCGAAGGCTCCTTGAAGGGCCTTCAGCTCGGCGGACCCAACGGCGAGCCCGCGCTCAGCGGCACTCGCGTCGCCACGAGCTTGCTTTGCCTCGGCTCGCGCAGCATCAAGATCGAATTCAAGCTTCGAAAGTGCTTCGAGTTTGAACTCTGCGCGTATGAGAGCCTTCTGTGCCGCTTCACGGGCATCGACTTCACGTGCGAGTAAGGCCTCGGCCTTGCCTATTTCAGCCGCAGCGCGATCTTCGGCTACCTTCACCCGACCGGCCGCCTCCGCTTTCACCAGCGAAGCGTCAGCTCTCATCTGCTCTATCTGACCAGCTTGCTGCTGGATCCTAGCCCGAGCGGCTTCGAGCTCCGAGGCGAGTTCAGCCGCAAGCTGTTCCGCGGCTCGTCCTGCCTCCGCGATCAACTCCGCATCATCCAGCACCTCAGCGAGTCTGATATCCGCAGCGCGAGTGGCCTCCGTGACGGCGGAATGTACCTGCTCGGCCATCAGGCTGGCGATTCGTGGATCGACGACGAACTGCGCGGCGCGAAAGTTAGGTCGGCTCTCTCGCCACTTCTTCATGAGCGGTGCAATTGTGTTCGGACTACCACCAAGCATCGCCATCACCTTACGAACGCTTGCCGTATCCCCGCGCGCCTCAATGTCTTCGGCAACGTCGGCGACGGTTTCAAGGGTGATACGAGCTGCAGCTGTCATGGCAGATCTCCGATAGATTGATAACATCGTAACGGATAACGTTATTTTTTACCGTTACATTTATCACGTTAGTTGATAACTCTGGAAATGACCGTTGCTGCCGCGGTCAACTTAGATTGCCATGCAGTCAGCCAAGACATAGCAGACGCCCGACATGGGACGCGATTAGGACGGACGCAGCCCCTCCCCCGTACTTTCCGTCCTTCACAGCACGCCACACTGCAGCGACCTTCTCTACAGAGTGACGGACCTGCGGCGTATGCCGCATGCGCTGCGATCACAACGCACTACCAGTTGCGCAGGCAGCTTGAATCGGCTCGAACTCCCGCAAAACTACTTGATGAATGAACGCAGCACGGAAAAGCTCATAGGGTTCAGTCAAGAGCCTTGTCTTGTTAAGAGCTTTGAGGTGTCACTGCTACGCGCGCGAGGAATTGACACAGACACCTGGAATGCAGCGCTCATATGAACCCGAGCACCGCTGGTCGGACCAGTTGGAGGGCAATTCAGTCCTATGGAGGGGCGATGCTAAGAAGCGTATTGGAGCTAGGGGACACGCAACTTTCACTGGGAGTCAATGGCGTAACAGATTGGTTGGAAGCTGCCGAACACCCATGAATCGCCCAGTGACCAGTAGCGTTTCCGCAACTTTATTTGACAGCTAAGCAGTCGGTTGCAGCCCGTTAAACACGTCAGATCGATGTCCGACTTGGCCAAGCAGTTACCCTTTGCTCACGGCATGGGGCACCTGCTCGGCCGAAGAGGTCGGTGGCGCTGTCGCTTAACTCGGGCTGCAATGCGCCGGTAACCAGCCCCTGTCTTCTCGCATAAATTTAGGACAAAATCATGGACAGGCGAGCTGCATTTCTTTCAGCCTTGCCTTTATCTATTCCGTCAAGGAACAATGGACGTAAGGACTCGAACATGGCAGAGGGTTTCACTGACCAGTATTCCGCCGGCGAGCAAGGTCTTGGATACATCTATCAGCCTCGCTTTGCACTGCTTAGGCTCTTGCAGTTGCCAGAGAGCACGTCGGTTTTAATTGAGAAAGACGATGACCTTGACTTCATTGACAGGGATGGTGTCAAAACACTTGCCTCGCTCAAGCACAAGGGAGTTGGTGATCGGTTAACGGACCTTGCGACGGACTTCTGGAAGTCGGTCCGAATCTGGCTGGCCCGCTATAACCGTGATGGGCGCAGCGAAGCAAGTCTCCGCTTCTTCCTGTTTTCGACGGGCACTGTCTCAGATACCTCGTTTCTACGGCGCTTCCTGTCGGAACCTCCGGCAGACGACACTGCAGAAACCATGTCACAGGTTGCAACCGGAGTTCTGGCCAAGTCCGAATCGAAGCTCATTGGTGACATCGCCACCGAATTCAACAAACTTAACGATGACGAAAAGGAAGATTTCCTTTCGCGCATCGTGATCTTTGATGGTGGTCCACGCATCGAGGATGTGCCTTCAATTATCAAAGATCAGCACATGCGTGTCATCCGGCGCGACAACCGCGACGCCATCTTCGAGCGTCTCGAAGGTTGGTGGAATGACACCATCGTCAATCTGTTGGTCGGAAAGCGTACAGACCCCATCTTTGGCTACGAAATATCGGACAAGCTTTCGGCATTTGACGAGGAGTACAAATCGGACAACCTCCCAATCACCTTCCGAGGGAAGGTGCCCGATGGCGAAATCGACGCAGACAATGATCCACGCCTGTTTGTTGTCCAACTGCGAGAAATTGGCATTGCCTCCAACCGCATTCGCAACGCCATATTGGACTACTACCGGGCTTTCGAACAACGGTCTTCTTGGGCTCGCCAAAACCTTCTTGTTTCGGGGGAAATGGAAGAGTACGAAGACCGTCTTGTTGATGAATGGAGTCGCTACCGGGATGTGGTCTTCGAGGAGCTTGATGAGGATAGTGCCGATGCGGTTCTTTTGGAGGCGGGAAAAGCACTGTATCGATGGGCTGACTTGGAGAGTGGCAATAGCAGCACGCTTCGCATTCGGGAGCGTGTGACGGAGCCCTATGTTGTGCGCGGCGGATTCCATATTCTTGCAAACAGCCGACCGCTTCCAAAAGTCTATTGGCACCCACGTTTCCTTAGCCGTGTCGGCCAGTTATTGGGGGCCGCAGAATGAAAAGATGGGATCAACGACCATTTGAAGTCAGAAATCTTTTCAATCCCGCATTCTGCGGCTTGGTGCTATTCAGGGCACTGCAAGGTTACGAGGAGGAGAACCCAGATGGCATGCCGTTCTCTCTGGCGCTGCTGGTGTTGCCGCTGTGTTTGCAGAAAGACTCTCGCGAAGTAATTGCGGGTAGTTCTCGCAGCTATCTTCTGAAAATCGTTGAAAAGAATCCTCAGTTGCTGGTTGGCTTCGCCGACCGCGCCCGCGACCTGCTGCCGTTTGCGCTCGAAGCATTTGGCGTGCTGATGGAGCGAGGATGTTTTGTCGTGTCACAAGATGGCCGGTTGAAGACTGTGCCGAAACGCGTTCGGAAATCCGTGACAGGGACAGATGAGTCCATCTCCTGCCAGCGCGTCGCACGCATTGTTGGAAAAGAATTCGCGCGCATCGCAGACCGCGTGACGGTGTACACAACATTTGGAATACGCCCATGAAAATCAAATCGATTCATATCTACAGTCACGACGGGCAGCGCCGAGATATTCAATTCAAAGTGGATGGCCTGAACGTCATCACTGGTCGCTCCTCCACTGGAAAATCAGCACTCTCCGAGATTATCGAATACTGCATGGGGCGCTCAACCTTTAATGTCCCGGAAGGTATCATTCGCGACAAAGTGGCATGGTTCGCAGTGATCTATCAGTTCGCCCAGGAACAGGTACTGATCGCAAAGCCCACGCCAAGCGCTGGTGGTACAAGCTGCAGTACCGCTATGCAGCGAAGGGGAAATCAACTGACAGTCCCTGACTTTAAGGAATTGGCGGTCAACACCGATGACGATGCGGTGGTTGTACTGCTGTCGCGGCTGTTGGGTATCCCGGAGAACCGTACGGATGTTTCGATAGAACACAGCCGGGAAAGCTATGATGCGAACGTCAAGCACACATACTACTATTTATTCCAAAAGCAAGGCATCGTGGCGAACAAGGATCAACTTTTCTATCGTCAGAATGAAGCGTTTCAGCCGCAGGCAATCCGCGACACGTTGCCGATCCTTCTTGGCATTTCTTCCAATGACCGGTACGAGCTGGAAGCCAGACTGCGCGCGGCGCAGCGAGAGCTGAAGCTCAACGCAAAGCTTCTCGAACAGGCTCGGGATTCCATCGATACGTCGCAGCAGAAGGGAATCAGCCTTTTCTCGGAGGCCAAAACGGTTGGCATCATTGCACCGGAGAATCAACAGGCTGGGCCAGATGGCGTGATCGACGCTTTGCGTACTGCACTGCAATGGAAGCCGACCTCAGTTCCCTACGACGACGGTCAAAGAATATCTCGTCTGGAAGAGGAGATTAGCCAGCTACGCAAAGACCGACGTGAGGTCCAATCCAAAGTCGACGCCGCACGTCAGTTTTCCAAGCGGGCTGGCGGCTTTGAAAGTGAGGCGCTGGAGCAAAAAGATCGACTCGCTTCCATCAAGGCTCTTCCAAAGAAACCTGAGACCGATGAATGGCAGTGGCCATTCTGCGAAGCGAACCTGGCTCTGGAATCCCCTGTTGCACAAGTGCTCCTCAAAGAACTGGCAACACTCGACGAAGAAATGAACATTGTCGCGGGGCAACGCCCCAAATTGGAGGCGTACCTTGCCGAACAGGATGACAAAGTACGCGAGGTCGCCGATGCGATAAAGAATAAGGAAGCGGAGTTGTCTGCTGCGATCGCGGCCAACGAAGTGATCGCGGAAATGGGAACGCGCAACAATGCGGCGGCACGGGTTGTGGGTCGCATCAGCTTGTTCTTGGAAAATCTTGTTCCCAATGCGGAGTTAATTGCGCGCGAAGCTGAGCACCGCCGTCTGAAATTTAAGGTCGCAGAACTTGAGAAAAAAGTCGGTGCTGACGACAGTCACGAACGATTAACTTCAGTTCTTAACAACATCTCTGCGCAGGTATCAAGTTACATCCAGATTTTCGAGGCGGAGTTCAGCGCGTTTCCTGCTCGCTTCGACCTAAATCATCTCACCATCGTTTTCGACCGCCCGGATCGTCCGGTCCCGATGAGCCGCACCGGTGGCGGTGAAAACCATCTGGCCTATCACCTTTCGGCATTGCTGGCACTGCATCTTTTCGCCTCGAAGAATAACTGCCCGATTCCTCAGTTTCTGCTTATCGACCAGCCAACCCAAGTCTATTTCCCTTCGGAGAAGGTCTACCAAGAAGCGGATGGAACTGTTCAGAAAACGGAGGCGGACGCCGACTTGGCAGCGGTCCGCCGACTGTTCGAATTACTGCTAAATTATACGAAGAAGGATGTCCCTGGTTTCCAACTCATCGTGACAGAGCACGCCAATCTTCGGGACCAGTGGTTCCAAGATTCCTTGGTTGAGCAACCGTGGACCAAACCGCCAGCTCTGGTGCCGGAAGACTGGCCCTTGATGTCTAAGCCGAGCTCTTAATTGGAAGAAGAACCGTGACCAACAAAATCCCGAATTCCGTCATTGGTGCCGTGTCATCCGTTCTCGCGGAGTATTACTATAGCCATTCGACATTGAACTCTCTGTTTATGGAAAGTGGGGCACCGGGTAATGTGCCCGAAGGAAACTGTGAAATAAAGTGCAGCAGTTGGCTCCGGCGGTGTAACGATGATCCGGCCGCCGACCCACTGCAAGTGCTTGGACAGGTCATCCAGAAGTTCATGGATCAAGAGCCCAACGACTGGAACCAGAAGATTGGCCTCGGACAGGAGCGCATCCGGGCAAGTCTGGCGAAAAATCAGTTGGCCTACCAAATGAATGGTTTCATCACTTTAGTGGGAGCGAGCCCAGCGGCAAAATCCCTCGCAGACTACTTTAAGGCAGGTGACTTTTCCTCTATCGAAGCAGAGTTTGATCGTGCCATCTCCCAAGTTGATCGCGATCCACATGCTGCGATCACTGCTGCGAGTGCCATCATCGAAGCCCTGTGCAAGACCTACATTGAGATGCACGGACTGGAGATGCCTTCCAAGCAGACAATCGGTCCTCTCTGGAAAGTCGTACAACAGCATCTTGGCCTCAATGTCGATCCCACGTTGCAGGACGACCAGAAGCGAATATTGCAAGGGCTTGCATCGATAGTGGACGGCGTTGGCGCATATCGCACTCACATTGGGTCAGCACATGGGCGTGGCATCGAGCCTCCGAAAGTTGTTCCGTCAGAGGCTCGCTTGGCCGTTCATGCGTCGCACACCATTGTGATTTTCGTGATGGAGAGGTGGCTTGGGAACAGATTGGCGTGTTGAATTAGTGGCAATTGATACGGATTGACTAGATCAAAGCAACGAACCTCCTTTCAGAGCCATATCTGACTATTGCAGCCATGCACCGGATTGCTGACAGTGTACGCCAGGCTGCCGAATGTCCGCTTCGGCCGACGACTTGAAGTAGAAAATCCGGCTGTTTTCAAGTCAGACTCGAGACCGGGTATCGATGACCCGTGCCGACATGGAATCTAAACCTACCGGCCTCCACGGACCCCGGGGCGATCCACAATGACTGGAGAATGATGGCGATGTTGAAATACATTTCGGCATTGGTTGCGGCAATTACACCGCTAATGTACTTCCACGGCGCTCTTTACCATGACAGCCACTTGCGGACGCTAGGTATCCCTCCAGAGCTATTTCAGATTTCGCTTGAGGAAACGCTTGTACAAGGATTCTTGGCCTATACGCTGTTGAGCCTGCCTCTGCTAATGGTTCTGTTCATGTATTCCTTCACGGCGCTTGGGGTGGTCCATAACTTGAATGAGATGAGCAAGTTCTCATTCATCAAAAATTGTATTGCTTGGATAGCAGATACTCTTAAGGGGGAAGGCGAGCGTCAGAATGGTCATGCTCTTACAGAACGTGCACTGAAATGGACCGCGTATTCTTTTGCGGCTGTATTCATCGCTTTGTTAGTTCTCGGTGCCACGATTGGAGTCGCCACCAAAATGGTGGATCTTGGGAAACAGGCCGCTCGGCAGGAGCTTGACGGGCATACGGCGAAACCGGCATCTCATGAATTGCGTACCAGCAACGGGAATATCGTCATTGGTTACGTCGTAACCTGCTCTGGTTTTGGGTGCGCCATGTTGTCCGGTGACCAGGTTCAGATACTTCCACAGGGAGATATCAAGGCAATCATTAGTACGGTGAAAAAGTGAATTTCACGATAAGTGGTTTAGTTGTTGGCGCTGTTAAATACTGTCGTGATCGTGATCCTCAGATGACACGTGTGCCGTCCCACGCTGCTGACGAAAGCAGCTAATGACCAAAATCAGCGGCTGAGCGGCAGTTATCCGGCTGATTGCCGCCCGATTCCGACCAGAGACCCAAGGTCGGGTCTGGCCGAAGATCTGCCCGTAAGTAGCCGTTTCGCGCAAGCACCACTGCGTTACGTGGCCGTGCCCCGTACCGCCCCAAAACCTGCCGGTCGCGGGATCACAAACGGAATCTCGATCTTCTTGACCTGCGCGGCTTTGGTCTCGATCGAGAACCCCACCCCGTACTGATCCCCCACGCTGCCTTCATCCTTTCCATCCCGGTCGTCAGCGTGCCCGGTCAGTGCGTGATGAACGTCCCTCGGGATCAGGGCGTTTCGGCACATATCCTTGAATGTGTGGCGGAAGGAGTGGAAGACTACGGACGCGGGCAGCTTCAGGTTTTCACGCAGGAAGCGGTTGAACCACTTGCCGAGAAGCTCGCTGCTGGCCATCGCACTGGATGCGGTCTTGAGGTGCGGCCACAGCGTGTGGTGACCGGCTTGGCGGACGGCGTCCACGTAGTCGAGGAAACCAAGCCGGATGAGTTCGGGGTGCAAGGGAACGTCGCGCACGCTGTTCTGCGTTTTGCCCCGGGTGATGGAAATGTAGGGCACGGGGTCACGATGGACGTTCTCGACGGTCAGGCTGCCGATTTCGTCCAGGCGTGCGCCGGCGAGCCAGCCGAGTAGTGGAATCCAGACCCGGGCGTGGTATCCGCCACCCCCGATGGGTTTGAGGACGGAGAAGACGCCTTCGCTATCCGAGAAGATCCGCTTGAGCTCCGGCTCTGTGAACGGCATGCGTTTGTTCGGCTGGGCCAGCCCTTCCTTGGCGGCGAAGCGGGTGTAGTCGTAGCCGGCGAACGGGTTCTTTTCCAGCAGTTCGTCTTTCACCGCGACCGAGAACAAGGCGCCGACGAGTGTGCCTTTCTTCTCCAGCGTCGCGGCGCTGTTGCCCCGCTTTTCACGTTCGTGGCGAAGCCATTCAGTGACTTGGCTACGTGTCAGGTCCGCCGGCGTGGCGGCGGGCAGGCAGGTTCGCAGAGCGGCAACAAAGGCCTCGACGTCCCGGACGGTCCGGGCCGGGCGGCTGCGATCGTTCTTCCAGTGCTCGAGCAGGGCATCCCAGGTGATGCCCGTCGTTGCCGTCGAGGGCTTTTCCCATGCCGCAGGCAGCGGGGTGGCGGCTTCGATCCTGGGTTCGACAAGACGGCCCGACTGGCGCAGTTCGAGGATGTCATAGCCTTCCTGCAGCGCCGGCAGGACGTCAAGCGTCAGTTGCCGCTCTTCCTCTGGCGCCACTGCCAGTTCGTAGCCGCGACCAGCAAGCAAGCCTCGGACAGCGGGGATGAAGGGCTCAGCGTCGCCGCGCGCGAGGGCGCGTGCGATTCGAGCCTTGAAGTCGGCGATGTTCTGCTGCAGGGCGTCGAAATCTTCGTCATCCACACCTTGGCGTCGCCATTGCAGGTCGGCGTCCAGGCTGGCCAGCCAGAGCGCCTTGATGCCGGCCACTAACTCAGGCGTGACCTTGGTGATGGGCTTGTAGCGTGCGTCGATGGGTTGGCTCAGGAAGCTGTCGATGCTGTCCGGTCCAGCCTGTGCGATGCCGAGATGTTCTCTGGCCTCGGCAAACTGCCGGTCGACCTGCAGTGCAAGAAGTCGTGCTTCGCTGACCGCAGTTCGATAGTCGCGACCGAGGGACTTCTTGATCTCTCGTTTGCCGATGATTTGACGCAGGGATTCGGGAACAACGACGCGGAACTGAAAACCGTGGGGGGTACGGTAGGTTCCTTGGGGGAGTGCAGGCATTTCGGGCTCCGTAGCCCACCCGCTCCGTCGTTTTGTACTAGTATTTTGTACCACTTTAACCCCAGAAAGCCTTGAAAACCAAGGAAATCAGGATGTTAAAGGAAAATGGCGGAGAGGGTGGGATTCGAACCCACGGTAGGCTTGCACCTACGCCTGATTTCGAGTCAGGTACATTCGACCACTCTGCCACCTCTCCGCTCGAAGGCCGCGATTATAGACCATTCGCGAAAAAAGTGAAGAGGTTCGAACGAATTTCAGGCCTTGGGCGAAAATTCGTCGAAAGCGCGCACGGCTTCTGCTGCATACATCAGTGCCGGGCCACCGCCCATGTAGGTGCATACGGCGAGGGTTTCCATCAGCTGCTCGCGCGTTACGCCCAGGCGGATCAGCGCCTTGACGTGGAAACCAACGCAGGCGTCGCAGCGCGAAGAGACGCCAATCGCCAGAGCGATCAGTTCCTTGTCGAGGGCAGAGAGGGCGCCCGCCTTCATTGCAGCTTTCGACATGGCGCCGAATGCCTGCATGGTGTCGGGGATCTCGGAGCGCAGGTTGCCAAGGGCTTGAGAGACGTCACCGGTGATCTGGGTAAAGGATTTGGACATGGGGGCTCCAGCAGTATTTAATGAAACGCTAATTTAACATCTCGCTCGAGTCCGTTTCATGACTTCGATCAAACCAGCATTGCGCAACGCAGCACGGCTCACGGGCTGATTGCAGATCGGAGAGGCTACGCGCAGAATCCGGCGACCTCATCGAGCAAACGACGCCCTTGCGCCTTTTCCTTCTGTTTCTTTCCACGCTGCTGCTTGCTGCCTGTGAGCCCCAGCCGCCAGCCCGCCTGCCCGACTTCCGGACGCAGGGCGAGCTGCGGGTCGCCACGCGGATAGATGCGATCTCGTACCGGGAGGACGAGGACGGCACGATCTCGGGTTTTGAGCACGACCTGCTGGAGCGCCTCGGCGAGTCGCTCGGTGTGCCTGTGCACTACGTTATCTACCCTGATGCAGCGCGGGCAATCGATGCCGTACTCAATGGCGAAGCCCACATGGCTGCAGCCGGGCTCGCACGCAATGATCGCTTCCCGTTGCGCTGGTCAGCACCGCTGCGGGACGTCGAATATGTTCTGGTCGGCACAGCGGGGAGTCCCGAGATCACGCGTGAAAGCGAGCTCGCTGGACGCACGGTGACGGTGCGCAGGGGCTCGCTGTCATCGGAGACCATCGACCGCATCCGCAGACGGGTTCCGACCCTTACCGCGAAGTACGCCGCGCGTGAGGGCGATCAGGCGCTGCTCGCCCAGCTCGCCGAAGGCAGGCACGACCTCGTCGCGACCGACCGCGTTCATTACAGCGTGGCAGCCCAGATCGCGCCCGAACTCACCGTGGCCTACGAGTTGCCGGTCAAGAGCCATGTTGCCTGGGCCCTGCCGATCGAAGGTGACGGTGGCTTGGCCGGGCACGTTGCCACCTTCATTGAGGAGGCGCAGTCGGGCGGCCTGATTGCCCGCATCACCGACCGCTATTTCGGCCACGTCCGGCGACTCGACGAACAGGACATCACCACCTTTCTTGCCCGCATTCAGGAGCGCCTGCCCCGCTACCTCAAACACTTTCAGGATGCCGAAGCGAAGACCGGCATCGACTGGCGCTACCTCGCGGCCATGGCCTACCAGGAGTCGCACTGGGACCCGCTGGCCACCTCACGCACCGGGGTGCGCGGGATGATGATGCTGACCTCGGAAACGGCAGACCGCCTCGGGGTGAGCAACCGTCTGGATGCGCGTGAGAGCATCCTGGGCGGCGCCCGCTACTTCTCAATGATGGTGGACCAGTTGCCGGACGAAATTCCGTCTCCCGACCGCCTGTGGATGGCGACCGCGGCGTACAACCTGGGGATGGGGCACTTCAACGGCGCGCGCGCGATCGCCCGCCGGCTGGGCAAGGATGAAACTTCGTGGTGGGAGATGAAGTCCGTGCTGCCGCTGATGTCGCGGCCAGAGTATGCGGCGCGCCTGAAGTCGGGGCCCGCACGGGGTGGCGAGGCGGTCATCATGACCGAAAACGTGCGCAACTTTCACGACATTCTGACCCGCCTGCACGTTGTCAGCCCCACCCTGTCGGGCTCACCGCAACTGCGCTTGAGCCGACAGGAGTAGGCAGAGTGGCTCAGGCGCCAGGCTTGAGCACCTCGATACCACCCATGTAAGGGCGCAGCACCGCAGGCACTTCGACCGATCCGTCCGCGCGCTGATAGTTTTCGAGCACGGCAACCAGGGTACGACCGACCGCAAGACCCGATCCGTTCAGCGTATGCACCAGTTCATTCTTGCCCTGGGCATTCTTGAAGCGGGCCTGCATGCGGCGTGCCTGGAAGGCTTCACAGTTCGACACACTGGAGATCTCGCGATAGGTGTTCTGCGCGGGCAGCCACACCTCGAGATCGTAGGTCTTGGCGGCAGAGAAGCCCATGTCGCCGGTACACAGGGTGATGACGCGATAGGGCAGTTCGAGCTTCTGCAGAATGGCCTCGGCGTGGCCGACCATCTCCTCGAGCGCGGCATCGCTCTGTTCGGGATGGGTGACCTGCACCATTTCAACCTTGTCGAACTGATGCTGGCGGATCATGCCGCGGGTGTCGCGCCCCGCACTGCCCGCCTCGGAGCGGAAGCACGGGCTGTGGGCCGTCAGCTTGATCGGCAGCGCATCCACCGGCTGTACCTGTTCGCGGACGCTGTTGGTGAGCGAGATCTCGGCGGTCGAGATCAGATACTGCTCGGGACTCTCGTCGTCGCCCCCGCGCAGCACCCAGAACATGTCTTCCTTGAACTTGGGCAACTGCCCCGTGCCGACCAGTACATCGCGATTGACGATATAGGGCGTGTAGCACTCGGTATAGCCGTGCTCGCCGGTCTGCGTGTCGAGCATGAACTGCGCAAGTGCGCGATGCAGGCGCGCAATCTGGCCGCGCATGAAGGTGAAGCGTGAGCCGGAAAGCTTGGCACCGGTATCGAAGTCGAGACCGAGGGCTGCGCCCAGGTCGACGTGGTCCTTGACCTCGAAATCGTAGGCAGCGGGCGTTCCCCAGCGACGCACTTCGACGTTGGCGGTCTCGTCCTCGCCCACCGGAACGCTTTCCTGCGGCAGGTTGGGCAGGCCCGAAAGGAAGTCGTTGAGCTTCTCCAGCACCAGCGGCAACGCCTGCTCGCAACGCTTCAGCTCGTCGCCGAGCTGGCCGACCTCGGCCATGACGGCGGAGGCATCTTCGCCCTTGCCCTTGAGCATGCCGATCTGCTTGGACAGGCTGTTGCGCTGAGCCTGCAGGTCCTGGGTGCGGGTCTGGAGTTGCTTGCGTTCTTCTTCGAGCGCGAGGAAGGCAGCGGTGTCGAGTTGAAGCCCGCGCGTGGCCAGGCGGGCCGCCACCACGTCGAGCTGAGAGCGAAGCATCTGGATATCGAGCATCGGTTATTCCTG
>SWCB01004914.1_pt1 | contig 28241 bp, 17 predicted proteins | sample 4692901 | NCBI WGS metagenome assembly SWCB01 (sample SAMN10267276, study PRJNA491770) | bioreactor metagenome | isolation source: DHS bioreactor inoculated with subseafloor sediment | place: Japan: off Shimokita Peninsula | collected 2006-08 | reverse complement strand
TCCCGGCCGTCTGGTACGACGAGGTTCGCGCCGAGGCCAAGGAAGCCCTGGACTGCGGCGAACTCGCGGATGACCGTTTCGGCGCAGGTGACTTCGCAGAAGCGGACACGAATTACGCCAGGGCCACGGCGGCGCTGCGCGACTGCCTGCAGAAGCACCAGTCCGCGGCCCGTGACGCCCAGCGCACGACGACGGCGTACGACGCCCTTCGCATCGAACTCACGCCGCCCGGAGGCGCCTGGTTCGACGACGAACCGACCGTGCTGCGCCTGCGGAGCCAGGCGGCGGAGGACCGACTCGACGCTGATCGAGCCGATCGCGCCGGTGAATACGACGCCGTCGGCGACTACTGCGAGCGCGCCGAGCGCAAGCTCCGTGAGGCTCGCGCCGGCCATGATGAGGCCCTCGACAACCTGCTCACCCACGCTGTGGAAGCCGTCCGGGATGGCGACTTCGAGCAGGCGGAGCAGGCGCTGAGCCGAGCCGGGGGTTTCCTGGATGTCGAGTCGAGCCGGGCCGTGCTGTACGACTCCTGGACTCGCGCCCGCCTGACCCGGGAGACGCGCGAGGAGGCGCGAGGTGCGGTTACCAAGCTCCTGGAGCTGCGGCCAGGCGATGCCACCGCGATCGCCTTGCGGGAGACAGTCGATGCTCTCTTCGAGCTGAGCGCCGGCGACCCGGACACCAGCAAACTTGGCCTGCAGTTCGTCTACCTCCCCGCCACGGGGCCAGACGGCTTCCGCATGGGAGGCGGCAGTACCGGCGAGACTCCACACGATGTCATCCTGACCCGCGCTTTCTGGATGCAGACCACCGAGGTCACCCGCGAACAGTACGAACAGGTGACGGGGCGATCCGGCGCGGCGGCCGACAGCCGCCAGGATCGCAACCTGCCCGCCGATCGTGTTTCCTGGTACGACGCGGTGTACTTCTGCAACGAGCTAAGCCGTCGCGAAGGCTTCGAGCCCTGCTACCGCTTGGCCAACATCTCCAGGCCAGGCGATTCCATCACCTGGGCCACCGTGCAACTGCTCCCAGGCAACGGCTACCGGCTTCCCACGGAAGCGGAATGGGAATACGCCTGCCGGGCCGGCACGGACACAGAATACAACTGCGGCAGCGTGCTCAGCCCGGAGGTCGCCAACGTGACATTCGGCAGCGCCCCCAACGCCCAGCAGACACTCACCGTCGGGAGACGCCGGCCCAACGCCTGGGGGCTCCACGACATGCACGGCAACGTCTACGAGTGGTGCCAGGACCTTTACGACGGCAGTGACTACCGCAGCGCTACCGTCACCGATCCGCTCGGTCCGGATTCAGGAGCCATGCGCGTCATCCGCGGCGGGGCCTGGCTGCAGTTCGAGATCTCCTGCCGCTCCGCCGCCCGCCAAGGCGCCGAGCCCGGCGAAAGCGGCGGCGGCAAGTACGGCTTCCGGGTGGTGCGCTCAGTCGAACGTCCCTGACCCCCCCGCCTAGCAGTCCAGAAGTTGCTCGGGTGGACCCACGACGAACCTGGTGTCTCTCCCCAAGAGATGATCGCCCACGCGCAGTGGCACCGCGTCCGTGTCGCCACTCAGGTCGCCGGCCTGACATCCGGCCTCTTCGCCCACGCAAAGGAAGGCCAGGTGCGGCACGCTGACAAGCACCCCTTGGCCTCCGGACGCGGATCCGTTCGGGGCGATGGTGTCAATGGCGACGGCGGTGAAGACCGCGACGTACGACTCACGCGCCCCCAGGCAATCCGTCCGCTCCATCCGCACACCGCCCACGCCCAGGCGCTCGCCCCATTCCCACCGCTGGCGCACTTCCGGAGTCGCTTCCGCCAGCAGCGCCGCCTGCCTCTCCGCGGATACACGCTGATGCGGCAGCGTCGCCAGCGTCAGCTCCAACTCGCCGGGCAGGCGCAGCGTCGCCTGGCGATCACGGGGAATCGCCTGCCCTGCCGCCGTCACAATCGCGTCGCCCAGGTGCGCTGCGTTCACCCGCGAGAGCAAGGCCACGATCGGCCCCGCCTCGGTCAGGCGCACCTCGCAGTGGCGGCGAGAGATGTGGCGCGTCCGCATGTCCGTTTCCCTGCTGCGCGGCATGACCCAGGTGACGATGTCCGCCTGGTCGCGGCCGCAGCCGAGCGTCGCTCCCGCCCCCGCCACCACCAACGTGTGCGCCTCGCTTCCCTCAGCCGACAGCGAGCACTTCGCCAGGTGTTCCCCGGCCCGCTGGGCGATGCGGAACTTCGGACCGACGTGCCCTTCGTAGTGCAACTCGATCGGGACAAAGCGCGCCGGACGCTTCAGGGCGATCAGATCGTTGACGCTGGTCTGCTCGGGAACCTGCACCAGTTTGGACATGTCGATCTCGTTGATCGCGCCCATGCCGGCGCTGTCGCCGTGCTGCTCGATCACCTTGCCGATGTTGACGTTGATCTCGCGACGGCTCTCGGAGTGCTTGAGGACGTGCAGGACGAACTCACCTTGGAACTGGTGCTGGCCCTCATCGCCAGCGTCAATCGCCAAGTCGACCAGAAAACGCACATCGCCCGCGGACCCAGGGCTGTCCGGCCCGCCGGTCGGCAGAAAGAACTCCACCGCCTTCTGCCGTTCCTGCCCCGGCAGCAGACCGACCGCGATCCCCTCGCTCAGGCCGAGCAGGCGCGAGCGCAAGGTTGCCTGAATGGTGAAGCGATCCTCCTGGCTGCGATTGCACAACCGCAGATCAAGCATGCAGTTCAGCCCTTCCATGAAGAGCCGATTCGTGTTGACGGCAAGCTCGACTGGCGAATCGAAATCGTGCATGCAAAATCCCGTTAGCGTGAGAGACACCGACCGCAGCGGGCGGCTTCCAGGGTAGTCGCAGGTCGGTCTCACCTCAATCGGTCGCAAACCGGCAAGATCGAGCTGCCGGGCGAGGGGGCCGATTCTGCGTATGATTGGCACGGCCCCCTGGAGACGCCCCCATGACGACCCCGCGCCTGCTGTCCCTGCTCTCACTCCTCGCCCTCGTCGGCTGCGCCCCCGCTGTGGATGAATCGACACCGCTCCCGGCCTCGACCGCTGCCGAAACATCGTCTCCCGTCACTGCGACCGAAGAAGACGCCGTCGCTCAGGTCGACATGAAGACCGACTTGGAGCCAGAAGCTGAACCCGAGGCGTCGCCCGACCTCCCCACTTTCACCAACAGCATCGGCATGGAATTCGTCCTCTGCCCCGCCGGCACCTTCCTCATGGGCTCGCCCCTCGAGGAAGTCGGCCGGACCGAGTTCGAGACGCCGCACGAGGTCACGCTGACACAGCCCTTCTATATGGGCCTCACCGAAGTCATGCAAGGCCACTACGAGCTGGTCACAGGCTCGAATCCCAGCAAGTTCCCCGGCAGCAAGACGCCGGTGCAAAACGTCTCCTGGGCCGACGCCGTCGCCTTCTGCGAGAAGCTGAGTGAACGTGACGGTCGCACCTACCGCCTGCCCACGGAAGCGGAATGGGAATACGCCTGCCGGGCCGGAACCACCACGCCCTTCTCCTTCGGCGAGACCATCAGCGCCGATCAGGTCAACTTCAACGCCAAGGTCGTCTACGGCGAGGGCGAGCGCGGCATCTACCGGGCCCGCCCCGTCGCCGCCGACGGCATGCAGCCCAACGCCTGGGGCATCATCGGCATGCACGGCAACGTCCAGGAATGGGTCGCCGACTGGTACGACCAGCGCTACTACGCCAAGTCGCCCACCGTCGACCCGACCGGTCCCGCCACCGGCCGCATGCGGGCCATGCGCGGCGGCAACTACGTCGCCCACCCGCAATACTGCCGCTCCGCCCACCGCTTCGGCGCTTCGCCCGGCCACAAGTTCATGAGCATGGGCTTCCGCGTCGTCTTGGAGCCGTGATTCCCGGACCGGCCTAGAGAATTCGCCTCGTTCTTGGGCAGTCTTGCCACCCTCCTGGGTCATAATTGGCGATGATTGACGCAAGTAGGCGGTTTGACCATGGCTGGCAGAGCTCCGGATGAATTCGATCACACCTTGGTGGCTTTCGAGCCCGGCGATGTGCTGTGCGAGCGCTACAAGCTCCTGCGCATCCTCGGACGCGGGGGCATGGGGATTGTCTACCTCGCTGCCGACACCCGACTGGACCATCGTGAGGTCGCGGTCAAGCTGCTGCCTGCTGTCCTGGCTCGCAACGCCCGGGCCATCGCCAAGCTCAAGAAGGAAGCCGCGACCTGTCTCGATCTGACCCATCCCAACATCGTCCGCTTGCACAACTTTGAAGTCGACCCGCAGCACGGCGACGCGGCCTTCCTCGTCATGCAATACGTGCAGGGCCAGACGCTCGACGACCTGCTGGCGGAGGCGCTGGAGGGATTGCCCCCGCCGCGCGTGGGAGGCTGGGCGCTGCAAATCGCCGAAGCGCTTGATTACGCGCACGCCCAGGGCGTCCTGCACCGCGACATCAAGCCCTCGAACATCATCATCGACACGCAGGACCGGGCCTGCCTCATGGACTTCGGCATCGCTCGGGAAGCCCGCGACACGATGACCCGCGTCACCGGCCAGGACTCATCGGGCACGCTGCCCTACATGAGCCCGCAGCAACTGCTGGGGGAGAATCACAAGGCCAACGACATCTACTCGTTCGCGGCGACGCTGTACGAAGCCCTGACCGGCTCGCCGCCCTTCACAACCGGCGACATCCCCGAGCAGATCCGCCACAAGCCGGTCATGCCCATCAAGGCCGCCCCGCCACACGTAAACGCCGTGCTCCTGGCGGCCCTGTCCAAGGACGGCGCGGCGCGCCCGAGGTCGGCGATGGAGTTGGCCCAGCGCCTGGTCGCCCCAACCCCGACCGCGCCGCCTCCCCCACCACTGCGCAAGCCGGCACCGCCTCCCCCGCCGTCGCCAAGGCAGCAGGCCCGGCCAGTGCCTCAGCCCACTCCCAAGCCCCGGCCGACTCCGCCCCGCCCCAAGAAGCTGCAGAAGCGTTCGCCGATCAAGAAATTCATCGTCCGCAGCATGCTCCTGCTGTTCTGCGCGGCGATCGCGCTGGCGGCGGGGCTCACCTTCGTGGAGCAAGACTTCATCGACATCCCCTGGGCCATGTACGAGACGGACCCGGTCGAGCCGGACCCGTGGGACGACCCCTGGGAGGATCCCTGGGAGGAGACGGCGGATCCCGGCGATGCGAAGGAGAGCGGCGGCGATGAGAGTTGGGTTCTCATCGACGACGGCGGCAAGATCACGAGCGATCCGGGCAAGCTCGAGGTGGAGATCGAAGACCCCGGCATGTGGGAGAACAACCCCTTCAACATCCCGGCTGAGGACTTCGACAAGTCACTCGACGAGATCGGCTTCGGCGCTGACGAAGGCATCATGCCCGGAGCGCTGTACGTCAACTCCGTTGGCATGGAGTTCGTCTACATCCCACCCGGCACCTACACCATGGGCAGCCCTCGCTACGAGGATGAGCGCGACAACGACGAACATCCACACGAAGTCACCATCACGCGCGGCTTCTACATGCTCAGCACCGAAGTGACGCAAGCCCACTGGGCCGCGGTCAAGGGCTGGCGCACGGATCCGAGCATCTACGATGGCGACGACATGCCCGTCGATTCCGTCACCTGGTTCGATGCGGTTTCCTTCTGCGAGATGCTGACGCTCATGGAGGGCGTGCGCTATCGCCTACCCACCGAGGCGGAGTGGGAGTACGCCTGCCGGGCCGGCACCACGACGCCCTTCTCAACCGGCTACACCCTCTCGACCGAGCAGGCCAACTACGACGGCAGCTATCCCTACGGCAAGGGCGAGGCGGGGCCCTACCTCGAGAATCCCACACCCGCGGGCATCTACTCCCCCTTCCACCGCATCGCCTTCCTGCTCGAGCAGCGCGCCATGGCCGAGCAGGATCTGCAAGCGGCCCGCGAGGCGGAGAAGTACGGCAAGAACGAGTTCGACCCCGCCGAGATCGAGGACTACATCCGCGAAGTCGATGCCGAGATCCGCCGAATGGAAAGAGCCCGACCGATCAACGCCTGGGGCCTGGCCGACATGCACGGCAATCTGATGGAATGGTGCAGCGACTGGTACGGCGAGGACTACTACCTGAACTCACCCAGCGAAGATCCGACGGGCCCACGCAACGGTCGCCTGCGCGTGGCGCGCGGCGGTTCCTGGAACGACGGTGCCGCCCGCCTGCGCTCCGCCGAGCGCAGCGCCTTCGCCCCCGGCTACCAGGTCGCCTCGATGGGGTTCCGCGTGGTCTTCGTACCCGAAGAATAGTCGCAGCGCGAAAAAATAGGGACAGTTCCCATTTAAAAAATAGGGACAGTTCCCATTTTCCACTAAATGGGAACTGTCCCTATTTTTTCCCGTCACCGTCGCGGCTCGTTGAGAGGCACACACGCTACCTCTGATGTCAATCCGCGTTAGCTCGCGGTCGTGTCGAGCGTCAGCTGCGTTCTGCAGATCTGCTGGTACACCTGGCAGCGGTCGAGCAGTTCCTGATGCTTGCCGATGTCAACGACGCGGCCCTCGTCCATCACCACGATCCGATCCGCCTGCAACACGGTGCTCAAGCGGTGGGCGATGAGCAGCGTCGTGCGATCAGCGCAGAAGCTGCGAAGAGCGTTGTTGATGTCCTCTTCGCTCTTGGCGTCGACCATGCTGGTGGCTTCGTCGAGGATGAGGATCGCCGGGTCACGCAGAATGGCCCGGGCGATGGCGAGGCGTTGCCGCTGCCCACCGGAAAGGGAGACGCCGCGCTCGCCGATTTCCGCGTCGTAGCCGCCGGGCTTCTCCATGACGAAGTCGTGGGCGAAGGCCTGTTTCGAAGCCTCCAGGATCTGCTCGCGCGTCGCCCCGGGCGCGCCGTAGGCGATGTTGCTGGCGATGGTGTCATCAAAGAGGATCGTGTCCTGGGTGACGACGCCGATCTGCCGACGCAGGCTGCGAATGTTGTATTTCTCGATCGGCTTGCCGTCGATCAGGATGTAGCCCTCGCGCGGGTCGAAGAGCCTCGGCACCAGGCTGAGCAGCGTCGTCTTCCCCGAGCCGTTGGGCCCGACGAAGGCAACGGTCTCCCACGCTTTCACGGCCAAGCTCGCCTCGACTACCGCGTCGCGCTCGCCCTCCGGATAGCGGAACGTCACCTCGCGAAACTCGATCGACTGGCCGTGCCGGGGCAGGCTGGGAAGATCGCGCGTGCGCAGGTCCTCCGTGGGCATCTCCATCACCGTGAGGATGCGCTCGGCCGCCCCGGCGCTCTCCTGCAGGTCGTTCATGATGTTGGTGATCGGTTTGATCGTCGCCGCCGCCAAACCCAGGGCCGTCAGCGACACGATCAGCTTGTCGGGGTCGAGTTGTCCCAGCAGCACGTACCGGCAGGCAATGGTGGCGAGCACGCAGAGCACGATGGTGCTCAGGGCCTCCACCACGGGCGAGCTGGCCGCCCGGGCCGTGCGCATGGTGAACTCGGCTTTCATCACCTCGCGGTTAATGCGATTGAAGCGGCCGCGCTCGTACCACTCGCCGCCGTGCACCTTGACGACACGAATGCCCTGGATGGACTCGGTGAGCGCCCCCAGCAGCCGCGCCGACTGGGCCAGGGCCCGGTTGGCGGAACGGCGAATGACCTTGCCGAACTTGCGAATCACCACCGCCACCAGCGGCGCGATGACCAGCGTGATCAGGGTGATGCGCCATTCCACGATAATGGCGACGGCCAACCCCGCCGCCCCCTTGGTGATCTGGGCGATGGCCTTGCTCAGGAGGGCCGTGAAGCCGCGCCGGAGCATGTTCGTGTCGCGCACGACGCGGCTGATGGCGTCGGTGGTCCGCGAGCTGAGAATCTCCCGCATGGGCAGGCGGATCAGCCGGTCGTAGGCGGCCCGGCGGATGTTGACCACCGCCCGGATGGCCACGGTCATCGACCAGTAGGCGTGCAGGAAATTGACCACGGCCCCGAAGATCGTCAGCACGATGATCGTGACGAAGGTGAGAACCACCCCCTCGAAACGGTCTGTGGGCAGCACGGCGATCAACCCATCCGGGAGCAGGCCGTACAGCCGGGCGTCGGCCCGCTGGGCGAATTCGCGCAGAGCCGGCCCCTCGGGGTCAATTAAGGCGCTGATGACGGGCTGCATGGCGAGCAGCCCCGCCCCGAAAGTGACCGCGGAGAGGAACGCCGCCCCCAACGCCAGGAACATGATCCGGCGATAGCGCAGCATGTAACGGGCGAGTTGCCAGAAAGCCTGCATAGTCGAGCCAGTATCCCCAGGATGGGTCCAAAAGGCCAACCGGCGCTCACACCGCCGCCTGACGCAACCTCTCTAGGTGCGCCCAGAACGCCGGATAGGTCTTGTTCACGCAGGTGGGGTCGGCGATGCGAATCCCCGACCGCCGCAGACCCAGTACCGCGAAGCTCATGGCCATGCGATGATCATCGTAGGTGTCGATGACGATCGGCCGGGCGGTATCGGCCGTCTCGCCGCGCTGCAAGGTCACGGCGGAAGCCCCCGCCGGATCGATCCGCAGCAGCTCGTCCGGCCCGTCTTCCTCGATTGTCGCCACCACGCCGAGCTTGCTCAGTTCCGTTTGCAAGGCGGTGAGTCGATCCGTCTCCTTCACCCGCAGCGTCCGCAGCCCGCGCAACAGGGTCGTCCCCTCCGCGCAGACGGCGACGGCGGCCAGCGTCAGGGCGGCGTCGGGCATGAGCGACATATCGATGTCGACGCCCCGCAGCGGCTCCTCGGGCCCCGTCACCGCCAGAAAGTCCTGGCCGAAGGCAAGACCCGCGCCCATCTGGGCCAAGGCGTCAGCAAAGGCCACATCGCCTTGGGCGCTGTCCTTGCCCAGCCCTTCGATCGTGCAGCTCGCTCCCGGGGTGATGGCGGCGGCGGCGAGGAAGTAGGTCGCGCCGCTGGCATCCGGCTCCACCAGGTAGTCGCAAGCGGCGTAGGCGCCCGGCGAAATGCGAAAGTGCCGGCCGTCCCGATCCACTTGCACCTCTGCCCCGAATTTCCGCATGAGCCTGACGGTCATGTTGATGTAGCTGGCCGAAGTGACCGGGCCGGTCAGGTTGAGCGTCAGCCCCTGGTCGCAGAGCGGCCCGATCATGAGCAGCGCCGAGATGAACTGGCTGGACAGCGTCGTGGGAATGGTCAAAGAGCCCCCGCGCAGCGGCACGCCTGTAGGCTCGATCCGCAGGGGCGGACAGCCCTGGCTGCCTAAGTACTGGATCTTAGCGCCGAGCTGACGCAGTTGATCGACGAGTTCGCCGATCGGGCGCAGGCGCATACGAGCGTCACCGTCGATCAAGACCGGCATGCCCGCGAAGCAGGCCGCCGCGGTCAGGAAGCGAGTGGCGGTGCCGGCGTTGCCCAGCGACAACTCCCCGCCGCCCGGCAGCGTGCCCGCGCCGCCCTGCAAACGACAGCCCTCTCCCTCGTGGTCCAGTTGGACGCCCAACTCGGCGAGCGCTTCGAGCATGCGGCGTGTGTCGTCCGCCACCAGCGCGTTGGTAATGGTCGACTCACCGTCCGCGAGCGCCGCCAGCAGCAGCGCCCGGTTCGTCAGGCTCTTGGAACCCGGGGGGGTCAGCGTAGCGCGGAACGCGCCCAACGGTTCAATCGGATACGGATCTGGAAGCGTCAAGACTTCTCCGCTCAATTGAGAGTCCAATCGGCCGACTCGCGCCGGGGCGAGCCGACAAGGAAAGAAAATGTGGCCGGAAAGCGGCGCGCGTCGCAGCGCTCAGACTTCACGTCGGAACACAGCTACGACATCTTCAACCGGAACGACGAAGAGCCGGTTGTCCCCCTCGAAGTCAACGGGAATGGCCTGTTTGGGGTTGAAGAGCACTCGGTCGTACTGGTTGATGGGGTAGTCCACATCGGACTCGACGTGGAGGCTGATGGAAACAACTCGGCCCGTGAGCGTGGGAATCTCAATCTTGTCCGGAAGGTGAATTCCGGACTTCGTCTGCTTCTTGTCCTCGTCCTTGCGAATGAGCACACGCTTGCCCAGCGGCTCGACAACTTCCATCTTGGACTGGGTGTTTGTTTCCTTGGCCATGCCGACATTCTAAGGCATCGGCGCTGCCGGTGTAGACACCGCTGAGGGCGCTTGCAGTTGAGCATGCGCCCGCACCGCGAGCACCCCGAGGCGTGCGGTCCGCGTGAGGAGGCGCAGACGGTAGTCGCCCGGCTTCAGGTCTCCCGTCTCCCAACGCCCCAGTACATCTACTTGGACCTCACCCAAGAGGGTGACTTCCCGCCAGGCCTCATTCGGTTCCATTGGTCGATACTGGAGATGGAGATCGGCGGTGACCGGGCCCTGGGCGGCAGCGGTCTGCAAACGGGCGCTTCCCGCCACCTCAACGGTCTGGCCAACCTCCGCCACGACATCGGCGAGCGCTGCTTCCAGCAGCGCCCCTTCGCCGAAGACGCTCCGTTGCATCGCCCCTCCGCAGTTAAGCGCTGCACCGGTGGCGAAGCCCCCGATTGTCACGCTCGCCCTCTCACCGAAGTCGCAGTCATGCCAGGTGGCGAGACTGTGCCCAGACAGCGACATCGTCCCTTCCAATCCGCAGCGAATCAGCCCCAACGTGCTGCGTCCGTCACCGAGCAAGCTCGCAGCCACCGCATCCAATCGAGAGTCAAAGACAAGCAGCGTCCCCTCGTCCCGCCCCTGCAGCAAACGCAAGTCTCGAGACGAGTGCAGGCGCACCTCGGCGTCGCCGGCAGCGACGACGTCCCAGGCGCTGATGCGGCTGCCCTCGGCATGGACGCCCACGCCGCCGGCATCCAGATCCCAGCCGCCACCGGAGAGGGCGCGCAGATCGCGCACGACGATCGGCTCTTCAGCCTCCACCGAGAATGTCAGACGAAGCGCCGCCAGGTCGCACTGATGGAGGTCGAGTCGACCCTCGTCCTGAAGCTCCACACCGAAGCGGACCCGGGGGCAGTGCCGCAGCGTGACATCCACGGCGGCGGCCCCCGCCTCCCTGAGCAACCGGCCCTGCCACAGTTCCAGATCCCCGCCCCGCACTCCCGCCAGCCGGACGGATTCCCCGGCCGGTACGGCAAGCCAGATCCAGGCGTCCGGGCAGTGCTCCAGGTGGGCGGCGGCCTCGCCTCGCACCGTCACCTCACCGGGCTGCCCGAACGACACCAACGTCAAGCTTGCCGCGTCGGCGACTTCCCACTCGAGCCTCCCCGCCGCAGCTCCGCCCTGAACCACCGCTGCGGACCGATCGAGGAGCGTCACACCCACCGGCTGGCCCTCGCCTCCCAGCGTGCTCTCCTCAAGACTCAGTCGCCCCTCGTCGGTGCAGATGATCTCGGTTCGCCCTGCGCCCGGCTGGTGCAGCTTCAGCGTTCCCTGCCGAACCGTGAGCTGCGCCTGATCGCCAATGAGCAGGGTCCCGGTGAGGGTGAGCGCTGCCCCCTCGACTTCCAGGCGAGATCGGCCGAGCAGCACCAGACGCCCCTCAAACCGGCGGTCTTCGGTGACTCGCAGGACCTGGTCCGGATCGTCCAGGCCGACGAAGGTGTAGGGTTCCATGATCCGCCCCGGACCGACGCCAAGAAGCTGTCCGAACAGGATGAGGAGGCGGAGAAGCGTCACATTCGGAAGTATCGGCTCGCCGCCGGACGCCACTGCTTGTTTCGGCCCCCTGAATCCACCCCGATGCCACCTGCGAAGAGACGGCGGGCGGGGCGGGCGATTTTGCGGCGGGTAGACTGCCTCCGCCGATACAAAAGTCCGACTGTCATAGCGCGCCAAGAATGCCCCGGAAGGAAGACGGCACCCCCGCATGGCCAAACGAAACCAGCAATCCGAATTGAATGACCCGGCCATCCTGAAGCGTCTCGGGTGGGCGTTCCTGGCAGCCTTGCTGGTGTTTCTGACGACGGCTTTCGTGACCTACGACCCCGCCGACCCACCCGGACGGGCAGTCTGGCCCCTGAACGAGAATCTGGGCAACGCTTGCGGGCGGGCCGGGGCTCTCATCGCCCACTACGGCCTGGAAATGCTCGGTTCGGGCGTCTTCGTGCTGCTGGCGGGGCTCTTCGCCTACCTGGCGGCGACCGCGGCCAAGAAGCCCGTCACCCACCCCTTCATGCGGGCTCTGGGCATCCTGCTCATGGCGATCGCCCTGGGCAGCACCCACGCCCTCGTCGCTCCGAGCGTGAGCAGCTTCCCCGAGGGCGGTGGCGGCTTGCTCGGCATCACCATCACCCACCATCTCGCCCGGCACTTCGGCGGCATCGGCGCGGGCTTCGCCATCGCCGCCGCCGCCTGGATCGGGGCCATCGTTGCCTTCGACCGGGCCCTGGCTCACATTCCCCGGGTCGGCTGGCCCGTCATCAAGCTCCTGGCCAAGGGCGCCTGGGGCCTCCTCAGGCGTCTCGGACGCAAGGCTGCTGAGAAGCGCTCCCAGCGCCGCCACCGCCTCAACGACCTCGATGACGACGACCGGCTCAAGCACATGCCCATCCGAACCGGCGCTGCTGCCGCCGTCGCGATGGCCGAGGAAGAGGATGCTGAGGAGGAAGAGGCGAAACCCGCCGGCAAGAAGAGCGGCCTCAAGCTTCGCCGCAAGAGGAAGGCGCAGGCCGCCAGGGCCGTCGTAGAGGAGGCCGAAGAGGGCGAGGACGAGGCCGCACCGGAGCTTGACCGCGAAGCGAGGGCGGAGGTCGATCGGAAGGCCCTTCGCGAGAAGATCGCCAAGCTGCCCATCAAGCACGCGGGGGCGGCGGCCGCGGATCCGACTGGAGCCGATGCGCCTCCCGAGCCGCCCAACGTCGCCGGCGTGGGCCAGTCCAGCGGCGAGCAGGACCTCTCGGGGTACCAATTCCCCATGCTGGATGTGCTGGTGGAGCCCGAGGGCAACTTCACCGAGAGGCAGCGGCAGTTCGTCCTCGACCAGGCCCAGGTGCTGGAAGAGGCCCTGGTCACCTACGGCATCGACGGCGAGGTCGTGGGCATCGACTCCGGGCCGGTCATCACCATGTACGAGGTCAAGCTGGCGCCCGGCACCAAGGTCGCCAACATCAACACCGTCTCCTCGGACATTGCCCGATCCATGGGGGCGATCAACATCCGCATCGTCACCAACATCCCCGGCAAGACGACCGTGGGGATCGAGGTCCCCAACCTCGACAAGGAGAAGGTCCGCCTCAAGGAGTTGATGCTCGCCTGCACCAACGCCTCCAAGATGAAGCTGCCCATGTTCCTGGGCAAGGACGCCTCCGGGGCGCCGATCACCCAGGACCTGACCAAGATGCCGCACATGCTCATCGCCGGCACCACGGGGTCGGGAAAGAGCGTCTGCATGAACTCCATCATCATGTCGTTCCTGTTCACCAAGCGGCCGGACGAACTGAAGCTGGTGCTGGTCGACCCCAAGATGGTGGAGATGAGCCAGTTCCGCGACATCCCCCACCTCATGTGCCCGGTGGTGACGGAGATGGGCCGGGCCACCGCCATTCTGGAATGGGCCGTCACCAAGATGGACGAGCGGTACGAACTGCTGGCGGAGGCCGGCTGCCGCGACATCGCCGCCTACAACGAGCTGGGCTGGGACGAACTCAAGGAACGCCTGAATCCCCAGACGGAGGAGCAGGAGGCGCGGATTCCCCTGAAGCTCCCCTACATGGTGTTCATCATCGATGAACTCGCGGACCTGATGATGACCAACAAGGACGTCGAACCGGTCATCGTCCGGATCGCCCAGAAGGCCCGAGCCGTGGGCATCCACCTGATCCTGGCCACGCAGAGGCCCCAGGCCAACGTGGTGACGGGCCTGATCAAATCGAACATGCCCTGCCGGGTCGCCTTCAAGGTCTCCTCGGGCATGGATTCGCGAATTGTGCTGGATCAAAAAGGTGCGGAGCTCTTGCTCGGGCAGGGCGACATGCTGTATCTTTCGCCGCGCTCACACGAGCTGGTCCGCTGCCAAGGCACCCTGGTCGACGACGCTGAGATCCGGACGGTGGTCAAGTTCCTCAAGTCCGTCGCCACCCAGACTTTCGAACGGCAGCTCATCCAGATCAAGAGCAGCGGCGCTGCCGCCGAGCACCCGGAAGATGATCTGGAGATCACCGGCAAGATCAACGAGAAGGACCCTCTCTTCGAGACCGCCGTGGAACTGGTCATTGCTTCAGGTCGAGGTTCGGTCTCCATGTTGCAGCGGTCGCTGTCCATCGGGTATACACGCGCCTCCCGTCTCATCGAACAGATGGGACAGGCAGGCATTATTGGCGAGTACAAAGGCTCACAGGCACGTGATGTAGTCATGTCTCAGGAGGAATGGGACGAGATGAAACAAATGATTGCTGAACAAGAGCGTGATGGGACCCTGTTTGCACCGCAAGGGACGGAGGCACAGGACGCGAGCGTTGAGTCAGAGGGAGGCGTTGCCGTCGCCGTCGCCGACGAGGCAGAAGACGCGGAAGTGCTTGTCGATTCCGACGACGAGTATGACGAGTGGGATTTGGACGACGGGGAAGACGACGACCTCTTCGACGACGATGAGGATGAAGACGAGGACGACGAAGAAGACGAAGACGAAGACGAAGACGAAGACGACGAGTACCTCGACGACGAGGACGAGGATGAGGATGAGGATGAAGAAGAGGAGGATGAGGACGAAGAGGAGGAGCTCCTCGACGAAGCCGACTCCCCCACCGTCTACATCGAGAACACCCGCAAGCCGATCCGCAGCGACGCTCCCTTCGACCAGGCCGACGAGATCCAATAGTCCCCGGGCCCTCGTCCGCTTCCGGGCCACCCCACAACTGACCGCCAACCCTGCGGGACTCGCCTCGCCGAGACCGCTATCCTTGCCGCGTGCAGACGCCTGGACCTGACATCGTGGTCATCGGCGGCGGACACGCCGGCGCGGAAGCTGCCTGGGCGGCCGCCAACCTTGGCGCGCGCGTGGCCCTGCTGACGCTCGATCCGGCCAAGATCGGCGTCATGTCCTGCAATCCCGCTATCGGGGGACTCGCCAAGGGCCAGATCGTCCGCGAGATCGATGCCCTGGGCGGCCTCATGGGCATCGCCACCGACCGGGCCGGCATCCAATTTCGCGTGCTCAACACCAGCAAGGGTCCAGCCGTCCGCGGCCCTCGGGCCCAATGCGACAAGCACGCCTACGCCGAAGCGGTGCAAGAGCTGCTCGCCAGCCGGCCCGAGATCGAGATCCTCACCGGCTCCTGCGAGGAGATTCTCGTCGACCGCGGCGCCGTGCGGGGTCTTATCTGGCAGGATCCCACCGGCCAGCGGCAGGAACTGCTCGCCCGTGCCGTGGTCCTCACGACCGGCACCTTCATGCGCGGCCTCATGCACACCGGCGACGCCCAGACCCCGGGCGGGCGATTCGGCGAAGATGCCGCCGTCGGCATCAGCGCCAACCTGGCGCAGCTCGGCTTCGAACTCGGTCGTCTCAAGACCGGCACCCCGCCGCGCCTGAGTCGGCCCACGATCGATTGGGAAGGCCTCACCCCGCAGTACGGCGACGCCGACCCCACGCCCTTCAGCGATCACCCCCACGACTTCGACACGGCAGCGGGTGCCACTGGTTGCTTGCCAACCAGTGCTGGGCGGTCACCGCACCATTCATATTTAGCGGCGGGGTTCACCCCGAGCTCAGACCCACGGCGAAACCAGAACGCGGGGCAAGCCCACGCCGCTAAATGGGATGGTTCCCATCACACGTCGGGTGCCACTGGTTGCGTGCCAACCAGTGCCGGCAGCAACCGCTTCCCCCACTTGCCCCAGGTCGAATGCCGGATGACGGAGACCAACCCCGCCATCCACGACCTCATCCGCGCCAACCTGCATCGCGCCCCCATCTTCAGCGGCCAGATCGACTCGGTCGGCCCGCGCTACTGCCCGTCCATCGAAGACAAGATCGTGCGCTTCGAAGGCCGGGACGAGCATCACGTTTTCCTCGAGCCCGAATCGCACCGAGACGACTGGGTCTACTGCAACGGCATCTCCACTTCCCTCCCCGCCGATGTGCAACGCGAGATCGTCCGCCGCCTGCCGGGCTGCGAGCGAGCCGAGATTCGGCGGTTCGGCTACGCCGTCGAGTACGACATGGTGCAGACGCATCAGATCGACTCGACCTGCATGACCAAGCGCCTCGACGGTTTCTTCCTCGCCGGCCAGATCAACGGCACCAGCGGCTACGAGGAGGCGGCCGGCCAGGGCCTGCTCGCCGGGCTCAACGCCGTCCGCTTCGCTCGCGGCCTCGAGCCCGTGCGCTTGGGGCGCGATCAGGCCTACATCGGCGTCATGCTCGACGACCTGGCCACGAAGAACCCGATCGAACCGTACCGCATGTTCACCAGCCGGGCGGAGCATCGCTTGCTCCTGCGCGCCGACAACGCCGCCGACCGCTTGACTCCCTGGGCCCGCAATCTGGGCCTGATCGACGATGCTCGTTGGCAACGCTTCGGCGCGCGGCAGGAATGGCTGCAGCGCTACGCCGATGAACTCGACCGCCTCACGATCGACGGCACACCCCTGCGCTCGCTCATCCATCGCCCGGAATTCGGCGTCGACGACGCCGCCCGCGCCCTTGGGCTCAACGGCGAGCATCGGGCCGGCTCGCTGCAGAAGCGGGCCCTGCTCACCGCCTTCGCGGACCGGCAGTACGAAGGCTACCTCGTCAAGGAGCTGGCCCAGATCAAGCGCCAGCGCGAAGCGGAAAGCTGGCGCGTCCCCGGCTCGCTCGATTATGAGCAAGTCACCGGCTTGCGCGCCGAGGCGCGGCACGCGCTCGTGCGCTTCCAGCCACGCACCCTGGGCCAAGCGGGTCGGTTGGAAGGGGTGAACCCCGCGGATGTGACCATCCTCGCCGTCGCCATCAAGCGCCACCGCGCCGCAGCCAAGGCTGCGATAGAATCGCGCCCATGAGCAGATCGACGCCAAGTGACCTCGCCAATCTCCCCGTCGTTCTAGACGACATTCGCGCCGCCCGCCGGCGCATACAGCCGCATGTCCTGCGCACGCCGCTGGCGCCCAGCGCCAGTCTCTCGGCCGATCTCGGCTGCACCCTGTACTTCAAATGCGAAAACCTCCAGCACGCCGGCGTCTTCAAGGCGCGCGGCGCCTGCAACGCCGTCCTGGCCCTCGACGATGACAGCGCCGGGCGAGGCGTGGTCACGCACTCCTCCGGCAACCACGCCGCCGCCCTGTCGCGTGCTGCCACCATCCGCGGCATCCCCGCCCACATCGTCATGCCCCACAACTCACGGCCCAACAAGCTCGCCGCCGTCCGGGCCTACGGCATCGAGCCCGTGCTCTGCGAACCCACCGCCGAGTCGCGCCAGGCCACCGCGGACCGGGTGCAGGAGCAGACCGGGGCGACGCTCATCCATCCCTACAACAACCCCCTGGTCATGGCCGGGCAAGGCACGGTCGGCCTGGAGATTCTGGAACAACTTGACGACGTCGACTGCGTGGTCGTCCCCGTCGGCGGCGGCGGCTTGCTCTCCGGCATCCTGATCGCCGTCAAGTCGCTGCGCCCGCAGGTGGAGGTGATCGCCGCCGAGCCCGCTTGGGCGGATGACGCCGCCCGCAGCCTGAAGAGCGGCAGGATCGAGATGCCGAGCCGTTACGACACGGTCGCGGACGGCCTGCGCACGCCGCTGGGCGAACTCACCTTCCCGGTGATTCGCACCTTGGTCGACGATCTGCTGTTGGTCGAAGAGGAGGCGATCCTGCAAGCGACGCGCGCCATCGCCGCCCGGGCGCGGTTGGTCGCCGAGCCCTCGGGTGCGGTCCCCCTCGCCGCCATCACCCAGCACCGGGCGCGATTCCAAGGACGCAACGTCGTCGCGGTCATCTCCGGCGGCAACCTGGATTTCAGCGACTTCGACCTGCGCCAGCCCTGCTCAGGGGAGAGCCCCGGCAAACCATCTCCTTCGAATCGCGGTTGAATCGCGGAACTCGCGAATCACGTCCCAATCCGGGTGGTTGGCGCCTGTCACCGACGGCGCGCTCGGCGGCATTCTGGAATCCCACTCAGCCCTCCGAGGCAGGCTCCTGTTCCTGCCGCGGCTCGATCACCAGCAAATTCGCGTCATGCGTCAGGACTCCCAACATGATCGCGGGCACAAGCCGCGACATCGCCACGGTGTAGCTGCCCGAGTCGTAGGCCGGGTTGGGCTCCAGCGGATCCGCGACGGTCACCAGGCGGCGGGCCGGATCGTAGCCATGCAGGACCACGAAGTGCCCCGCCGCGACCCCGCGCACATCGTCGTAATCGTCCTCGGGGCCGAACTCGCGGGCGCAATGGTACAGGTAGGTCGCGCTCAGGCCGGTCAGCACGGGCCGCCCCCCTCGGATCAAGCCGCCGAGCAGTCGCGCCGTCAGATCGCGAAACTCGATGCGCCCGCCGAGCCGCAGGAATTCCTGATAGGCCTCGGTCGCCACCTGGTCCTTGGGAGCCGCGTCACACTTCGCGGCGGCTTGCGCCGCCAGCTTCTCCGCCAGAAACGCCGCCGAGGCGCTGTGGCTCTTGTCACCGAACCAGGTGGGGTCGAACATGTGCAGGTTGTAGGTGTAGAGCGTCGCCGCATAGCCTCGCTCCAGGGCGTGCGTCCCCAGCATGACCGCCAGCGTCCCCCGCCCGGCCTGCCCGTCCTGCAGCGTGCGCGTGGAGGCGATGACCTCCGAGAGGCCAAGGTCCTCGCCATAATATTGGTAGACGGCGTGCAGGCAGGTCGGCCCGCAGGTCGTGTCGTCCGGCTGGCGTTGCATCGCCAGCGCCAATTCGTACCGATGTGCTTCCGGTGGGGTCACAGGCCAAGCCTCACAACCACAGCAGGGTTGGCCCCATTGTACCGCCGCCGGATACCCCAGGCCGCGCCACCACGCCGCCGGGGATGCGAATCTGCGATACTACCCGCGCTGCGGAGAGGTGACCGGTTGGCGCCGAGGCGCCGGGAGCCCCTCACCGCTTGTCCGCTGAGACACCAAGGGACGCACCCATGGAATCGACCAATCCGACCGACCAGCCCGGGCCCGCCTCGCCTGCCGACCTGCAGGGAAGCGCCTTCGCCCTGTTTGCCTTGGACATCGCCTTCCAGATCAACCTGGAGCAGGCGCGCGCCCTTCTGCGTGACGCCGCGCTGTATCAGACTGTTCGCGGCAGGCGCCCCTCGCCCAAGTGGTTCGACTACTCCCCGCCGCCGGTGCGCCTGCTCCTCGACATCGAGCCGATCGACCTCGGCGGCGCGACCATCGAACCGCTCCTGGAAGTCCTCCTCTACGACTTCGGAGCGGTCCTGTTCACCTATCGGCTGCCCCTGCCCGGCGACATCGAGCAGTTCCCGGCCCTGGGCGTGCTGCTCTACGACAACGAGCAGCTCATCGCTGACGCCACCCGCCGCACCGAAGCACTCATGCAGACGATCGGACCGGCCTTGGAGCGGCCGCGCCTTCGCGACGTCGTGGAGGACTTCGCGATCTACGCCGTGACCAACTGGCCTGCGGACGAGTCGCCCCAGACGCTGCTGGAGCGGCACGGGCACACGATCGCACGAACCGTGCAAGCGGAGAGCGGCCCGCTCTGCGACGCGCTCACCGCTCAGACCATCGAAGGACGCCTGTCCTACGGCCCGAACGATCTCGTCATCATCGACTGGAACGCCGCCTTCCTCATCGACCCGAAACCGGAGGATGTGCTGGCCGTGCTTCAATTCGCCAACGTGGAGTTGCTCGAGATGCGCGTCCTCGACCAGGAACTCGACGCCATCCTCGATCACGCCGATGAGACAATCGCCCGCGTCACCCGGCGCAAGCTCTGGCCGGCGTATCGGGAGCAGCGCGCCCTCAAGCGCTTCGCCAGCGCCCAGACCGACGCCGTCGTCATGTTCGAGGGCGTCAACAACGCCATCAAGCTGCTGGGCAATCAATACCTGGCCCAGCTCTACCGCCTGATCGCTCGCCGCCTCGACGTCCCGGCCTGGCAGGCGAGCGTGCAGCGGAAACTCGCCGCCGCCGACAACATCTACCAGAAGATGTCGGACGTCTCCTCGATCCGTCGGCTCGAGACCCTGGAGTGGGTGATCATCGTCTTGATCGCCTTGTCGATGCTCCTGCCGCTGCTGCCGTTCTACAGCTATTGAGCGCCGGAGGCTTGCGTCGCCGCCGCGGCCGCCGTTGCCCCAGGTCCGTCGTCGGCGTATCCTGATCGCCGCGCCACCGTAGCTCAGTTGGTAGAGCAGCGGTTTTGTAAACCGCAGGTCACCGGTTCGAGTCCGGTCGGTGGCTTTCACTTCGGTCGTGGGATTCGGCCTGCGGGGAGGGGCTGGCGAACGCCGCGTGAGGTGGTGGAGCGTCAGCCGGCCTGGGACCAAGGCTGCGAGACATCTCCAGGGCCCTGCCGGCCGGAGAGTTGCCCATGAAGCAGGCGCGGGAGCAGAAGCCGGAGCAAGCGGGCCTGATTTTCGACGCCCGCGGCAAGCACGTCAGCCAGCTTGACCCGGTGATGATGCACCTCACCCGTCGCCGCAGCGACATTCCCGCCGACGCCCTGCGCGAAATCGCTGAAGAAGTCGGCATCGGCGTCACCCGCTCGACGAAGCTGCTGCTCTGGAGCACCCTGATCAGCCTCGCCTGCGTGCTCATCGCCTTGGTGATCTCCACCGTCCGCCTGAGCCTGGGCGAGATCGGCGTGGGCAAGTTCGCCCGCGGCTTCGTCCCCTACATCGGCGTCTCCGTCGCCATGGTCGGCAGTTGGGTCGCCCTTCGCACCGCCCGCCACCAGAAGATCGGCAAGGCCATGCTGGCGCACCAACGCTGCCCGCATTGCGGCTACGACTTGCGCGGCCTGAGCGAGCGGACCGAATCCGGCGCCACGACCTGCCCCGAGTGCGGCTGCGCCTGGAGATTGCCCGAGGTCGCTCCCGCGGAGGAGAGAAGCCATGTCGAAGGCTGAGCCATCCCGCCGCAAGAACGCTGGGCGCATCACGGACGATCGCGGCCGCAAGGTGACACAACTCGATCCGATCGCTCTGGGGCTGTTGCGGCAGCATGATGTGATCGAAACGGAGGCGCTGCGCCGAATCCTCCAGGAACCAGGCGTGGGGCTGAAGACATTCGAGCGAATCGTCTTCTGCATCCAAGTCACCGGCGCTATCCTGGTCGTGTGCTTCTTCACCTACGAGACGATCACCGGGGGCATCGCGAGCGCCATCAAGGCCAAGTCGGTCGGCCTCATCTATCTTTGCATGCTGCCCTGGATCGTCTGGTTCGGGATGAAGCGAAAGCGCTTCAGCAGCATCAAGCCGGCAATGCTCAAACACCACCGCTGCCCGCACTGCGGCTACGACCTGCGTGGGCTGGAAATCGACGCCGACGATCGGGCGACGGTCTGTCCCGAGTGCGGCTGCGCCTGGAAACTCCCCGAGGCGACCGGGCAGGCCTCGCAGCCAACCTCCGGAGGGTGACGACTCGGAGGCATCCGACATCTTCGGTCAACCCAGAGCGCTTCGAGCAGGCGGCTCGCCCGCGCCAGTCACGGGACGGCGGTCTCGCCCCGCCACAGCGCCTCCTCAAGCTCGATGCGGAATTGCTGATCGTCTTCCAGCAGGTAGCTGTCGTACAGCGGTGAGTACGTCTTGATCTGAATCGTCGTGCCGTCCGGCTGGAACTCGAGCAGCCGCAGGTACGCCTCGCCGCCCAATTCACGCATCTGGTAGTTGGCGAGCATCTGGTGGCAGACGCCGCCCAGATCGTTCTCGCTGGCGAGGTAGCCCGTGCCGTCGCCCAGCACGTGCCCGTTGAGCACCAGGAGGAAGTTGTGCTTGCGGACGAGTTTCTGCCAGAGTTCCTCACCATCGTTGACGCCGCCGGGGGTTCGCGCGACATGCGGGTTGTAGCGCTGCGAGTGCTCCGTATCGGTGTGGTCGTAGCGGCGATCGTTGTTGTTCATGTAGGCGTGCGTGATGAGAATGCCCAGGCGATCCGGATGCTCCGCCATGACCTCGTTGGCCCAGCGGATCGTCCCGTCGCGCGGCCCCCACTCCAAGGCGACGATGATCCACTGCCGGTCGCCGGCCTCGAAGAGGTGATAGGTGTTGTCGAGTTCACCCGGTTCCATGGCCCCGCCGAACGTCGGCCAGGCGGCGTACATCTCGAAGGGGAAGTACTCATTCATGTGGGTGTTGCGGGTGGTGGCGTTGCCGTTGGGCCCGTAGTCGTGGTTGCCGGGCACCATGGCGTAGGGCACCACCCCGTCCAGCAGCGCCAGGGCGTCGCGGGCGCGGCCCCACTGCTCGTGCGTGTTGTTGTTCACCACATCGCCGAGCTGCAGCACGTACTTGATGTTCAGCCGCTCGTAGTTGCGGGCGATCCAACCGGTCTGGGCGTAGAACATCCCCGGGAAACGCATCGAGTAGACCTGCGTGTCGGGCAGCACCGCCAGCGTAAACGACCCCGGCACGTACTCCTGCACGACGAGCGGCGAGGGCGTGACGCTCAGCGGCTGGGTGTCGCGCTTCACAACATGCACCACGTGCACCGCCAGGTTCTTGAAGAACGTCTGCGTGAAGGTCTTCTGCGCTGCCCGCAACTCATCGCTCGCGCCGTCGGTCGGTGTGATGACTTTGTCGAGCGCCAACGCCGCCAGAATGATCCGACCTTGCCCGTAGGCGCCTTCCATCAGGGCTGGGGACTGGGCGCCGGCATCGCCCGCGAGCAGGACCTCAAAGCCGCTCTGGTACTCGAACGACTCCCAGATCGTCCGCGCCTTGTGGAAGCTGAGCCTGCCCTCCGTAGCTTCGATTCCAGCCAGAAGCGGGTTGCCCGCCGCCAGCACGTGAGCCACGCCGAAGTCACGATCGCAGCGCTTCGCACGCAGCGTCGAGGGCAGCAGCGGCGGCTCGGCCTCAAACTGATCCGCCTGCGTGAACTGCAGCAGCGTGTGCCCCTTGCCAACGTAGTCCCGGAGATCGTCGGCGTACTGCTCCATGTACGCCGCGTACCTCGGATGCTCGCAGGCGAAGGAGCCGATGGCGATCAGGTCCTCCTCGAAGCTGGATGGCGAGCGGTCGAGCGGCAACGGCGCAACGTCGAAGCCTGCCTCCTCGAGCAACTCCGCAAGATGCGCCGACTTGGTCCACTGATCCACATGCTCCAGCACCAGGGCTCTTGGGCGAGCCGCAGCCGAAACAGGGGCGCAGAAGACCGTCGCAAGCAGCAGTGTCAAAGCGTTGCGCATGATCGCAAGCATCCGTTTCTCCTCTCGGGCAAGACAAGGCAACCACACGCGTAGCATACCCGCAAGCCAATCTCCACTCGGGCACACCAGCAAAGGATGCCCTCCGGGGAGAATCAGGATTGCGCCAAGGAGCCAACAATCACCAGCCATGCACAATCGCCCATGATGACGAGAGGAAACCGAGCGAAGTGACAACTACTCGATCCTGCACCTCTGCCTCCGGCCAGTACTGTGATGAAGCTCGCCACTGCAACTGCGCGAGGACACACCAAGTCCCAGGCTGTCAGTGCTTACAGCACTCATCGCCTTCGGCAGACAGGTCACGATCCGTACACACTCCGTCATCACCCGAGTCTCGATCGATCTGCGATTGTTGAGACGCATCGAGCGCTGCTCTCCACTCCGTTGACAACTCCAGGCTCTCACAGATGCTCAAGCACACTTGACCCGGGTTATCCGGCAGCTTGCCAGCATGATTCCGCCGCACTCCGCATGTTCGAGCCAGCCTGTGCAACCTGTGAATTCCCCACTCGTTTAGTTTCCTCACGACCTCAGACTCGTCAACTAGGCCCTGCAAGATCTCAGAGAAGTGCTGGTAGAGGCTCTCTGACGGCTGCGGCAAGTCCCTCCGAGTGAAGCTCTTCCCTTCCACAAAGTCTGCCGTTCGGTGCACGCGGTAGAGAAGCCGTGCTGTGTCGGCCCAGCCGTGGTCAAGGCGTCGGTACAACTGCACCACAGCCGCCTCATCCCCACACACGATTCTGTACCGAGGGGCACTTGCGTACATGCGCACCGTCACACGATCCTGAATAGGCACAGGCAGGGCCTGCCACCATAGAATCGTCTTGACAAATCGGCGAACATAGTATTCCAGAAGCCGCCCGTTGATCAGCGTGTCGCGCCTCTTGATGCACCTCGACAGGGGGTCTGCAACGACCATCTCCACTTTCAGCTCTGGCGCCGATTCGAGTTGCTTCGTGATTCTCGGAGTCGCGGCAGGCCATTGCTCGATTAGCTGATAGGCATTCACCGCCGTAATGCGCAGTTGCTGCTTCGACCGTTCAATGACACGATTCCACTCTTCGCGCGTACCTGTTGTTACTTCTATATAGTTGTCAAGAGCATCACTGATCTCTGACATGACACGCGTACATGGCTGAGACAGAACCCGGCGACTCCCGAATCCGGCAGCAAACTCCATCAGAACGATCAGCAGCGCCCACAGAATCAGACTCGGCCAGAGAAGTCGCACGATGGGGCCTAGGTCGTCGAGCTCGCCATGAACCAGCCGCATATACGTGTACCAGATGGCGGCAATCACCATCGTGACTACGACAATCAGGAAGTGTGGGCTGAACATTCTCTTGACGGCCATTCGAAAGATCGCCATCCCAAACGTAGCAACAAGACGAGTTCCCCAGCGCCGGTGCCTGCAATCAAGCCCATTCCATCTAGCCTGAAGCCTCTGCCACCCTCTTCTGCCGATTTCATCAGCAACGAACAGCCAGGTGACTGCCCCCACAAGAAGTGCAAGAAGCGCGACTGTGAAACCCACAAGGTAAACCTGCCGTTGCTTGCTGCTGATGTTCGCCACGAGGATTGTCACAGCAATACCTAGCGGTGAGACCACCACACTCATTGCACTGGATAGATAGCTGCCAATGGGCTTCCTTGGCATACCTGCCAAACCTCCCCCGGCCCCCGAGCCATCCCGTGATTAGAAGAAACCTCATCGTCGCGCGTCGCTTCGGAGAGAGCCTCTGCCTGACGACTCAATCCTGGATGAGGATTGAACACTCACTCCGCACTGGAACGGATTGCATCACCTCGCCGTTGGAGAGATTCCGCCAAGCGAATCCCAAAGCAATGCGCTCCGAGAGCCAGTGTCACGGCAACAGGAAGGAGCGCCGCGACCAAGAACGCGAGTTCAAGCATCGTCATGTCCCTTTATTCGGCAATACCCGATCGCTGATCCATCAAAGCAGAGGATAGCTTCTCCGAATCAGCTCGCCCTTCGCCCACAATCCCGAAACTCCCGCATCGGGGCGAGAACCCGGATATCCGAGATACCATCAGTTCGAACATCACGGCTGATTGCGCGGCACGTTCCGCCTCATTATGACACCCGGAAGGTACCTGTCGAGGAAAAAAGACCAATATTTCCTATTTGCCTGGCGGCCAGACACCTACTTGGGTGGGGAGGACTGCTGGCCGAATTGCCCCCCATTGCGGCATGTCGCACTACAGTAATCTAGAGCCCCGCTACTTCTCCACTTCCTCCAACCGCAGGCAATCCAAGCCGAACATGTGACGCGGCACGGCGTCTTCGCTGGGATTCATGCCAACCATCTCCACCCGCAGCAGGTTCTTGCCGGCCTGGAGATCGAACACGCCAAGCTCGAGTTCATCGGTCGCCACGCCGTCGTTGAAGCGATCGAAGAGCTGCTCCGCCGGCTGGTCGTTGAACGTGAGCTTGACGACGCCGTAGTCGATCGCCTTGGTCAGGTAGGCAAAGACGCGGTAGCGCCCCTTCTCCTTGATCGGCACCAGGAGGTCCAGGTGATCGCCGGGCCTGCCGTCGATCCACCAGAGTTGCTGCTCGTTGCTCCACTGATAGGTCGAGGAGCCCTGGATCTCCGTCGAACCGCCGCTGCGGGCGGCGATCTCCAGGCCCTCGCCCTCGATGGCGCCCTTGACCTTGAGGATGGGCATGAGTTGTGAGATCTCCACGACGACCGGCGCCGCCGCGGCTTCCGGATCGGGCTCAATGTTCTGGGCAGCGCCGGGGCGGGCGTACCAGAACGTCGTCGGGGCGTAGTTCATCTTGCAGCGGCGCCAATGCCACAGCTCCATGTCCATCTGCAGGCTCTGGTGGAAGGGGATGCCGTCCAGGCTGCGGTAGCGCGAGTTCACGACCATGTCGCGTGCCTGGGCCCCGCGGCCGTAGGGTTGGGCGTGGAAGGGAGCCGCGAAGTAGTTGGGGTTGCCCCAGGCGTAGCCGTAGTAGTCTTCCGTACCCGTGCCGAAGTGCGAGGGGAAAGCCTCACCGTCGACGAAGATCTTCTCGTCGCCCTCGCCCCACCAGATCGGCATGCCGTTGTACAGCGTCAGCGTGTCGCCCACGTAGATGCCGCTGCCCTCGACCGTCACGAAGTTGACATCGAAGGCCCCGGCGAGGGCGCCGGGGTTGGTGACCGTCTCCACCCCCTGCAACTCAAACCAGGTGCTGTGGAAGTGCATGGAGCGGTCGTTCCACTTCCAGGCCCCCGCCTCGACCTCGCAGGTCTTAATCTCGACCGGCTCCTGGCCGACGTTGCGCAGCGTCAGTTTGCAGTTCTTCTGGAAGGGCATGACCCAGAAGCACTGCATCGTGCCGTCCTCACCGACCTTGGTGTACCAGCTCTGGTACGGGCTGATGTCGTAGCCCGAGCCGAAGAAGTCGCCGACCGGGCACCAGATGCAGGGCTCGCCGTCGAATTGCATCTCCAGCACCGTCGAGCGCAGCGCTTGGCGAAGGTCGAGCGCCTCAATCTGCAGCGTGATCTGCGAGACGGCGGCCGGCCCGGACAGGGCCAGTTGCTTCGTCTCGCCGGGCTTGAGCGTGCCCGTGAGCGAAGCGGAGAGCTTGCCTGTGGTGTCGACGCCGCTCTCGCCGAGTCGCTGTTGCGTCTTCTCGATCGCCTTCGCGTAGCGTTCGAGCTGCTCCATATCGAAGGAGCGCACGCGCGTACCCTTCTCGTACGTGCGGTAGTTGATCTGGTAGTAGAGGATGTCGCCGCCGCGCGCCCCCACCGCTGCTTCGCGGTGATTCTCGTAGGTGATCTTGCAGTGCTTGCCGTAGGGAATAGGCAGATACAAGTTGTGGCCGCGGTACTTGTAAGGCGTCTCCGGCGATACGCCTTGCCCCAAGGGCGCCCCGGCGAGCAAGCCGCCGTCAATCACCCTGGCGATCGGGCCCGCGACGACCGGCTCGGCCGCCCCGTCGAGATAGATCCGCAGCGTGCCATCCGGCTGATCGCGCCCCTCCCCAACCGACCAGGTCGACCAGAAGCGCACGACCGCCCCCGGACCGGCCGCATCGAACATGACCTGCTCCGTGCGCCCGTCGTTCACTTCCGTGCGCAGGAACTGGCTGTGGTCGCTGTTGGCGTACCAGGTCTCGACGTTGTCCGGGTCATCCGCCGCCTGGTCGTAGCTGGCGAACTGGGCGCAGACGTACCAGGGATCCGGCAGTTGTGCGACCTCCGTCCGATCCGTCATCTCCTCCAGCAGCGTCGTGAGTGTGATCTCCTGCGCCCCCGCCGTCGCCGGCAGCGCCGAGAGCAGGCACAGTCCCGCCAGAAGCGCTGTGAGCCATCGCGTGGTCAGCCGTGTCATGGTCCGTCCCTCCGGTTGTCAGAAACAAGCGCGGAAAGCGGCTGCGAGCGCACCGTCAGTACCGCGCGAGGTGTCCGCCCCATGATCCCACGCGCCAGCGCCGATGGCAACAGGCACCAGCCCATGCCGCTAAGTCGAGTCGATTAGGTGTCCTGCAGCGCCGCCTCGATCGCCTCGATCATCTCCGGGCCGGTCGGCTCGGCTTGCGAACGAAAGTGTCCCAGCACCGTGCCGTCACGGCCGATCAGAAACTTCTCGAAGTTCCAGTTGATGGCGCCGTTGTCCGGGGCTTGCGGATTCCGGGCGGCATCCGTCAGGTAGGCATAGAGCGGCGCTTGCGTGGGGCCGTTGACGTCGATCTTGGCAAACATGTCGAACTCGACGCCGTAGTTCTCCTGGCAGAACGTCAGAATCTCCTCGGCGCTGCCCGGCTCCTGATTGCGGAATTGGTTGCAGGGGAAGCCCAGGACCGCCAGCCCCTGGTCGGCGTAGCGCTCGTGCAGTTCCTGCAGGCCTGCGTACTGACGCGTGTAGCCGCACTTGCTCGCGACGTTGACGACGAGCACCACCTCGCCGGCGTAGCGCTCGGAGAGCTGTACTTGCGAACCATCCAGCAGCGCCATCTGGAAGTCGAGC
>SWCB01009197.1_pt1 | contig 28306 bp, 28 predicted proteins | sample 4692901 | NCBI WGS metagenome assembly SWCB01 (sample SAMN10267276, study PRJNA491770) | bioreactor metagenome | isolation source: DHS bioreactor inoculated with subseafloor sediment | place: Japan: off Shimokita Peninsula | collected 2006-08 | reverse complement strand
GATGCTTTCGACTTCGCTCAAGCATCGGGGATGCAGGAACTTTATGCTGGATTTCAATTGGTGGTTGAAGGGAGACGAAACCAGCACATAAGAAAACTGTCATGTTGCAAAAACACCATTCCTGTAATCGGATGCTTTCGGCTACGCTCAACCACCGGGGATGTAGGATCTTTATGCCGGATTTTATATGGTGGTTGAGCGGAGTCGAAACCAGCGCATAACGAAATCACCATTCCACGAAATCACCACATAGTGATAACTATCTCGCGCAAAGAAACTGAAACCAAACTTTATTTAAGGAGTATTTTTTAGCAAGTGATGGGTTGAATTTTTGCATTCTGCGAGATTTTTCAAACTTTTTATATTCCCATCAATAAGTGCCTCCTTTTTTGCCTGGGTCCAACGTTGAATTTGCTTTTCCCGAAGGAAGGCATCTTCAATTTTAAAGTATTCTTCAAAATATATCAACGTAACCGGGAAGCGTTTTTTTGTGAAATTAGCCCCTTGACCTGAATTGTGTTCTTGAATACGTCTTTCGAGATCAATCGTGCTGCCAATATAAAGCCGATCATCAGAGCACCTCAGAATATATACAAAACCGGTCATAGTGTGTCAAAACCAAGATTAATATGCACAGTAAATGTACAATAAATACATCATAATAAAAAGTCAATAGATAAATGCCATTATTCCTGATATCGGATGCTTTCGGCTGCGCTCAAGCACCGGGATGCAGGAACTCTACGATGGATTTTCATTGGTGGTTGAGCGGAGCCGAAACCACCACTCCAACAATGCCGAAACCACCATTTCACCAATCATCACATCCCACGAAACACCATCCAATTTGATTAAACGACGGTCCTCTTTTTTTATTTCTAATTTCAAATGATGTTTTTATGTGGTTTAATATCAATGAAATGTATCAATTTATGATTGAACACAGTAAAAAATAGCGAACAATTGTAACAAAAATACCGTAATTTTGCACCCCGAAAAGAATTTTAGTTCATTTACATAATTTCGATCAATGCTGAACAGAAGGCACTTAAGAATTAAGGTATTGCAGGCGCTGTATGCTCATTTTCAAACAGATGGAAGTGACATCATGCAGCAGGAAAAACGTCTGGTTGCCAGTATTGAAAGTATTTACGACCTCTATATTTATTTGCTTTCGTCCCTCATTGAAGTCAGGGATTTTGCCCTGAACCGCATGGAAGATGCACGTCAGAAATTTCTTCCCACCGAAGCAGAATTGAATCCCAATACCCGTTTTGTCGATAACAAATTTCTGGAACAGCTTACGAATAACCGCGATTTGCAGAAGAATATTCAGCGCATCAAGGTTTCATGGGCTGATGATCAGGAAATTTATCGTAAAATCTTCCTCGCTTTTCGTGATTCGGAAGTTTATCAGGCATTTATGGAAAAGCCTTCGGTAAATTATCGGGAGGAAAAAGATATTGTGCTGCATCTTTTAGGCGAGTTTATGCTCGAAAGTGATGCCTTTACCTCATTGTTTGAAGAAAAAAATATTCATTGGGCCGATGACATTGATACAGCTGTTTTGCTTTTGGCCAAAACCATCAAAAAGTGGAATGAAGGCATGGCCGAATTTCAGAAGCTTCCACCATTAATGATCAACCCGGATGAAGAAGGGGAGGACCTCATAAAGGATTTTGTGCTAAAGCTGTTTCGCAGAACCATCCTTTATAAAAGTGATTTTGATGATTTGATTTCCGAACGCGCCCAAAACTGGGACCTCGAAAGGATTGCCCTGCTGGATGTTATCCTACTTAAAATGGCCCTGACTGAGCTTATTGATTTTCCTTCCATTCCCGTGAAGGTTACCCTGAACGAGTATATCGAAATTTCAAAAGAATACAGCACACCACGCAGCCGGCAGTTTGTAAATGGCATGTTGGATAAATTGGTGGTTGATTTACGTGCCCAGGACCGCATAAATAAAATGGGAAGAGGTTTAATAGAATAATTACAATCATGGCAGGTGATTTTTATATCCGAGACTATTTGCCTTCCGATTATGAGATGGTGGAACTGTTTTGGAATGAAAATGGACTGGGCGGCAAACACCGTGGCGATGATGCTGTTATTGTGGATCAAACCCTTGCTGCCGGAGGTCATTTGATTGTTTTATGCAATGCATCTGATGAAATTATCGGCACTTCATGGCTCACCAACGATAAACGCCGTACCTATCTGCATCATTTTGGGATAGCTGAAACCTACAGGGGCAGGGGGCTTTCGAAGCTATTGCTCATGGCTTCAATGAAACTGGCGGTTAAGGATGGCTATCAGTTGAAAATCGAAGTTCATCGAAATAATGTGGCTGCATTGAATTTATATCAGTCGTTTGGTTTTACTCCACTCGGTGATTACGATGTTTTCATGATCAGGGATTTGTCCGGATTTGAAGATTGATTTTCCTCTCCTGACGTTTTCATTAAAGCATATTGATTTTGGTGGTCAGGGGTTACTGCTTTTTCCTTATTTTTGCATTTCATTTCTGATTTATTTTAATGAACGTTTTAAACAAAATGAAGATTAATAAAAATTTGTTTTTAGTTTTACCTGGTGCTTTCCTGTTTTTTGTGACTTTCGCCCTCGTCTCTTGTTCCAATCAGGGGAACCGTGATGGGCTTTTGTCTGGTGATATTGTGAAAAACCCCAATAGTGCCGGAGGGAAGCAGGATACAAATATGCCAGTGATCGAATTTGAGCATGATTTTCATGATTTTGGAAGGGTGATTCAGGGCGAAAAGGTCGCCTATAGTTTTAAATTTACCAATTCCGGAGCTTCCGATCTGATCATTTCAAGGGTGAGCTCATCCTGTGGTTGTACGGTGCCCGATTTTCCCAAAACGCCTATTAAATCAGGAGAATCGCATAAAATTGATGTAAAGTTTGATTCGCAAAATCGCCGCGGTTTCCAGAATAAATCTGTAACCATCATCAGCAATGCCCAGCCCAACACACAGGTGCTGAGGATTAAGGCAGAAGTCGTGCTTCCCGAGGAGGCCAATTAATATTGAATTTTTAAACCTAATTATATTCAAATGTTCACAACAACACTACTCATGTCCCAACCTGGTGAGGGCGGTGGCGGATACAGCTCTTTTATCCTGCTTGCACTCTTAATGGTGGTTTTTTACTTTTTCTTCATCCGTCCACAGTCTAAAAAAGCCAAAGATTTGCGCAAATATCGCGAAGCCCTTAAAAAAGGCGATAAAATCATCACTATTGGCGGTATTCATGGAAAAATCGTGGAATCTCAGGAAACTTCATTTACCATCGAAGTTGAAGATGGTTCAAGAATGCGTATTGAAAAATCAGCCGTAGCCGGAGATGCCACTGATCAGCTTGGCAATCAGCAGAAGTAGGCTTAATTGCCTAATACCTGTATTTATCAATCTTCAGAAAAAGTGAAAGTTTACATCCTCACACGTTTGTCGAAGATATTCAAACCAATGGACGGAAAGCTGCGTTACAGGCTTTCCGTTTTTTTGGTATGCCTGATATTTTCTTCCATCATGTGGGGCATGATCAAACTTACCCATGAATATGAGGTTACCGTTAAGTTTAATGTTGAAGCATCTTCACTTCCTAAAGGTAAGATTCTTGTTGGCAATACCGATTCAGTTATTTCTATAACGTTAAAGGCCAAGGGCCTGGATTATTACTCCCGTATTTTTAGCGCTCAGCGAAAACCTTTATTCATCGATTTAGAAAACCTGAGGCTTACACGTGATGGCGATCTTTACTTTGGATACGCCCGAAGTTCGCGTCGGGCGAGGTCCATTACAGATCAATTGCCTTCAGGGGTTGAGGTTATTGCCATTGACCCGGATACCCTGCATTTTGTATTTGAGAAAAGCTTTACAAAAAAAGTGGCCGTGAAGACGGACATTTCCCTTGAGTTTTCAAAACAATACAACTTATATGACTCCATTCGCCTCAAGCCTGACTCGGTAAAGGTGACCGGTCGGAAGACAATGGTGGATACCATTCAGTTCATTATTACCAAGAATAAAAGCTTTAGTAATTTAAAAGAGAGTCTAACTACTAAAATAGCCCTCATTAAACCTGAATTTGACCCCGCTGTGAGTTTGTCGGTTGACAGCGTTGAAATTCGCCTCGCCGTTGAAAAGTTTACCGAAGCCAGGATTGATGTCCCCGTAAAATTGCTGCTTGGTGCAGCCAAAGGTTCAAATTATCATACGTATCCCGAAAAGGTTACCATCACCTGCATGATTGCCATGAAGGATTATAACCGCCTGGATCCATCACTTTTTTCGGTGGTTTCAAGTGTTGAGGATGTGAGCGAATTCGAAGGCAGACGAATACCGGTGCGTGTTGAAATGGCGCCTTCATTTGTAAAGGTAATGAAGATTGATCCTGAAAAGGTGGAGTACCTGATTATTAATTGATTGCGGATTTTAGATTGCAGATTGCAGATTTCTGATTGCGGATTTCACATATTAGATGTCATCCATTAGAAATTGGAAATTGGAAATTAGAAATTCTTCTTTTCCCCGCCCCCAGTCACTTTGTCCACAAAAATAAACCATGACAGATACAAGCAACCAATTCGCAGAAATAATCGCCCGTGAGCTGAATTTGCAGCCCTGGCAGGTGTTTAATACCATCAAGCTGATGGAAGGCGGCGCTACCATTCCTTTTATGGCGCGTTACCGTAAGGAGATGACCGGAAGCCTGGATGAAGTGCAACTGGCTGCTATTCGCGACAGGCATCAACAACTGATTGAGCTTGAAAAACGGCGGGCTTTTATCCTTGAATCCATTGCAGGGCAGGAGAAACTTACTCCCGAACTGGAAAAGCAAATCCTTGAGGCCAATTCCATTACTTTGCTGGAAGACCTTTACCTTCCATATAAGACCAAACGCAAAACCCGCGCTGCGATTGCCCGCGAGAAGGGACTTGAACCATTGGCAAGTTTGTTGATGACGCAAAATACCTTTGACCCCTGGCTTAAGGCAGAAGCGTTTGTCGATCCCGAAAAGGCGGTGAACGATAGTGAAGAAGCGCTTGCAGGCGCCCGGGACATTATTGCTGAATGGGTAAATGAAAGTATGTCGGCCCGCGATCGTATCCGAAACTTATTTGTAAGGGAAGCGGTAATTTCCTCAAAGCCTGTGAAAGGCCGCGAACTGGAAGGTATTCATTACCAGAATTATTACGATAGCAACGAAAATATTCTAAAATCCCCATCGCATCGTATTCTGGCCATGTTCAGGGGCGAAGAGGAAGGCTTTTTAAAGTTGGGTGTAGGTCCCGAAGAAGAAAAGGCTGTTGACCACCTGAACCGCATTTTTGTAAAAAGCACCAATGAAGCTTCCCATCAGGTGGAAATGGCTGTTAAAGATGCTTATAAACGCCTGCTTCATCCATCGATGGAAACGGAAGTGCGGCAATTGGCCAAGCAAAAAGCCGATGACGAAGCCATTAAAGTTTTTGTGGGAAACCTCAGGCAATTGTTGTTGGCCGCACCTTTGGGCCAGAAAAATATCCTTGCCCTTGATCCGGGTTTCCGCAGCGGCTGCAAAGTAGTTTGTCTTGACCGTCAGGGAAGGCTACTGCACAACGAAACCATTTATCCGCATCCACCGCAGAGTGAAGTGGGCAACGCGGTTTCCAAAATCAAAAATCTGGTTTCTGCCTATGGCATTGAAGCCATTGCCATTGGTAATGGCACTGCCGGGCGTGAAACAGAGAATTTTATCCGAAAAATTCCTTTCGACCGGAAGCTGGTTTCCATTATGGTGAACGAAAGCGGTGCTTCGGTGTATTCTGCATCGGTTGTGGCCCGAGAAGAATTTCCTGATTATGATGTTACCGTGCGTGGGGCAGTTTCCATTGGCCGCCGGCTGATGGATCCATTGGCCGAATTGGTTAAAATAGATCCCAAATCCATTGGCGTTGGACAATATCAGCATGATGTTAACCAGAATGCTTTGCAACACAGCCTTGAAGATACCGTGGCCACTTGCGTGAATCAGGTGGGTGTGGAATTAAATACGGCCAGCAAGCAGTTGCTGAGCCATGTTTCAGGACTTGGACCTGTGTTGGCCGGAAATATTGTGGAATACCGCAACCAAAATGGTGCTTTTGCCTCACGAGATCAATTGTTAAAAGTGAAACGCTTTGGAGAAAAAGCCTTTGAACAGGCTGCCGGCTTTCTGCGCATCCGGGATGCTGCCAACCCGTTGGACCGCAGTGCGGTGCATCCCGAAAGTTATCACATAGTGAAACGGATGGCCCAAAACCTCGATTGCACTGTGGTGGAATTGATTCAGAATGAGGAACTTCAGCAAAAATTGAATCCCCGGGATTACATTACTGAATCTGCCGGCTTGCCCACCATTACCGACATTATTCAGGAATTGGCGAAGCCGGGACGTGACCCAAGGGAGCAATTTGACTTGTTTGAGTTTGACAATAGCATCAATTCCATGGAAGACCTTAAACCAGGAATGATATTAAATGGAATCGTGACAAACATCACGGCATTTGGCGCTTTTGTGGATATAGGGGTGCATCAGGATGGGTTGGTGCATGTGAGCCAGATGGCCAATCGCTTCGTGCGTGATCCCAACCAGGTGGTGAAACTTACCATGAAGGTGAGGGTGAAGGTGATGGAGGTGGATGTGGCCCGCAAACGGATTTCATTGTCTATGAAAGAGGCGGCGGAGTAATTCGTAAAAGAGTACTATGTTTAGTGTTAAGTGTTTAGTGTTTGGTGTTTGGTGTTTAGTGTTTGGTGGCTGATTGGAGCTGAGGCCATTTGATTCCTTGGAAAAATGGAAGATTCAAACATACAAGGCTAATCGCTTTGGCAGAGTTCCATACTATTCTAAAGTTTCTTACGTTTGCAGAATAAATAATGCAATATTGATCAATGAGGAATAAATTACCTGCTGTACTTCTGTTTTTTGTGATATTGGTGTCTTATTCGGCTTCCGGTCAGCGGATTATGGGTGCGGCGATTCTTGGGGTAAATGCTTCCCAGGTGGATGGCGATGAAGTTTACGGTTACAAAAAGTTTGGATTGAATACTGGTTTATCTGCCATCGTTCCATTTGGAGACAAATGGTCGGTAAGTATTGAAAATATATACAGCCAGAAGGGGGCACATCAGCGGGACAGATATCTGGATTCACTCGATGGATCATATGATTTAAAACTCAATTACCTGGATGTTCCACTTTTAGTACACTTCACCGATAAGGATATTGTAACTTTTGGCGCAGGACTTTCGTGGGGAAGGTTGATTAAGGTGAATGAGCAACGCAATGGTTACGATATGCTGGGAACTACCGTGGAAAGTGGAATATACAATAGCAATGACTTTAACTTTTTGCTTGATTTGCGTTTCAGGGTGTTTGAGCGTTTCAGGTTTAATGCCCGGTATGCCTATTCTTTGGGTCCTATTGCAACCCGTGAGGTAATCGATTCCAAGACCGGGAAGCCCAATATCAGAGATCAATATAATGGCTTGTTCTCGTTCAGGTTAATTTACGTTTTTAACGAACGGTACAGCAGGGAAAATCGTCGGCAAAGCCCGCAAATTCAGCAATAATAAGTTTTTTCTTCTCAAAAAATCAAATACATTTTACTCCGGTTTTTCCATTCGGCATCGTAACGGTTCTCCACAAAATAGATCAGCAGATCGGCGTCATACTTGTTTTCGGCAAACCATATTTTTTTATCTGCATCATAACGGTTTTCCACGAAAAACCAGCGGCCATCAGTGTCGGTATCATAGCGATTACTTACTTTATGGACTAATAAATCAGCATCATAACGGTTTTCAACGACAAAAACTTTAAAATCAGCATCATAGCGATTCTCGCATGAAAATATTTTTTGCGCCTGAGCAGCAATTGCAAGAAGGAAAATCAGGCTGAGACTGAGTGTAAATTTTTTCATAGGACAAAGGCGTTGGTTGTTGCGCTAAACAACCAGGAACCAGCAAAAAGTATGCCCCTGTTTATTAAAAATCGAGGTAAAAATCTTTAGTCATTGATTTATAGGCATCTGTATAAGTGCCATCTTCGATGCGTATGGTTAACGATGCTGAAACAATTTTATCAGCAGGCCGTTTGCCGAATTCCATCAAAAGTCGGTTTGGCGGTTTGTTTGTTACGGGCGCAATGGAAAGTTGTTTGATCATGTGCAGCCCGGAATCCAGGGCATTTTCGTGGAAAAGTTCAGCCTCTTTCATCGGAAGTATCAGATTCAGTTTGCCCTTTTCTGTAAGCAATTGTGCACTCAAAGCAGCCAGAACAGTAAAGGGTAATTCATCATTGTGACGCGCCAAGCTTCGTGCGGCATGAGGTGCTTTGAGTGAATTTACAAAGTAGGGTGGATTGGTGATAATAAGATCGAAATTTCGCAAATTTCTGGCCGCATAATCTTGTAAACTTATTGCAATGGCTTCTATCCTTGAAACCCAGGGGGAATGTTGAAAATTGACTTGGGCTTGTTTAATGGAAGGCTGGTCAAAATCAATGGCCGTAATTTCGGCTTTGCTGCGTTGGGCAATCATTAGGGCAAGAAGACCGCAACCTGTACCCACATCCAGCACTCTTCCGGTTTGTGGTACATCAGCCCATGCGCCCAATAAAACGGAATCGGTGCCGACTTTCATAGAGCAATCCGTATCGTTTACTGAGAACTGCTTGAAAATAAATGACATACAAATTAATATTGGGGATTTTTTTTATTTACTGTAGCTTTTATGGCTACTTTGAGTTAGCTAAAGGTGCAAAGGTAGCTTAATTCACATTTTGATTTTAAAAGTCATTGTGTGATGATTGGATTGTGCCCGTCTGTTGATTATCTTTTCAGGTCTTTTTTATATTTCTCAACAATTTATCCTGGATTGCCTTCTTTTCAATGCAGTCTTATTACTTTTGCCTTTTCTCACTGTTTTTACTTCAATGAACAATCCCCGCAAATCTTCGATATTAATTTTTATTCTGGTATTTCTTTCCGGATGCTCCTTTCTGATTTACGAGGTAAGTTGGTTCAGGATGCTCTCCCTGGCATTGGGTGCAACCGTAAAGGCCTCCACCATTGTTTTGGTGGCATTTATGGCCGGATTTGGAGTAGGAGCCTGGTTTTGGGGCCGGCTTGCCGGTTCCAGGTTTACACATCGGCGCTTGTTGTCAATGTTGTTGCTATTTATTGGATTAGCTGGACTTCTAAGCTATTTTTCCATTCAAAACGGTTTGCCGGCTTTGTATGTCGCCCTTGCTCATGCGGGTTTCAGTGTGGGCCAATCAGGTATGGTGGCCTTATTGATTTCCCTGCTTGTACTTCTGGTTCCAGCATTTTTTATGGGAGGTGTGCTTCCTGTTGTTTCGGGCTTGCTGGTTCATTCCAATGATGAACTTGCTTCAAAAGTGGGCCATATTTACGCATGGGAAACCCTGGGAAGCACCCTGGGCGGGTTGGCAACTGGTTTCTTTCTTATTAAATTCCTTGGTCAGCAGAATACAGTTTTTCTAGCGGTTCTGCTGAACTTTATTTCCCTGCTTCCGCTCCTGTTTTATGCTGCGCCTGATGGTCTCCCTACCGGGGATATTTCGGAAGAGGGTGATGTAAAACCGGGTAAAAGGAAGGACAAACTTAAATCAACAGATGGTCTGCAAAACTTTAACCTGAACCGTTATATTTCCGTATTGGGAACTTTCGCTTTTGGTTTTGCTGCCATTGGCTTGCAGGTGGCGTGGTTCAGGATTTTCAGGATTTATATGACCAATACCGGTTATACATTTTCATTGATTTCGTCGGTTGTTATACTGGGGCTTTTTGCCGGAAGCCAATACTTTGCGTCCCGGGGGGCAAAGAATCCTGCTCCACGCACCATGCTTAACCTGATGCTGATTTCTTCGGTGGTGATAATTGCCGGTTTTTTTCTTTTGATAAATCTTCCCCAATGGGTGATGTTTCCTCTGGTGGGCGATCAGGATGCCTATATGATGCGGATTATTGTTATCCCCATTATTTCATCCTTGCTCGTAATATTGCCAATGACTTTTCTTTCGGGTTATGCTTTCCCACTTGCCTGTTCGCTTTATGCTTCCGGAAGTGATGAAGTGAGCAACTCCATTGGTCGGGTATTGTTTTTTAATACCCTGGGCACCATTGCCGGGCCGCTTTTAGCTGCCTTTGTTTTAATCCCATTGCTGGGCGCCGGGCTTTCGGTGGTATTTTTTGCTTTCTTCCTCCTGATTACAGCCTACCTGCTGACACGAAAACTTAAAACCGGGCATTCTGTGTCAAACTATGGAAACATCGCATTGGCCCTTAGCCTTGTTATACTTATTGTGTTGATTATCAGTCCTAAAGTCAAGGTTCTGCCGCCATCCTTTACCCGCTTCGATCGTGAAATTATGGAGTATCGTGAATCGGTTGAAGGCACCTGGGTAGTTGGTCGTGAGCCGGGAGGAAAAGGAGCGGCGTTGTCCACTTATGTGAACAACAGCGCCGTGATTGGGTCGAGCTATGATGCTATAAAAGTGGTGAAGATGGTTGGTCATCTGCCTTTTTTTACCGGTCTGGAGTGTAAAAATGTGTTGGTGGTAGGTTTTGGTATTGGCGTAACCACATCTGCCATAGCTTCACACCCTGAAGTTGAAAGTATCGACTGTATAGAGTTGGTTGCCGGCTTGAAAGATGCTGCACATTATTATGCCGGTTTGAACAATAACATACAGAATGACAAACGGTTAAGGGTTATTCCCGGAGATGGACGTCACTATTTGCAGGCAACCAGCAATAAATATGATTTAATTTCGAGTGATCCCACACACCCCATTCTCGGGTCCGGCAGCCTTTACACCCGGGAATATTTTGAATTGTGTAAATCGAGGTTAAACCCTGGCGGTATGGTTTCGCAATACCTTCCTCTTCATAAATTACTACCGGAGGATTTCCTGGGCATCATTAAAACCTTTCACAGCGTATTCCCCGGCGCAACCATTTGGCTGGGACAAAGCCATGCTGTTTTATTGGGTTCTGTTAAGCCTTTGAAGGTTGATTTCATAAAATGGTCCGATAGAATTGCCGCTTCCGCTGATGATCCATACTTCTATAAAAATCCTTATCATCTGGCTGCAAATTTGGTGCTGGATGATGCCACCATCAGCGCTTTTCCCGATAACATCCTCTTAAACACAGACAATCGTCCACTCACTGAATTCTTTAGGCTTTCAGCTTTTGATAATGAAAATATGGTGCTGAATCTGAGATATTTAAGTGAAAACCGGGACGATGTTTCAGCCGTCTTTTTCAATATTCCTGATACCGCACTGATGCAGCGTTTTGTTGCCGGTAACCGCATTTTTGCCGAAGGTGTGGCTGCCGATCTACAAGGTAACCGTCAGGCGTTGCTCTATAAACTGCAGGAAGCCGCTCAGGTAAATACAGAAAATGAAGAGTACCCGTTTTTAATGAAGTTTTACGGACGAAGGTAGGATAGTGGATCGCAGATTTTCGATTGCAGATTTCAGATTTCGGTTTTCAGATTGCGAATTGCGAAATTCAGATTCTGACATATGAAGTTAGGATGCGGTGGTCGAGCGAAGTCGAGACCACCATTTGTATAAGGCAGGATGTTTGAAGCAGGAAGTAAGAAGCTGTCAATCAAAACATGAGCTATGTAAGTATCAATTCGATTTTTCTGGGCTGCCAAAAAAAAATTATTAACGAAAAAGCGGTTTTAGCTTTAACCAATTTACTTGTTCGCAATCAATAACTTCACTATGCGGTCAAGTAGTTCAATGTTTTCTGAAACGAATTTTTTACCTGCTTCATGCAGGTGATTCAGGTTTTTGACCGATGCATCGTCCATTTCGTTGTTTGCTTCGTATAAATCGGGTGACAACCTGATAAAATGATCCGGTGTTGGCGTGGTTTCCCAGATTTTTCGAAGTTGGTAAGTTACCGTTTCCGCGTTGCCCGACATCATAATATCAATGATTGGCTGAATCCACTCAATCATTCCCCAGTCTTTGGCCTTGTTGTATTCATAGGGTTTGAAAGTGGAGCCCGTACCAATGGAAACAATGATCATGTCCTGGGCAAAGGGCCGGTCAGGCTTTTCGGGATCGTTTAGTACAGTACTGAATGGAATTCCCCTGGCTTCGGCATAAGCACACATGGCCGGATTATTGGCAAAAACCCCGCCATCGATCAAAGGGTAGGGGGTACCGTATGTTGATTTTACCTTTGCTACTTCAAAGTAGGTTGGTGCTGCTGAAGTAGCCCGGGCAACCTCCTTAACGGGGAAATCATGGGTTGAAGTATTGCGGGCATCAATCTGACTGAAAAAGTGTGCCCTGCGGTTACGGATGTCGTAAGAAGTAATAAGGCATGGGCGAAGCAATTCGCTGAGTAATGTATCGCCGAAGTAATCATTCAGCGCTTCCTCCAGTTCGGCAGCACTGTATTTCTCATCCGTAAGCCCACCCTTACTTTTAATTTTTTGCCAGAAATTGATATCAAAAATGTCATCTCCGCGATCGAGATAAATGTTTACGGCTTCTTTGGCGGTGTATTTGGGCCGTGAAGTGGGTTTTCCTTTGGCGTCGCGCCCGGGAATAAGATAGGTGCATGCCAGAATGCCTCCGGTGCTGGTGCCTACCAAAAGGTCGAAGTAGTCGCTCAGTCTCACATTCGCGCCTTCCAGCTTCATTAATTGTTCTTCAAGGTATGTGAGCACAACGCCCGGTAAAATTCCCCTTATGCCGCCACCGTCGATGGAAAGGATGCGGATTTTCTTGCTACTCATGGCTGTTTGGATTTGGTTTATCCAAAGTTAAGCATTGCAAAGGCCAGTGGCGAATAATTAACAAAAATTTATGATTTGGGCATGCCGATAGCCCATTAAATCTCTTGTCCTGGAAATATGGGATTGAACTTGAAATATTATAAAATTACAGCACCCAAAGCTATATCCGGCTCGTGAATGGATTTATTTTCAATATCCCCAGGGATTATGATGCCTTACCACGCAATAGCTGCCTGTGGACTGATTGGTAAAATCAACCTCAAAGATGAGCTCTTGCTGATTCCCCCGAAGCGGTTCAATAAACTTAACCTGATATTTATTAGCTGAGATGCCATCTATCTCAAAATTAAGATCATAAAGACACAGGCAATAACACTGGGGCCCACTCTCAAATTCCTGTATAATAATGGTGTCATTGCTTATGCTCACGTTGCTGTAGATACTGTCGGGGCAGCAGTTGAACCCCGCGTTAATGTGCTTTATCAGTAGCTTGTTGGTAGCGTTATTAAAGGTGTACTCTGCGCAGGAAAGGCTATCTGTCCTGTTTATTGTCGAATCAGAGATCATTAATTTGCAGCCGGTATGGCTTGCCAACTTTCCTGAAAATGCCGATGGTTTATCGTTTTCGGTTTTATCATTGCATCCAAAAGCGATGAAAAATAGCGCAAACAATGTAAGGGAAAAGATATTACGTGTTTTCATAGTGACTTGGTATTAAATGACTTGCGTTGCTATTCCGAATACTATCTTTTATATGCCCCAGGGATAATTGGTCCTTGGTACACAATAGGAGCCTTCATCCTGATTCGCAAAATCAACCCCAAAGGTTAATTGTTCCTGTTCACCGCAGTAAGGTTCAATAAATTTAATCTGATAGGGTTTAGCATCAATTCCATCAATTTCAATGTTGAGGTCAAAGAGACACCTGCAATCGCAACTCTGCTCACTTTCAAATTCCTGAATAATTATGGTGTCATTGCTAAGGGTGATTTTGGCTGACAGTGTGCCCGGACAGCAGTTAAACCCGGCGTTAATGTGTTTTATCAATAGCTTGTTGGTGGTTCCATCATAGGAATATTCAGCGCAGGAAAGGCTATCCAACAGATGGACTGCATTGTCAGATTTTAAAACTTTACATCCTGTGTGGTCAGTAATCATGCCTGAAATAAATCCTGGCTCATCCTTAACGGTTTCATTTTCACAACCAATAGCGAAGAACATTAGCAGGATAGCCACAAGAAACAGAAGGCTTTTCGTTTTCATGATTAAATGGCTTTTTAATGAACCATAAAGTTACGACATAAAAACCCTGTTTACAAGCAGTTGCATGAAATTGGCTGAATATTATTTTGATGTGCTGGTACTTTTAGCGCTTATTATTCGCCCCTTTCAGGGACGCCATTTCATCTATGCATCTGTATACTGTGGGTTCCACTTCGATACACCCACGGTTATTTAAAATTCGCCCCCTTCGGGGACTCAGTTAGAGCGCCAAAGGTGCTCAATAACAATAAACGTGGGTGGAGTGAAACGGAACCCACGGAATGATGAGCAGATAATTACTGCAGCCCTGAAAGGGTTGAACCTTTTCTTCCGTCCCTTCTATTCCAAGAATCTATGCCTTACAAAACTTTTATTCAACCCGGCGAATTTAATCCCAACACATCAAAATAAAATGTAGCCGAAACTTGACAGGTTAAACAATTCGCCGGACTTAATGAATTTAAAGCGATTTATGATTTTCGCTGCTTTATTTCTTTGGCCTTTGCTTCCCAGAAGAAGAATATTTTGCCAGGCAAAATAACATTCAACAGCTTTTTGCCCATCAAACCTAAGGTTACCGCGCAGACCAGGCACCCAAGTACAAGCAGAATTACCGTAAGGGTGTTCCTGGCCGTTAAACCGTGCATGATTACAAGTGCTGAGGCAATGCCGGATAAAACCGTGATAATTCCGCTTAAAATGATTTTTCTGATCAGCATGGGCGTTTTAAAGGTTTTGAAGCGGGTGTAACCGTCGATCAATCCAGAAGATAGCGCAAGTATCATGGTCAATGGCAGCGTAATGATCATCGCTTTGTTGATGATGGTCAATTCCTCAACATAGAAACCCGGAAACAGGGCAGTGAGCAGAAACAGCAGAGGTATGGCGCCCACAAAAGCCTGAGAAAAGTGAATGGCGATAGGGTGGAGGTCAAGGTTCAGGATCAACAGCCTGTTGCCTGATACTCTTTCCCTGTAGGGCTCAAATACTTTTCGGGGCATACCACATGCCGGACAAACATCGCCCAGCTTATCCGATTCCATTACATATCCGCAAGGACGACATCTTACCAGTTCTGACATAACGTAAAGTTATAAAAATGAGATGGTCTTATTGTGGTGTTGATGGTTATTTTGAGAAACGCTCAAGATGCAGCAGGCATAATTGGGTAAGGCAAAAATAACAAGCACTCCATAATAAAAACAGTTGTTAAAAGTACGGTTTTTCTTTATATCAACAAGCGGTTCTCGTTGATGCAAGTGTGTATATCGATTGTAGGGTTATCATAATGCAGATTAATTGGCCGGGCGATAAAACTTTCTGGAAGATAGCCTTTACAGGCAGGGTGATAAATTCAGTAAGGTCATGGTCATCCTGCGGTCTGTGATTCTTATATTGATAGGATTGATTAAGCACCTGCTTGTAGATAGGTATCCATGATTACTATTAAGTCCTAAAATAATTTCCCGATTGAAAATCCGGCAAACGGAAGTCCATCGAACTGATTAAAGATTGGAGTTATACTAATTTTGTACATGAAATTCTTCTCAGTATGCCACCGGTAAGAAATACTTGGCACGAAATTCAGATAGCAGACTTTCGTTGGGGTGTTCTCTTCGGTTTCGACTATCGCATAAAGTTTGACAATTGCTTTGGTGTATGTTGCGCCTATCCCAAATTCAAAAAAATTGTCCGGCCCCTTCATTTTTAATAAATAATTGATACCAAAAGGGATGGTTAAATAAGTGGGTTTAATTCCATACATCCCAACGCCCAGATGTCCATAGATATTCGCTTTTTCAATGATTGGCCTTTCATAATTCATTGATAGGAATAGTCCATTGCCGCCAAGCTCAAAATATATGTTGTTTTTCCGGGGGTTTTGACCAAAAGCAATGGTGGTTAGAAAAGCAAAAATGAACAAAAGAATAGGTCTTACCATCTGGTTTCTCTCCACTCTTTTTGTTCTTCTTTGGAAAGGAATGTCCAGGCTACAATCCGGCTTGATTTATTCCCGGTTCCCATGGGAATCGTTTTGATCTCCTTAGCTTCAAATTTTTCTAATGATTTGTAAATTCCTTTTAGATTTGATTGTTTAGATACTAAAGTTGAAAACCAGTAACAGTTTTTGGAATATTTTTCACTTTCTCTAACCATATTGAGTATGAACTTATATTCTCCACCGTCACATACAAGTTCATTGCTGATTCCTGCAAAATTGAGTTTAGGCGTTTTTACTGTTTTTCCTGACAGATTTTTGACCTTTCTTCGGGCTCCTTCCTGAGCAACCTCAGATGAAGAATGAAAAGGAGGATTACATATAGACAAATCAATTTTCTCTTCTTTGCCTATTATCCCGAAAAACACATCATTTCTATCTTCTTGTAATCTACACTCAATCTTATTTTCAAGCGATGGATTTGCATTGACAATATGCTTTGCTGATTCAATCGATTTCGGATCAATATCAGACCCGATAAATTTCCAATCATATTCTGTTACTCCAATTAAAGGGTAAATACAATTTGCCCCTACACCAATATCAAAACAAGTAATTTTATCACCCGTTGGAATGGTGCCAAAATTACTTTCGCACAATAAATCAGCAATATGGTGAATGTAATCTGCTCTTCCAGGTATTGGAGGGCATAAATTTGTGTCAGGGAATTCCCAGTTTTTTATTCCGTAATAATGGTTTAGCAATGCTTTGTTCAGGACTTTTACAGCACCAGGATCCGAAAAATCGATTGAATCCTCCCCATATATATTAGGCTTTACATAATTTCCTAATTCAGGATTTGAGGCCATTAATGCACTCAGGTCATATCTTTCCCGATTTTTGTTTCGGGAATGCAGCCTTGTTTTTTCTTGTTTACTTTTATCTATTGACATGATTTACAGTGTTATCTTATTTAGGTTTTGAATATCCCCATTTCTTTATAGTGCGCAAAGTTTTAGGCTTTTCGCCTTGTTTCGATGAGCATGGCGTATAGTAGCTGTGGACCTTGCATGAGTTGCAGCGCACACTTGTTTTACGCTCTGGGGAAAAGTTAAAATTACAAATTTTTCTTTACAAGGTATTGCAACAAATGTAAATTATTTTGAGAGAGATAAAGTTTTTTACATGGAAAAGGCTAATCATCCTGTTGATAAGATAATTGCTCCGCACCGGTGTGCCTTAGCACTTCGGTGCGCAGGCACATCTATACAGTCCGCCCCGTGTTTGATGGGAGCCACTACAAACGCTCCTGAGTTGAAAAATGCACAGTGAGCACTTGAATGAAAGGAAGGGTGAAGCCAGCAGACTTGCAATGGTTCCTCTGCAACGCGGGATAAATCGTGAAACCTGCCTGCTTCGAGACATTCAGGTAGGAGTTTTCCCCGCCGGATATTCATTGGAGGGGCAGCCTACCCGATTTGCACCGGTGGTTATTGTTTTTTTATCTCAACACGTCTGTTTTTTGCTTTTCCGTCTTCTGATGAATTGTCTGCGACAGGCTTGTCCTGGCCATAGCCAACGGTTTTTATTCGGTCTGCTGAAATACCTTCGTTTACAAGCGAAGTTTTAACACTTGCAGCCCGCTGTTCAGATAGCGTCTTATTTGAAGTAGCATTGCCAACGTTGTCCGTATGTCCTTCAATAATTACATTCAAAGTTGGATTGCTACTTAACATCTTATACAATTCATCTATTATGTTTTGTGATTCATTTTTTATTGTGGATTTTCCTGATTCAAAGTTGATATATAAGGTTACAGCCTCGCCAGAATTCACTTTGTCAAACATTTCGTTCGCTTGAATGTCTTGAATCATTGCTTCTTTTTCAGCGATTACCATATCATATCCTTCCCCATCACCAGTCATCTGAACATATACCCAAATTTCTATATTGTCCTTTGTAAATTTAAAACTTGACCCCCAATTGGTGCAGCTATTACCAAAAGGGATAGTACCTCCGTTAACGTCACTTCCGTTAAATTCATAATACCCGGTACACCATCCTTGATATTCACCTAAAATATCTCCACCGTTTTGCTTAGAAGCATTTTGAAAATTACGCATGATTTGCAAGCCTGAGGAAGGCTTTTTATCCTCCTTCAACTGGTAATTAAATACCATTATTTTCCCCTCTATTGCCTCGGATTTTATTATATTGTCATTTGTGGCGTCAGGGGCTCCAACCGGGAATTTCATTGAACCAAACTCAACTTCTTCGCAGTTGCTCAAATAATAGTTTGGCATTCGACTAAACAATGGATGGTCTTTACATCCTTCAGCATCATCTTGTGCTTTTATTATTCCACTCGTTGTAAACAATAATGTTGCAATGATGATTGACTTCAAAGAAATTGTTTTCATACGTTCTCCTTTCTGAATTGGTTTTCAAAATTTGTTTGTTTTTTTGCAGTCGGGCATTTCCTTCAGTGCTAAAGGTTGAGGCTAAGCGCTGGCGGAGATCTTTATAAACGAAAAGTTACCGGCCATCAAAATTTTCATTAAAAGTACAATTTTTTTTGTAGTACCATGCGTCTTCAGCATGTGCGGAATTTAGCCTTTATTATGGGCCGTAGTTATTGTTGTCCCAGGCTGATTTTAAAGTGAGGGAGTTCAACTTGTAGCTTAACCTTAGCCTATAATGCGTTAAATATCGGATCGGCGGTATGAACTGAACGTCTGATAAAACAGTTGATGACAATGATACACAGCTTAATAGCGGTTTGTTTATACCGCTTGTGAGCGCCCTGCATGAGTTGCAGTGCAAACATTTCGTAGGCTATAATAAAAGATTAAAAATACAAAAATTTCTTTTTCAGGCACTTAAACAAGTGTAAATTGCCTTTGTAGATGTTCATGAGTCAAAAAAAACACTGTGGACATTTGAACGAAAGGAAGTGGCGAAGCCTGTTAACTTAAAATAGAATGAGAGGTTTTCTCCGCCGGTCAGTCATTGGTGGGGAGAACCTCTCAAGATTAGATTTTACTCTTTAATTATTGATTATTAGTTTTTTAACGAAGGTTTTATTTTTATTGGTCAATTTTAAAATATATGTCTGGCCTTTGTGTTTTTCAACATCGATGGTTTTAGTATTTACGATTGAATCTTTTAGGATTAATTTTCCAAACATGTCATACAAATACAAATCATACGTTTCTCCTGTTTTATTCTCTATGGTCAGGAAGTCAGAAGTAGGATTTGGGTAAATGGAAAAGAACTCAAAAAAATCCATTGTTTCTGCAGATACATTATTGCAGGAATGTATAAGATCAAATTTGATTTGCAAAGAATCGATGGGTTCGATTCCTGCATTTGACCTTGTTCTTACTGAAACAATAAAAGAAGGGCTCCCAAAGGCATCATCAGGTTTTGCTACCTTTACAAAAGCAAAAAGTGATGAAGTCCCGTTGGCATTGCATCTGGTATCAGCTCCTGTCATATTCGCGCCCTGAAGTGCTGCCATAAGTTTACAGGCTAAATCACCAGGTGCATTAAGGAATCTGGATTCCATCGAATCCAGCACAACTTGCCCAAGTAATATGTTTCCCTGAATGGAATAATTGGGACCAACAATATGGTTCTTGTAGTTATCCGTAGAGGAGCCGGTATGCGCTGCTGCTTCAGGTGAACCATTCACCATTGCCACTATTCCATACTGCCTGAGGTCTGGTCGGGATTGAACATCATTTGCAACCAGCCAATTAATAATTTCGTTTGGCGTTTCTCCCAAATTCATTCGATTTGTTGCATTGTTTTGATTTGCAGGCAAATAGTATGCCTGAGTATTAATTGCGCCTACATTTGGAATCAGTACGCCAAGAAAATCATCATTGGGCAATCCTGCTGCAAAAAGATCAACACATGATGCGCCCGCACTGCCAACTTCACCTGTAATGGAGTCAACGGCAACAATGGAAAAGGTGTCCTGAGAATTAGCGGCCAAGGCCGATAAAGAAGCAAAGAGAATTAGAAGAATTAATTTTTTCATTTTTTTTGACTTAATTGTACAAAATGTGTCTGGCTATATGCTGAAGGGCATTTTTGAGAGCAAATCTTTCGAGCCACCAGAATCTTTGTTAAAAGTACTAACTTTCTTTATACAACTATGCGCCCGAAAGGAATATCCTCTGGTTATGCTTAATGCTTCCATTTCAAGCGAGTTTTACAAAGTCACTTTTAGGTTCAGGTTGTAGCCGTCAAACAGAATGCATTATTGCGGTTGTTTATCCGGTAACTTTACGCCATTATTTTCAGCCACCGCCTGCAATTGATGCTGATATTTGAAATACAGTAAATGTGTATTCAACCGATCTGCTTCGGCCTGATATCTGCTGTTTACTTCATCGGCTTTTTTATCTAACTGGAAATAATAAACATGCTGCTGTTCATGGAGCAAAACGTCTTCAATGCTTTTATCTGATAAAATTTCGTTAAACAATAGCTCCCGCATCACGTCAATATTTTGTGGATCGATAACTTGTTTTATTCTCGCATTTCCATCGAGGTTTACAGGCAACAACAACCATAATTTCATCCATTCATCATGCACAAAGTATTCAAAATCCCAGCCAAAAGAATTTTGAAAAAGCTCGTATGCTCGCCGGGCACTTTGCCGTAGGGCGATAAGTAACAATAAATCGGATTGTGGTTGCAGCCATGATCTGAATTTGTTTTTGCAAAGAATGTATCCCAGAATGGCTCCTGACAAGATTATGGAAGCAGTCATGCGCGTCATAAAGCAGTAATTGTATTTTTGATTTTCCTGCATCGCTATATCCGTTCTATAGCTAAGTTCTTCATCGCTGTCAGCAATTGTACAAATATGCATCAGTTTTTCAAATTGCTTTACCACACCTGTGTTTAGCGGATCGGTGGCGGCCAGAATTGGCTCATAAATATCCTGTAAATCCTCGGTAACAATTTTCCAGAGGAGTCTTTCTTTTTCCAGGATGATATTCATTTCGAGCAAATCTTCAGTTCGCTGAGCTACTGCAAAAATATTCTCATAGGCTTTTTGAGCACGGAAGCGAAAACCTCCGTTTGATACAGCATTATAGGAGGGGCGGTATTGTTCAAGGAACTCCTTTACTGATGGCAGTTTCTTTTCAGAAAAGTTTTCACTTCCCTCAGAATCAGCACCAGTCGGCGCCGGTGACGCGATGCTGGCGACTAAATCCGAATATTTTTGCTGTAAACCGCTGGAAGGAAATTTTGTCATAAAATCCATAACATCAGCACAACTTTCGCCCAGGGTGTTTAATTCGATAATAAAAGATTCGACATCATTTTTTAGCTTTTCATTGCTAATCGTAAAAGCAGCGAAAACACCCGTATATCCTGAAATGGTTTGTTGAATTATTGCATCCATAATTATACTTCCTCCTGTTCATTAAACAAAAATTCATATTTACCGCTGGCATCCTTCGGTGGAACAGCTATAAATACAGAGCGTCTGCTCCTGGCATTTTCGCGTTTGTCGATTTCCTGAACTTCAGATTTTTTGTCTTTGAGTATAGCCCATGCCGTATCCCCCAGGTTCCTCACTGATAGTTCCTCCATCGCATCATGCTTGAATTTTTGAAATAGATACTCAGTTTCGGAAACAAATTTTGAATAGGCAGCATTTTCAAGCACTATATGATCCCTGAAATATTTTTCGCGTGAAACACTAATGAAATCTGTACCCAATGCATTTAGTTTTTTCTGATTTTCGCGGATACTATCCAGGCTGCTCGTATAACTCAAATCAAAGATATTGGATGTTTGATGTATAAGGTAGTTGTTGAATATTTCGTAAAACGCACCCAGTATGCTGCCTATTTTTGTGTAAAACGCTAAAACCTTTTGCTCAAAGCCAGTTTCAAACATTTTATTAAAATCTGATTTAACTTCATTAAGCCTTTCCTTATAAATTAAAGCCAACTCAGTAAAATCATTTTGTGTAGCTGCATTTTCCAGCGCTGTAATCTTATCCAGATACAGTGCCTGTGAAGGAGATTCATAATAGCCCTCCTTTTTCATCTTCTCCTGAATTTCTTCAAGGCTTCCGCAACTCAGCACCAATTGCTTTATTTCTTTGTAAATCTTAGCCTGATGCGGAGATAGGTCGGTTTTTCCCATTCTATCCAGAAGCAGTTGATAGTATTCCGCTGATTGTTGTATTTTATCCATAATTACGATTTTAGTGTTATTATCAAATCCATCGGTGCAGTTGTAAAAGGCTTTTCACTTATCTTGAACCCATTAGGGTAGGTTGTATTTTGAGTTATTTTCGGTTGGATTGGTGATTAACACCTCCCCATTATAAGCACGGTAAATTGTATGAGTAGTGTCAGATTGCGTGGTATTTTCCTGTCAACCGACATAAAGGGACTCAGAGAAGCTAAACTTTGATATTCAGTGCTTACCCTGCCATTACTTATTCAAATGTACAAAATGTTATGGGCTTTTCTTCCTTCTCAAAATCTTTACAATTCGATTATATACGATCTCCGATAAATTCCAGGTGTATCCATCAAAATTAGTGGTATTCACAAATTGAATGACGACCGTGTCTATGTCTTTGTGGTATTTGGCAATACTCTGATAGCCAGGAACCAGGCCTGTATGTTCGTAAACATAAATGGAAGAATATATTTCCTGTTCCCTTTCCTTAAACACTGAGCCATCGTTCAATGCCCGCAAGAATTTGCCCACATCCTCTGCTGTAGCCAACATCCCATGCTCATCGGACTTTAAATCGGCTTCAATGCCAACATAATAGCCACTCATGACATCGTCTATATTTACTTCATCAAGCGAACCGAACGTATTTTTCAGTCCAAGGGGTATTAAAATTTCCTCCTTTATATATTGGAAATGATTATAGCCAACAACTATATCAATAAGTTCGGAAAGCAACAAATAATTCGTATTTGAATACTCATAGTCTTCACCTGGTTCAAAGTCAGCCGGCAAATCAAGTGCCAGTTCAAGTGCTTCTTTGCTGCTTTTCGGGGGATTTTCCCAAAAACCAGGGTGGTCGGTTAAATTGGGGATGCCACTTCTATGCTGTACCATCATGCGCAAAGTAATTTTTTCGGCATTTTCAATCCTTCCCACAAGTTCCGGAAAGTAATCTACAAGTGTTTTATCCAATGACAAACGCTTGTCATGGACCAACTTTGTTATAGCAACAGCGACATACAACTTGCTGATGCTGGCAATCTTGAATAAGGCATCCGGCCTGGCAGGTATTTTGTTTTCTCGGTCGTGCCAGCCAGCCGTATAAAATGCTGGTGGTTTGCCTGCCTCGTCCACATAAACAATTATACCATCAAATCCATGACCAATTGCTTCATTTACTTGGTGCTGAACCGTATCAGGTAGTGGTGAAAGCCAGGCTTTTACTAAAATCCATGGCACAAAAAACATGGATGTTATCGTTCCAACAAGCAATACAATTCTTATTATTTGTTTTGTTAGTTTCTTCGTCATAACGTCATATTTTCTGTGAACGATGCGCTTTTATTAAATTGCTCATTCAGGTTCGTTTAAATGTGATGTCCTTCCCTGCCAGATTATTCGAAGGTTAACGCGGGCTGAAACCTTTGCGCCCAAAGTCAGGGGGATTATAATTGTCACGAAAATTATTTTTATACATTCTCAGCTGCTGATTTTTTCAATAGTTCACCATCTTTTCCACCGCTGATTATTAACCAGATAGCAAGGCCAAGCTCTCCAATAGCCATTGGCAACGACAAGATCATTTCTAAAGTGCTGACAAATCCAGCACCCGGGTTTGTGAATTTTAATGTATGAACTGCAATATACGAGACACCTGCAATCAATGTCAGGTACCATAAAATTTTCGGGATTCTTTGATGTAGCTTCATTAAGTAGCCAATTAAAATAATATGAAATCCAAAAATCACCAACCCACCACTCCATATTGTTTGAAATGATTGGAAATTCGCATTTATCGATTGGTTTTGGATTCCATTTATTTTAAAGTTTTCCACCAGATAAAAAGTTGCTATTCCGAATATCAACGTGTAGATCATTCTTAAAAGCCCCGAGGCTAGCGAAATTTTTCTGCTGTCATCCATAAAGTATCTGTACAGCGTATAAGACACCAATACATCCAGTAATAGTATTAGAAATATTCCAATTAACATACTCAGGTATAGCCCCTGATTAGATAGAATAATATCTTTCAGGGAGCTTGCCTGGTCAGGTTTATTGAATTCTGAAAAGGCATATCCAACTGAAAATCCCGCAATTATTGCCATTAGAATTAATGACCATCCTGATATGAGCGCTATCTGTCTTTTATTCATTTTTTTTCGCATTTAACATTGGTTCGATTTTCAAATTGCCGGTGACGGTTTGGCTGCACTTCGTTTTAATGCAGTTGGGGTTTTGTAGCAGCTTTTTTGATTTATTAATTCTTATTCTTTTCGTCTTTTTTCTGGTTTCGATTCATAGAGATACCAATGCCAGTACCCAACGCTATTCCTAAGCCAATCCATAAAGCTATATTAGTAGTCAGAACACCAATAACACTTCCTATGGCAACTCCGAATGCGGCTCCAAGAATTATTGTTTTTTCGTTTTTCATGTTTTAATAATTGTTGTTAAATAATGGCAGTCAAGCGAAGTGCGGATTTTTACTGCACAATCTTATTTAAAACACAACTGAATAAAAAGTAGAAATGTTCAACGCAAATGCATAATATTCCGTGCTTCGCGTACCTATAAAATTTCATTTCCGGATTGATTCATTTCATCAGGGAATCGAATATGATCCCAAAACAAAAACCAGCCTTACATCTGGTTTACTTCGGATGACGTGGCTTTTTTTTTATTGTGGTTCACCAAACAGGCAGGTCATGGGTATGATGGACCTACTGCCGATGCCGGGAAATACCATAAATCCCCGGAATAAAATTCCGTTTAAAATGGCTTGTCCTGATTTTTAACAAATTAAGATTTTGTAAAAACCTTAGCCATAGCTATTCGTGGGATTTTAATTTTAGTCAAAATTCCGGCCAAAGCCAATCCTGTTACCATTTGCCAAATACCCCACCATGCAGCCATAACGGCCATTCCCCCATTCCCATTGAAAAGTTTGGGGTTAAAAATGAGGATTAAAGCCAACCCGGAGTTCTGAATTCCAGTTTCAATACTAAGCGTAAGCCTGTCGGCACGCGATACCCGGCCAACCAGGCCAACAATATATCCTGTAAACATGGTTTGCGCGTTTAACAGAAAAACGATTACTCCAATGGGAAGCAGTATTGACCCCATAAAGCTGCGATTTGCCCATAGCGCTCCAAAAATAAAGATAAGGTACAGCACCACTGAACCAAACTTAATCTGGTTTAGGTACTTTTTGGTGAAATCAGGATATCGGTTACCAAACCACATCCCCAGAATAAGAGGAATGCCCAGGAGAATAAATACAGTTTGGGCCATCTGCCAAAAATCAATCTCAATTGGAATATTCAGGTGAAGTGCTTTTTCTGAATATTTTACGTACAACCCACCCCAGGCGGCAAAGTTAAGCGGAGTAAGAATTGTGGCCGATAGGGTAGCAATAGCTGTAAGGCTAACGGAGAGTGCAACATTTGCTTTGGAAAGAGAAGATATGAAATTGGATATATTCCCGCCAGGACAAGCCGCAATCAATATCATTCCCATAGCAATTGATGCCGGAGGATTTATGATGATTACCAATAAAAAAGTTAATGCAGGGAGGAGGAGAAACTGAGATCCAAAGCCAAGAATTGCTGATTTTGGATAATTGAGTATATTTTTAAAGTTCTGAACTTTTATTTCGAGCGCCACGCCAAACATTATAGCGGCAAGGGTAATGTTCATAAATAAAAGGCCACCCGGGCTAAAATTTAGCCGCATTGAATCGATGTCCTTAAGCAAATCGAACATAGGCTTATAAATTGGATGGGGGTAAAAGTAAGATTTTATTTTTTATTCGAATGGTTAATTCCAATGATTTTAGTTTAACTGTAAATTTACCGCTCATAAAAACCTTATAAAAAGCATAAATCTTTATGCCTGAAAATACAAATAATATTATTGTCAAATATGCACGGATGTAATCTAATATGTTGACAATAAGTTATAAATGTCAATAAATAGGTTTACAAATATCTCACGCTGTAATTATGAAATGGCAGCTGGAAGGCTGCCATTTTGGGTTGTGCTAATCTGATCGGAATTATTCCGGGGTAAATTAGAATAGGAGTTATAAGATTGTTTTTTGCACTAACAGTTTGGCGGTATGTTTGCGCCTCGTCGAAAGAAGCAACGTATTTATCCCACTTTAAAAAGAGAAATTGAAACTGAATAGTACCCAAATCTGCCGAAAAGTGGGGTGTAAAGTGCCTCGTATGTTGTGAAATGGCAATGTATATCTTTATGAAGATATAATTTATAATCATAATGACCAAAAGTTATGACTAAAAGTCATTACGATATCTGAATGATGCTTTTTATCCTTATTCAATAGGTGATGTAGTTGAACCCGGTAGCCGTTTAACAGGCTTCGCCACTGTCTTCCCTCTACACTGCCGTTTCAGTTTGTACTTTCATCATCACGTTCTTTGAACTCAGTGCCTCAGGGGATCAGTATGTTCGATTTTGGGGGCAGCATGACCGAAATTTCCACTTTGCGTCCATCGGAATTCAGATTGGCGGTATTGGCTCACTGACTCCCGGCAAATAACTACCTGCTGAATGCTCTATGTTGTTTCGGCCTAGCTTTTATAGGTTATTTATCGTATTTATTTTAGTGTCAATTCCATCGAAATAATCTACATAGTCAGTCAGGTCAGCATCTATCCATTCTAATAATTCATAAATATCCTGTTTAATATTCGTTGCTTCTGTAAAATCAACCGTATTTCCATTAAAGCAAATAGGTTCGTTGTGATAAATTCGATTTCGGAATTCTCTAACTCTATTTAGCTTTTGGTTAAGTAGATTTCTATTTATATGAGCCGGCTTATTGGGGAAGCAATGGATTACAACACCTCCAATCAACCTATAATGATGTGTCTCAAACAGACTTGTCCAATACCCTAAAGATTGTTCTGCAATAACATTACCTGGTGTCACTATTCCACCTTTTCTTCTGATTGTCCGCTCTGCTTTTTCAACAGAGTTTTTTAAAAAATAATGAGATGTACCAAGAGAGGCGTCATTCATAAATCCAGTTTTTTCGCTAATTATCCAGTTTGGGTTTACAAAGTGAGATGAAACCTGGTAGTTGATAATATTTCTGAGAAAAATTTCAAATAGATTTAATACAGGATAAAAAGATTGGGCAACTCTTAAATTAATTCTGTACAGCTTTTGGGCTTTTGATTTTGAATTACCTGTAGCAATCAAAAATCGACCTAATCTTGGTTGTGATAAGTAGTATTCCAATTTCCCATATTCCATGATATTCTTAGGGCTGAATATTATTTTGATGTGCTGGTACTTTTAGCGCTTATTATTCGCCCCTTTCAGGGACGCCATTTCATCTATGCATCTGTATCCCGTGGGTTTCACTTCGATACACCCACGGTTATTTAAAATTCGCCCCCTTCGGGGACTCAGTTAGAGCGCCAAAGGTGCTCAATAACAATAAACGTGGGTGGAGTGAAACGGAACCCACGGAATAATGAGCAGATAATTACTACAGCCCTGAAAGGGTTGAACCTTTTCTTCCGTCCCTTCTATTCCAAGAATCTATGCCTTACAAAACTTTTATTCAACTCGGCGAATTTAATCCCAACACATCAAAATAAAATGTAGCCATTCTTAGATTTATTTGCTTTTTACAAAAACATACATTACATTTGTACCGTAATGCTTAATCAAGCCTCTTTCTTTTAAAGAAACGTAATTAAGTGATCGATACACAAGACCTCTCAAATTTTTTGGGAGGTCTTTTTCTTTTAACTCGTTTTGTCAAATAATGTACTGCACTTAACTATCCTGAATACGTCACATAAGTTTGACGCAAAAAAAAGCGCATTCCACTCCTTAATCATCCTCCAAACTCACCGCTAATGTAGTAAGAATTGAAATATAAATCTTATCCATATGAGCTTTTGTTTATTTCCCCTTCACCCCAAACCTTCCCATCTGTGTTGCCATAAACCCCCACCTATTTCCCACTATTCTCAACTATCTCAATTTCTTCTTCGGTTGAGTCATA
>SWCB01005681.1_pt1 | contig 28356 bp, 21 predicted proteins | sample 4692901 | NCBI WGS metagenome assembly SWCB01 (sample SAMN10267276, study PRJNA491770) | bioreactor metagenome | isolation source: DHS bioreactor inoculated with subseafloor sediment | place: Japan: off Shimokita Peninsula | collected 2006-08 | reverse complement strand
CATCATGATACAAGCTGGGCAAGATTCATTCACAATAGTAGGAATGCCATTTTGCATCACAACAAATTTAGCACCCGCATTTGCAACGACTACATCATCTGATTGCATCTGATAATCAGCTTTTATAGGAACAACCTTGTTCCCTGCTTTAATGATAAAAGCGACATCATTTGAAGCCTGTATATCAACCATATTCTTTGTATCGTTCGTATCCATAAAAAGACCACTCAGTTAGCACTTGGATATGTACATACGCACATAAGATTTTATCTTTATTATTATTTTGTTAGATCAAATACCTAACTTCATCAGCATGGATAAAACCATGTGTGTTTTTCAATATTTGGAAGTAATCTCTAAAAAGCATACTTTCCAATAATGGTACGTTAATCGTTAAACTGTGCTTCTATCACTTTTTTGACGTCATTTTGTGATAAAGCATTCATACTTTTAGTAAAAAATAACACTTTACGTCAATATATTGGCAGTTTATCATTTGGAATAATCTGTTACAAACATACTAATAGAAGACAAATTAAACCAATTGCACATAAAAGTGTATTTTATAAGTAGTGAATAGCATAATGAGTAGATTCCTCATCCATGTTTTGTATAGAAAAACGCACCTTAAGCACCTGTGGAGCAAGATGCATTTAATGACATAAGAAAAAATAGTAAGATATGAAACTTTTACTCTCTGTTTTATAAAGAATATTTTTTTAGGGCTAGAATGTAACTAGGTGTTTGTTGTATGAACTCTTAGGCTACTGCATTGGTAATTTTATGGCGAAAAAAAAACGACCACTTTCAACTACTCAATTAGACTTCGTTGATGATAAATCTGCGGCTTTATTGCTAAATACACCACATAGTGCGCGAATAATGCTTTGGGTAATGGTGCTGTTTTTTATCGTTGCAATTGCATGGGCGTCTGTAGCCAAACTGGATAAAGTAACAGTGGGCACAGGCAAGGTGATTCCATCATCTCAGCTGCAAATTGTGCAAAATCTAGAAGGCGGTATTGTCAAAGAAGTATTGATAAAAGAAGGACAGCATGTAGAGCAAAATCAAAAGCTGCTACTAATTGATGACACTCTATTTAGATCCGACTTTCGTGAACGAACACAGAACTTGGCAGGCTCTCAAGCTGACTCTATACGCCTAAATGCTTTATTAAACAGCGTCACTGTTAACAAAAAAAATGCAAATAGTAACTGGCGAAAAAGTGTTGATGTAGAAGATAACATTCTTAAATTTGATGCCAATTTTGAAAATAAACATAAGAGACTGGTTCAACGTCAAAAAAATGAATACAACGATAAAATTTCAAATATTCAAAACCAGTTATCAGGAATGGCACAACAGATTAGTCAAAAAGAGCGTGAATTAATCGAAACTAAATCACGTATGAATAACCTTCGACGTAGCTATAACATCGCCAGTAAAGAATATAACATCACAAAGCCTCTAGCTGATGAAGGCGTTGTACCCAAGATTGAATTGCTTAAACTGCAACGACAACTAAACGATACTAAGCGTGAATTGACATCTGCAGAGCTACAGATACCGGTTACACAGGCAACAATTCAAGAAGTCATCTTCAAATATATTAATATTGCATCTAATTTTCGCTCTGAAGCACAAGCAGAATTGAATGAAACCAGTGACCAACTCGACAGTTTATTAGAATCACAGGTGGGCCTTGAAGATCGCGTCAATCGAACTGTCGTTTTATCTCCTGTAACAGGCACAATCCAAAAGATTTATGTCAATACTGTAGGTGGTGTCATTCAACCAGGAATGGACTTAGTTGAGATTGTGCCATCAGAAGATAATTTACTGATTGAGGCTAAAATCGCGCCTCAAGATATTGGATTTTTACGTCCAGATTTACCTGTAATGCTCAAATTTAGTGCTTATGATTTTACAGTTTACGGTGGTTTATCTGGTTACTTAGAAACAATCAGTGCAGACACAATTCAGGATGAAGAAGGAAATAGTTATTACCAAGTACGGATAAGGACTGAAGATAACACCCTTAAAGGGCCAGATGGTGAGCCCTTACCTATCATCCCAGGCATGACCGCATCGGCAGATATCATTACAGGCAAGCGTTCTGTTTTAGATTATTTGCTTAAACCAGTGCTCAAAGCGCGTCAAACAGCGTTAAGAGAGTAATTATAATGATAATAAAACAACGCATTAAAAAAATCGCTCTACTTATTAGCCTACAATCTATGGCTATGCCTGTGATGGCTCAATCATTAGAGCAAGCTATTGCCCAAACATTAAGCTCAAACCCTGAAATTCGAAGTGCTTATAATGAATTTATGAGTCGTAACGAGCTCATTGATGCATCAACGGGTGACTACCTACCTTCTGTCGATCTAGAGGCTGGTATTGGTTATGAAGACTACGATAATAAATTAGGTACTAAAGGGGAATTTGACCCTCGAAATGCAAAAATATCAATCAGACAATTACTGTGGGATGGCTCAATAACGTATAACGATATTCAGCGTAATAAAGCAGAAACAGAAGCTCAACGTTACCAATTATTGTCTGACGCACAAGATATGGCATTAACAGCCACTGAAAGTTACCTCGATGTATTACGCGCTCAAGAAATATTAGCTCTGTCTGAAGCCAACTTTGCGGTTCACCAACGCATGTATTCAGATATTAAAAAACGTGCCGATTCAGGTATTGGTTCTACTGCTGATCTTGCTCAAGTAGCAGGTCGTCTAGCTCGCTCAAACACCAATTTATTATCAGCAAAAAGTAACCTAAACGACAAAAACACAGCTTTTATTCGTACAATTGGCGCATACCCAGAAGCGTTGGAAAAACCAGAAGTCGACATCAATTACGTGGCGATCTCGCTTGATGACGCCATGGAAAAAGCACGAAAAAACAACCCTGTTATTTATGTGGCGTCTAATGACATCGAAGCTGCTCAGCAACAATATGAACAGGCTAAAGGCACATTTTATCCATCATTCAGTATTGAAGCTTCTCAAGAATGGGGAGAAGAACTTGATGGTTCACGTGGTGATACCGATGAGTTCAAAGCAATGCTAAAAATGCGTTATAACCTCTATAACGGTGGCTCTGATGCTGCAAAAAGTCGTCGTGCGGCATACCAAATCAATAAATCTAAAGATGTTCGTGATCGTGCCCACCGCATGCTAGATGAAGGCACGCGTTTGGCCTGGAGTGCCATGGAACTAGCATCTGATCAAACTAAATTTTTGCAAGAACATGTTGATGCTTCTGCTCGAACAGTCATCGCGTATGAAAAACAATTTAGGATTGGTAAACGAACATTACTCGACGTTTTGAACACAGAAAATGAGCTATTTGAATCACGAAAAGCCTACTTGAATGCCCACTACAGCGGTATTTTAGCCAAGTATCGTGTATTAAATGCGACAGGTTTACTGCTCGATGAAATGCGTGTTGATGTACCAGAAAGCTGGGTTAAGACAGTTAAATAAATAAGGGAATAATAACAATGAAACGAACTGTAACCGGTTTATTAGCACTCACCTTATTTGGCTGTTCTGTCACAGTGGAAGATCCGCCTATTGCCGAACAATCACAAGATCAGCGAGACTTCGATAAAGATGGTGTGATTAACGCCCGTGATAAATGTGCAGACACTCCACACTCAGCTATCGTTGATAACGATGGCTGCCCAACCAGCATAAACCGTGAAGAAGAGAATGATGTACGAGTTCTTTTTGCCAATGATTCAACGGCAATACCTGAAGCCTTTTTGTCCGAAATTCAGCGCATGGCTGATTTTTTAGATGTCTACCCAGAAGCGTATATTGAATTAAAAGGTTATGCGAGCCCTGTTGGTAACTCAGAATACAATATTGGCCTATCAAAACGACGAGCAACAAAAGTACGAGAGCAGCTCATTGCCGAAGGTGTTGCTCCTCAACGAATAAAAACAATTGGCTTTGGCGACGCTGAGCCAATTGCAGCAGAATCAAGTGAAGCTACAAACACACTAAGCCGCCGTGTTGTTGCGCGTGTTATCGGTTCAAAAGGTAGCCTTGTTGAAGAGTGGACTATTTTTACGTTAAGAGATAATTAATGCATTCACTGATAATTGATCAAATAGAATGAAGAGAGTGGCTTTCTGGGTTCTCGCTCTATTATTATCAGCAAGTGCTATTGCACTGACGGATAAAGAGTCGAAACAGATCAATACCATCATGCAATTTTATGGCGAACGCGCTGGAAAGCGAGTGACGGCATGGCGGAATATTGTCAATGATAATGCTTCACAAGATATTGATACCAAGCTACAAGAGGTAAATGATTTCTTTAACCAGCTGATTTTTATTGATGATATCAAGTTATGGGGAAAAGAAGACTTCTGGGCGACCCCTCTTGAGTTTCTAGGTGTGGGGGCTGGTGATTGTGAAGATTTCAGTATTGCAAAATACTTCTCGTTGCGTGAATTGGGCGTTGCCGATAACAAGTTACGATTAGTATATGTAAAGGCCCTAGAACTTAATCAGTTTCATATGGTGGTAGCCTATTACCCTACCCCGTCATCTGTACCATTGCTGCTTGATAACCTTGATGGTGACATTAAGCCAGCAACAAAACGACCAGATTTACTGCCTATATACAGCTTTAATGCTAGCAAACTCTGGTTAATGAAACAGAAAGGACAAGGACAGTTAGCAGGTAAAGCTTCCAGGTTAAGTTTGTGGAATGACCTACGCCAACGTTCAGATCGTATAAAACTGAATAGACCTAAAATTAACTTTGATGAGTGACCACAATGACACTTTATAGACAACTCTTGATATGGATGCTGGTTGTATTTTTTGCGCTTATCACCTCCGTGTTTGTGATTCAATTCAACACAACACGTGACTTTTTACGAGAGCAACAATCAACAGAAATAGATAACGCGATCAGTGCTGTTGGTATGGCGCTGGCCCCCTATCTGGAAGTCAATGACACAATATCTGCAGAATCTGTTATCAACGCCACCTTTGACAGCAGCTTTTACAGCAAAGTGCACTTAAGTATGTTGAATGACAGCGGTGAAATTGTGCGCAGCTACCCTACTCAGGTAACAGGTGTGCCCGACTGGTTTCAAAGCATAATCATTATTGAACCGATCACGCGTTCCACTACACTCACTAGCGGTTGGATGCAATTGGCAAGCCTCACTGTAACCAGCAGCTCGATCTATGCTTACCAGCAACTTTGGCAAGCCAGCTTACAACTCCTGATCGGTTTTACATCCACGTTCTTATTAGGCTTAATATTCCTCGCGTTTATTTTGTCAAAAGTGCTCAAGCCACTAAAGGCGATTCAACTTCGTGCTCGTCAAATGTCAAATAATCAATTTGATGATCCTTTATCTATTCCCAACATTCGCGAGTTAAGTGATGTTGTTGTTGCGTTTAACCATATGAGCGCACAGCTTAAAATCCATTTTGAGCAACAAGCACAAGAAGCCGATAACTTACGTATTAGGGCTTATCAGGATCCAGTTTCAGGGCTGGCAAACCGTAGCTACTTAATGACTCAGCTTAATTCTTGGTTAACATCACCATCAGAAGGCGGCATCGCATTATTAAAAGTAGATTTAATCACAGATGCCTATGCACTCGATGGGTACGAGGCCGGTGACCACCTCGTACAAACACTGTCTGTTCGAATGAAAGAGCTCATCAATGATGACTATACTATCGCACGTCTTAACCAATGCGAATTTATGTTACTCGCGCCAAATATCACAGCTGCAGAGCTAAAAATAATTGGCAGCTCATTACTGCACATGACATCTGAACTGCAAAGCGATCCTCTTGATCTTGCTCCGGTTCAAGCGACTGTCGGTTTAGTCATGCGCAACCATGATGACAATATTACATCGCTACTTGCTCAAGCTGACAATGCTTTAATGCAAGCAAAGCAACAACCGCAAGAGCCCCTTGCATTATTTGATGTAAAAGAGCAAAGCGACACCAGTAAACAAACCACTATGGGTAAGCAACAATGGAAAGCATTAGTAGACGAAGCTATTGCTAATAAATTGTTTAAATTCAACTTTCAAAAAGCAATTGATCATCACCAGAACACTCTCCATCAAGAAGCATTTGCCTACATTAAGAAAGGCAGCCAACATTATTCGGCAGCACAATTCTTAGGTGCAATAGAACAATTAAATGCGGGTACACATATGGATATGCACATCATCGATGAGCTATTCAATATGCTAAATAGCGATAAAAATGTCGGTAACATTGCCGTTAATATTACAAAAAGCAGTGTGAACGACACTGGCTTTATTCGCTGGTTAGCCAATAAAATGCAATCTAACCCACAATTGAAAGAACGTATTATATTTGAGCTTCCTGAAATTTGTTTTATCAAACATAGCGACAATGCAGGGTTATTGTGTGAAATCATCCATCAAAATAACTTCGCCTTTGGTATTGATAATTTTGGACATAATTTCAGTTCGATCGGTTACCTTAATAAATTTCGTCCGGCTTATGTAAAACTGGATTTTGCATATACTCACCAAATTGAACATCAAGTTAAAGCTGATGTACTCGCATCAATTACCCGCACAGCAAATAATCTATTAATTACCACCATCGCCACTCGTGTTGAAACAATCAGCCAACAAGAAAAGCTGACCGAACTCATGGTGCGAGGTTTCCAAGGCTATGTGGTAGATAAAATAAATAGCGAGAAAACCGTATGAAAGACCCTCTACTGCAGTCTTTAGTCTATGTTAGCCGCTATTATGGACAGGCTAACTCTCCTGAAGCCTTGGTTGCAGATCTTCCCCTTGCCGATGGTCTTCTTACTCCATTTCTTCTACCTCGTGCGGCCGAAAAAGCAGGTTTACAAGCCAAAGATAGCAAAATTGCACTCAAAGACATTTCACCGTTATTATTCCCTGTCGTCGCACTATTAAAAGGCGGCGATGCATGTGTTGTACTAAGTGTAGATAATGAAAAAGGCGAAGTAGAAGTTGTACTGGCGCAATCAGATGATAGCCAGCAATGGATAAGCCTTGATGACTTAAACCAGCAATACACTGGTCATTTATTTTTGATGAAAAAACGCTTTCGTTATGATGAGCGTTCACCTGAAATATTAAAAACCCGTGATGGTCACTGGTTTTGGAGTACGCTGTGGGAATCTCGTAACATCTACCGAGATGTATTCATCGCTTCCATTTTGATCAATATATTTGCTATTTCTGCCCCTCTTTTTACTCGTCTTGTTTATGATAAAATAGTACCTAATCTTGCGTTTGACTCTTTATGGGTACTGGCAATTGGGATCACCATTATTTTTGGCTTTGATTTAGTGCTAAAAGTCATGCGTAGTTACTTCATTGACTTAGCCGGAAAAAAATCAGACCTGTTAATTTCAGCTAAAATATTTAGCCGCGTAATGGGCATTCGAATGGAAGCCAAGCCACCTTCGGTGGGTGCGTTTGCTCGCCATATGCAAGAATTTGAATCTATAAGAGAATTTTTTACCTCTGCCACCGTTTCATCAATGATTGATTTACCATTTGCATTGATGTTTCTTCTTATTATTTGGTTTGTTGCAGGCCCTCTAGCACTTGTCCCTTTGGTTGCGGTAACCATTCTGGCTATTTATAGCTTACTCATTCAACGACCTTTACGCCGTAGTATTGAAGAAGGTTCTCGTCTTTCATCGCAAAAAAATGCGAACTTAATTGAAAGCTTAAGTGGCTTGGAAACCGTGAAACTGTTTGGGGCACAAAATCAGTTTCAATATCGCTGGGAAGAAGCGGTTGCCCACATGGCCAACTGGGGGATAAAATCTCGTCGTCTTACCGACTCGGTTCAAAACACGGCTGGGTTCTTACAGCAATTTGTGTCCGTTGCCATGATCGTATTTGGCGTATATCTCATTGCTGATGGTCAGTTAACCATGGGCGGACTCATTGCCGCCACTATGCTAAGCGGACGAGCTGTTGGCCCTATGGTGCAACTTTCACTGCTATCAACTCGCTATAATCAAGCAAAATCAGCGATGACAATCATCGAACAGCTCATGCAGATGCCGACAGAGCAAGAAGATGGTAAACGCTATATCCACCGCCCTGTTATAAAGGGAAAAGTTGAATTTGATAAAGTCAGTTTTACTTATCCCAATGCAAACAATGCCGCACTTAAAGACGTTAGCTTCACGATTGACCCTGGTGAAAAGGTCGCCATAATTGGTCGTATTGGTTCAGGGAAAACCACGATTGAGCGCTTGATTATGGGCTTATACCAGCCCATCGAAGGATCTGTTCAAATTGATGATACCGACATCAACCAACTTCATCACATTGATGTACGTCGTAATATCGGTTGTGTACCTCAAGACATAACCTTGTTCTTTGGCTCTATTCGCGACAACATCATATTGGGTCGCCCGTTAACGACGGACCAAGACATTTTACTTGCCGCAGAACGAGCAGGGGTAACAAACTTTACACAGCAAGATGCAGCAGGTTTAGAGAAGCAAGTCGGCGAAGGTGGTGCATCTCTTTCAGGCGGGCAACGTCAAGCCATTGCGATTGCACGTGCTCTGGTTGGAAAACCTCCCGTCCTGTTAATGGATGAACCAACGAGTAGCATGGATAACCGTTCAGAGATGTACATTAAGCATCAGTTAAAAAGCTTATCTAAAGACGAAACGCTTATTCTTATCACCCATAAAACCAGTATGTTAGATATCGTTGATCGCTTAATCGTGATGGAACAAGGGCATATTATTGCTGATGGTCCTAAAAATCAGGTGCTTAAACAATTAAGTGAAGGCAACGTTAGTCGAGCAAGGGCAAGCAACGAATAAGCTACATAGCTCAAAGAAAAGAAGCTAGCCATAACTGCCAATGATAAAATAAACAGTAAAAAGTACTTGAGCAATAAAATAAAAGTGGTGAGTTAAGCGCTATATCCACAGCCTTAGCTCACCACTTTTGATTGTTAAGTGCAGTCACTAAACAGAAGATAATTGTTTCTAATCTCCACTGCCCTTTTCTGCTTGTAGCTTCTCGACAACGTCAGAGTACCCTTTAGGTGGTGGTGTCCAACCTCGTTCACTCTTAGCATGTTTATCGCTACGCTCACCCTTCATCGCTTCCCCTAGAGCTTCTTCTAGCTGCATAAAGAGTTCACGATAAGAGGCACTAAATTTATTCTCTTCCGTGCTTTCTTTCCATGTTTGATAGAGTACTTCTTTGCTTTGCGCTTCTGTTTCGACAAATGCGGCTTTAAGCTGCTCAGCACGGAATGGATGAAAACCAACGTCTTTCAATGCTTGAGTACCTAAAGCCAATGCAGAGCGGTATGTTTCGCTAATCATATAATCAGCCCCTGCACAACGTAGCGCATAATGATGGCCTCGGTCGTAGGCACGCGCCAATATGCGAATATGGGGATAGGCTTTTCTCACATATTTCACCAATTCAACCGCACGCTCTTTATCATCGATAGCCACAATCATGACTTTGGCTTCTTCTATTCCTGATGTGTGCAGTAAATCAGGACGCGTCGCATCACCAAAGAAGCTTTTAATGCCTATACTGCGCATGTTTTCAATCTGGCCAACCTCGTGATCGAGTACGACTGTTTTAACCCCATTTGCCACCAGCAAGCGGTTAACAATCTGACCAAAACGACCAATACCCGCGATAATTACCGTACCTTGCTCATCAATTACATCGGCCTCTCGTTCGTTTTCTGTTTTCTGGAAACGTGGAAGAATCACCTTGTCGAACAAGATAAATAAGCCCGGTGTTAAAAACATCGACAGAGCAACAACTAACGATAGTGTCTGTGCAATATCAGTTGGCAGCACATGGTTTTGCACGGTATAGCTTAATAGAACAAAACCAAACTCACCCGCTTGTGCCAAGCTAAGAGCAAAAAGCCAACGATCGCTACCTTGCACCTTAAAGATGAATGACAGTACAAGCAACACGGTAGCTTTAATAAGCATAACCGCCAGTGTTAAACCAATTACTGTACCGAACTCACCGAATAACACATTAAAATCAATACCTGCACCGACTGTGATAAAAAATAACCCCAGTAATAGACCTTTAAACGGCTCAAGGTTAGATTCAAGCTCATGTCTGAACTCGCTGTTAGCCAGTACGACACCGGCTAAGAAAGTGCCCAGCGCTGGTGATAACCCAACCAGACTCATTAAAGCAGCAATACCAATCACCAGCATGAGTGCTGTGGCGGTAAATATCTCTCGTAAGCCTGAACTGGCAACAAAGCGAAATAGTGGACGACTTAAAAAGTGCCCACCAACAACAACGATAACAATCGCAGTAACAACAACAATGGCGTACGCCCACCCCGGAAGCCCTACAACAAGGCTAAGCTCTTCGCTATGTTCAGATGCTGTTTGCACTAGATTTTGCGCTTTTTCTACTAACTCTGGTAACGCCAACAATGGAATTAACGCCAGCATTGGGATAACCGCAATATCTTGGAACAGAAGAACCGAAAATGCAGTACGACCGCCCTCAGTCTTACCTAGCCCTTTCTCATTAAATGTCTGCAATACAATTGCTGTTGAAGACAATGAAAAAATCAAACCAATGGTTAAAGCAACCGTCCAACCAATTCCCATTGCCATGGCAATCGCCATAACTATAAAGGTACTAAGCCCAACCTGTAGCCCTCCTAAGCCAATAAGACGATGACGCATATCCCAAAGCATTCTTGGTTCTAGCTCTAACCCCACTAAAAACAACATCATCACAACGCCAAATTCAGCAAAGTGTTGAATGGTGGTTGTCTCGCTCCCCACTAAACCAATAACAGGCCCGATTACCACACCTGCAATTAAGTACCCTAATACGGAACCTAACCCTAATCTTTTAGCGATTGGCACTGCAATAACAGCCGCAAATAAATAAATAAATGCCTGAAGAAAATACCCCGTCATGAATAATCCTTAATAAGTCGTGGAAGATCATGATTTAGTTTTGATAACTCACTTGCGAGTACCAAATCCATCTTATTATCTCGCAAAGCAACGAGCACTTCCTTCCAATCATCGACATGTGCATGAATACGCTTTTCTTCAACAGCAGTACGCGATCCAAACAAAGCAAATGGTGCAAGAAACTGCATCCCCGTTAGGTTAGCCGTTTGCTCTAAAGGTTGAAGTAATTCTCGAATAGTAAAATGGTTATACCCTTCTGAATGATAAGCTTTTTCAGAACCACCAGCGGTTAGTGAGCATAAGAAACTTTTACCATGTAGTGCAGTACCATTTGAACCATAAGCAAAACCATATTCCAATACCAAATCTTGCCACTCTTTTAAAATCGCTGGTGTTGAATACCAGTAGAGTGGAAACATAAAGACAATAACATCGTGATCACGCAAACGTTGCTGTTCGATATCGATGTTAATTCTAAATGTGGGGTACTCACTGTAGAGATCTACCGTTGTTACATTATCAATAGTTTTGGATGCTTCAAACAATGGTGAATTAACTTCTGAACGCGATTGCGACGGGTGCGCAAAAAGGATCAGTATTTTTTTGGGTATGTCAGACATGCTGTTCCTTTGATTTTTGTTTTAATTATTTTTTCTGTTTATACCTCGATGGTTTATACCTTGATACTTAATCGACATATAACATTATCCCTACAGATTAACTTAAGCCACTGATATAAAAATAGAACAGATGAAAGAATTTACGATTAAATTACAATAAGAATATCAATATCGCGTTAAAGCCAACATTTACAACCTAGACAATCATTATGGCTCTTTTTTTTCGCTCGTTTTTTGCTCTAAGCTTGTCGCATCCCAATAAATGTAAACAGACTCATTTTTCAATTTAAAGATCACACCATCGACCCCCAGCCCTCTTTGCCTATAAACGGTATTCCCCTTTTGATCTTCATAGTTACCAGGGGTATCCCCTATAGGTGTAAAGCTATAAGTGACCTCATCAGATCGCGTTATCGTTACATGCCCTCGCCGTTGAGAAAATGTACAAGGAAACGTAATAGCTGACTGTTCACTGCCTTTTATATATATATCGCAACGAGCGGGTGTTTCATCAGCATAAGCTACCCCATTCAACAAAACGCTTAGCAAGCCCAGTACCTCCCACCGCACTTTGCCCTTAAATACGCTGTTTACCGTCTTCATCGTTCAATCCCAAGCTCATTAGACTTTTAAAGTGTACACCCAAGTAACCCTCAAGGTGCCGGATTCAGAGCACCTTGAAGTAACTTGGGCATAGCCGGATAAATGAAATTTAAGGCTCCAAAAAACAAAGCTAGATACACAGATTGAGATGTTATAACATAACTAAAATTACATTAAGTCAGGTCTATTAGACGCGTTTAATACATATGATAATGACAATAAGAGCCTTAATTTGAATATTTTTATCAATCAATTAACCAGCCTTCTCAAACAACATCGCTACTCAAAAGGAATATTGTCTCGTCTTTTTACTCTGATCTTCTGTGTGCTATTTCCATTCACAGTTCAAGCTCATCCTCATTCTTGGATTGATTTAAAAACTGAAATAGAGGGCAGCCAAAATCAAATAACCGGACTTAAAATGTCTTGGACTTTTGATGCAATGACATCCGCTTACATGCTTGATGGTGAAGATTTATCGACCGAAAACAAAGCAAAAACGATGCAGAAAGTCGCAGCCTCTGTAATGCAAAATATGATTGCTGAGCATTACTTTACGTACTTTTATGATGGTGAAACGCCCATCAAGTATTCTTTAGCCAGACGGGGGGGACTCACCCAAAATAGAACAAAGCTCACGCTTGATTTTGTTCTCCCACTATCGAAACCCAAAATACTCGATGGAAATCCATTAAAACTACTGATTTTTGAGCCAAGTTATTACGTTGATATGAGCTGGCAAAAAAAAGGAGATATTCAACTTTCTCCCGATCTTGCTGAACACTGTTCATTGGAGTTAATTGAACCGAATCCAACCTCAGAGCAAATGTCTTATGCAATGTCACTACCCGCTGATGCCGACCCAGATAATGCTCTCGGGCAATTATTCACACAAACGGTCTTGATTACATGCTCAGAGAATAAAGGATAAATTGATGATGAAAACACAAACAGCACAACCTTTCTTCTTTTCAAAATACGGAATACTCATTTTAACGGGTTTATTTCTTGGTACTGGATATGTCATCTGGCAAGCTTGGCCTTCACTACTGATTTCAAGCATGCAATGGCAAAAAGACATTAATAATCAACTCAGTGAACTCTTATACGATGCTCAAGCCGACAGCATAGCTGCGGGGTTATCTCTAGCTGGACTTAGCTTTATCTATGGCATGTTACATTCTTTAGGGCCTGGCCATGGGAAGTTGATTGTGAGCACATACTTAGCCACCCACCCCACCAAAATTAAGCTCAGTTTAACCCTCACGGTATTATCAGCATTGTTACAGGCCGTTGTTGCTATTGCACTTGTCTCAACCTTGCTTGTTATCTTTAATTCATCGATGCGTGAAGTAAACAGTGAGGCTAACCGCTTCGTTACTCTGAGTTTTTACACTGTTGTTATATTAGGGCTTGTTATTGTGTGGCGTAATTTACGTACACTTTGGCAATCTTTTCGGTTAAACCAATCCCTCAAGAATGCACAGCAGCCGCAAACACCTGCCTTCGTATTCAACACAAATAACATTACAGCCATAAAACACATACCAACAAATACGGCCAAGCCTAACGTGATATTACGCTCAGCTCAAAATACGCATACTCTCCCCGACGATCATTTTCACAGTAGTGACTGTGGTTGTGGGCATCAACATTTCGCAGACGCAGAGGTCATCAATAGCGCTTCTTCAATCAAAGAGTATTTGGTGATTATTCTGAGCATAGGCATCCGACCTTGCACGGGTGCCATTATGGTGTTGCTGTTTGCGAATATGGTAGATATGTATTGGCTAGGTGTTGTGAGTGCATTCTTAATGGCTATTGGCACGGCGCTAACAACGTCTATTATCGCAATCATGACGATAACAGGAAGACAGTTAGTTAAGCGTTATCTTAATGGGAATAAACAACAAATAGACCGTAATTCCAAAGACAATAAGAATGCAGAGACTTCACTTCATTTGGCAGGAACAACTGTTCAACTAGCGGGTGGCGTTGCGTTAATCTTGATGGGCGCGGTATTACTTAGCTCTCAGCCTGTAGGTATGTCGCCCGTATTCTAAGTGATCACTTCCATATTATGTAACAGTTAAATAAAAGCCCAAAATCAATTACTTATTATTAGCAAATAGATATTGGGCTTTTATAACACTCATTAGCAATTAAATACTCATCGAATTGAATGTCAATTAACGTTAAACATAAGCATCAGTGCGATAGTGCTTTCACAATTGTATCCACATTATATTGCATCATTTCAATATAGGTAGATGCTGGTCCTTCAGAGCTGGATAACGCGTCAGAAAATAGCTTACCACCAATTTTAGCTCTAGTTTCTCGGCTAATTTGCTCAATCATTCGGTTATCAGCAATATTTTCCATAAACACCGCAGTTACATTATCTTCGCGTATTTGCGTAATGATTGCAGCAACATCAGCTGCACTGGCTTCCGATTCAGTACTTGTGCCTTGTGGAGCAATGAAAGTCACATCAAAGTCTCGAGAAAAGTAACCAAAAGCGTCGTGTGGCGTTATAACGTTACGCTGTGATTTAGGAATTTTAGTAATTTCAGCATGTAACTGAAGTTCAAGTTTATCAAGCTTTTGAATGTAATGAAGGGCATTCGCTTCATAATCACTGGTGTTTTTAGGATCGACCTTACTTAGCCCCTTTTCAATGTTCCCCACATATATCTTCACATTCGCAATGCTATTCCACGCATGGGGATCAAACTCACCATGATGATGGTGATCATGTTCAGCATGCTCTTCATGATGGCCATTATCGTGCTCAGCATGGTGTTCGTGTTCAACATGATCGCTATCGTGAGTATCATGTTCGTCATTATTATGATTACAACCACCTTTCATTGCATCAATTCCATCAGACGCAACCACTTTTTCACCGATAAAATTGGAAGACTCAACCAATCGTGGCATCCAACCTTCAAATTCTAGTCCATTCACCACTAACAACTTTGCATGAGTAACCGCTTTTGCGTCCATAGGGCTTGGGCTATATACATGTGCATCACCATTTGCTTTCACTAATGTTGTTAATGAAATATGCTCGCCACCCACTTGAGAAACCAAATCCCCCAAAATTGAAAAACTAGCAACAACAGGCACTTTTTCTTCAGCCATAGCCGTCGAGCTCATACCTAAACCCAAAGCTATCAATGAAAGCATGAGAGGAGATTTTGACATTTTGTATTCCTTTCCGTTAATACGCAGAACTGTTTTTAAAAAGTAAGCCACCATGTCGACCAAAAAGTAACGACACAATGTAGATACACCCCATAACAAGTACGATTGCTGGACTTGTTGCGAGGCTGACGTGAAATGAAAGAAAAAGACCGAGATAGCCGCTTATAACGGAGGTAACAAAAGCAATTAGCAGCATTCCTCCTAGCTTTGCAGTCCAAAAACGGGCGACAGCGGCTGGAAGAATCATTAACCCCACAGCCATTAGCGTGCCTAGAGCATGAAAACCTGCGACTAAATTCAGTACAACTAGTAATAAAAAGCCATAGTGAGCGACAGCACTTAGCTTACTGACGGTCTTAAAAAAAGCTGGATCAACGCACTCCATTACCAAAGGACGATACAATACCGCCAGCGTGAGCAAAGAAATGGTTGCAATAGACGTTAATAAAATAAGTGCATCGTTATTCAACGCTAATGTCGAACCAAATAACACGTGCAGTAAATCAATATTACTGCCTTTTGCTGAAATAATGAGGACACCAGATGCGAGCGACAATAAGTAAAAAGCCGCCAAACTAGAGTCTTCTTCCGCATTCGAGTGGCGTGCAACTACCCCTGCTAATATTGCGACAATACAACCCGCGATAACGCCACCTATGGTCATGGCTGTAACTGAAACGCCTGAGATTAAAAAGCCAATTGCAGCGCCGGGTAATATTGCATGCGACATCGCATCGCCCGTTAGGCTCATCTTTCTTAAAGTAAGAAAAACACCGACAGGCGTTGCACTAGCACTTAATACGATACATCCCCACAATGCCCGTTGCATAAACGAAAAATCAGCGAAGGGTTGAATAAACAATGTATATAAATCTGTAATCATGAGATATTTCGACCATAAAATGGCAGTTCTGTCGGTGATAGAGAGTTGACCGAACACTCTGTGTTAAGTGGCGGCATTTCAGATGACAAGTATTGATAACCAGCCTTCGCTAAATTTTCACCTGTCATTACTGTTTCTGTTGTTCCACTGGCAATCAATTGTGTTGCAATTAGCATTACGTTAGGAAAAAATCGCCTCACTAATGCTAAATCGTGAATAACAGCGAGAATGGTTTTGCCTTTACGTTGACAGTCATGAATGACGGTCATTAAATCTTCCGTTGTTTGCGCATCAATCGCATTAAAAGGCTCATCCAATAACAATATATCGGCATCCTGCATTAACATTCGCGCAAATAACATACGTTGAAACTGCCCGCCCGATAATGTACTTATTTGTCGGTCGTCAACACCAATAAGGTTTACCTTATGCAAAGCTTCTTGGAGCAAACGTTGCTCAGTACAACCGAAAGCCCGCCAAAAACTAATACGTTGCCATGATCCTGCCGAAACAAATTCACGTACCGTTATTGGAAATTGACGGTCGATTTGATGACTTTGTGGTAAATAAGCAATATCCTTCAAGCATCGATGACCAAGATCGATACAGCCCGAACTTGGCTTTAGTTGCTGCATAATACTTTTGAGGAGTGTGGACTTGCCTGCTCCATTCGGACCAACGACAGCTATCAATTCCCCTTCTTCAATGAATGCAGAAACCTCATCTAAAGCGAGTGACTCTCGGTAGTGAACACTCAAATTAGTAATATTAATCATAAGATCACCACTACAATAATTGACTAAGAACAGACCAAAGACAGCTGATAACCGCAACAGCAACACCTAAGCGAAAATTCACACTTCTAAGTAATAATGACGCTGAAGGTTTACTCGAAAGAGCATTAAATATTTCTTTATTACCGTCACATGAATGCAATGTTATATCATTACATGCAAAGCGTTTAATTGAAGAAAATAAAGAGGATTGGAATTCATATTTCATGAGTAGTTATAACTTAAGCCAAATGCACAATTACGATTTGGTTATGTTATAACATAACAACAGCCTTGTGCAAAAGGATATTAGGAAAGATATTAATCACCCACTTTCAAGGTTGAAACAATGTAGGCGGTACAATGATCAACAAAAAAGCCCTATCAGCATGATTAACACGTTGATAAGGCTTACTCTAATTACAATTTACTCAGGTTAGTGGAAACTGTATTAAACTTGCTCCCAAGGGCCACCAGCGTTACCTGGCTGATCACCTTTTGTCCACCACTTCGCTTTATAAGTCACACCATTGAAGGTTGTTTGATCCCCTGCCGTGTAGGCTTTATCTGCTTTCCACTCACCAGTCGTACCATCGTTAAATTCAACCCAAGCAGAACTTGAACCTGGTTGATCGCCTTTCGTCCACCACTGTGCGGTGTACTTCACACCACCGAACAGAACAGTATCACCTGTATTGTATATTGCGTCAGCATTCCACGTTGTATCCCCACCCGTGCCTGATTCAGCTTTTACATTCACAATAACAGTCGCCACATCAGATGTTTGACCATCATTAACGGTAACCAACACGTCAATTGTGGTATCAACTTGTGTTATAGGCGCTGTAACAGTGATATCGGCACCTGTCGCGGTTACTGCAACCGTACCAACAGATGAAGAATAGGCCAGTGTATCGCCATCTGCATCTTGTGCTGAAACTGAAATCACAACAGTTTTGCCACTGTCGACAGTTACAGAAGCTGGCGTAGTGAGTACTGGCGGCGCATTTTCAACGACGCCTGAACCTTTAACATTAACCACAACATCTTTTATCACGCTCTTTCTACCATCACTGACCGATACTGTGACTATCACCTGAGTATCTGTGGCGGTATTAACGGCTTGATAAGTTACCGTCGCTGAACCATTACCATTATCGACAACGGTGGCATTCGTGGCAGTGAAAGACAATGCATCACCATCAGTATCTGTCGCAGAAACAGAGAAACTTACCGTTTGACCAGAATCAACGACCTGTGCTGTTGGCACACTTAATACTGGTGCAGCGTTAGGAACAGTGCCAGCACTAAACACACGATCAATGGCTTCTGCCAAAGGCGAGCTTAATTTAGTACATTCTTTCAGCTTCGTACCATGGCTGATAAATGTGCCTTCACATTTAATATCACCATGCACTTGCCACACTATTACGCCACCAAGATCATTATCAACAATGTATTGGGCTTTTTTCTCGATAGAAGGAACGTCGTCATAACTTAAGAAATATTTACCTTTCACAGCATAAGGTACTTCTGCGGCTGCATCCCATTTATGTTCCCAACCACCGGTTTGTAGAATGTAATTATAATTTGGCTGGCCTTCGAATTCTTTCCAGTTATCTAAATCAGCGGAAGATAATGTTGGCCCATCAACACCAAAGTTAACGGTACGTTTTTCTGTTGGTGCCCCAACATACGCTGTGGCTTCAGATGTTTGAACGCCGCGTCCATAGAAGGCTGCACCGAAGTTAATCTTGTTCGATGGGATGCCTTTTTGTGCCATCCATGTTCGCAATGTATCAAGGTTTAACCCTTGGTATTCCTCTTCAGGGTACGGATACAATGGAGCATTATGGCCCGCAACGTTAGACCAACCACCATTTAAGTCGTAGGTCATCATGTTGAAAGAATCCATCGATGCAACAAGACGATTCCAGTCATACCCTTCTAACTTTGCTGTCGATGCAGAAAATGCCGCTGTTAACAATTTATTGGGGCCAATCCGTTCACGAATATCTTCCATTAGCTGTTCAAAGTTAGCATAATCCTCAGGGCTACCCGCAAAATTCATCCCACCAAAACCCGGATATTCCCAGTCGATATCAATGCCATCAAAACCCAATGACATCACTTTATCTATATCAGCAAGAAAACGTGCTTTCTTTACCGGATCGGCCGCCATTTCAGGAAAGTGTTTCGACATACTCCACCCACCCAAAGATGCCATTACCTTCACACCTTTTTGATGGGCAAGATCGATCAAACCTGGTGCCCCACCCGCTTTCTTTAATGGAATAGGGAATTGACCTTGAACATCTGTCGGCACATGTAACCAGCCACTTCCACTTTTCACAAACCCTTGTTCTTGTACTTTACGTAGACTGTCAGCCTCCCATGCTTCATTACCAGGATACTGATGAACATACTCGAGCTCACCCCAAAGAATGTCAAAATCCCAGCTAGAATACACATCAGGGTGTAATAGTGGTCCAGGTTCTTGTACGGCATTTGGTTGGTAAATACTTTTATTGCGTAAATCACCACTGTGTAATGAGCCGTCTTTTGCAACACCAAAAAAAGAAAAGTTAAGAATAGAGTAGATATCCATATCTACATTTAAATGCGTTGCTTCACCTTTTACACTAAACCCAGCATTTGGTCCTTTCCATGCCTCCCACTGTGTAATATAGCCAATTACATTTTTATCATGCGTTGGCGCTGCGTAAGCGGTAGAGGCTATTCCTGCCATCAACATACCTGTAATAGCACAAGCCATTTTGCTCAGGTTCAATCCCTTTTGCATTGTTATCTCTCCACGTTATGGTCAAAAAAATATAAATTCGAGTTGCCTTCTTTTTCATGCATGTTTCTTCAGCTTTTTACGTAAAAAAAGAGCATTCTTACCTTCAAAACACAACTGCATTTCTAATTGTTTTGTTTAGGCAATTAAATACCCATTAATTGACAGTCATTTAGTAAGCAAACCAGCTGTACAATTAACGTCCTTTAAGTGTTAACTATGTTTTTTTTTATCGCGAATAAATATCATTATTTTTAGACATCACATGAGAACTCAATGCAACAAAGTCGCAACAGCCTTCACTTTATTACGTATTCATCCCATTTATAATTGATTTAGAACCATCAGCACGTCATACCTAAAAAGAATATTTCATATACAAAATAAGTGAGGCGTCGAGCGGAAATTCGTAGAAGTGGTCGTTTTCATTCAAGAAAAGAACGGATATTTACCTTGTTGGACACCTTTAAAAAAGTGAAGCCTTATGCCCATGAAATTTTTCTTACGCACTCCTTTCTTATCTACTAACGTTATTAGATACCTAGCCATATAGCATGAATTTATACATGCTATAGGGATATTACGGAGCAATTTATGAGCGACATTATTATCTTTGGTATTAACCTTTTATCTAGTTTATTCATGTTAACGATTGGGAGTGGTGTTTTATTAATTATTTACTTCTACTTTTCTGATATTAAACAAAATAAACATGCCATTCGCCACAATTATCCAGTAATAGGCCGTTTCCGCTATATTTTAGAAAAACAAGGTGAATTCTTTCGTCAGTACTTCTTCGCAATGGACAGAGAAGAAATGCCCTTTAACCGAGCAGAACGAAGCTGGGTTTATAAAGCAGCAAAAAACGTCGATAGAACAATCGCTTTTGGCTCAACACGTAATCTAGATACAGCGGGTACAATCATGTTCATGAATTGTGCATTTCCTACTCTAGATGAAGATGCGGCTGCTCCCTCGCCGATTACAATCGGTGAAAATTGCCAACGCCCTTATACAACGAGTTCCATCTTTAATATTTCTGGAATGAGTTTCGGTGCGATATCAAAACCTGCCGTACAAGCCTTATCACACGGGGCACATCTTGCTGGTTGTTGGATGAATACAGGTGAAGGCGGTTTAAGCCCTTACCACCTAGAAGGTAAAGCTGATCTCGTATTTCAAATAGGTACTGCTAAATATGGCGTACGAGGTGAAGACGGAAATTTAAGTGAAGAAAAGCTAAGAAACATCGCAGCCCACCCTGAAGTAAAAATGTTTGAAATCAAAATGAGTCAAGGTGCGAAGCCGGGAAAAGGCGGAATATTACCAGGTAGAAAAGTGACGGCCGAAATAGCAAAAATAAGAGGAATACCAGAAGGACATGACTCGATAAGCCCTAATGGACACAAAGAAATTAGGAGTGCAGGTGATCTACTCGACATGATCGCATTCATTCGACAAACGACGGGGAAACCTGTTGGTTTTAAAGCTGTTATAGGCTCGATTGATTGGTTTGATGACCTATTAAATGAAATAGAGCAACGTGGTAAAGATAGCGCGCCTGATTTTATTACTATAGATAGTGCCGATGGCGGCACAGGTGCAGCACCACAACCTTTAATGGATTACGTTGGATTACCCTTAAAAGAAAGCTTACCTCTGGTCGTGGAACGTTTGAAAAAACATAACTTAAAAGAAAGAATCAAAGTCATTGCTTCTGGTAAATTGATTACCCCTTCAAAAGTCGCTTGGGCAATTGCATTGGGTGCGGATTTTGTTGTTTCAGCTCGTGGACATATGTTTGCGTTAGGCTGTATTCAAGCACTTCAATGTAACAAAGACACATGCCCTACGGGTATTACAACGCACAATAAACGCTTACAACAAGGTCTTAATGTTCAAGATAAAACCCAGAGAGTCGCAAACTATAATAAATATATTCATTATGGTATAGGGCTTTTAGCTCACTCTTGTGGCGTCACTAACGCACGAGACATCAATAAAAACCATATTCGTATTGTGACTGAAAATGGCTTATCTGTTGCCCTAGATAAACTCTATGAAAATCACCATTAACCATTAACAAAATACCCAAATGCAAACAGGCACTCACTAAGTGCCTGTTAATAGATTAACAACATCGTTAATAGGAATTGGTTGCTTAAATTCCTAAAGACTTATTTACGAATAAACTTGTTATAAACAAACAATAAAACAAATGCCCCAAGGGTCGCCGTTATAATACTTCCAAAATTAACACCATCAGCAGAGCCTAATCCAAGAAATAAATCCCATATTATTCTTCCACCCAATGAATACACCAATAAAGCCAGTGAATAGTCATAACTCATTATGAGTATAGGCCGACATCGCTATCTTATTTGAATTTGACTTAACGCTGACAAATCAAAACACCAGCATGCCAAACTTAAGTTGACTCAAATCGGAGTCGTTATAATTTATGACCATACACGTTCCAAGAGACCCAAAATGATCAAGCGCGCAGCTCTATTCCTTACACTTATAACCGCGTCATTATCCACGTTAGCCGCGCCAGAATTGATACCTCAATCAGAAGCTCAATATGGACAATTAGCGTTAATTGAAACCATCCAAATAACGGGTGATATTAACGATAGCCTAACCAGCTTAGTGGATAGATATCTTGCGCATAAAACCATCGATTACTATTCAATTAAAGATATATCTGAAGATACCCAAGCTAATACACTAACTATCATCGTGAATTTGTATAAGCATGAAAATACAATACAACCGAATCAAAGAGTCGTTTAATTTTCAGAAAAAGACGAGGTAACATTGACCTCGTCTTTATGACAATCGCGAACACATTCGCTTAACTAGGTATTTTTCTTTATGGCGTTTTCTTTTTTCGCTAAAAGAACTATAGCCAAATGTTTCTCCAGCACCGCTGATAATACTTTTTTGCTTACCGGTTTAGACACAAAGTCATCCATTCCTGCTTCATAGCATTTATCCTTTTCTTCTTTAACAACATTTGCCGTTAAAGCAATAATAGGAATGTGTGATGCATTTTGTTCAAGATTTCGTATTGCTTTTGTCGCCCCAAAACCATCAAGAACTGGCATCTGACAATCCATAAATATCATATCAAAATCATGTTCTTGATACATATCGACACCAATTTGACCGTTACTTGCAATCATGACTTCAACACCCAACTTTTCAAGCATCATTTTTGCCACTTTTTGGTTCACAACAGCATCTTCAACCACCAAAACTTTCGCTCTTGGTATTGATGCTTCAGGGTCCAATTCATGGGTTAAAGCAGCAGTTGAATCATTTGTCGTTACACCAGATTCTTCAGGTGAGCTTGCTTTTTTGACCTCGGCATTCGACTTCGATAAGAAATTAATGTTACTCGCTTGAGGCATGTTGGCATGGTGTACTGATTGTAAAAAATTTTCAGGTGTTGTCATTTCAGGTGTCATGACTGGTGATGTTGCATTGCTTAACGCCTGAGATGTCTCTGTACCGTTTAGACTCCGTTTAGAATTTAGAGGAGTCGCAATGACTTCATCTGAAGTCATCATAATAACGCGCTTAACCGTCCACTTTAGATTGCTTTCTTTATACGGTCTCGATAAACACGCTAAAATGCCAGCTTGTTTCGCCTTTAGATCATCGCCCATCTGGGGGCCAGCAGAAATCATCATCAAGCGAGGACAATCCAGACCCAATTCTTTAGTCAGTAATTGCGCCAGTTCAAAACCATCAAGGTGTGGCATAATTTTATCAATGATAACTAAATCAAACGGGCTTTTATTCGCAATAGCTTGCTTAACAATATCGATTGTTTGTGTCGCATCGGCACAACAGATCGATTTAGCTCCGAAATTGTTTAACTGAGCAGAAGTGATCCGCATATTCAGCATACTATCATCGACCAGTAAAACGGATATCTCCGATAGTGCTTTACTGTCTTCCAACGAAGCCGACACTAATACATTTTTTTCAAACGTTATCGTAAAGTAAAAGGTGCTACCCTTATCTACTTCGCTGTTTATCTTTATCTCTCCCCCCATCAAATGAACTATTTGACGACAAATCGATAGACCTAGCCCTGTACCACCGTATTTACGCGTAGTACTGCCATCAGCTTGTTCAAACTTATCAAACACAGCTTCATGTTTATCTGCTGAAATACCAATACCACTGTCTATCACTTCAAATCGTATTGTGGCTTCAGTATCCGTATCTGTTTCTAATTGAGTATGAAGGTGAACATAACCCGTATGTGTAAATTTAATGGCATTACTCACTAAATTATTCAGCACTTGTCGAAGTTGAGTTGCATCACCAAGCAACATTGGTGGTATGCGTTTATCAATAGAGCATTGGAAGGCAATACTTTTCTCTGACGCTCTTACTAAGAAAATGGATTCCACTTCTTTATTCAATTCAAACAAGTTCAGCGATGTATGTTCTAACTCTAAACGCCCTGCTTCAATTTTAGAGAAATCGAGAATGTCATTGATCAAATCAAGTAATGAAAGAGACGATATATTCAACATGTGGATATATTCTTTTTGGTCTTTTGGCATGTCCATCTCTTGTAATAAAGATGATAAACCAATGATCCCATTCATTGGTGTTCTAATTTCGTGGCTCATGTTTGCCAAGAACTCACTTTTCTTACGGTTAGCTTCTTCAGCTTCCTCTCTTGCTAATTCAAGTTCTTCGTAATGATCTCTGATTCGGTTAACAGAACTATTATATGTTTCAGTTAGCGTCGATATTTCATCATCAAAACGCCTGCCTTCTAAATTAATACGCTGTGGTACTTTGTCATCATCAAAATTACTGACAGCCAAAGACATCAACGTAAGTGGCCGTACAACGATACGATAAGCAAAATACAAGATGAAAATAGCGAACAAGAAGATTTTGATCGTTTGAGAAATCAATAGAAAAATAAACTTATCAAATAACCCTTGATAAACAGTGTACAGATCAGATTGAACCGTAAGCGTAGCTAACGTGTACTGCCTTTTGCCAACAGTATGTTGCATCTCCCACACTTTTTCGTGTTTATATTCTCGTAATTCGCTGCCTAACTGAATAACAGTACCGTCAGAATCTGTAATCGATAGATAATGAATACTAGGCAAATGCATTATACCTTCAGCCTGCGTCAGTAATAGTTCACGATCTTCCACCCACAAACTCGCGGTAAGGCTTGATAAAAAGCTGCCTTCAATTTGTGTCATTCGTTCATCGATACTCGCTAAATCTTCCTTATAATCACGGTATAAATTCAGCCCTGTAATAATTAAGGTGAACACTGTACTCATAAGTAAGATAAAAAACAGAAGCTGCTTTGCTAATCCGATTTTTTTCTTTTGGTACGTATTGCGATACGTCTCATTCATCCTTAAACTCGCATCTTATTGTTATTCTACTACCATAATAATAGCCACTTCACAGGGATAGTTAAGATAAGGATGTAAAATGAAAGGATTTTTTTCTATATCAACCGCAATAATGTTAAGTTGTACCAGTTTTCAAGCATCATCTGAGACAATTAATTATTACGTTATCGCTAAACAAGCCACTCCGTTCCAAATTGAATCACCAGATAAAACACACAAAGGAATAGTGACAGATATTGTAAAAGCGGTATTTAACGGCAGTAAATACGATATCGATTACCATATTTACCCTTTTAACCGAATGATATCTTTATTAGAACAAGGTGGCGAAGCGAATTGGATAACCTATGGCAGTCCTAATTGGGGAGGCGTTCAAGCCGAAAACCTATCGGAGATGCCTATTTATAATGTTAAGCATTCACTCGTTACAAGTACTAATAACACGTTTGACTTCAACTCGATGAAAGATATGGATGAGAAAGTTATCGTTCTTCTCCATGGTTTTAACTACCCGCAACTTGTCCCTTACTTTGACAATGGCAACGTCGAGGAATTGAGAGTAAAAGACTACAAAGCGGCATTTCGTGTTATTAAAAAATTACCAGGAGAGACGGCTTTTGTTGAAATGCAGTCACGTATTAAATACAACCTCAGCCAACAAAATCTCGACTCCGATGCTTATCGAGTGCAATCCTTCAGTAGTGTAATTCCAGACTATCCAATTTACCTCGCCTTTGATCCAAAAATGGATGCAGATATACAAGCCTTTATCAATGAACGCCTTAAAACATTAAAAAGCACAGGTAAACTCGACGATATAATTCATAACTATATCTAGCGACTAAGACAAAAACCTCCCAAACCTCAGTAAAATAGCTGAGGTTTTTTAATTGACACTATACCCAAGCTACCTCAAGATGCAGGATTCAGAGTGATCTCAGCGTATTTAATTCAAGGAAAATGTGTGTAGGAATGGCATTCCCTTTCAAACACATTTGACACAGAAGTAGATACGCTGAATCACTCCCGAAGGGCGAGTTTTGTTGGGCTCTATGCGGTGTTACTTATTTTCAACGTAGAACGTAGGTCTATAAATAAGTGCCTTGCCTAGAGCCCAACAAATTCTCGCTGAAACGAGCATCTTGAGGTAACTTGGGTATATTACTTAAGTAAGGCATGATGGCTCAGTATCTCGAATAAAGTAATGGTCAAAACGCTGTTTCGGAAGGGAACAAAGAAATAATGACGAATTTTGTTTCATCTAATCCATTGAAAATAAAGTGTAAAGCACTATTTTTATTACTGATCCTTCAAACAACACATGTCGCTTATGCTAATCAATATATCTCAGAATTAAAGTTACTCAACTACACCGACTCTTATGGGAATGTGTCTTTAAGAAATGCAAAAAACCTTACTCTGCCAGATCCAATGCTTGTCACTGGTAATCTTGATTTAGAAAATAGCCGCATTCAACGTTTGCCAAAAAAATTGACTGTTACAGGTAGTCTAAATTTAGCTTATAGCGACGTTACCGAACTACCAAGGCTTTTGAATGTGGGTGGACATATCAATCTTGCTCATTCGAAAATTACTAACCTCACAAACGGGTTACAGGTAAAAAGTGATTTAAGTTTAATGGGAACCAAACTGACCACTCTCCCTCCCTATTTGTATGTTGGTGGCAATTTATACCTGGCAAATACAGCAATAAAAGAACTTTCCACTTTCCTCGTTGTAGAAGGTAATGTTTATTTAGGAGGGGCACCCGTGCAATCTATTCCAGAAAAAGCAACTATTCGCGGTAATATTTACCAGTAATCATATTTAGTCTTATAAATAATAAACACCCAAAAAAATAGCAAACGGTTGCGTTAGCTTGGGGAATTTAATATCTCGACGAATTATATTTAAATAAGGCGTTTAGCTAATTTAAAATAATAGATTGAAAGGTTTTAGTTAGCCAGAAACATGATTACTTAATCTTATTGCCTCTGGCTACTCGGGTACTAAAAGCTATCGGGGCACAACTTTCAGTTGATTGGTAATAAGCCAATTTTACGCTCTAATGCGTACTTTCTTACTTAACTTGTGTTTTAGTGGTTTGATTTTTGTAGTAAAACCACTTACGACGATTTTGAGTTTTCATTATATACCTCTCATTATCAACAATGAGTAAGCTTGATATTACTTATAATTTAATACCGTTCTCACTCTCTATTTGTTCTACTATACCCAGCGAATTATGACGAACATATTACAAGCCAGATAAAAGTAAAACGTTCTCTGAATCCCTATCTAATCGGCATAAATAAAGCTAACAGTGTGTAGCTTATTTTTATTGCGCCTAGGAATATAAAGAACAATGAGATATTTTCGCGGGAGTTATGTTCAGAAGTTACCTTATTTGAATGGATTAAGGTTAACCAAGTTATCTATCTTTTTCACCATACGATTTATATCTTCGAAACCAATATAAGAGGGTTTTTAGTTTTTTACAAGCATATCTTGAATATATTTTGAGATATAGTTCACCATTACATGCATTAAAACTGTAACACTAAGTTTACTCTTGTGCATAAGCCCTTGCTTACCAATGAATATCTTGTTTAAGATATTATAAACTCTCGGTACCGAAAATTTTTTATTTATGAGTAATCATTGTGTGTAATTAACACTAATTTCTAGATTAAACTCAGATAAAACAATTATAACAAATGTTATTTTTTTGCTAAGAATCTGATTGATAACAAAAAATCACCATCTAAAATGTAATGCTAAAGCTTGACACGATTTCACACTTTGTTAACATACTATCATGTTTTGCTGAGAGGTCAGGAAAATGGGAATTCACACCATCACATTAGAGCAAACCGCTAATGTACCGAAAAAAATTCTATTTCACCTACTCTCTGATCATGAAAAATTAGGTCGTTTTTTTTATGCTGATTTTTCTTTAGTTAGACAAGGAAAGCCAGATACCAACGGAATTGGTGCTGTCAGAGAAGTGACTACAGGTCCTTTTAGGTTCCAAGAACAGATAATCGATTACAAAGAAAATGAACACCTCCAT
>SWCB01009418.1_pt1:0-25000 | contig 28474 bp, 25 predicted proteins | sample 4692901 | NCBI WGS metagenome assembly SWCB01 (sample SAMN10267276, study PRJNA491770) | bioreactor metagenome | isolation source: DHS bioreactor inoculated with subseafloor sediment | place: Japan: off Shimokita Peninsula | collected 2006-08 | reverse complement strand
CTGCTTTCATGCCTTATCCACAGACTCATATGGGGTTTGTGGACCAAATTTTCAAATTTCGGCCCCACCGCGCGCCAGATTCGCCGCCACGCCCCCCTGATTCCGTCCGATCAGCCGGTGAATCGGATCCCGACACGGTCAAAAATTCGGATTCGGTGGCCAGAGCAGCCCGATTCACGAGCGAATCCAGTCCGGGATTCGCACCGTGCCCACCCATAGGGCTCAAATCAGGCCGAAGAATCGCTCCGGCAGCGGCATCAGGACTTTCCCGATCTGGCGCGCGACGTGGTGGAGCCCGCTTTTGTCGTCGCGCACGCCCCAGGTCTTGTACATGCGCTTCAGGTAGGCCTCGACGTCGAACGTCTCGCCGATCGGCATCTGCGCCGCCACCTGGTAGGGATCGGGCTTGTCGTCCTGCTGGCGCCATTGCCACGAGATCATCGTATCGTCACCGCTCTGTGCGATCCGCTCCACCTGTTTGCCACGCCGCGCCAGCGTGTCGGAATACATCTGCGCATCCACGTAGCGCATATGGAACATGTAGACGTTCTTGAAGATCTTCAGCTCCGGGTCGGTCGCGTAGTGTCCGCCGCGCGAGATCTCGACATGGTGGTTGAAAATGCAGGGCTTCGAATAGGCGGTGGTGAATCGCGCATAGCGGCGCGGGCCCAGCATCGGCCCGTCCAGCCCCTCCGGTTCGAGGGCGGGCTGGTGCACCACCTCGAGGCCGATCGGCGTAATGGTGTTCTTGCCGCGCCGCTTGCCGAGAAAATCCGCCAGGTTCATCTCGGTCTTCGGGTCGACCACGACGAATTCGTCGACATCGCCGATCAGGACATAGTTGTAATATCCGCGCAGACCCTGGGCCAGGTTGTTGAGAAGCCGCCAGCGCATCGCGTCGAACTTCTCGTTGAACACGTCGGGGATGCCGATCACGTTGCAGCCTGCGGCGATGTCTTTGATCTTCTCGCCGTTGCCGTGGTTCACCACGTAGAGCGCATCGCGGCCAAACATCTCGCCGTAATACCGCACCCAGCGTTCGAGGAAGAAATAATCGTCGCGCACCATGGTCATGATGCAGGCCAGTTTCTTGTCTTCCATCGCGTGCCGTGCCCTGCCTGTTGCCCCTTGCGGGGACTATAGAGCTGGGGGCGGGCCGATCAAGCGCGCCTGGTGGGCCGGGCTTGCCCGAGTTTGCGCGCGAGCCGCACACCGAGCAACGCCGCGATCACCGCCAGATAGACCAGCGGCTCGATCTGCCAGCCCTTGCGCAGGATCACGAAATGCACGCCCCCCGCCACCACCGCCGGGTAGACCAGCCAGTGCAGCTGGCGCCAGCGCAGGCCCAGCTTGCGGATCGAGGCGTTGTTCGAGGTTACCGCGAGCGGCACCAGCATCAGGAAGCCCGCCATGCCAATGGTGATATAGGGGCGCTTCACGATATCGGCCCAGATCCGGCCCGGGTCGCGCACATCGAGCAGCAGCCAGGCCAGCAGGTGCGCACTTATATAGTAGAAGGCGAGCAGGCCAAGCGCGCGGCGAAAGCGGATCAGGCTCACCCCGGTCCAATTGCGCAGCGGCGTGATCACCAGCCCGGCGATCAGGAATTGCAGCCCGAGCAGCCCAAGCCTGTGTTCGAGCGCCGAGATCGGCTCGACGCCCAGGCCCCCGGTGAAGCCGAGGTAGAGATACCAGAACGGCGGCAGCGCCCCCAGTATATAGAGCGGCCATGTCGGCAGCTTGCGCGCCGCGCCGTTGATCCTGTCTTTCAACGCCATCAGAAGAATTTCGCGAGGTCCATGCCGCTGTAGAGCCCGGCCACCTCGTCGGCGTAGCCGTTGAACATGAGCGTGTCGATCCGCGGGGCGAAGAAGCCGCCGCCGATCACCCGCTCGCTCGCCTGGCTCCAGCGCGGATGGTCCACAGTCGGGTTCACATTGCTATAGAAGCCGTATTCGCGCCCATTGGCCTTGTTCCAGCTTGTCGCCGGTTCCTTGTCGGTGAGCGTGATCCGCACGATCGACTTGATCGACTTGAAGCCGTATTTCCACGGCACCACCAGCCGGAGCGGCGCGCCGTTCTGGCCCAGCAGGCTTTCGCCGTAGATGCCGGTGGCCATCATCGTGAGCGGGTGCATCGCCTCGTCGAGCCGCAGCCCCTCGACATAGGGCCAGTCGAGCACCGGCGAGCGCACACCGGGCATTTCCTCGGGCCGCAGCGCCGTCTCGAACGCCACGTATTTGGCGGAGGGCTGCACGCCCACCTTGTTCAACAGCCCCGCCAGCTCAAACCCGTTCCACGGGATCACCATCGACCAGGCCTCGACACAGCGGAAGCGATAGATCCGTTCCTCGATGTCCAAGCCGCTCAGCACATCGGAAAGATCATAGGTGCCCGGCTTGTCGACCAGCCCGTCGATCTGCACGCTCCACGGATCGGTGGTGAGCGTGTGGGCATACTTGGCCGGGTCTTCCTTGCCGGTGCCGAACTCATAATAGTTATTGTAGGTGGTGATGTGCTCGAGGCTGTTGGGCTCGCGGTCAAGCGCCACCTCGGCCAGCGCCGGCCCGGCGATCGCGCCCAGCCCCAGCCCGGCCGCGCCGGCCATGATCTGGCGGCGGTTCAGGTAATCCGCCTTCGGGGTCACATCGGCCCAGGTCAGTCTGCTCTTGTTGCCCATTGCGAGTCTTTCCTCTGCTGCACGCCTATCCCCTAGCAAAGCCCCGCCGCGCGGCCAAAACAAGCCGTATCACGTTGCCGCGCGTGTGCTGTAACTTGGATAGATTTCGTTCATCGGCACCGAGCGGCCATCGTGCTGCACGATCCGCACGTGGCGGCGCCGCATCTGCCGGGGCTCGGCCACGCCGACCGAATGGGCAATCGTCTCGACCTCGCCGATCACGCATTTCGCGAACTGTGCCACCCTGTCCGCCTTGTCCTCGGGCACGAGCCCTTTTTGCAGATGCGGATCATGGGTGGTGATGCCGGTCGGGCAGGTGTTGCGGTTGCACTTCAGCGCCTGGATGCAGCCGAGCGAAAACATGAAGCCACGCGCCGATGTCACGAAGTCTGCCCCGGCGCAGATCGCCCAGGCCACGTCACCGGGGTTCACCAGCTTGCCGGAGGCAACGATGCGGATGCGATTGTGCAGGCCGCGCTGGTCGCGCAGATCGGTGATCCGCGGCAGCGCCTCGCGGATCGGCATGCCCACAAGGTCGATCAGCGGCATCGGCGCCGCGCCGGTGCCGCCCTCGCCGCCGTCGATGGTGATGAAGTCGGGCGCAGACTCGGCCCCGCGATGCAGGATCAGATCGAACAGCTCGGCAAACGGGTCGATCCGGCCAATCGCGGTTTTGAACCCCACCGGCTTGCCGGTGACCTCGCGCACATGGGCGATCACGTCGAGCAGATCGCCCCAATCGTCGATCTCCTCGTGCCGGTTCGGGCTTTCGCTCGCTTCGCCCGCCGGAATGCCCCGGATCGCGGCGATCTCTTTCGTCACCTTGGGGCCGGGCAGGATGCCGCCCTTGCCGGGTTTGGCCCCCTGCGACAGCTTGATCTCAAACATCCTCACCTGTGGGTGCGCCGCCACCTCGCGCAGTTTGTCGTCCGAGAGCGTCCCGTCCGGCCCGCGCACACCATACTTGGCGGTGCCGATCTGGAAGACGATGTCGCAGCCGCCCTCGAGGTGAAACGGCGACAGCCCTCCTTCCCCGGTGTTCATCCACACCCCGGCCTTGCGCGCGCCGTGGCTGAGCGCGCGCACCGCCGGACGCGACAGCGCACCGTAGCTCATGCCGGAGATATTGAAGAACGAGGGCGCCATGTAGGGCTCGCGCGCACCGGCGCCGATCACCAGCGGCTCGGTCCTGGCGTATTGCGCCCCAAGCGGCGGAAAGGCCGCGTTCATGAAGATCGTCGTGCCGGGGGTGGCGAGGTTGCGCGTCGAGCCGAAGGCCACGGTGTTGTCGCGCCCGTCGGCGGCGCGGTAGATCCAATCGCGCTGCGCCCGATTGAACGGCATCTCTTCGCGATCCATGGCAAAGAAATATTGCCGGAAGAACTCGCCCAGCTCGGTGAAGAGTCCGCGAAACCGCCCGATCACCGGGTAGTTGCGCCGCACCGCATCGGCGGTCTGCGTCCGGTCGATCACGAACATCGTCAGGCCCGCGGCCAGCGCGAGGCCGATCACCACGACGAACAGAAGCGCCAGCCACTCGAGAACCCAGAACATTGTGCCCATGCCGTCGCTTCCTCCCACGTTGCGCCGCCATCCTACCCGATCCGGGCGCGGGCGAAAGGATGCCGCACATCATTGTGCGTGACGGTGCGTGACGTGGCGCCGCCGATCCAGCGCCCGGTGCCGGCGGTCAGGCGGCAGAGGCCTTCGTCACCGTGGTCTTCGCGCACGGCGTCTTCGCCTTGGCCGCGGTCCCGGGTCCTGCCTTGGCCGCGGCCAAGGCGCTTTTGCGCGGCTTTGCCCCGGCCGGCTTGGCCACCGCCTTCGGCAGGAGCAGGTGGTTCTTGTTCAGCTTGTAGCGCTGCACCGTCTCGGCCACCTCGTAGCCATGCGCACCAACCCAAACCAGGAACGCCTCTTCGTTTTCGTTGTCGACTTCCACGAGCAGAACCGGCCGGTGCGCCGCGATCGTCTGCTCAAGCCCGCCCAGCGCCTGTATCTCCATGCCCTCGACGTCGATCTTGATCAGGTCCGGGGTTTCGCCCGCGAGCAGCTCGTCGCCCGGCAAGACCGTGAGATCGCCCTTGCCCGGCAGCATCTTCGCGCCGCCAAGGTTGCGGGCGCGCTTTTCCATCGCGAAGCCCTCGGCGCGCGCATCCGACAGGCCCACGCCCAGCTTACCAAGCTCCACCACCCCTTCGAGACCGTTGATCAGCATGTTGTGGATCAACAGCCGCCAGGCGCGCGGGTTCGGCTCCACCGGCACCACCCGCCCGGCTTTCAGAATGAGCCCGGCGTAAAGCGAATGATTGCCCACGTTGGCGCCGATATCCACAAAGGTGCCACCCTCGGGAAACAGCGCCCGGAGCTTGCCCAGCTCTTTCTGCTCATAGAACCGCCCGCGCCGGTGATTGCGCTGGATCGGATCGTTTTCCATGTTGGTGCAGAAGCTCACCCGTTGCCCCGCCACGCGCGTATGCGTGACCACCACGTCTTTCGCGTGGAACGGTTTGCCCCGCTCGATCTTTCTCAGGATGCGCCCGACTTCAGGGGTCATGCCTTGTGCCTCCGCCGCGTTGCCAATGCCCGGGTCTTTCGCCCGGCTCTCGCCGCAGACTGCCCGCGAACGCCGCGTCACGCAAGGCGGCCGCGAAATTGCGCCACGCCTTCTGTGGCGCGGCGGCCTCCCTGCATCCGCGCCGGATAAGCGAGGTTCCCCGCCGTCATCGGCGGCAAAACACCTCCCGCGCAAATCGACCGGTTTCGGTGGCCAACCGCCGACCGCGCCCACCCCGCTCGGAACTCCTCCGCCGCAAGGCCGATGGCGCGCTTGGACGCGCCGAAACCCGCCTGCCCGCACCCCGGTTTCGCGCGGCCCCGCGCTCAAATCCGCCCGGTCCGCACTAGGCCTCAGCATTTGGCGGCCCGGCGTGGCCCACTACTGGGGCGCCACCCAAAGACAGGCGTCAGACACACCCACACGGAGAATGACATGAAACCCGCAACCCTCGCTTTCGCAGTCTTCCTCGCCGGCACCGGCGCCACCTTCGCCCAGGACACCCCCGACGCGGACGGCGACGGGCTGATCTCGCTCGATGAACTCACCGCCGCCTACCCCGACATCACCGAAGACCTGTTCGTCACGCTCGACGCCGATGCCAGTGGCGCGCTCGACGCCGACGAACTCGCGGCGGCGAAACAGGCCGGCCTTCTGCCGATGGACGACATGTAGGCAATCGGCCGATGAACACGGCCCCGCCGGATCGCTCTGGCGGGGCCACGCGACCTGTCGGCACAGAGGCAAAGACAAGGGGCCGCTCACGGGCTGGCCCGGCGCCGCGAAGGCGGCTCGGCGAAGTTGCGCCGGGCGCTCGGCAAGACAGCGCCGACAGCCCCAAGCGGCCTCAGAATGAGCCTTTCCTTTCGCCCCGGCTAGGGTCAAATCCGCTTCGCGCCGAGGCATTCGGCGTAACCCTCTTTTGGAGCTTACATCCATGAAATCCGCCCAAATTGCACTGGCTATCCTTCTCGCCAGCACCTCCGCCACCTTCGCCCAGGGCGCGCTTGACGCCGATGGCGATGGCATGGTGACGCTGACGGAACTGCAGGCCATGTATCCGGACTTCACCCAGGACGCCTTCACTGCCGCCGACACCGATGCCAGCGGTGCGCTCGACGAGGCCGAGTTTGCCGCCGCCGTCGAGGCCGAGATCGTCCCCGCCCAGGAATAATCGCGGCGCAGAGCCGCAAAAGAACCCCGCCGGAGCGATCCGGCGGGGTTTTTCATGTCGTCCTGTCCGGGCTCAGTGCACCACGGCGTCATCCGGCTTGGGCCTGTGCGAGCCCCCGGAGCGCGCACCGATGATCAGCCCGTCCACCCCGGCATGCACCGCCACCGCCTCGCCATCCAGCACCTCGCCCGACAGCAGCCGCTCGGCCAGCGGGTCTTGCAAGGCACGCTGGATCACCCGCTTGAGCGGGCGCGCGCCATAGACCGGGTCGTAGCCCTGATCGGCAAGCCAGGTCTTGGCCGTCTCGTCGAGCGTGAGCACGATGTTGCGCTTGGCCAGCCGCTTGGCGAGCTGCCCAAGCTGGATCTCGACGATCCCATCCATATTGGCGCGGCTCAGGCGATCGAAGATGATCACCTCGTCGAGCCGGTTCAGGAACTCGGGCCGGAAGTGGGCGCGCACCGCATCCATCACATCGCGCTTGGCAGCCCCCGCGTCGGCATCCTCCGGCAGTTGGCTGAGCGCCTGGCTGCCGAGGTTCGAGGTCAGGATGATCAGCGTCTGCTTGAAGTCGACGGTGCGGCCCTGACCATCGGTCAGCACGCCGTCGTCGAGCACCTGCAACAGCACGTTGAACACGTCGGGGTGGGCCTTTTCCACCTCGTCGAACAACACCACCTGGTAGGGGCGGCGGCGCACGGCTTCGGTCAGCACCCCGCCCTCGTCATAGCCCACGTAACCCGGCGGCGCGCCGATCAGGCGGGCGACAGAGTGTTTCTCCATGAACTCCGACATGTCGACGCGCACCATCGCATTGTCGTCATCGAACAGGAATTCGGCCACGGCCTTGGTCAGCTCGGTCTTGCCCACGCCGGTGGGGCCGAGGAACAGGAAGCTGCCCAGCGGGCGCCCCTCGTCGTTCAGCCCCGCGCGCGCCCGGCGCACGGCATTGGCCACCGCCGTCACCGCCTGGCGCTGGCCGATCACGCGCTTGCCCAGCTCGTCTTCCATCCTGAGCAACTTGTCGCGCTCGCCTTCGAGCATCCGGCTGGTGGGAATCCCGGTCCAGCGTTCGACCACGGCGGCGATCTGTTCGGGCCGCACCGCTTCCTCCACCATCATGTCGTCGTCGCGGCTCTCGGCCTCGGCGAGCTTTTTCTCAAGCTCGGGAATGATCCCGTAAGACAGCTCACCGGCCCGCGCCAGGTTTCCCTCGCGCTTGGCCGCGTCCAGCTCGGCGCGGGCCCGGTCGAGCTGTTCTTTCAGCTCGCGCGCGCCCTCGAGCTTGTCGCGTTCGGCCTGCCACTTGGTGGTCATCGCGTCGGATTTTTCCTGCAGCCCGGCCAGCTCTTCTTCGAGCTTGGCGAGCCGGTCGACCGACGCCGTGTCGTCTTCCTTCTTCAGCGCCTCGGCCTCGATCTGCATCTGCAGGATCTGCCGGTCGAGCTGGTCAAGCTCTTCGGGCTTGCTGTCCACCTCCATGCGCAGCCGGCTCGCGGCCTCGTCGACAAGGTCGATCGCCTTGTCGGGCAGGAACCGGTCGGTGATGTAGCGGTGCGAAAGCGTCGCCGCCGCCACCAGCGCCGAGTCACTGATCCGCACGCCGTGGTGCAGCTCATATTTCTCCTTAATGCCGCGCAGGATGCTGATGGTGTCTTCCACCGTCGGCTCCTCGACCAGCACCGGCTGGAACCGCCGTGCCAGCGCCGCGTCTTTCTCGACATATTTGCGGTATTCATCGAGCGTGGTGGCGCCCACGCAGTGCAGCTCGCCACGCGCCAGCGCCGGCTTGATCAGGTTGGCCGCGTCCATCGCGCCTTCCGACTTGCCCGCGCCCACCAGCGTGTGCATCTCGTCGATAAACAGGATGATCTCGCCCGCCGCGGCCGTAATCTCGTTCAAGACCGCTTTCAGCCGCTCCTCGAACTCGCCGCGGTATTTCGCCCCGGCGATCAGCGAGCCCATATCGAGCGCCATCAGCTTCTTGTTCTTCAGGCTCTCGGGCACGTCGCCGTTGATGATGCGCAGGGCCAGACCCTCCGCAATCGCGGTCTTGCCGGTGCCCGGCTCACCGATCAGCACCGGGTTGTTCTTGGTGCGCCGGCTGAGCACCTGCATGGTGCGCCGGATTTCCTCGTCGCGCCCGATGATCGGGTCGATCTTGCCCTGCTCTGCGGCCTCGGTGAGATCGCGCGCATATTTCGAAAGCGCCTCGTAACTGTCCTCGGCGCTCGCAGAATCAGCGGTGCGCCCTTTGCGCACGTCGTTGATCGCGGTGTTGAGGTTCTGGGCATTGATCGCGCCCGCGTCGAGCGCGTCCTTGGCCGGCGACTTCACCAGCGCCAGCGCGGTCAGCAGCCGTTCAACGGGCACAAAGCTGTCGCCCGCTTTTTTCGCCAGTTTCTCGGCCTCGTCCAGCACCTTGCCAGTAGCCGAATCGAGGTAGACCTGCCCGGCGTCGCCGGTGACGGAGGGGATCTTCGTCAGCGCCAGATCGACCGCTTCGGCCACGCGCTTGGGCTCGCCGCCCGCCTTGCGGATCAGGCCGGCCGCCATCCCGTCTTCATCGTCCATGAGGGCTTTGAGCAGGTGCTCGGGCGCGAGGCGTTGGTGATTCTCGCGCATCGCGATCGTCTGCGCGGCCTGGATAAACCCGCGCGACCGCTCGGTGAACTTCTCCAAGTTCATGTCTCTCTCCTTTTTCAAGCGCCCGCCTTGCGTGGTGCCCGCCCTGCGGCACACCCCTATTCCGGGCCTCGATCTCCAGATGGGAATTGCGGGGAAATTTCGCAAGATATCCCCCTTGTAGATTCCCGTGCCTCGCGGCACTCACGGCTTAGGAATGTCTTTACCTCGCCGTGCGATATCTGGGTGGCGAGGGTGTAAATTCGGGGCTGCCACACCGATGAGAGTAACCAATATCGACATCGTTGATCTGCACTACAACGGAGCGAACAAGCGCCATCAGGGCTACGTGTCGATGGAGCTGCACCCGGCGCGCACAGGGGCTCCGATGCAGGTGCAGTTTCTCTGCCACGCCGCCCAGCCGCACGATTGCCCGCCGTCCATCGTCACCCACGACCTGATCAAGGACGCGCTGCGCCAGGCCCACCGCATGCCGGGGTTCCGGCGCGGCGAGCAGAAGATCGAGGTGGAGATTTCCAAGGCCCACATCGCACCGCGCACCGCCTCGGCTTGACCGCGGCTTGCCGCCTGCCGCAAAAGGGCGTGACCCTTTTGAACGGAGCGCGCCATGACCCTGACCCACACCGATGACCGCCTGATCACCGCGCTCGACGTGCCCAACGCACTGGAAGGGCTGCAGATGGCGCAAACCATCGGCGACGCCTGCCAATTCTACAAGATCGGGCTTGGCATGCTTACCGGCGGCGGGCTGGCGCTAGCGCGCGAGCTGATCGACGAAATGGGCAAGCGCGTCTTTCTCGACATGAAGCTGTTCGACATCTCCAACACCGTCGAGTCCGCCGTGCGCGGGCTGGCGGGCTACGGGCTCGACTTTCTCACCGTCCATGGCGATCCGCACGTGGTGCGCGCCGCGGCCGAGGGCAAGGGCGCCTCGGAGCTGAAGATCCTCGCGGTGACGATCCTCACCTCGCTCGACCGCGCCGACCTCGACTGCGCGCTGATCAGGCCGGGCGCGGTGCAGGATCTGGTGGTGGAGCGCGCCGCCCGCGCGTTTGAGGCCGGCGCCGACGGGGTGATCGCCAGCCCGCACGAAGCCGCCCTCATCCGCGCCCTGCCCGAGGCGGCCGACAAGCTCATCGTCACCCCCGGCGTGCGCCCCGCCGGCGCGGCGCTGGGTGACCAGAAGCGGGTGATGACCCCCGGCGAGGCAATTCGCGCCGGCGCCGATCACATCGTCGTCGGCCGCCCGATCATCCGCTCAAGCGACCCGCGCGCGGCAGCGCAGGCGGTGCTGGCCGAGTTGCCCTGACCGAACCCCGGCCCTTGCTTTTTCTTGGTAAAAATACCTCGGGGGTCCGGGGGCAGCGCCCCCGGCCCGGCAACACACCCCGCGCCTAGTCTTCGTTGATATCCCGGTCGAAGGTTCGCTTCTGACCGCGCCGAATGCCAAACACCTGCCGCAGCAGCACCCAGGCGATCACCGAGACCACCGCCAGCACCAGCAACGACCAGGCCAGCGTCAACCCCAGCCCGACGGCGACAAGCACGCCCACCGCCACCGCGCCGATGGCGAAGCCGAGAAAGACAAAACCCGGCGCGATCACCTCGAAGATCGCCAGCGCGATCCCCGCCGCGACCCAGGCCCACCAGATTTCCCAGATCATGGCTTGCGGCCTTTCAGCATCGAGAACGCGTCGGCGAAGGCGTCAAGCGCATTGGCGGGCAGCAGCACGGTCTGGTTGCCGGTGCCGGTCGCGACCTTGGCAATCGCCTCGACCTGCTTGAGCGCCACCTGGTATTGCGCCGCCTCAAGCCCATTGTCGGCAATCGCCCGCGCGACAACCTCAGTCGCATAGGCTTCCGCATCGGCCGAGATCCGGCGCGCCTTGGCGGCCTGTTCGGCAGCATACAGCTCGGCGTCGGCGTTCAGCTCGACGGCGCGCTTGGTGCCCTCGGCGCGGGTCACCTGGGCGCGGCGTTCGCGCTCGGCGTTCAGCTGTTGCAGCATCGCATCGCGGGTGGCCTGGTCGAGGTTCACGTCGAGAATCTCGGCGCGCGTCACCTCGATTCCCCAGTCATCCACCGCATCTGCCACCTGCTGCTTGATCCGCTCGATCAGCTGCTGGCGGTTCGATTGCACCTCATCGAGGTCCATCTCGCCGATCCCCGAGCGCACGATCCCGGCCACCGTGGTGGCAATCGCGGCATCGACGTCGCGGATCCGGTAGACGGTCTTTTCCGGCTCAAGGATGCGGTAGAACACCGAAGAATCCACCTGCACCAGCACGTTGTCCTTGGTGATCGCATCCTGCGTCGCGGTCGGCAGCTGGCGCTCAAGGATCGAGACCTTGTGGCGCACCCGATCGAGAAACGGGATGATGAAGTTGATCCCCGGCCCCAGTACCGCCTGAAGGCGGCCAAACCGCTCGACGACGAACTTCTCGCTCTGCGGCACGATCCGCACGCCGAGCAGGATCGAGATGATGATGAAGGCTGCCAGGAGCAGCAGCACGATATTCGATCCCAGGAACTGGGCAACCACGTCTTGGCCCGACATTCCGATCTCCTCAAATGGCCTGACACAATATCAGCCGCAGTATGCTGTGGTCGCGGGGGCATCTCAACAGAAGAAGAGCCGTCGCACTACTGTGTTCAGCCCGCGGCAACGCCTCAGGCCACCGCCTCGCCCAGCGCCGCCAGCCCGGCCCGTACCCGGCTGGTGAAATGCGGGATTGCCAAAGGCTCGGCCAGCCAGTCGCCCGGCGCCATCAGCGCCCAGCGCTGCCCCTCCTCGCCGAATACGATTCGCGCCTCGGCCTCCGCTGGCAGGGTTGCCGCGAACCACCAGGCCTTGAGCCCCGGCGTGGTCGGGCTGTCGAACAGCCCGCGCCAGATGAGTACGCTCGGCTCAAGCACCAGCCCGAATTCCTCGCGGGTTTCGCGCAGGATGCAGGCCTCCGGGCTCTCATCGCCCTCGCGCGCGCCGCCGGGCATATCCCAGTGGCCCGGAAACACGATATCCGAGCGCGTATCGCGCAACAGGGTGAGCAGCCGCCCCCCAATCAGCAAAACAAGCTTGGCCCCGGCAAAATCCATGTCCATGGCGTGACCCTAGCAGCTTTTGCACCCGCCGGTCAGTCCCGCTTGAGCGCCCCGGCCAGCAGGCTGATCACAAGCGCCAGCGCCGCCAGCACGAGGAAGGAAAACCGCACCGAGCTGATCTCGGCGACGAAGCCCAGAAGTGGCGGGCCCATCAGGATGCCGCCGTAGCCGAGGGTCGACACGCTGGCGATCGCCGCGCCGGGTTTCAGCACCGGATCGTTCGCCGCGCGCGAAAAGGCGAGCGGGATCACCAGCGCGTAGCCCACACCCATCAGCGCGAAGCCGAACAGCGCCATCGGGTAGCTTGCGAAGATCACCGCCAGCGCCGCGCCGGTCGAGGCCGAAAGCCCCGCCACGCGCGCTGCCAGCACCGGGCCGAACCGGCCGGTGATCCAGTCGCCCGAGAGCCGCACCGCCACCATCACCACCGAGTAGGCGGCATAGCCCAGCGCCGCCATCGCCTCGTTCGCCCCGGTCACCCGCACCAGGAAGATCGCGCTCCAGTCAGCCATCCCACCCTCGCCGATCGCCGCCGCCATCGCTGCCAGGCCGACGAGAAACAGCGCCCCGCGCGGCAAGGCAAACACCGGCGCGCCCGCCTGCGGCGCGTGGCGGTCGGAAGCCCAGCCGATCCGCGCCACGCTCAGCGTCACCAGCGCCACCGCCCCGCCGGCAAGGACGAAATGCACCGGGATCGCCGCGCCGAGCTTGACGGCAACGTAGCCGCTGACCGCCCCCAGCCCCGCCCCGAGGCTCCACATCGCGTGGAACGACGACATCATCGCCCGCCCGGCGCGCCGTTCCACCTCGCCGGCCCAGGCGTTCATCGCCACATCCTGCGCGCCATGCATCGCGCCGAAGGCAAACAGCATAAGTGCGAGCGTCGCCACGTTCGGCGCCAGCGCGAGCCCCGCGAGCGCGGCAAGATAGCCCAGTGCAGCGATCCAGGTGACCCTGTAGGCCCCCACCCGGTCGGCCCCGCGCCCGGCGATAGGAAACGACAGGATCGCCCCCGCCGCCATCATCAGCAGCACCAGCCCAAGCGCGCCTGGCCCGAGCCCGTGCTTTTCGGCCACCGCCGGCACCCGGCTCGCCCAGATACCGAACAGCGCGCCGTTCAAGCCAAACATCGCGGTCACGGCCCACCAGGCCCTGCGGCTATCGGTCATGATCGTCCCTCCGGTTCTGCGCCTTCTGTGCCAGCGCCCGCCCGCGCGCAAGCCCCCTCGCCGCCCTCCCGGCCCGGTGCTATTCTGGCCCCATGCCGAGCCTGTGCCGAGACTGCCTGGCCACCTTCGAGGATGGCCGCCGCTGCCCAAGGTGCCGCAGCCCAAGGGTGATCTCGCACCCCGAGCTGTTCTCCCTTTCGATCGCCCATATGGATTGCGACGCCTTCTACGCCAGCGTCGAAAAGCGCGACGATCCCTCCCTCGCCGACAAGCCGGTGATCATTGGCGGCGGCAAGCGCGGCGTGGTCTCCACCGCCTGCTACGTCGCCCGCATCCGCGGTGTGCATTCGGCGATGCCGATGTTCCAGGCGCTGAAGCTCTGTCCCGACGCGGTGGTGATCCGCCCGCGCGCCAGCCACTACGCCGCCGTCAGCCGCGAGATCCGCGCGCTGATGGACGAGCTTACCCCGGCGGTGGAACCTCTGTCGCTCGACGAGGCCTTTCTCGACATGACCGGCACGGAGCGGCTGCACCACGCCCCCCCGGCGGTGATGCTGGCGCGTCTGGTCAAACGGATGGAAGACGAACTGGGCCTCTCCGGCTCGATCGGCCTCAGCCACAACAAGTTTCTCGCCAAGATCGCCTCCGACCTCGACAAGCCGCGCGGCTTTTCGGTGATTGGCAGGGCCGAGACGGACGCCTTCCTGGCGGGCAAGCCGGTGCGGATGATCTGGGGCGTGGGCACGGCGATGCAGGCGAGCCTTGAACAGGCCGGCATCCGCACCTTCACCGACCTGTTGCGCTGGGAAAAGCCCGACCTCCACGCCCGGTTCGGTGCGATGGGCGACCGGCTCTGGCATCTGGCACGGGGCGAAGATCAGCGCCGCGTCTCGGCCAGTCACCCGGTGAAGTCGATCTCGAACGAGACCACCTTTTTCGAGGATACCGCCGACACCGAGCTGCTCGACGGCCATATCTGGCGGCTGTCGGAAAAGGTGGCGGATCGCGCCAAGGCGAAGGATATCGCCGGGCGGGTGGTGACGTTGAAACTCAAGCGCGCCGATTTCCGCGGCCTCACTCGCCGCGTCTCGCTCACCGATCCCACCCAGTCGGCCGACCGCATCTACCGCACCGCGCGCGAGCTGTTTTCCCAGGCTGCGCGCGAAGGGCCGTTTCGCCTCGTCGGCGTCGGGATCTCCGAGCTGGGGCCGGGCGCCGGCGCCGATCTGTCGGGCGATCTGCTCGACCCTCAGGCCGCCCAGCGCCGCGCCGCCGAGAAGGCCACCGACGCGATCCGCGCCCGGTTCGGCGACGGCGCGATCCTGAAAGGCCGCGCGTTCCGCTGAAAAAGGCGCCTGCCTTAACGCTTCTTTTTCCTCTCTGGTTCAGACTTACCGTGAACGCTGCGAACAGACTATTGGAGGTCCCTTTGGCCAACCAGACCCTCGCGACCGAAATCGACAAGGCGCTTGCGGCCCACGCCGCATGGCGCCGGAAACTGACTACGGCGATTCGCACCGGGGTTTTCGATGCCTCACCGCATGACATTGCCTGCGATGACAAATGCGAGTTCGGCCAATGGCTTTACGGCTCGTCGCTCGACGGGGCGGCGAAAGCGCGCAAACCCTATCAGGTCACGCGCCGCCTGCATGCCGAGTTTCACGACGTGGCCGGGCGCGTCGCCAGGTTGGCCAAGGACGGCAAGCGAGGCGAGGCGTTTTCACTGCTCGACAACGAATACACCGCCCGGTCCGAAACCCTGAGCCGCGCTTTGACCAAGTGGCGAGGCGAGGTCGAGCCCGGCGTCTGAACGGCACGGATTTGCCAGTCGCCCCCGGGGAACGCGGCGTTGCAAAGGGATTTGCGTGTCGCTGATAGCCCCCGGGGTAGACCCGGCGAACGCCGCGCTCACTCCGCCGCCAGCGGCACGTCTTCTTCCCCCGGGCGGCCGATCTCGGCAATCTCGGCGACGATTCGCGCCAAGCGTTCGCGCACCGTGTCGAACCTGGGCAACGGGCGGATCGTCGCCTCGTCCATGTAAAGCGACCGGTCGATCTCGATCTGCACCACGTGTTGCCCCCGCAATGGCCGGCCGTAGGCTTGCGCGGTGAAGGCCCCGGCAAAGGGCGTGTTGCGCCCCACCCTGAAGCCGGCATCGCGAAACGCCGCTTCGATCCGCTCCACCACATCCGCGCCGGCCGACGCGCCGAACCGGTCGCCCACCACGATCTCGGGTTTCACCGTGCCGGTGCGGCACAGGCTCTCCACCGCCTCGTGCGGCATCGAGTGGCAATCGACCAGGATCGCCTGCCCGAACAAGGCGAGCGATTCGTCCATCAGTGATTTCAGGCGGCCATGGTAGGGATACCAATGCTCCTGCAACCGCGCCTGCGCCTCGGCCTGGGTCAGCTTGCCGCGATAGATCTCGCGCCCGCCGGCCACCACGCGGGGAATCACTCCAAGCCCCGACGACACCCGCGGATTGTGCCCGCCGCGCTTGAGCCCGCGCACCAAAGCCGGGTCGAGCTCGTCCGGCCCGCGATTGAGATCGACGAAGGCGCGCGGCGCGCGGGCGGCGATCAGCGGCGCGCCCTGATCGGGCGCCGCGCCAAACAGCTGGTCCACGAAGGCGTCCTCCGATGAGCGGATCACATGCTCATCAAGCACCGAGCGGCGCAGGAAGGCCCAGCCGTAGTCGCGCCCCGAATGCGGCGAGGCGAAGACCACGCTGGTCGAGCGATGGCTCGGCATGAACAGATCGTATGCGCCCTGCGGCATCCGGTGTCCTCCTCGCCGCAGTATAGGGGCATTCCGCGGGCCGCCAAAAGCCCCTTGCGCGCGCCGGTGCAACCTTCTATAGAACCGCGGACCGGCGCGGGGCTTCCCGCGTCTGTTTGTTTGAATTTCCTTCCAAGGTGGTTCAAGCAGGCATATCTAAGGGCGATTAGCTCAGCGGTAGAGCACTTCGTTGACATCGAAGGGGTCACTGGTTCGATCCCAGTATCGCCCACCATCGCGCCCGCAAGGGCAAAGGTTTTCACTGGCGCTCCCGGCGCCGCGACATGAGGAGAAGGGCCATGAAAGTCCGCAACTCGCTTCGCTCGCTGAAGAACCGGCATCGCGACTGCCGTGTCGTGCGCCGCAAGGGCCGCGTCTACGTGATCAACAAGACGCAGCGCCGCTTCAAAGCCCGTCAGGGCTGAGCCAAGCCAGAGCACAGAACTTGAAAAGCCGCCGGGCATCACCCGGCGGCTTTTCTGTTTTCGCGCATTCCAGAACTGCCGCGCACCTCAGCGCAGCGACAGCAGCCGCACCATCGTCTCGCGGGTGACAAAGCCGGTCACCTCGATATCGTTCGTCCGCTGAAAGCGCCGGATCGCCCGCCGCGTCGCCTGGTTGAACTGACCGTCGACGCTGCCCGGATCGAACCCCGCCGCCGCCAGCCGATTCTCGACCAGCAGCCGGGTCACGCCATTGCCCGCCACCTGGCCCTCTTCCGCCTTGGCCGCCGCCACCGCCTGGGCTTGCCCGGCCTCGGCGGTCAGCGCCGCAAGCCGCGCCTTCGCCTCCTCGGCAAAGGCACCGTTCGGATAACGGTTGAGGTAGTTGCGGTAGGACTGCGGTTGATCGTTGCCGCGCACCTGATCCCAGAAGGCGCGCTCTTCCGTCGCCGCTTGCGCGCGTTTCTGCGCCTCGATCTCCGCCAGCCGGAGTTCGGCGATGTCGGAAAACAGCCCGTCGGGATAGCGGCCCAGGTAGGAGCGCAGCCCGGCTTCGTCGGCGCCCCGGCCCGTCTCGCGCCAATAGGCTGTGTCGCGCCGCTCGTCCTCCGCCTTGCGCGCTTCCGCCTCGCGTTCCAGCTCCGCCGCCCGCACCGACGCCGCGCTGGACATCGTGCGCACTTGGTCGCCGGTCAGGTAGCCGGTCGGGTCAAACCCGCCCGCCCGTTGCCAGGCGCTGATCGCGGCGCGCGAGCCGGCGCCAAAGATCCCGTCGATCCCGCGCGGATCGTAGCCAAGCAGCGACAGATCGCGCTGGATTTTACGCCGCGCATCATTGGTGAGCCCCAGCGCCGCCTCGGCGCGGGGCGCCGCATCGGCCTCGAGCTCGCGGATCGCCGCGCGCGCCAGCGCCGCGTAGCGCCCATTCGGGAAGGCCTGAAGATAGGCCTCGTAGCCGGCCGCATCGCCTCTCGTCTTCATCGCCTCCCAATATGTCGTGTCGCGATCGTTCGCGGCAGGCGGCGGCGTGACAGCAACGGGCAGCGGCGGCAAAAACGGCACCGCGTCCGATACGAACCCAGAAACGGTTACATCCTGCGCCACCCCGATCAGCGAGCCCCCCGGCACCAGCACCACATCGCGCGCGATGTCTACAACCGACCCGACCGGGCCTTGCACCAGCGTGACGCCCTGCGGCGCGCCCAGCACCAAGCCCGCCGCCAGCCCCGCGCCGCGCGGCGCATCCTGCGAGGGCGCCACCATCACCACGGCTTCGCCCGGATGCTGAGCGGCAATGTCAAACAGCGGCCCGAGCGGCGCGGCCTCGGCGCCGATGCCGATATCGCTCGGCTCGTCCGCGAAATGTCCGAGCAGCCAGGCCTCGCGCGGGGTCGACACGATGTGCCCGGAAATCAGCACCAGCACCCGGTCGGCGCTGTCGGCCAGGGTGCGGAAATCTTCCATCGCCCGGGCCGCGTCCCCGGCATCCTCATCAATCGAGGTCACCACGCGAAACCCGGACGCGGCCAGCATCTGCGCCAGCTCGCGCGCCTCGGCAGTGCCGCCCACGTCGCGCATGCGGCGATAATCATCGCCAACGAGAATGAGCGCCGCATCCTCGGCCCACAGCGCGCATGGAGAGAGGGTCAGCGCCCCCAGGGCCAATGCAATTGCAATCCGGTTCATCATCGTTCCTCCAGTGGCCGATACCAATCTACCTTCAACCGAATTGGCGCAGGCTCAAAGCCGCTATGCAATAACAAGCGCGATCCCGCCGCTCTTCGGGGTGGCGAACCCGGGCCTCACGCACCCGCGCCGGTGCAAAAACCGGCCGCCCCCCTTTCGCGCCGTCCCTTGCCGCGTTAGCACTCCGTGGATCGATCAGGAGGTTCCATGTCGCAGATCACGCTCATTCGCCACGGCCAGGCCAATTCTGGCGCGCAGGACGAGGCGGGGTATGATGCCCTCTCGCCGCTCGGCCATCAGCAGGCAGCCTGGCTCGGCAGCTACTGGCAGGACATCGGCGAGCGGTTTGACCGGGTCTATGCCGGCGCCCTCACCCGCCACGGCGAGACGGCGCAGGCGATGAACGCCGCCCGTCACGGCGAGCCCGTGGTCGATCCGCGCCTGAACGAGGTGGAGTATTTCGATCTGTCGAACCGGATGCACGAGCAGTTCGCCATCCCGGTACCGAAAGACCGTGACGGCTTCATCGACCACCTGCCGCTGGTGTTCACCGCCTGGCAGGACGGCCGGATCGAGGGCGCGTCGGAGAGCTTTCACGATTTTCAATCCCGCGTCGACGACGTGCTGCACGAGATCGCCGCCGGCAAGGGGCGCGCGCTCGTCGTCACCTCGGGCGGGCTCATCGCCATGGGCGTGCGCGTGGCGATGGGGCTTGAGCTTGGCGCTTTCGCCCGGCTCGCGCTCGCGATCATGAACACTTCGGTGCACCAGTTGCATCCGGTCGGCTCCGGGCTCACGCTCACCCAGTTCAACGCGGTGCCGCACCTGGCTGCCCGCGACCGGCAGCACGCGCAGACCTACATTTGAGGAGAGGCGGATGACACATCTCTGGGTTCGGGCCGAACAACGCAACAACGAAGAACGGGTGGGCCTCACTCCCGAGGGCGCGCGGGCGCTGATCGATCGCGGGATCAAGGTGAGCGTCGAGCAAAGCTCGGTGCGCAAGATTCCGATTGACGGATACGAGGCGGCCGGCTGCGAAATCGTGGCGGAGAATTCCTGGCCCGACGCCCCGGCCGACGCGATCGTGTTTGGCCTCAAGGAGCTGCCCGACGACGACACCCCGCTCACCCACCGCCACATCATGTTCGGCCACGCTTTCAAGGGGCAGCATGCCGGACGCCGGCTGCTGGCGCGGTTCAAGGCCGGGGGTGGGACGCTCTACGATCTCGAGTACCTGGTGGACGAAGACGACCGCCGTGTCGCCGCCTTCGGCTATTGGGCCGGGTTTTCGGGCGCGGCGATCTCGCTGAAGGCCTGGGCGGCGCAGGAGGCGGGGGGCATCTGCCACCCGGTCGCCCCCTATCCCGACAAGGCGGCGCTGGTCGAAGAGCTGCGCGCCGGGCTTGCCGCTACGGCCCGCCCGCTGCCGCGCGCCATTGTCATCGGCGCGCTCGGGCGGGTCGGCACGGGGGCGGCCGATCTCTGCGCCGAGCTTGGCATGGAGGTCACCCGCTGGGATATCGCCGAGACGGCCAGCGGCGGCCCCTTCCCTGAAATCCTAGACCACGACGTGTTTCTCAACTGTATCTTCGCGCGCCCCGGCACGCCGGTGTTTGTCGGGCCCCAGGCCCTGAACCAGCCCCGCCGCCTCACCGTGATCGGCGATATCGCCTGCGACCCCGACAGCGATTACAACCCGGTGCCGCTCTATACGGCGGCGACCGACTGGCAGGCGCCGGTGGTGCGCGTGGCCGACAATCCACCGCTCGACGTGATGGCGATCGACAATCTGCCCTCGCTCCTGCCGGTGGAAAGCTCGCAGGGCTACGCCGCCCAGCTCTTGCCCTCCCTGCTCACCCTCCACCGGCTCGAAGAAGGTGTCTGGGGCCGGGCCAGGGCGACGTTTCACACCCATATGAAAGGGATCTGACATGACCATCCATTGGTGCGGCACCGGGCTATCCGCGATCCCCGGCCTGAAAAAGCTGATCGAAGACGGCCGCGAGGTGGTGGTGTGGAACCGTACTGCCGACAAGGCGCACGCGGCGGTGGGCCATCTCACCACCTCGATTCGCGCCTTCGAGCCGGACGCGCTGGCCGAAGCGCTGCGCCCCGACGATGTGGTCGTCTCAATGCTGCCCGCCGACTGGCACGTGACGCTTGCCAAGCTCTGCATCGACACGGGCGCGCATTTCGTCTCGTCCTCCTACATTTCCCCCGAGATGCGCGCACTCGACGCGGGCGCGAAGGCGGCGGGCGTGGCGCTGGTCAACGAGGTCGGGCTCGATCCCGGCATTGATCACCTGATGGCGCATTGGCTGGTGGCCGACTACCGCCACGCGCCGGCGTACGATCCGAAAAACGTGCTGAGCTTCACGTCCTATTGCGGTGGCGTGCCCAAACAGTCCAACGCGTTTCGCTACAAGTTCTCGTGGTCGCCACTGGGCGTGCTGAAGGCGCTGAAATCGCCCTCGCGCTCGATCCGGGCCAATTCGGTGCTCGACGTCGCCCGGCCGTGGGATGCGATCAGCCGCTACGACGCACCGCTGCCCACCCCCGAGAGCTTCGAGGTCTACCCCAACCGCGATTCGCTGCCCTTCATGGCCGACTATGGCTTTGACGAGGCCTGGCCGGTGAAGGACTTCGTGCGCGGCACGCTCCGGCTGAACGGATGGGCCGAGGCGTGGAAAGATGTGTTTGCCGAGATCGAGACGCTCTCGGGGCCGCAAGGCGACGCGCGGCTGAAAGAGATGTCGGACCAGTTCTGGGCCGAAAACGCCTACGACGAAGGCGAGCCCGACCGGGTGGTGCTCTGCGTCGGCCTCACCGCCGAGCAGGACGGCGTGCCGGTCTATCACAAGACCTGGACGCTGGACGCCTACGGCGATGCACGTGGGACGGCGATGGCGCGGCTGGTTTCGGTGACGGTGGCGCTGGCCGTGGGCGCGGTGCTCGACCGCGAAATCAAGCCCGGCGTGAGCGCGGCCCCGTCCGACGAGCGGCTGGTGCTGAAATGGCTCGACGCGATCGACACCCAGGCCCAGCACATGGAGCTGGTCGACCACCTCGCCTGAAGACGAGGTGCGCGCGCCCTATTTCAGGTGCTCGTCGATCAGCTCTTCCGCGTCATAGCCCAGCGCCTCAAGCCCCGAGGCGAGATAGTCCGACAGCAGCGGGATACCGAGCAGATATTCCTCGGTCGGCGACGAAGCCTCGTCGCGGGCTGTCTGGATCGCCTCTTCCAGGTCGTCGGCCGTGTAAGTATCGCGCCCGATCCACATCAGCGCCACCAGGCTCGCCTGCTCATCGCTGTTGAGGTCCGAGATATAGGAGCGCAGCTCGTCCTCGGTGGCATCGGAGGCCCGTGATTCGAGGATCGAATCGGCCTCCGCATCGTCCTGCGGCGTATCCCACCGCCCGGTCTTGGCGTCGAGTTCACGCGAACGGATGATGATCCGGGCAACTTTCGAAGGGCTGATTTCCAGCATGGCCGTTCCTTCCCTGATTGCCTTCATCCTACCGCGAAGCAGCGCACCGCGACAAGGCTGGTCAACTCTTGGGAAGCGGCACCACACGCGCCTCGTCAGCCTCCGGCGCGAGTTCTTCGAAATCGAAATTATCCAGCCGCGCCGCGCGTTTGCCGGCCCGCTCCGCGGCCACGCCGATGCCTTCGAGGTCGGCCCGCGCCTGGTGGAAATGGGTGCCCAGCTTGTCGACCCGCTCGACCACCAGCTCGACGTCGCGGTGCAGCTGCTTCAGCGTCCTGCGGATCGCCCCGGCCTGCTCACGCATCCGCGCGTCTTTCAGGATCGCGCGCATGGTGTTCAGCGTCGCCATGCAGGTGGTGGGCGACACGATCCAGACCCTTTTGTCGAACCCCTCGCGCACCACCTCGGCAAAATTCGCGTGTAATTCAGCATAAACCGCCTCGGAGGGCAGAAACATTAGCGCTCCGTCCGCCGTCTCGCCCTCGAGAATGTATTTCTCGCTGATCGCCTTGATGTGGCCGCGCACCGCGATCCGCAACGCCTTGGCGGCCTCGTTCAGCTCCCACTGAGTGTTGGCCTTGCGCAGCGCTTCGTAGGCCTCGAGCGGAAACTTCGAATCGATCACGATCGGCCCCGGCGGATTGGGCAGGTGGATCAGGCAATCGGCCCGCTTGCCGTTCGACAGCGTCGCCTGCAGCGTAAACGCATCCGACGGCAGCGCCTTGCCGACGATATCGTTAAGCTGGATCTCGCCGAACGCGCCACGCGTCTGCTTGTTGGAGAGGATATCCTGCAACGAGAGTACGTCGCCCGAGAGCCGGGTGATGTTTTCCTGCGCCTTGTCGATGGTGGCGAGGCGCTCCTGCAACTGGGTGAGCGATTGCGTCGTCTTCACCGTGCTGCCGTTCAGCGTATCGCGCATCCGCTCCTGCATGTCCGACAACGACCGGGCCGACTTCATCGCATTCTCGTGCAGCCGTTCCTGCAACTGCCGCTGCACCTCGGCCAGCCGCGTTTCCATCGTCTGCACCATCTGCGTCTGCGCCGTCGCCTGCGCGTCGGATACGGTGCGCAGGCCGCCGGTAAGCTGCTCCTGCCCCTGGCCGAGGATCTGCACCGCCTGGCCAAGCCCGCCCATCTGCCGGGCCAAATGCTCGGCCATCCGCGCCGAACGCCCGGCGCGCAGCAGCACGACGATGAGCAGGATCAGCATCAGCAATCCTGCCGCGCCGGCTATCAGCGCCGCGATCACCAGAGGATCGCCGAGGTCGATGGAAAAATTCTCTCCCGTCATGTCCGCCCGAACAGCCTCTCGATATCGGCGAGCTTCAGCTCCACGTAGGTGGGCCGGCCGTGGTTGCATTGGCCCGAATGCGGCGTCGCTTCCATCTCGCGCAGGAGGGCGTTCATCTCTTCCGCCCGCATCCAGCGCCCGGAGCGAATCGAGCCGTGGCAGGCGGCGGTAGACAGCACCGCCTCGATCCGCGCCTGAAGCGTGTTGGAGGCGCCGAGGTCGGCCAGTTCGTCGAGAATATCGCGGATCAGGTTCTCGGCGTTCACCGTGCCCAGGATCGCCGGCGTCTCGCGCACGGCAATCGCGCCGCCACCGAACGGTTCGATCCCGAGGCCAAGCCGGGCCAGCTCGCCGGCCATGCCGAGCAGCAGCTGCGCTTCCGCCTCCGACAGCTCGACAATCTCAGGGATCAGCAGCGCCTGCCCGGCCACGCCGCTGGCCTCCATCTGCGCCTTCAGCTTTTCGTAGTTCAGCCGTTCGTGGGCGGCGTGCATGTCGACGATCACCATGCCGTCTTCGGTCTGGGCGATGATGTAATTCTCATGCACCTGCGCCCGCGCCGCGCCCAGCGGCAGATGCTCGCCCACCGCTTCGCGCTCCGGCGCATCCCAGCGCGCCGAGGGGTCGGCCGATTCGGCAAACCCCGGCTCCGGCGCGGGGGCCTGCATCTGGGTCGCGTAGCGCGCCAGACCGGGCGAGGGCCGGTCCATCTGGTAGACGCGCGCACCGGTGGCCTCGGGGCGAAAGGCGCCCAGCGTCGCTCCCGCCACCGTGGTCGAGGCGCGGTGCCCGGCTTCGGCCAGGGCGTGGCGCAGGCCAGATACGATCAGCCCGCGCGCGATGCCCGGCTCGCGAAAGCGCACCTCGGACTTGGCCGGGTGCACGTTCACGTCAACCAGATGCGGATCGCAGGTGAGAAACAGCGCCGCCGCCGGGTGACGGTCGCGGCTGAGAAAATCGAAATAGGCAGCCCGCAGTGCCCCGAGCAGCAGCTTGTCGCGCACCGGACGACCGTTGACGAAGAGAAACTGCGCCACCGCCGCGCCGCGCGAATATGTGGGCAGGGCGGCAAAGCCGGTGAGCCGCAGCCCCTCGCGCTCGGCGTCGATCGACAGCGCGTTCTCGGCGAATTCGCGGCCCAGCACCTGCCCGAGCCGCCCGGCGAGCGCGCCGAACATATCACCCGTCTCGGGGCTGGCGCGAAACATGATCCGCCCCTCGCCGCCGCCGGACACGTCGCGCAAGGTGAAGCCCACATGCGGCTCGGCCATCGCCAGCCGTTTCACCACATCCGCAATCGCCTGCGCCTCGGCTCGATCCGAGCGCAGGAACTTCAGCCGCGCCGGGGTGGCGTAGAACAGATCAGCCAGCTCCACCACCGTGCCGCCGGTGAGGGCCGCGGGCTTCAGCGGCCCGGTCTCGCCGCCCGCGACGCGGATGCTGGCGGCGTCATACCCCTCGGCGCGCGAGGTGATCGTGAGCCGCCCCACCGCGCCGAGCGAAGGCAGCGCCTCGCCGCGAAAGCCAAAGGTGTGGATATCGAGCAGATCGGAGCCGTCGATCTTCGAGGTGGCGTGGCGCGAGAGCGCCAGCGGCAGCTCGTCCGGCGGCATGCCGATGCCGTCATCGGTGACCCGGATCAGTGTCTTGCCGCCGTCGCCATAGGCCACCTCGATGCGGCGCGCGCCGGCGTCGATCGCATTTTCCACCAGTTCCTTGACGGCGGAGGCGGGCCGTTCCACGACCTCGCCCGCCGCGATCCGGTTGACCGCAGCGTCATCGAGTTGGCGGATCACCGGCCGCGTTTCGGAGCGGGATGCGCTCATCTGGGGGGCGTCGTCAGGCATGCCACAAGACCTAGCACGCCCACGGGCGATTCTGCCAGTGGGCGAAGGGCGGGCCCGATCATTGCAGATCGGTCAGGGCCGCCGCTGTAACCGCCCTTGAAGCCCTTGAATCTATTGGGGCGCAAGCCCCCCC
>SWCB01004824.1_pt1 | contig 28923 bp, 20 predicted proteins | sample 4692901 | NCBI WGS metagenome assembly SWCB01 (sample SAMN10267276, study PRJNA491770) | bioreactor metagenome | isolation source: DHS bioreactor inoculated with subseafloor sediment | place: Japan: off Shimokita Peninsula | collected 2006-08 | reverse complement strand
GCGCCTGCTCATACCTCACGCACGAGAGAAACGTGTGATCCGTATGATTCGCACAATGCGACTCGAACCCCTGCAACCGGGGGGCTGTTCAGGCGTCCGAAGGTCGCATGCCGGCCCTCTAGGTCATGGGGCAAGACGCAGACCGCGAACGGACGCCCGTCGTGGGTCTGGAGTCAGGCACAGCTGATACGCAAGAACCGTCCCCATCCTCCGCAAACGGCGCGCGATCCAGACGTGAGGCTACACCTCGGGGGTGCGCGTGTCATGGGGCGGGCAAACCCGACCAGTAGTGGGCAGGTGAACCCCGGCCATCTTGAGGAGACGACGGTTCGTCGTCACATCTCTTTGTGCCAGCGTATGGCGGAAGGAGATGCGGATGGCGAATCACCCCGCCGTAGCGGATCTTCGACTTGGGATGGCGCAGATTGCAGCGATACAGGCACTTGTGGCCCGCGGCTGGTCGCAGAGGCGGATTGGCCGGGAGCTGGGTGTGCACCGGGAGACGGTGGCGCGGTACGTTCGTCTGGCGGAGAGTGCGGCTGGCCGTCTGCATCGGCCCCGAGCACGGCACGGTCGGACCGGAGCTGATCCAGGAGGCGGCCAAGGAAGCGGTTCAGGGCATCGGCTTCGACATCCTGGTCGTCTGCGGCTTCGCTTTCGACCCGCACGTCACCGAGGAGGCGAAGAAGTACGGCAAGCTCGTCGTCCTTCCCACGAAGATGAACCCGGATCTCGCAATGGGCGAGCTTCTCAAGAAGACCGGGGCCGGCAACCTGTTCATGGTCTTCGGCGAGCCAGACATCGACATCCGCACTGCCAAAGAGCCGAAGGATCACATCATCGTCGAGATTCACGGCTTGGATGTCTACGATCCCACGACCGGCGAAATCCGCTCCAACCGCACCGATGAGATTGCCTGCTGGTTCATTGACTCGGAGTACAATGGCGAGAGCTTCCTCGTCCGCCACGCCTACTTCACTGGTGCCGATGAGCCCTACGAGAAGCTGAAGCGCGCCCTGCGGTCCGAGATCGACGAGGCGACCTGGAGCGATCTGTACTCGACGGTCAGTCGTCCATTCCCGAAGCCAAGCACTGGAAGAATCGCAGTCAAGGTGATCAACCACTACGGAGACGAGGTGTTGAAGGTGTATGAGGTGTGACGGTGAACGCTGATCATACGTTGCCCAAGCATTTCCACCCCTCCCTCTGCCTCCCCCAAACCACCTCCGCTGCCACCGCCCGCATTTCCCGCTCCGTGACTGGATCCCGCCCCTCGGCCACCTCCGGCAGGAACAGCAGATCCTCCTGGATGTCCGGCGACAGGTGTAGCAGATTCATGATCTGGGTCATCCGCGGCTGGGTCACGTGGGCAAGTTGGGCCAACTCGGAGAGGCCGGCACGCGCCGCGAGACGGCAGCACTTACCCCTTCCTGAGGGGGGCAGCCCATGGTCCGTGGTGCCATGACCCGCACGTCGGCGTCGTCGGCCAGCTCCGCCGCTCGCCTCCGGGCCCGTTCCGAGAGGCCGCCCTCCGCGTTCGCCTGGATGCGCCAGGCGATCTTGCGGATGAGATACGCCTTGTGCCGGGTCCGGCATGGTTGGCCGTGGAGACTCTCGTACTTCTCCGCCAGCTCGCCGGTGGTCATGCCCTGGAGGGCTTCAATCTGGGCTGCGATGTCCGTCACCATGTGGCTCCTTTCGCTGTAACGGCTTGTGAGACCAGCCCCTAACCGCCGGGCCGGTGAGCCACAGTGAGGCTCAAGTCGGGGACAGATGCAAGGCGTGTGGGGCGAGAATCTGAGACTTCCTGCGGCGGGTCCGAGGTCCGTTGCCGAGCTTCCCGGGCGCAGCGGACCAGGCCCCGAGCCAGGATGCGAGCCACCTCGGCGCGGCGTTCCTCCACGGTCATGGTTTCAGGGTTGTGAGTGCTATCCACTAGCATGGCTCCGAGACGCGAATACAACGGGCTGTCTCGGGTTATCTATGCCGTGGGGAGGGGAGGTGTCCGGGGAAGATCGCACTTGCCCGCTTGTTCGCGACTCCACAAGCAGAACCGCCGATACGATTACCGCAGTCCAGCTTGGAGCACTTCTCGGACCGTCTGATGTTGAGATTCAGTTGCATGCGTGCCGCTGGTCCGGAATTGGCTTGACCGCCACCCAGACGCCCTTCAGACTGAGGCTGGATCTGTAGTTCACAGCCGCTGCCGACCTGCTCGTGGCACCGTCGGCGACTGCGGGGAGATGCGAAGGAAGTGATTGATGCGACACCGTTGGCGTCTGATGAACCACCTTGCGATGACGGCGGCGGTGCTGTTTCTGCCGGTGACTATGGCGGCGGACACGCTGCATGTGCCGGGTGAGTACAGCAGGATTCAGGATGCGATCGATGCTGCAGTTCATGGCGACATTGTGGAAATCGCTGATGGCACGTATTCAGGCTTCGGCAATCGTAGCCTTAACACTCACGGTAAGCACATCACTGTCCGTAGCGCCTCCCGCGACCCAACTCGCTGTCGGGTCGACTGTCAGTTTCTGACCACGGGGTTCTATTTCGCGCCGTTCGACAACTCGACTGCGACCATTGAAGGCCTCACAGTGATGCACGGAATCGGACGCAATGGACGCGGCGGTGCTGTCTATTGCGACATTGGTAGCCGACCCACATTTGTTAACTGTGCCATTGTTAACAACGCTGTGGACGACGGAGGGGCGGGCGTGTACTGCTCACGGAGCTACCCGACATTTATCAACTGCGACATTGGTGGTAACCTCGCCAACAGCTATGGCGCCTTCGGCGCAGGCTTGAGCCTGTACCAGAGCACTGCTGTACTGTTAGGATGCCGACTTGTACACAACGTGGCCGGAGGCACGACTGGAGTTGGAGGCGGGCTGGGAGTGCATTCAAGTACGGTCTTCCTCGACGACTGTGTGTTTCTTGAGAACGCAGCCATGGATGAAGGCGGAGCGATCAGCATCACGGCGACGAGCACGCTTGTCGTTACCAACGGGGAGTTTGCGGGCAACCGGACGGCCGGTATGGGAGGCGCGCTGCATATCGACTCAAACGGCGCGATCTTCCAGAACACGCTTCTCGTCGGCAATCGCTCTGGCCGACGTGGTGGCGCTGTATACTGCGAAGGCGGATCGCCCACATTCACCAACTGCACGTTCGTTGACAACGAAGCCAGGATCGAAGCTGGAACGCTGTACTGCACGGAAGGCGGTAGCCCGGAACTGACAAACTGCATCCTCTGGGGGGGCGATCCACAAGAGGTGATCACGGATGATGGCGCGCCGGTGATCACCTACAGCGATGTGCAGGGGGGGTGGGATGGCGAGGGCAACATATCCACGGAGCCACATTTTGCACTTGCAAATGACTTTCGTCTTCTCGCTGGTTCGCCCTGCATTGACGCGGGCACGAACGAGCCTCCTGGTGGCCTGCAGGCGGAGGATCGTGAGGGAGTGAGCAGGACCCTGGACGGCAATCAAGACGGGGCGGCCACGGCCGACATGGGTGCGTACGAGTTCGCCCCTGGCGCGGCTCGCACTGGTGTGAACACAAGAGTATGCGAGCTGACCCGGCGAGGCGACACGACGGGGTCCGTTCTTCAATCCCTGCAGATCCGCAACGCTGGCGCTGGCTCACTGAACTGGGAAGTACAGAGCGAGTCCAATTGGCTCTCTTTCTCTCCCACCAGCGGTGTGTCCGATGGGGAGACTGACACAGTGACTCTGACCGCCCTCGCGGACGATCTGCCGCCAGGACAGCATGTGGGCATGGTGGAGATCAGTGCCGATGGTGCGGCTAACCCAACCTGCGAACTTCAGGTCATCCTCAATGTTGGGCGGACCCGACTCGTACCCGATGAATATAACACGATTCAGTCTGCAGTTGACGTGTCTTGGGATGGCGATGTCGTGCTGATCGCGGATGGGACTTATACAGGTGATGGGAACAAGAAGGTGGGCTTTCGATCGAAGGCGATCACCGTTCGCAGCGTGTCGGGCGATCCTGAGAACTGCGTTATCGACTGCGGAGGCTTTGGCTCCGGATTCGTGCTCAACGACTTTGAGCGTCAGAGCTCGGTGTTGCAGGGATTCACAATGACTAACGGGAATACAAGTGGGCTGTCGATAGGCGGCGGCAATCCCACGATCATCGATTGCAGGATCGTGAATAACAGGGCTCTAAGTGGCGGCGGGCTTTACATCGAACAAGGAGCACCCCTACTCATCGGATGCGAGATCAGCGGAAACAGAGCTGACCGAGTCACGTCGTCGCCTGGTGGCGGTGTGTACTGCAAAGAGGCGGACGCCACCTTCATTGAGTGTCGGATTGCCTCAAACCGTGCTAGCTCACGCGGGGGAGGTGTGGCCGTAGATGACTGGCCGCTAGAACCAGTAAGCCAGATGCGCTTCCTGCGATGCGAGATCACGGACAATGAGAGCGACCACGAGGACGGTGGAGGCGTGCACTGCGGAGCAGCGGGAGCTGTGGCTCTCATCGACTCAGTCATCGCTGGCAACGAGGCCAGAAATGATGGCGGCGGCTTAAGCGTCAAGGGCGGCCAGTTGTTGGCCATCAACACGACCATCGCCGGAAATGAAGCTGATCGAGGCGGTGGGGCCTTCTGCCAGCGAGGGTCAGTGACCGCGCTTCAGAACTGCGAAATGGTGGCCAACGCCGCAACGCAGGAGGGGGGAGGCCTATACTGCTTCGGCAACGAGGAGCCGCTGTCTCTATCAGCAATAGGATGCACCTTCGTCGGGAACCTGGCTCCTGCGGGCTCGCTGGTGGGCCTCGATTCCGAGGATCAATCCTTTCCCAGTGCTCCAGAGTTCGAGAACTGCATCCTGCAGGGAACCGGGCACCTGGTGTTCTCGGGCGACCAGTCAATGCCGATCATCAGGTACTGCAACGCGATCGGCGCGAGTAATGAGCCGTGGTTCGGCGCTGGCTGTATCGACGCCGATCCACTCTTCGTCGACCCCGATGGGCCAGATGACGATCCCCTGACCTGGCACGACAATGACTACCAACTCAGCCCCGGTTCCCCCTGCATCGACGCTGGCGACAACACCGCCGTCTCCACTGATGAGTTCGACCTCGATGGCGACGGCGACACCACAGAGCCCATCCCCTTCGACCTCGACGGCAACCCGCGCTTCATTGACGATCCCGATACAGTCGACACTGGCAACGGCACGCCCCCGATCGTGGACATGGGTGCCTACGAGTTCCAGGTCGACCAGGCCTGTCCTGGTGACGTCGATGGCGACGGCGACACTGACCAGTCGGATCTCGGCCTACTTCTCGCTGCATACGAAGTCGACGACAATGGTGACCTCGATGGAGATGGCGATACCGATCAGTCCGACCTCGGCATCTTGCTCGCCGACTACGAGTGCGGAACCTGAGCCGTCGGCGGTTCTCCCCGCAGAGGAGCTAGCACGACTCGACTACCGTCTCACCCCCTCCCCACGCGCAACCCCATGGTTGCGCTCGCCCGACCGGGCGGAACCCCTCCATAACCCGTGCCCGGGTCTCGGCTAGAGACTTAGAGACTTCGGGCCGGAATGGGGGCGGACCGTGAGCCCGTTGGCGGTCGCCTGGATGCCCGACTCGCCAACCAGAGACCTCGACACCACCCCGTCACGCGCGCAACTTCTTGCGAAGACTCCCCCTACAAACGACAACGCCGCCGAGAGGTCTCGACGGCGTTCTTCGTAAACCGGGGGGTCGGCTGAGCTTGCAACCGACCTGGCAATAGCGGGGGTAGGATTCGAACCTACGACCTCCGGGTTATGAGCCCGACGAGCTACCAGACTGCTCTACCCCGCAGCCATCTCCTCCCGTGGGAGGGAAGAACCATAGTAGCAGTGAGCCGCAGCCGGGGCAAGAGATGGGGCGAGGGGCCGAGCCTGCAGGGCCGTCTGGGACTGTGGGGCCACTGGGGGCTATGCCGGGTCTGTCTTGCGGAGCCCGAGGCTGGGCAAGCAGCCTCGGCTTTGGGGTCCCCACGCGGATTCGCAGCTGTCCACCCGGCCTCCCCGGCAGCGCCGCCTCGCCAGCCCGGATATCATCCGGGATGACAAGCGCTGCCGATAGAGTCCTAGCGGTTGGTGATGGAGCCGGCCGCGGGGGTTCTCGCGGCACGAGGAGCAGCAAGATGATTCGTCTTACAGCCGGTTTGGTCGTTCTCTTGGGTCTGGCGGGGGTTGCGGTCACCGTGGAGGACCCCGACCCGACGCCGCCGCCGCCTCCCGAGCAAGCCGCAGCCGAGACTGCCGAAGACACTACCAGCGCCAGCGACGACAAACGCCTGCGTGGCCCGACCGTCGAGGAGATCCTCGCCGACCTCGAGAAGGAACGCGGCGCTCGCCCGGCAGGGACGAACCCGGAGCAACCTCCTGCAGTCAATCAAGTTACGCCCGGCGTGAGCCCGCTCCCCTGGATCGACCCGGAACGCCAGACCGGCCCCAACAAGCTCCTCCTCGAAGGCACGTTCGTCTTCGAACGCCGCGGCCGACTCGCTCGCTCGCAACTCAGTGGTGAGTGGTACTTTATCTACGATGCCGACGGCAACGGCTTCTCCGATCCGCCCATGGTGCTGCTGCCCTGCATGGCTCTGGAGCACATGGAACGCATCGCCGAGCTGCGTGGCGACTCGGTCGTCTTCATCGTCAGCGGCGAGGTGAAGGTCTACCACGGCCGTAACTACCTCCTGCCCACGGGCTATCTCATTGACATCGCTCGGGATACGGGGCTGGAGTAGACGCCGGGCACCACCCACGGCGACACGGGGTGCGTGGCGCGGGCGATCGCGCGCGCCTCGACGCCGAGCGAGCAGCCTGGCGCGGCGACGCCTCGGGGCGGAGCCGACGGCACGGACGGCCGCCGATCGAGCGAGCGCGCCGGCTTCGCCTGTGTGTCCGGCAGGGTACCCAATGTGAAGAACGCGCTCAGAGCGCGTTTCTTGAGTCCCCGGTTTGGGTGTGCACAAGAGCGATGATTCTGCGCACAGGGGTGGTCTTCGGGGCGAATTCGCCTCGGCGCTGCCTGAATTGCAGGTAAGTTTCGGCGCGTTTCGGCTCGGTTTGGTGCGTTTCGGCTCGAGATCGCGAGGAATCGGCCAATGCGGGCGCGCGATGGCGTCTTGTGGTTTGCCCCGCGCGCCGCGCCTGTGCGCAGCAGCGCGGCTCGCTCGGCCGCCGTCGCAGCGGCGATGCCAGCGCTTCAGCCGGGGTCGCAACTGCCAGTTCTGTGCGCGCCCGTGTGGCCGGCGAACCGAAGCGCGCCCCGCGCGCTCGCGGCGAGTCTGCGCTGACTCGATCGCTGTGCTGGCGAGCACAGAGGCCTTCCCCAGGAGAAGGAGAAGTTCACGCGGAGTCCGCCGATGGCGGATCGCTACCTCCTGTCGGCGCGACGACACCCCGCAGTGAGGGGTATGAACACGCGCCCGTTGCCGCATCGCGCGCCGGCGCGTTCGCGCTAGCGCGACTCCCCCGCTTGCCATTGCAGCCGAGCCGCTCCGATTTCATTGCCGGATTCCGTCTCAGGCTGTATGTTCGAGATCATGATGAGGAAGCGACGCACGCCCTCGTCGGGCGCGAAGCATCAGCGAGGTTGGTCAGCGGGCTCCCCGAGAGTGCGGGACGGCTGATGACGGCCGTGACCAAGAGGCCGAATGAACGTACCTCTCCCGTGTTCTTCCCCAGGAGCTGCTCTCCCCTACACACCTGAGGTGCTAGTAGACCGGCTCGAATCCAAACCGAACGCTGGAAGCAAGTGCGTAATCCTCACTCTGCTCGAATGAAAGCCAACGGCGCTTGAGTGACTCCGCAGCGAAGCCTGTCGTATTGCTTCCCGCGAACGGATCAAGGACTAAGTCGCCGGGATCGGTGAGAAACTCGATGAAGAACTGAGCAAGCTTGGCGGGCATTCTCGCGGGATGCGGTTCGACGTCCGCATCACGACAATACTGCATGTACTCGTCAGTTGATTTCGTGTTCGATATCGATAGTAATCCGTGCAACTGGGGGAGTGCTTCCACAAGATCGGGCAACATCTCCTCAATCGCTGGCATAAGTAGATTGGGCGGGATTGCGCCGCCGTGATCCGTCAAGAACGAGTCCGCACCGATGCTGTGCTGCGATGGCCGCCGGCCGGCGTTGTAGGTTCCTCGCACCAGGAGCTTCCGCATACTATCGCTGTATCCGGTCAGTATCCGACGATTGTCTGCTTTAGGGCGTTCAGTCTTGGACAGCCACCAGAGACGAGTGGTTGCGTCCTTGACGCGGCACCGTTCAATATTGACCCACTGTGCTGGACTTGGCAGCCGCGCCGGGTTGTATGCGATGAATTCCTGGCAAAGGAAGAAGTTGCCTCGGTCTTTGAAAGCAAGAAGAGCTTCAAGGGGAAGCGTCGACATTGTTGGCTGCCCCTTATCCCAGCCATTTCCCATCTCGATGACAATCGAACCGTCGTCTGCTAAGTAGTCGGCTAGTGGAGGGCCGAAAGAAGCAAGCCAGTCAACGTACTTGCTTCCCTGCAAATTCCCGTAGCGCTTCTTGCGGTTCAGCGGGAACGGGGGAGAGGTGAACACCAGATTCACGCGACCCTTGCGCACCGTGATCGGATACTTCCTAAGCAACTCCAGCGAATCGCCACAGTACATACGGCCTCCCCCTCTAGTAGCGGTCTCGTAAACTGGCTCGGCGTGTACAGGCACTTAACTCTCCGGGGGAAACTGGAGTTTCAGCTGCGGATCCTCGGCGGACGCGAAGAACTGGGCCACCGCGTGCCTGACAAGGAACGCCACCGTTGTTGCGTTGAGATCTGCGATTGCCTTGAGACGATCCTTCTGCCCAGGCGCCAGGGTGACCGTGACCCGATCTCTGTCTGTGTCCCGCTCAGCAGGCATGGACCCATGATGCAATATGCATCCAAAAGATGCAAATCAACGCAGCCCAATGGCGGCGAAATAGACACTTGACTTTGTGGTACGCTCTAGCTATTGTCTATGGCAAGACCGTACTCTCTAGGAGATCATCTGGGTGAAAACACCCCTGAATAAGGCCATGGACGCCCTTGGTCGCATAGAGGCTGAGGTGAACGACCTTCTGGCTGAGGCTGCTCGAGACCGTCGCTATGGCGATCTCCCAGAGCTCACGAAGATCGCCGAGGCTCTGACTGTGCTCTATGCAGAATCCGCATCCCCCTCGCCGTCCGAAGGCCCACGGCTCTCGATGAGCCTGTCAGGGCCTTCGGCGAGCGGGATACACACCAAGGATGCGAGGCCCAACTATCCGGTCTACTTTCGCGACGATGACTGCCTTGTCAAGGTGGGCAAGTCAAGAGCGAGCGATGACACATACGAGCACAAGGCGCCATTCGAGGTACTTGAGGCTGTAGCGAAGCGGGCCATGGCAGCGAGCAAGAAGAATGCGAAGGCCTTTCGACCAGATGCACTCACAAATGTGACCCAGCACGGCGATGCCGTCACCGTCCGTGGGTATCAGCTATACCTCTGCCTCGGTTGGCTCAAACGCATCGGTCTACTGAAGCAACACGGACGGAAAGGCTGTTCGATCAACGCAGTGAGTACCTTAGCCGAGGACTTGAAGGAACACTGGCAGTCTCTGCCATCTCGAGAAGCGATCCTGGAGGTAGACAAGTGAGCACATTCCAGTACACGCCGGATGAAGAGCAGAAGGTGCACGGAGCTGGCGCGATCGCACTCATCTGTAAACCGTTCCAGTCGCATGAGAACGGCCTGCCAGAATGGGCCAAGAACGCTGCCGACGCCTATGGCCGTGAAGGGAGTCTGCCGAAACAGCGGGTCATCGTCATCGCGCTGTGCGACAAGAGAAGCCTTGGATTGCCTTCGATCGCATGCCTGGATTTCGTAGGCACCACCAGCGAGAAGATTGAGAAATACTTTCGACATTGGGCTGATCCCGAAGCGGCGGCACAGGGAACTGACACAACAGTCCAGGGAGGACACGGGAACGGTGGCAAATGCTACATGACCCAGATGTTCACTGATCACGCGGCGATGCACACATGTCGTGATGGAAGGGGTAATAAGTACGGGGTCAAGGGTGGAACCACGCAGTTTGGCTATGTTCCTTCTCCCAATAAGGGGCGAGACTACACTGTGAAGTCGCTGAACGACGAACTCGAGTCTGCACTGCTCTCGCTTGCGATGTCTAAGGACAAGTTGCCAACGGCAGCCCGAGACGCTCTTTCGCAAGCAAGCGGATTCACTCTCATTCGAGGAACAGGGCCAAAGTACTTCGAACGGAAGATCAAGGTGAAGGACCTAGTTAGCCAGATCCAAGATCATCCACAGATGCTCGCCACTCTAGAATTCTGTGATGTCTACATCGTTTATAACGGGAGCGTGGTCAGCGACGCTGCCCCATTACGTCCATCGATTATTGATCCGATCGCCGGATCGGCAGAGCCTCGCACAATCGACATCCCGACCACATTAGTTGACCCGGCAACGGGAGATTCGCACTCGACGACCGATGCTGGACGGTTGCCCTCTGGGCAGCTAGTTCTTAGAACATCGAGCACCAGCATGCGTTGGAAGAAGAAGTCTCGTCATACGATCAACTACAAAGCGACTGGATCGGGGTTTATCGGCTACCGAAGCATGCTTGAGTTCCCGATCACCTCAGGATACCGTAACCAAATATACGGTGAGTGTGCCTTGGATGCGATGGAGGATTTCAAGCAGAATGACCGCGGTCCACTAGCCGAGGCACCACTGACGCGAGCAGTGAATAATTTCATAACGGAACAAATCGAGCTCTATGCGGAAGAGTTTGAGGCAAAGGACCGAAAAGACTATACGAAGAAGGAACGTAACGAGCTAAGCCGAATCAACGAGGCGCTCGACAAATGGAAAAACCGGATTATTGACAGTTTCGTTGGCGGCGCATTCGGATCGGGTGGAGGACCGGCCGGGGGCATTAGACTGCCGGCTGGAACACCAGCGAAAATCGATGTGCTTGTCACTCACCCCCGCCTTGGCTTAGGGGTCGCGATCCGACCGAGCATTCGGTTCTTCGATGCGGCCGGGCGCCAGATTCGGCCCGTGCCCTATCGCTGGGTCAGCGAAGACCCAAATGTCGCGATGGTTGATGACGATCTGATGCTCATAAACTCGTTTACACCAGGCTCAACGGTCATCTACGCCGAAACGACCGACAGTTCACTGCAGTCCACACGCGTCCCGATCGAGGTCATACGCATACGAAGTATAGCGCTTGAGCCAGACGAGGTATCTGTCAAAGCCGGTGGCAGAACACAAATCCGGGCGCTTTGTGCCATGTCTAGCGGCCAGGCGGCCGATGATGTCGCTCTCATTTGGACCGAGGGTGATTCGTCTGTTGCACGAGTCAGCTCCAATGGACTCGTGTTTGGTGTGAGCCCTGGCACAACGGAGGTCGTCGCTGGCGACGATAAGATCACGTGCGACACGACAACGAAGATAACTGTCGAGGAAGGCAGCGGGAGTGGAAGTGGTGGCACTGGGAGTGGAGGCGCTGGCAGCGGGCGCGGAGCCGGAAGTGGCTATCCGCTCATTCTCGTCTCTGGAGACGTTGACCAGGATCCAGACACTGGAGACTACGTGCACTTCAGTCCCGACGAACCACCGGTCATGCAGAGGCCGCAGGATACTGATCGGAACGTCTGGTGGATCAACAGCGTGGCCCCGCTCGCGCAAATGTACTTGAGCAAGAAGGCAGACTTTGGTTACGAGTCGCGGGAGTGGAGGATGTACCATCTGGAGCGGTACTGTGACATTCTTACCCAGATCGCCGCCATATATGACCCGCAGTTAGCCGAGCAGGCGCTCACAGCACAGGAATTCTTCCTTTATACCTCCGATAAGCTGGCCGAAATTCAGATGGCCATCGCGGGGGAGCTTGCTGCCTTCATTCATGACGGCACTATCCCAGAGGAGTAAAGGTGAAAGATCGCGACTCACGTACGATTATGGAGAAGCTGCTTCTCTCTGCTTACTCTCTTGACGGCGGCAATGGCAATCACTTCAGTGCCGAGGACCTTGTGGTGGCTGCATGGAAGCACTTTCCGCGCGCATTTGGGTTGCGGGGCCACAATGATGAGGCGGGGCTCTCTCTCTATCCCGACTCCAATCGTGTGTTCGCGGAGATAATGGGGTCCAAACCGATCAGAAAGCGTGGTCTGCTGACCAAGACAGGGATAAAAATGTATGCGCTGACTACCTCGGGGCGAGATGAAGCCCAGCAACTCGCTGCGGGCCAAGACGGCGCGGGCGAGGTGGCGAGTCAGAGCGGGAAGGCGTCGATCTCGCGCGCAGTAAGAAGTCGGTTAGAGCGGCTTCTCAGCTCCCGAGCTGTTCACCGAGCGCAGGCTGGCGAACTGGATCGAATCACATTCCACGATGCTTGTTTGTTTTGGGGGATAACTGCCCGGAGCTCAGCGATCGAACTTGAGGGTGCCCTCGCGGACACGCGTGCCACGATTGAGGCTGCGGAGGACGCGCTTGGGGGCGGTGCATCCGAGCTGCGCACCGGTAAAGGTGATCTGTCTGTCTCGGCCACAGATCTGCTGCGCAAAGTCCATGATAGCCTTCAGCAGAAGTTCGCTGAGGAATTTGGAACGATCCGGAAACGAAGAGACCAACGCAAGATCTGAGCCCTCCAGTTCGGCTCAGATCTGACTCAGGGCGGAAACCGGGACTGGTACGTTTATCGCCATCATCGGGGGGGGGACGATGGTGGGCGGTGCCCACGCTACGGTGCTTGACACTGAGGAGCGTTTCGCGTGTGCGAGGATTCGTTGAGGTGGCGCGTCCGTGCGGGGGCGGTTCTCGGGGACACTTGACGCTGTGGTTGAAGGCAGGGCCGCCTGCCGGTTCCGCAAGACCGCTCCCTGACGGTCGTGGCTCGTTTGGAGAGGCACCACCGCTCGCTTATGGTCGGGGCTCGTTTGGAGTGGTCGCGGCTGGGGGCGGGTGCGGAAGACGGGACTGATTCGTTTGTCGAGGTGGTGGGCGGTGCACACCCTGCGGTGCAGGCTGGGGGAATCGGTGGTGGCAGCCGTGGAGAGCACTGGTTGACACAGCAACCGGTGGCACGCAGCGCAAAGACGTTGCGAGCCAGGAGCACTGGTTGACACAGCAACCGGTGGCACGCAGCGCGCTTTAGAGCGGGGTGGCTGATTCGACCCAGTTGGCGTGGAGGTCCGCCCACTTGGTGGACGACGAACCGAGGCGGGCGGCTTGGCGGGGGTGGGCGAGGGGGAGGACCTGGCATTCGCAGCCGGGGAGGGTGACGGGGTGCTGGCGGCCGTAGGTTTCGGGATCCTCGCCGAAGTCCTTGAGACATTGCCAGCGCTGGTCGTAGTGGCAGAGGAACCACTCGAGGGGCTGATCGCCGAGCAGGATGAGGGTGGGAGCCTGCGACTTGATGAGCTCATCGAGGATCGCCTGGCGGCGGGCATCGTCGGTGAGCTGCTTGGGCAGGCGCGGGATGGTGGGCGCGGGCAGGTTGTTGGCGGCGGCGAGGGGCGAGTAGTGGCGGTCGATCGCCTTCCTCTGGCGCGAGTTGACACAACTGTGCGGCACGAGATCGCAGAGCCAGGCTTCGGATCGGTCGACATCGAGGGGCGAGAGGAAGAGCTCGTCCAGGGCGAGGCCGGAGGGGCCGTTGAAGGTGGGATCTGCGGGTTCGAGGCGGCCGACCTCGGGCGGGACGGAGATGCGGCTGATGATCTCGGCTGCGCCGTCGCCCTTCCAGAAGATCTCGGGTTCGCTGGCGACGGCGAGCGCTTTGACGCGAGTCTGGTCGCCTGGGCCGACCCAGCGGGCGTGCACAGCGCTGGCGTAGACGCCGAGGACGAAGACTCGCTTGGGTGAGCGGTCCTGCTGGGTGACTTCCCGAAGTGGTTCACCGAAGGGGAATGTGGCTTCAATCATCGCGAGTCCTCCTGGGGAAGGATAGCGAGGGGAGGGTGGTGGTGGTGGTCGGCGTGGGGCACTGGGGGGCACAGCAGGCAGTGGCACCCGAAGGGAGCGCTGGTTGGCAAGAGCGGCAATGGCAGCCGAGGGGAGCACTGGTTGGCACAGCAACCAGTGGCACGCGGAGGGGGGAGGGTCGGCGCTGGGTGGCACAGCAGGCAGTGGCACCGGAAGAGGGCACTGGTTGGCACAGCAGGCAGTGGCGGCCGGCGAGCGAGCGGCTGCGCCGCCCCGCCTCGACACGAGGCGGCTCTGTTTCGGAGGGAGCCGTCGCAGCAGGGGGGCGGACGCCTGGTTTATCGGCCCCCGGGCGCTGGAGGCGATGCGGCCCGCGGATGCCTCGGATTCCGCGGCACTGCGGCGGTGTCAACGGCACCCCGTTCGTGGGCTTGCACTACCATGGGGGCCGGTACAAGGACTGGGGGACGGTCACCGCTCGGCCTTCCGCCGAGACCTGCCGTCGGCTGTTCGGGCCGGGCGGCTCTGCTGATGAAAGGACAGTGAATGGCTACTCACTCCCGACACGTGCTGACCACGCTTGCGGTGTTGCTCGTCGTTGTTCTCGCGGCGCCGAGGGCGCTGGCGGGGCCGCCGTCGCCCGCGACGGACGAGGCGATCCGGCTGATGCTCGAAGCGGCAGGCGAGGCTGCGGACTACCAGAACGCGGCCCTGCTGTACGTGCTCGACGAGGCGGATGTGATCGTCGAGAGCAGCGGCCTGGCCACGACCGAGAGCTGCCAGGTCATCAAGATCCTCACGGCAGCGGGCATCCGCTCGCAATCGATCTTGCGGCACGAGTACGATCCGGACACGAACCGCGTGGCGATTCGCTCGGTGCGGATTCATCGGGCGGGCGGCGGGATCGAGGAGGTGTCGCTCGCGGGCCTGGTGACCCAGCCGACGAAGCAGTCGATGATCTACTGGGGCGGCGAGCAGATTCTGCTTTCGATTCCGCGGCTGCAGATCGGCGATGCCTTGGAGATCCGCACGAGCAAGGTTGGTTTCAACATCGCTTACCTGGCTTCGGACGGGGCGCCGCTCGATGCGACCGGCCTGCAGCCGCCGATGGACGGGCACTGGTACGAGGTAACGGAGTTCCAGGGGTCGCACCCGATCCTGCACAAGCGTTATTCGGTGCACCTGCCTGCGGACCTGCCGATTCAGTACGAGGTGTACAACGGCGCGCTGGCCTCGTCGTTGTGGTTTGATAGCGATCGGCACGTGTACACGTTTACCGCCGACGACGTGCCGGCCGTGCAGGGCGAGCCGCGCATGGTGGCGCGCAGCGACTGCGTGCCGAAGCTGGTGATGGCGACGGTGCCGGACTGGGAGATGAAGTCGCGCTGGTTCCACGTGGTCAATGAGGGCCAGTTCGAAGCGGACGATGCGATTCGCGCCAAGGTCGCGGAGATCACCGCCGGGCTCGACGACGAGGAAGCGAAGATCGAAGCCTGCCTGCACTGGGTGGCGGACAACATCCGGTATTACGGCACGAGCCGCGGACCTTGCGAGGGGTTCACGCTGCACACGGGCATCGAGACGTTTCGCGACAAGGGCGGCGTCTGCAAGGACATCGCGAGCATGCTGGTGACGATGCTCCGGGTGCTGGGCCATGAGACCTATCCGGCGTTGACGATGGCCGGCTCGCGGGTGGAGGCGATCCCCGCGGATCAGTTCAATCACACGGTGACGGTGATGCGCTATCCTGACGGGCGGTTCCGGGTGCTCGACCCGACGTGGTCGCCGACGAGCAAGGAGATCTGGTCGAGTCGCGAGGCGCTGCAGGGGCTGGTCTACGGCACGCCGGAAGGGCAGTCGTTGACGCTCTCGCCGTACTTCTCCCCCGAGGAGAACATGTATCAGGTCCGGGCCAGCAGCGTGATTGGCGCGGGCGGCAGGCTGACGTCGAACATGGACATGAACATGACGGGCTATCCGTGCACGTCGCTGCGGCGGAACGTGAATCGCGTGCCGCGGCACGAGCGCTGGGGAAGGCTGGAGGCGGCACTGAACCTGGCGCCGAACGCGAGTCTCGATGAGCTCGAAGTGATCGAGCCGCTTGACTACTCATCAGACAGTTGGGCGCGAATGAGCGTGTCTGCCGATCGGTATGCTGCGGGCAAGGACGGCGTGCGGCTGTTCAAGCTGCCGATGATGCGACACCCGCTGAAGGGCATGCTGATTCCGGATCTGTGGTACGACTTCAGTGCCAAGGAGCGGGAGTACGGCATGAGCATGCGTGCCTCGCGGATGGTGCGTTACGAAGAGACGGTCGCGCTGCCGGAGGGGTGGACGGTCGAGGAATGTCCCGAATCGCGCACCTTCGAATCGCCTTCTGCGACACTGGACTTCGAGGTTACGCTGGGCGATGGCGAGCTGACCTATACATTTGAGATTCGCCTGAAGGACCGCATCATCGAGCCGGCGAACTACCCGGGCGTCAAGAAGGCGCTCGAGATGATGTATGAGATCACCGACGCCTGGATCGTGTGCAGCACGGATTGACGGCTGCGCTGCGGCCGGCTTTCGTCCCGACAGAACTTTCATTGATCGCCATCGACGATTGAGAACGAATATGCACCGCTTTCTTCCGAATCGGACGACGCACGCTATGAACAACCTGCACGTACTGCATCGAGGACTCGGCATAATTCTGCTCGCCGCCTTTGTATCGCTCCTGAGCGCCTCGGCCATGGCCGTTCCGCCGGATATGACGATCGGCGCTGAGCAGTACCCCGATGCCGACGCGATCATTCTGCGCTGGGAGCAGACGTGGACGATCGACGCCGACGGGGCCGTGCATCGGCGCGACCACAAGTGGCTCAAGCTGCTCGATCGCCGCGCGATCCGCGCCAACGCCGACCCGCGAATTGATTACCACAAGGACACGGATGAGGTGATCATCCACGCGGCGCAGACGCATCTGCCGGATGGCACGGTGATGCCGGTGCCGGATTATTCGTTCAACCTTGCTGCTCCCAACGATGTCGCCGGCTGGCCGGCCTGGGCGGGTTGGGAACAGACCGTCGTTTCCTTCAGCGGCATCGTGAATGACTGCGTGCTTGAACTCGACTATGAAGTGGTCACCGAGCCCGGCGTCGTGCCTTGGATCTCCGCCGATCTTCGTCTGCACCAGGCGTACCCGACGGTGGAGCGCATCGTGCGCGTGAAGCTGGCGACGGGGGTGGCGCTGCAGCATCGCGTGGACGGGCCGGTGGCGACGACGAAGCCGCAGCGCAAGAGAGTGAGCGGCGGCGGGGTCGAGTACCTCTGGCAGTTCGAGAATCTGCCCGGCATGCCCGATGAGCCGCAGGCGCTGCCCTGGCAGGAGCGCTGCGGGCGACTGCGCCTCACGACCTGCCCCGATGCGAAGACCTGGGCGAACACGTTGATCGACGCGGTTGATGCGGCGGGGCAGCCCGATGCTCGGGTTGCGGAGTTTGCGCGGAAGGCCGTCGAGGACACAACCGATCTCCACTCCGGTTTGAAGGCGCTGGCCAAGGCGATGCACGACTCGTTCAACTACGTGCACGCAGCCAAGACGATGCGCGGTGTCACCTGCCGTGATGCGGCGGCTGTCTACAACACGAACTACGGCAGCACCCTGGAGTCGGCGGCGCTGCTGCTGGCAGCCTGTCGCTCGCTTGGCGTCGAAGCGGAGCCGTCCGTCGCCGTCGATACCCGGTTCTGGAATCTCGGCACGCCCGTCGATCAGGCGCTTGACAGCATCGTCCTGCGGATCAAGTCGGATGACGGCGTGCTGCTCGTGCATCCGGAACTCGGCCTGATCGAGAACCCCGGCAACTGGGGATACCGAACCTTGCTCGCCAAGGGCAGCGGCGGCAGCCTCAGCGAGATACAGGTCCTCGCGCGCGGCGAAGGTGAGCGAAGCAAACTCGACGTGACCGGTCGCATAGAGCTTGCCGCCGACGGCACGGCTGCGGGAGAGATCCGACTCAGCCTGACGGGGGCGTTCTATAACCCGTCTGATCTGGAGTCAGCATCTGCCCAGCGGGCGCTGGTGAATCGCTTCCTGGGCCGGGTCATCACGGGCATGACCGTCGACGATTGTTCCGTCACAGCGCTCTCCCCGGAGCGGTTTGCGGCCACAATGAACGTCAGGTCGGACGGGCCGCTCACGGAGGTCGCGGGAAGGCGACTGCTGGCGTTGGGCGCGGAGCCCGCAGCGCTCGGCGTGTTCGACCTGCCGCTCGATCGAGCGGATCGGCGCACCGATGTGTACTTAAAGGGGTCGTTCGAAGAGCGTCTCGATCTGACGATCGTGCTGCCGGAGGATGCGACCGCGGCGATCCTGCCGGCATCGATGAAGGCCGTCTCCGGCGACTGGGGCGAGATCCGCCAACGGGTGTCGCAAGCTGGCCAGGCAATCCGCATCACGCGAGTTGTCTCGCTGGAGCACCAGCGTCTCACCCCGGCCGAACTCTCGCCCGTGCGTGAAGCGATCAATCGTCTGCGCGCGACGGGCAGTCGCCACCTGGCCTACGAGGATTGATGCTCGGTGTCGTCCCAGCCCTCGGCTCGGGTCAGCCAACTGCACGTAGCGCCGCGGCGCGGGATGGTTGCTTCAAGGGAGACTGCGGATCGAGCCTCGGCACACGAGTTCAAGGCCCTTGCGAGCGAAGTGTCGAGAGTTGCCCCTCCTCTGCCACCAAGCTCTCCCTTGTCTCGGCCATCGCCTCGGCGAAGGCCTTGCCGATCTGGGCCATGATCTTCGCAGAGCCCATGTAGTGGTAATCAGCGTTGGAAGTGCTCTCCCGCAGGATCACTAACTCAGACTCGGTGAAAGTCTCTGCATAGAGCCTCTCCAGTTCTGTCGAGCCCTCCTCACGGCTCAGTCTGCCCTCGCTCATCTCCTTGTTGATCTCCTCCACGCGTGGCTTGATCTTGTCTTCCCTCGCCCGCAGAGCGACCACTTGCATGTCCCAGTACTCAGCGGTCTGCACGGCGATGACGGTTCTATTGAACTCGGGCCGGGCAGCCGGCGCTGCCATGGCGTTGCGGAAGTTCTGGTGAACGCCCTGGTAGCGCTGCTGCTCGGGCGGATACTCGTCGGTGGGGCCCCCGACGCCCATGACGCCGATGACGAAGGGCATTTCCGGCGCGGAGAGGTCCTGGCGTATATCACGGATGAACTGCGCCAGGAGCTCACTGTACAGGTCGTACCCGCCCGGCTTATCGCGGTCCGGATAGACGCCGCGGTCCACCATGTCATTCCAACCTTGGAACCAGACGAAGCCGGCCACTTCATAGCCTTGTTTGGGGTCGTAGTCCGGGTACACCCGTTGGATGTCCGCCAGGACCTTGGTCACGTGCTCGGTCATCAGTCGGTAATAGTGCCCGGACGCCTTCGCCTTGTCGGCCTTAAGCGCCTCGATGTCCTTACCCTGACTCTCGAGTGCTTCCAACTGCGCTTCGTTGAACTGGTACGGCCCGGCGCTTGGCGGTCGGAAGTCGGTGTGGAGACTCTTGCCTCCCCAGGCGGTCTTGATGATCAGGATCGACTCATCCAGCAGCTTCTGCATGTAGATGCCAAAGGTGAACTCCGGACCAATCTTGGGCTCGCGCGCGCTTGCTCCGAAGCCGGCGGTCAACCTGCCAACCTGCTCCTCTGGGGCACAACCAATCGACGAGATCCACACGTGCTCGCAGACCCGCGGGGTGCCATCGGTGTGGCGCATCTCGTCGAGAATCGGCGCTGTCTTCGGATCCAAGCCGATGGCGTCGAAAGTGCTCACATGGGCGTGGCCTTGCATGTTGGACTGACCGGCAAGAATGAACACCTTGAGCGGCTTGCAGACGTTTCTCGGGGTGTCGTCGGGACCAGGCGTTGGATTGACGCTGGTCGCCGCAGTCACCGGTGGCATCCGGATGATCTGAAACTCATAGCGTCCACTGCCGATTCGGAGTCGATGGCTGACCGGACCCGGTGCAAGAACTTCAATGTCCTCGACCTCCGTAAGCGATCGGCCACCCTCGCTGATCGCATCTCCCGGACGAGCTGGCAGTATGACAAGCGCGCTCGTATCCGGTGGGACCACGATCTCGAACTGCAACTGGGTTGGGGAGGCCGTCCAGTTTGATTCGATCAAGCCGCGGATCGAGCGGTGCGAGCACTTCACCCACTCAAGTCCAGGGACGACCTGGGGACGGATCACGATCCGGTCAAAGCCGATCGCGTCTGGAGCCGGCTGGATCCCACCGAGCCAGCGGAAGAACCACGCCGAGACCGAACCGAACATGGGGTGACTGTGGGAGAAGGTGTTGTCGCTGCCGGCCCAGTGCTCCCAGAGCGTGGTGGCATCGTTCTCGAGCATCCAGCCCCAGGAGGGAAAGATGCTGCGGTCGGCGAGCGCGTAGGCGACGTCACTTCGTCCCGCTCGCGACAGTTCCTCCAGCAGGAACCGAGTTCCGAAGATCCCGGTGGTAAGGCTCGGACCTTCGGGTGTCGCCAGTTCATCGACTAACTGCTGGAAGATCAGTGGCCGGGAGTCGGGCGGCGCGGTGCGGAAGCCCAGGGCGAAGGTCTGTTCCGACTGCGACCCGCCGCCAACCTTGCCGGTCTCTGCCTCGAGGAAGGCGTCCGCCCAGGCCGTGGCGGACTCGTTAGCCATCGCCTCGTATCGAGCGGCGTCGGCCTCGCGTCCAATCAGGCGCGCCAGCCGGGCGACCCGGCGCGCCGCGTCGACGAACATGGGCGTTGTCAGGACCGAGCCGCCGGCCCGGGTCAGCGCCTCGTGATCGCCAAGCCCCCTGGCCACCAAGCCGTCCTCTCGACCAGCCGCCTCGGTCTCCAGCCAGCGCATGGCGACCGGAACCTGCTCCTCCAAGATGTCTCGAATCCCGTAGTGCCGATGGAGTTGCTCCAGCAGCAGCGGATGAACCATCGCCCAGCCGACGCCGCAGTAGTTGATGCCAACGAAGGGGGCGGTGTCGGTGAAGCTGCCATCGGGGCGGGCGGCATCGGCCCAGTCGCGCACCGTCTTGGCATAGAAGCCTGCCATGTCGAAGTTCATTAGAAATGCGTCGCTGGTCGCCACAATGTCTCCCCCGTAGGCGAAGCGCTCGCGGTGCGGGCAATCCGATTGGACGCTGACCGCGTTGGCGAGAAACGTGCGTAGGCACATCTCCTGGATCCGATTGAGCCGTTCGTTCGAGCACGAGAAAGTACCCACGCTATCCAAGTCTGTGTACAGTGGGATTCCGCTACAGTCGGCGGCAAGCGGCGGCTTAGGCAGACCGGTTACCTCCAGGTAGCGGAAGCCATGGAAGGTGAACTCCGGCCGGTACACCTCCGGGTCATCGCTGCCGGTGATGAAGACATCCTGCTGGCAGGCGACGGCTGGCGCTCCCGGACCTCCAACTGAGATCTCACGTCCATCGGGGCCCTCGCGTGTGCCCTTGATCTGTCCGCAAACGCTGGTGAGCGGATTGAGCGTCCCATCCGGGTGCAGGATTTCCCCGTAGCGAAGTGTGACTTGGGTTCCGGCGGGGGCGCGCACGTTGATCTCCGGAACGCCGGTGAAGTTCTGACCGAAATCCACGATATGCACACCCGGCGCGGGCGATGTCACCGCCTTGGCTGGGATCGGCTTGCCAGCACGAACCGGCGGCATTGCCAGCGGTCGCAGCGGTTCGAGCGGATCGTCAGTCACTCGCGCCTCGGTCCAGTCAGAAGCATCGAACCCAGCTTGATCCCAGCCGGGCAACTCCCGCCGGGCGTCGCGAACCTCCCCGAGGTAGACATTGTTCTTCAGCGTCGGCCCGCCGGTGGTCTGCCACCCTGGGCCGGTCACCACCGTTGTGCTGGTCCCATCGGGGTGGTCAGCCACAAGGCAGGCAATGGCTCGCGGCCGCCCCGTCGCCAGACTGTCACGGATGTTTCGATGTCCCCACATTCGCAGGGGCAGCGGATTGAACCAGCCGTTGCCGAGCGCCAGGCCCAGGCAGTTCGGACCGAGCGCGAGTTGCTCGGTCACATCGTGGGTGCTGAAGAGGATGCGCCGGTCAAAGGCGGTCCAGGGCGGAGCGAGCGCGTGATCGCCAACTCGGCTGCCGTTGAGCGAGGGCGTACACCAGCCAAGCCCGGCGACATGCAGACGAGCCCGCACGACCGGCTTGGCCAGTTCGAACTCGTGCCGCAGCAGGGGCGCCGGGTCAGACTGGTAGTGAGCTTCATCGGTCGAGGGAATCGGCCGACCATCGTCGATCCAGCGCGCTCCTTGCCACGCGGCAGGCTCGAGTGGCGCGACTGCAAACACCGCGGGTTCGCTCCACACGGACGGCTGATCCTGGGAGTCCCAGCAGCGGACTTTCCAATAGCAGGTCTGGCCGGGGGCAAGTGCACGACCGGCGTAGGCTACGATCGGCGAGCGTGTGGCGAGCTTTTTGCCGGAATCCCAAAGATCCCCGCGTCCCTCCGCGACGAGCTCGGTGCTGCTCGCGACCAACACCTGCCAGGCCGACTGCGATTGGCCGCGAAGAGAGGACTCGACCCGCCAGGAGAGCCGTGGCGAGGCGCCGACCGCCGGACATCCGCTCATCCCATCACAGCGCAGGTCGAACGGCGTCAGAGCTGCGCAGGCAGAGTGGACGATTGCCAGCAAAACACCGGGGATTAGTCGCTGGAGACTCATCGGTTCCTGGCAGCATGGTAGTGGGACAAGGCCGGGAGTGGAATCTCGCCTTCTGATTTCTCGGCTGGAGCGTCGCAAGCCGCCACTCCGAAGTGCGCCTCGGCTCTTCTGGCCCCCCTTCCATTCGGCTTCGCCCGGTAGACACTGGCCGAGTACGATGGGGGGAGAGGATGGTGATCCCGGATGCCGTCCCGGACTCTCCCATGACCACCGGCACCATCATCCAGAGCATGTCACGCCCGGTGAGGAGGAACGACGATGCCTGGCTTCAACCGACGACTCGTCCTGAGCGCCGCCGCATTGCTCGCGCCCGGTATGTCGGCACCCGTGTTGCTCGCCAGCGAGGACTCCCTTGCGCGTCCCAACATCCTCTTTCTCCTCGTCGATGATCAGCGTAACGACACGCTGGGCTGCGCCGGGCACCGTCTCATCCAGACTCCCGTGATCGACCAGCTTGCCGCTGACGGTGTTCGCTTCAGCAACGCCTTCGTCACGACTTCGATATGCGCCGCCAGTCGTGCCTCCATTCTCACTGGCCTGTACGAACGCACCCATGGTTACACGTTTGGCGCCCCACCTATCAGCGACTCGCATCTGTCAGGGAGCTACCCCGCCACTCTGCGGAGAGCGGGCTATCACACCGGGTTTGTCGGCAAGTACGGTGTGAAGACTCAGGGCACGGGGATTGCTGACCTATTCGATTACTACAAGCCGCACGGCCTTCCCTTCTTCAGGGCACAGCCAGATGGAACGAAACGGCACGAGACGGAGATCGCCGGTGACCGGGCCATCGAGTACCTGCGCGCGCTTCCCGAAGGGAAGCCGTTCTGCCTGTCGGTCAGCTTCAATGCGGCGCATGCTGACGACAACAACAAGGAAGACCACTTCCCCTGGCCGCGAGCGGTGGATGGGATGTATGAGGATCTGACTCTTCCGCCACCTCGCCTGGGAGCATCGGAGATATTCGATGATCTGCCGCCATTCCTCAAGACTTCGATGAACCGCATCCGCTACTTCTGGAGATGGGATACGCCCGAGAAGTACCAGAAGAACATGAAGGCCTACTATCGCATGCTCAGCGGTGTCGATGTGGTGATCGGCCGCATTCAAACAGAACTCGAGAGGCTCAACCTGGCTGAGAACACCGTTATCATCTACACCGCCGACAACGGTTACTATATGGGCGATCGAGGCTTGGCCGGCAAGTGGTCGCATTATGATCAGTCACTGCGGGTGCCGCTGATTGTGCTTGACCCGCGCCTGAAGGAAGAAGGGCGGGGGCAAGTTCTGGAAGAGATGGTGCTCAATGTCGATATAGCGCCCACCCTGCTGGCGATCGCCGGCATGACGCCCCCGGCGCATTACCAGGGACGCAGCCTGCTGCCACTTCTCTCGGAAGGGACAGAGATCGAGAGTTGGCGCACGGACTTCTTCTGCGAGCATCTGATGGAGCATGCCGACATTCCAAAGTGGGAGGGAGTGCGGGGCGAACAATACGTCTACGCCCGCTATTTTGAGCAGGTGCCCATCTACGAGTTCCTCCATGATTTGCAGGCCGATCCGGATCAGCTGGTCAATCTCGCTTCACTGCCCGATCACAAGAACGCCCTTGTGCAGATGAGGAGGAGATGTGACGAGTTAGCAAGTTTGTACAAGCAGACTGAGCAAACGCAAGTTCACCTGCCCGTCGATCCAGGATGCAGCCGCGGCAGCGAATAACCGGACCGCCCGCTGACAACAGGGCGCCGGCTGCGCTATCCGGGCACGTTCGCGCACAACCACGACGACCGACGAAGTCAGAATCTGATCTGCCGCGCCGTCGACTGGCCTACTCGTCTTCTCCTAGAAGCAACCGCTGGGCGCTTGTCTGTTCGACACCCGCACCGAATTCAACGGCGACGGAGAAGTTGACTTCGCCAACGGCAGCGGCCACGCGTACATCGCCGCCGTCCGCGACCTGAAGAGGTGCAGCGCCGATCTGGATGGCGATGGCGATACCGACCAGGCAGACCTGGGAACACTGCTCGCCGCCTACGGCCAGACCGACGCCGGCGATCTCGACGGCGATGGTGACACCGACCAGGCCGATCTGGGAATCCTCCTCGCCGACTACGGCTGCGGTACCTAAGCAAGCCACCAGAACCGATCGGCAGGGACCGGGCAATCGGGGACGGGCCCCTGTGCTCACCCACGCAACCCCCCCATCCGCATAGCCGCAAGCCGAAGCGGAGCGCATCGCGCGTCGGGAGCTGATCCCGTTCAGCGCCCCCCAATTGGCGCGGACGAAGAAGAGGTCATCAAGAAACGCGCTCTGAGCGCGTTTTTCACATTGGGTAAGCTGCCCTCGCGCTGGCGCACTTCACGGTTCACCACAAACAGGCTCGCCCATCGTGCAAGATCGGCGAGCCTGTGGTTCGTTGCAGTCGCGGCCGTGAAGCCGGGAAGGTCTCGCGGCCTGGTGCGGTGCCGGCAGCGCGGGTCAGCCGCCGCAGCCGCAGTCGCCGCCACCTTGGGCGGTGGTGTCGGTCATGTAAAGCGAGATGACCGCGCCGGTTGGGTCTTCGATGACGCAGAAGTAGCCGATGCCGGGGATGGGCATCACGGGCACTTTGATGGAGCCGCCCAGCGCTTCCACCTTGCCGGCGGTGGCGTGGATGTCGTCGACGGCGATGTAGGGCATCCAATGCGGGGGGATGCCTTCGAACTGCCGGTCGTTCATCTCCATCATGCCGCCCACAGACTCTTCCTGGCCTTCGGGCGTCCACATCGTGTAGGTGCCGGCCGGGCCCATGTCCATCTCGCTGGTCTTCCAGCCGAACAGCTTGCTGTAGAACGCTCGGGCCTTGGCAGCGTCGCGAGTCATGAGCTCAACCCAGCAAAAGGTGCCTTGCTTGGGCTTGGTGGCGGTGTCAGACATGGGGATTCTCCTCAGTGCGAACGGGTGTCTTGAGTGGATGGAAGTGAGTGGCAGAAGCATAGCCTGACCCGGCCATGCGAGTAAACCCCTAACAACGGCAATCCGTACAAAAACCTGCCAACTGGGATGACGGGGTCGGCAATGGCGTTAGGTCGGCGATGTGTCAGCCCCAGGCGTAGTCTGCCTGCTGGAGGTAGCCGTCGATTCGTAGGGATCCGTCGGCGAAGACGGAGGCGATGCCGAAGCTGTTGTTGTCTTCGCCCGCGCCTTCGATGAGGGCGCGGATCGTGCAGTAGGGGATGCCCTCGACGGTGACGAGGTCGTTCTCGTGGCTGTGGCCCTGCAGGACCGCCGCGACTCGGCCGCTCTCTTCCAGCACGGCTCGCACCTCGGCGTGGTTCTTGACCGAGTGGCTTGCCGTGGCGTCGAGACGCTGGTGGGCGAAGACGATGGTCGGGGTGTCGCCGCTCGCCAGGTCGGCCCGCAGCCAGTCGAGTTCAGCCAGCGGGATCACGGTGTCTTGCCAGTGGCCGTTCTGCCTGCCGTAGGGCTCGCCGGACTGTCGGTAGCAGGCGTCGAGGATGACGAAGTGCACGCCCGCTGCGTCGAAGGAGTAGTGGGGTTCGCGAGCCCCGCTGTGGTGCAGGAACTCGTGCTTGGTGAGGATGTCGATGCAGTGGTTGCCCAGGACGTAATGCCGATCGCAGGTGAGGTCGGCGAAGGCGGCGTCGATGGTGCGAAGGTAGTCGAGTTCGGTCTCGACGGAGCCGCCCGCGGCGTCGATGAAGTCGCCGAGCTCGACGGCGAAGGCGAGATCGCGGCGGTTCAGTTCGGCGACTGCTTGGCGCATCTTGCTGAGCGAGTCGCGGTAATGGCGGGTGCCCCGGGTGTCCTTGTCGGCGTAGTGGACATCGGTGAGGACGCCGAAGCGGAGTAGCGGGGCTGGTTCAGGTCCAGACGCCTGCCCGGCATATGCCCGCGTGCCGGTTCCCAGACCGGTGAGGACGAGGGTGCTCACCTTCACGAATTCCCGGCGGTTGATCCGGCTGTGTCGCAGTGGATCGTGCATGGGCGGCGCCTCCTGCGTTGGATTATGCCCGGCGGGAGGATGAATGAGGCGGGCCCTGGCGATCTGAAAGCGCAAAAAAACCGCTGGGTCCAGTTGATCCAGCGGCAGGTGGGTCGAGTTATCGGGTGCTCAGGCGGCGGGCAGGACGTGCCCATCCGCGAGCGATCCCGGAGCCGGCTTAGCTGCGGCCGGGCTGCTTCTTCTTCTTGTCGTCCTTGCGGAAGTAGTTGCCTTGGAAGCGCTTCTGGAACTTCTCCACCCGGCCGGCCGTGTCCACGAAGGACGACTTACCGGTGAAGAAGGGGTGCGAGCCGGACCAGACTTCGACATGCAGTTCGGGCACCGTGGAGCCGACGTGCATGACGACTTCGCTGTTGAAGTAGACCGGCGCGTTGTAGTAGGTCGGATGGGTATCCTGCTTCACGACAATCACCTCCGTTGGGGGCGGTACAAGGCTGGCAAGCTCGAGCGACACGGATCGCCGCTGCCCCGAGCGAGCCGCACATGATACCACCGGCCCCCGGGAGTTCAAGCCGAATCGGCCGGCCGGGTGGTGAGCAGCCAAAACCGGCCCTCACGAGCGCTCAGGGGCTGGAAACGGGTTGGCCCCTTCTCACCGCCGTCGGATTGAGCGACGATGACCGAATGGCGATCGCCTGCGAGAACAGGATTTGGGAGGCGAAGCAATGAGCAGCGACATCCAGGTCATACAGGCCACGCCGGGCGATCTTCCGGTGCTGGAGGGGCTGATCGGCGAGCTGTTCGAGGCGATGGTGGAGCCGCCGGCAGGCGGTCTACGAGATGCCGTTGCCAATTGTCGGGCGCTGGTTGCGGATCCGACGCACGGTGTCCTGGTGGCGCGGATCGGGGGCGTCGTCGTCGGCATGCTCAACTTCACCACACGCCGAACGATCGCCCACGCTCGGCCCTCCGCGCTGATTGACGAGCTTGTCGTGTCGCGGTCGCATCGAGGCAGGGGGGTCGGTTCGCGACTCGTCGAGGAGGCGGCTGATCGTGCCCGGGCGCTCGGCTGCGAGGAACTGGAAGTCAGCACCGAGTCGTCGAACAGCAAGGCTCGCGCCTTCTACATCAACTGCGGCTTTGACGAGGAGTCGGTCCTGCTGGAACGGCAATTGGGGGAAACCGGAGAGCCGCGCCAGGGCCGCTGAGGGTCGGCGTCACAGCCACGGGGTGGGCGTTGGCGGCGGCGACGACCTTGCTGATCCACAGTCGCTGGCGTCGGTGCGGAGGCCGGCCAGAGAGAGGGGTCATAAAAGGTACCCGGTACCTTTTTCTGTGGCGTCGGGCCAGAAATGGTATCCGGTACCTTTTTCTGGGGTGTGGGCCGGGGGCGCGCGAAAGCGGCGACGAGCTTGGGCTCGCCGCCGCTTGGGTTCGCTGAGATGGTTCGCCGGACTCAGGCTGCGTCGGCGACGGTGACTGACAGGGCCGTGCCCATCGGCTGGGCGTTGCCGGCCGCATCAACCTGGCTGATCCACCAGTAGCTGGAGCCGGTGCGGACGCCGGTGACGGTGACGGTCCAGAAGCCGCTGCCGTCGACGACGACTTCAGCGCCCATCTTCCTGCCATCGCTGTAGAGCTGGATCGTGGATCCGACCTCGGCAAAGCCGGTGAAGGTCAGGTCACGCAAGCTGGTGATGTTGTCATCGTTGGCATCGCCGTCATCGCTGTCGGTGGCGAGGTTGGGCGCTGCGGCCACGGCCGGGGCGGCGGTGTCGATGGTCAGGTCGGCGGTGTTGCTGACCTCCGAGACGTTGCCCGCGACGTCGGTCTGGGTGGCGGTCAGCTCATAGACGCCATCGGCGAGCGGGACTGTGGGCACGAACTTGAAGAAGCCGCGGCCGTTGGCTCGGGTGGTGCCCAGGTCGTTGCCATTCTGGTCGCTGATGGTGACGACCGCGTTCTTCTCGGCGCCGAGGCCGGTCACCATGGGTTGGTTGTTGGCGGTGATGCCGTCCGCATCGGAGCGGCCGGTGTCGTAGCGCTTCTTATGCACCAGGCCGAACTCCGCGAGGGCGGCGGCCTCGGTGTCGATCTGCAGCTTCAGGGGCTTGCCGGGACCCGATTCGTTGCCGACCGCATCGGTCTGCGTGGCGCGGAGCAGGTGGGCTCCGTCGGCGAGGGCGTCGGTGGTGATGGACCAGGCGCCATCGTTGTCGGCGAAGGTCGTGCCGACCACCGTGCCGTCGCCGGTGTAGAGCGTCACCTGGTTGCCTGCGTCGGCGGTGCCGACGAC
>SWCB01014834.1_pt1 | contig 28999 bp, 20 predicted proteins | sample 4692901 | NCBI WGS metagenome assembly SWCB01 (sample SAMN10267276, study PRJNA491770) | bioreactor metagenome | isolation source: DHS bioreactor inoculated with subseafloor sediment | place: Japan: off Shimokita Peninsula | collected 2006-08 | reverse complement strand
AATTGCTGAAAAGCTGAATAGACACTGCGGAGTGGTAGTTCAGTTGGTTAGAATACCGGCCTGTCACGCCGGGGGTCGCGGGTTCGAGTCCCGTCCACTCCGCCATTATTAAAGAAGCCCTAGTCGAAAGATTAGGGCTTTTTTACGTCTATAGAAAATGAAAATTAGCACTGAATAGATACTGCGGAGTGGTAGTTCAGTTAGTTAGGCTTTTTATTGGAGAGCTTAGCGGCCTGTCACGCTGAGGGTCGCGCTGGTTTCGAGGTAAATAGAAAGTCCCGTTAACGTAGCCATTATTGAAGAAGCCCTAATCGAAAGATTAGGGCTTTTTTACGTCTATAGAAAATGAAAATTAGAACTGAATAGACACTACGGAATGGTAGTTCAGTTGGTTAGGCTTTTTATTGTCGAGCTTAGCGGCCCATCACGCCGAGGGTCGCGCTGGTTTCGAGGTAAATAGAAAGTCCCGTTAACGTAGAGCAGGAAAGATTAGGGCTTTTTACGTCAGTAGAAAAATAAAGCTGACTTTATTCTTAACTAGATGGCTTTATATAGCCCCGTGCGTAGAAATTCTTGTTGTTGATTATCTTTTTTCTCTCGCTGTAAAGACCGATATGTTGAAGCTAAATATGTCATTAATACAGAGAATAAGACATAGGCAATGAGAAAGGTAATAGGAGAGTGGATTATATTGCTTGCAAAAACTCCGATAATGCCTGCCACTGTAATGGTTAGCTTACTGACAACGGCGAGTACGAGATAACTCATAGTGCACTGTGGTTTTAGGATCGCTTGATAAGCAATGTAGTAACCTATTGTCACCGCTATCATGGCTAAACTAAACCCGATGACAAATGAATGAAAGTGTTCTGTGAATAAAATGGCCATCATTATGGCTATGAGGGTAAAAGTAACCTTTTTCATATTAACTCCTTGTCATCATAAATGACTACATGATTTACGGTTAGGTTCTCTAATTGCATTGTGCGCGTTGTTTTTATCTCATGTTGTGATCAATAGATGTTATTTAATGATGGTATATTTATAGGTATACAGTTATTGAAATGTAGGGTAATTATACTAATCTGGCTAACTAAATGATCAGTGAATTGCGTAGGACAAATCAGTAACAATGGTCAAAGATGAATATTGACAGGCATAAAGTAGAATGAAAATTAGATTATTATCAAAAGAAAAAGGGTAGTAACTAACTACCCTGGCGCGATAACCTAAATGAATAGATTTGCGAAATGTAACAGCTATATAGCACGTTACGATAGGACCAACAATGAATACGGTAAACAGTGTTTATAAAATAAAGACTTATACCTTTAAGAACTCTTTCATTTGTAGCAGTACTGCTTCTGCTTTTACTTTATCTTCCATTTCAACGAATAAGCGCAGTAAAGGCTCGGTGCCAGAGAAGCGCGCTAATGCCCAACCTCCATTTTTAAAATACACTTTAGCGCCATCGGCGTAGCTAACTTTGTCTATATCGTAATTAAATTCAGGTAACTCTTTATCAAGATAGATTTTGTTATATAGGCGTTCGCGATCTGATGCTTTAAATGTACAGTCACCTTCGGCGGTGTAGGCATAACCATATTTGCTGTAGATTTCATCAAGCATTTCAGATAGTTTCTTGTTAGTTACACTGATCATTTCGACTAATAAACTAGATGCAAAAACACCATCTTTTCCTTTAATATGTCCGCGAATTGTCAAACCACCAGAACTCTCTCCGCCAATTAAAGAGTCATCGGCTTCCATTTGTGAGCTGATATGCTTAAAGCCTACAGGCACTTCAAAACATTTTTCGTCATGGGCTGTTGCTACTTTATCTAGTAAATGTGTGGTTGCTATGTTGCGTACAACAGAGCCTTTCCAGCCTTTGTATTCCAACATGTAGTAGTAAAGTAATAGAAGTACTTCGTTGGGATGAATGAAGTTACCTTTTTCATCGATAATTCCGAGACGATCAGCATCACCATCAGTTCCAATCCCAATATCATAACCCTCGTGAGCAACTAAGTGCTTTAGACGATATAGTGTTGCTGCATTTGGTGATGGCATTAAGCCACCAAAAGATGGATTTTGATCATCATGGATAACATCAACGTCGCAGCGACCTGAAATTAACACTGTTTGTAATGCATTTTTAGCGACACCAAACATAGGGTCAATCAATACACGTAAGTTAGCTTTCTTAATCGCTTCGATATCAATAAAGTTAATGATTGAGTCGACAAAGGCATTCATAGGATTAATGATTTTGATTGTTTGTGATTTCAGTGCCTCATCAAAATCCACGCGTTTAACATCACTATTTGTTAGCCCTTGAACTTGTTGTTCAATTTTGTGCGTAATAATTTCATCCGCATCACGGCCACCTTCAATGAAGATCTTAATGCCGTTGTAATCAGCAGGGTTGTGAGAAGCAGTGATACAAGCTGAATATGTTGCACCTGTCTCTTTTGATTCGAACATTACGACAGGTGTAGGGACATATTTGTCTATAAAACTAACTGTAATTCCATTTCCAGCGAGCACTTCTGCAAACCATGCTGCTGCTTTATCTGATAAAAATCGACGGTCGTAACCTATAACAAAACCATTATCGATAACATTTTCGTTATGCATAATATTGGCAAGAGCCTGTGCAACTAATCGGACATTTTCACGAGTAAACTCTTCACCAATGAAGGCGCGCCAGCCACCTGTTCCAAACTGAATCATGGTGGAACTCCTATTTCTCTCAATCGAAAATTAAAGAGGGGATAAAAGTTATCCCCAAAAATATTTAACCCATTACCACTGTTACAGTATTAACCGTGCCTTCAGCTTGAGGTGCAATTGCCCCATCAACTGTTTCACCGTTTAGTGTAATAGAAGCAATGCCTTTGCTAACATGGTTTGGATTTACAACATTGATGTTGTAAGTTGCCCCTCGCCATTGACGCGTAACGTCAAAACTTGGCCAGTCAGTTGGAATACATGGATCGATGATTAGACCGTCAAAGCTTAAACGGACACCGAGAATAAAGTTAGTGGCGGCAATATAAGCCCAACCAGAAGTACCCGTTAACCATGGGTGGTTTGCACGACCATGATCTTGGTGATCGCGTCCCATAATGAATTGAACGTAGGAGTAAGGTTCTGTTATACGCTTTTCAATCATGTCATTTTGGTTATATGGGTTAAGTGCATCGTAGAATTTCATCGCTTGATCACCGCGGCCAAGCTTCGCTTCAGCGACCCAAGCCCATGGATTCGGATGAGAGAAGATTGCACCATTCTCTTTTACACCTTGATAAACGCGGGTGACAAAGCCAATGTCATCATTTGGTGTAGCAAAAGAAGGAGCATTTAAGTGAAGGCCATAGTCTGAATAAAGGTACTCATCGACCGCATTCATTGCTTTTTCGCCACGCTCTTGGGTAACTGCACCCGATACAACAGCCCAAGTATTAGACTCTAAATGCACTTTTCCTTCGGTTTGTTCGTTAGTACCTACTTTGTCGCCATGCTTAGTGATACCACGAATATACCAACCGCCGTCTTCGTCCCACAGGTGATTTTCACAGGCATTTTGTACACCGCCAGCCATATCTGCATAACGTGCAATGTCTTCGTCTTTACCTAAGAATTTAGCGAGGTCGATAAACTCTGTAATTGCCCAGTAATGAAGGAAGGCAACCATTGATGATTCACCGCCACCAAGATTTAAGCAATCATTCCAATCCGCTCGTAATCCTTTAGCAATACCTGTTCGTCCTACATGTTCAGCTGTGAAATCAAGTGCCGCTTTCATGTGGTCATAAACGGTTGCTTCACCACCATCAGCAAAAGGAATGACTTCATTAAAGAAATCAGTTTCGCCAGTTTCCATAACGTAACGACAGATAGTCGGTACTAACCATAAGTGATCGTCAGAGCAGGTGTCTTCGATACCATGGATCTTATCTTCGTCGCTTGGTGTTGGAACGACGGTTGGGGATTTGGATGGTTCAATATTAGCTTTTTCTGGATCAAACCAATCTGGATCAAATAGGTGAAGGCCATAACCTGCTTTTACTTGTCCTCGAAGAAGATCGATAAGGCGTTTCTTGGTCATCTCAGGGTTTGAATGAGGCACTGCCATTGCATCTTGTGCTGTATCTCGATAACCAAGGCCTGTACGTCCGCCGACTTCAATAAAGGAAGCAAAGCGCGACCAAACTACACATGTTTCAGCCTGATATAAGGTCCAGGTATTTAACATGGTATCTAGACCTTCGTTTGGCGATTTTACTTGGAACTTTGCACAGCGCTCATCCCAATGAGCTTTGATATCTGCAAATGCAGCATCAACATTTTCTAAGTTTTGGTATTTAGCGCGGAGCTTAGCACCATTGCCTTTACCTAAACCTAAGATATAAACAAAACGTACTTCTTCACCTGGCTGAATCACAAATTGTTTATGCAAAGAACCACAATGGTTATAACAAGTTTGTGCGGTGTTCGAACACTTACCTTGCTCTACAGCGATAGGGTTTGATTCGTCACGGTATAAACCAAGGAATGAGTCACGTTGACCATCGTAGCTATCAGGATCAAACGTTGAAGCTAGGTAGTAAAAGCCTTCAAATTCACTGGTGTTATAGTAAAGATCGTACTCGATGACACCATCTTCATAAGACGTGCCTGCAGAGTATAAGCTCATCTGGTGGTTTTGGTTATCAGACTCTATGTGACTGAATGAAAACTCAACAAATGAAAAGGCGCTGATTGTTCGCGGCTTGTCACTGTCATTTTTAATGACAACATCCCACACTTCAGCATCTTCGCCTTTTGGCACGAAAAGAGTTTTTGACGCTGTAATACCGTTGTATTCACATTTGAATTTTGAGTAAGACAAACCATGACGAACTTCGTAGCTTGCTTCATCAAGACTTTTAGCCACTGGCTGCCAAGAAATGGACCAGTAATCTCCCGTTTCATCATCACGGAGATAGACATAGTGGCCAGGGCGATCAAACGATGCATTTGGACGAAATTTGGTTACGCGATTATATTCAGGTGAATTGTAAAATGAGTAACCACCCGCATTATGTGAAATTACAGTACAGAATTTTTCAGTACCAAGATAGTTAGTCCATGGTGCTGGCACATCTGGACGAGTGATAACGTACTCTCTGTTGTCATTATCAAAATAACCGTATTTCATTGTTTCTAATCCTTCTAAATATTTACTTTCCGTGAGTGGTTATTCACAGCGGCGGTAGTTTATGCCCGCTTTATCTAAGTAGCTGAGTTGACCTTTAAGACGTGCTTTAAAGTCATCCCAATTGCGTTGTGTGGGCTGGCTCCAACATACTTCAGCGATTGCTAATAAGCGTGGAAAAAGCATGTATTCGAAACGGCTTTGATTATTGATAAGTTCGCACCACAACCCAGCTTGAATACCGATGATGCGTTGATGTGCTGGATCCTCAGTGCTTAATTTAGAAAATGGTTGATAGCTATAAACAGTTTCTAGAGGGACTTTTCCGGCCCAATCTACCCCAGGTTCATCAGCAGAGAATCCTTGCGCTAAATCGAGATAGGTATATTGAGCTGGTTGCATGATGACGTCATAGCCTTGTTGGGCTGAGATCAACCCTGCGTCTTCGTTTTGCCAAGAGAAGATCATGGTCTCTTTACTGACTTTTTCGCCCTTGGTTACTTCTTCCCAGCCCATCATTCGTTTGCCTTTTGCTTGAATAATACCTTCAGCAAATTTAAGTAAATGACCCTGTAGCTCGATTGGGTTTTGGTATCCGTGTTGCTGCATTAATTGCTGACAACCTTCACTGTTGGTCCATACTCCTTTGGGTACTTCATCACCACCGATATGGATATATGGTGCCGGAAACAAGTCACAAATCTCATTTAATACCGTAGAGATGAAGGTGTAAGTGCCTTCAAGTGCTGGTGATAGCACGTTATCGGAATAACCCTGAATACTGCGATAAACGGAACGATCATTAGGATCGATAAGTAAATCGGGCAATGACTTTATGGCAGCTCGGCAGTGTCCCGGAATATCGATTTCAGGGATGATGGTGATCCCACGATCATGTGCGTAAGCAATAAGATCTCGAACCTCTGCTTTACTATAAAAGCCACCGTAACGTTGACCTATTGTGGTGAATTGAGGCTGGATATCTTCATTCGGACCACGCCATGCACCAATGTTTGTCAGTTCAGGGTAGGCGTCTATTTCGATGCGCCACCCTTCATCGTCGGTGAGATGCCAATGGAAAGTATTGAACTTGTAGCGAGCCAATTGATCAAGTAAGTGCTTGATTCGTTTGGTTGAATGGAAGTGTCGAGAACAATCTAGCATCATGCCGCGGTATGCATAATAAGGTTGATCTTCAATTTCAACCATGGGAATAACATAAGCTGCAGAGGCATCGTGACGAGGTGCTGTTGGAAGTAGTTGCAACAAACTTGATGCCGCATTCACAAAACCAGATTCAGTGCTAGCTTGAAGCCAAATATTATCTTGTTCGATCAGAATACGGTAGGCACCGTTTATAAAATTAGCGTGATATTGAAAATGTATATTACCGTTATCGTTAATTGGCATCGCATCGTGTAACTGCTTTTCTAGCTCACTTTGTAACCAGTGCACAGCACCTTGCGCCATTGTATCTGGTGTAGTAATCGCGGAGTGTTGAGTGAATGCAAATTCTCCGCCTAATACTTTCAGTTTATTTGGCACAGGAATTAAATTGATTGCTTTTGCCGCTGGTAAGGGGGTTGTCAGTCTTTCTATTGCGGGTTGACCTAAGTCGATGCAAGTGACCTCAACAGCTCGCGGGATGATGGTATGGTCATCGGTATTAATCGCCAGAAAAGCGTCGGGAATACCATCATCATACAACGTAAACGGGCTCGTCCCCATTGAAAATTCAGTATAAAAATGGCTATTGGGTGCCAAATGCTCAGAAGAATTAGGTGATAAAGTACAGTAACTGCCTAGCTGTGTTATCGACCCATTAGAGATTGATTCTGATTTAATCCAACGGCCAACCGTAAAATGAAGAGACCAATTATCTACTGGTTGATCAGTAAGGTTATGTAATGTGAGAGCAAAGCGAGATTCATTCTCTGTTTTGCTGATTACGGTAAAGTCGACACGATAACTCATAATAACCTCTTAAAGTGGATACAGGTTGTGAGAGCTTTTGGCCATGGCGATAGCACCATCCATCGCATCACCTTGCGGTGTCGCAATACGGCGCTGAAGAGGCGGAGCTAACCAAGCATGAATGCGTTCGGCAATACTGCCCATTAAGCAAATTTTATCGGCACCACGGTGAATCAAGGCATTCATCAACATTGAAATATCTGATGCAGTTTGCTGTAACATGGAAATCGCAAGTTCATCGCCTTCAGATGCATAAGCAAAAATCGCAGGAGAGAATTGACCATAATCACAAGGTCTTGCTGTTTTAGACCAGCTAACAATCGCGTCAATATCATGGTTAAAATGCGTCAATACATGCTGAGATAGCGCTGTTTGAGGAATAATGCCATCAGCACTTAGTAATACTTGCTGAATAAGACGAAGCCCCATAACAGCCCCGCCTCCTTGATCTGAAATTGGGAATTCTCGACCTCCAACAATGTGCTGTTCGCCATGGTGTAAGAAAATACTGCATGATCCTGTGCCTGCAATTAGAATGGCGCCATCATTACCATTCCAAGCCCCTAAGCAAGCCCCGTAAGCATCGGTATTTAAAGTGACCGTTGCGTAAGGGTGCGGTTGCGCCATAAAGGCATACCAAGCACTCTTTTGTTCAGCACCAGCCAGCGCAAGCCCAACTGACATCAATTGAAAATCAGAGGGTAATAGTTGCGCTTGGGCGGCAGCTGTTGCAATGGCATCTTGTATAGAAGCCATTGCGATATCACCACCTAATAGAATATTGGCACTGCCTGTTTTTGCTTCACCTAAAGTATTACCGTTTAGATCGCAAATACGTGCACGGCAAGATGTACCACCGCCATCGACGCCCACATAGTATTGGACATGACTAAGCATGTTGACGCTCCTTAAATTGCATTGTGATCGCCAGTAAATACCAAGCGCCATGCGGGATCCATTGTTCTCCCCAGCGCCAGTTTTGTAGCATGTCATCCCTTTGTTTTTCAGGTTTAAATGCTATATCTTGTTCATTTTCAAAGCCGGAAGTAATGCCATTACATACGCCGCCTTTTGCATTACTGAAACCGAGTTTTGGTAGATAGTTGGGGTTATTACGACCATGACCATCAAGCATGCACATATCGAATGGATTTAAACCTAAAATCCAATCAGTTAAGCGATGGGCATAGGTCATTAATTGACTTTTTATGTCCTTATCATTAATGGTGTTTTGTGCCATATAAGCCATGGTAATGAGGGATGCAATACGGGCATTTTCTCCCTGCCACCAATAACCCGTTTCATTATCGTGTGGCATAAAGAAAGCGGATTGTTTGTCTCCATTGACTGCTTTGGTGTATTGGCGAGGATAACCAAATGGATTGTTCACTTCATGGGTAATTGATAACTCAAACTTCAACGCATTTAGCAATACAGATTGGCATTGCTCTGTTCGTTGTGTGTGTGTTTCTATTTGTAAATATTGCATTAAAGCGATGGCTGGCAAACCGGCTTCTGCTGCGTGAAAGTATGGACGGCTACCATCATCGTTAGCTGCCCAATAGTGAGCAAAATTATGGTCTGACATTTGGCGAGCCATTAATTTATCAGCCCAGATTCGAGCTTCAGCTAAGAAGTTAGTTTCTTGAGTAGAACGATATAACTCAACAGATGCTAATAACGCACAATATTCATCAATAATATTTTCTTTGCCGTTATCGAGATATTGATGATTCATTTCTTTTAGGTGCCAATAGCCTTTTTTAGCAGCATCTAAATACGTGTCTGTTTTAATATCACCACACTGTGGAATGCGAGAGGTTGATGTTAAGTTTGATAAGCGTGACGCCGCTGCTAGAGCGGCAATCGCGACGCCTGCACCTTGGCGAAATCCTGCTTGGTAATCAGCAGATTTATGACCATCTTGAGTTGAGAAGGCACAGACTTCACGTTGCTCTGTCGATTTACTCCACTGGTCGAATACTGTCATATAGAAGTAGCCTTGCGGATGTTGCATTCGCAGTAAAAAGTCAGCCCCATAAAGCGCTTCTTCAACTAAACGAACGCGGGTGAAATCAGCAATACTTTCTTCGTCTTCTAGTACCTTGTATGCCGTTAGCATGTTCCAAACAACCATTGGTGTTTGTTGAGGGTTTAAATAATTCCCATATGATAAGTGACTGAAATATTTACTCATATCACCTGATGCATCATACCAACCACCATGTACATCAACGGTTTCGTTAGTGCCGAATAACGGCACGTTCTTATCTGCACATTCGTAAATCCCAGAGCAACGCTGAGATTTAAAGTAATGTAAAACATCACTGAAGGTGTTTTGCATTAACAGCCCCTCGGCCACACGAAAAGAGGCTGACTCGGTGTCACCTACACGAATACGATATTTACCACAAATATTTAATGCGGTGAAATCGATAGAGTAGGTGTCACCGATATGCCATTGTGCAACTGGACCACAGGCCTGAAGGGGCAGCTGCATAATGGATTGACCGCTTTGGCAACAGATGAGATCTGCATGATGCAATGCAAGCGCTGGCTGCGCCTGCAATATTGCTTGTTTTGCTCCAAGGCGTTCATAACCAAGATGATTCGTTAACAGCTGCATGTATCCTCCGATTTGTAACTTAGTTACTATTTTTAATACGATTAATTTTCAAATAAATAGCAACGTACAAAGTGGTTGTCTGATAATTGAGAAATTTCAGGTAGCTTTTCTCGGCATTTATCCATTGCATGAGTACAACGACCAGCAAACGGACAACCTAGGCTCTCTGGTGTCCACAATGGGATTTCACCTTTATTACCTTTTAACTTGGTATGGATTGATTTACTTGGATCGGGTACAGCTGAAACAAGCAGTTGGGTATATGGATGTTGAGGATCGTGAATGATCTCTTCGGTATCTCCCCATTCAACCATGTGACCGACGTACATAACGGCAAGGTCTTCAGCGATGTAACGGGCTGTGGCAATATCGTGAGTGATATAAAGCAGCGCCATTTCACGCTCAAACTTCATTTCTTCCATTAAGTTAAGTACACCTGCACGGATAGAAACATCCAGCATGGAAGTGGGTTCATCAGCCAGTACGACTTCAGCACCCACTGCAATATTACGCGCTAAATTGACACGCTGACGTTGACCGCCTGATAGCTGGTGAGGGAATTTCTCCGCCGTTGCTTTAGGCGGGATTAGTCCAACCTGTTCAAGCAAGCTATATACTTTTTCTTCCAATTCTTTTTTATTACTTGGCGATACTTTTTTATGGATCAGTAATGGTCGAGCAATGTGATGGAAAATAGTATGGGTTGGGTTTAGTGAGCCAAATGGGTCTTGCCATACCATCTGTACACCCTGGCGGAACTGCATTAAATCACGGTGCTTGGTGATCTCTGCAATATCGCGACCATAATGCTCAATGTGCCCCCCTGTTGGTGGATACATTTTTGCAATCATTTTAGCGGTGGTCGATTTACCTGAACCCGATTCGCCAACCACGGCCAAGCCGCGGCTTTTATACATTTTGAATGACACGTCGTTGATTGCACGCATCTTGGATTTCTTTAATGAGTTACTATTGACCTCAAAATCTTTAATCAGATTTTTACCTTCAATAATTGGTTGTCCGACAGGTTTGTTCATAATGCCTCCCAATAACTTCCTACTTTTTATTTACTGCTTTTATTGAATAGGTGGCAGTTTGATAAACGACCTGGTTCAAGTTGGCGTAATTTAGTGGGCGTGCTGAAACAGGCATCATAGGCTTTGTTACAGCGCGCTTGAAAACGGCAACCTTGAGGTATTTCCAATAAGTTCAATGGATTACCTGGGATGCCAGTGAGGCGCGTTTTAGGACCCGTTAGTGGTGGAAATGAATTTCCCAATCCTTCGGTGTAAGGGTGGAAAGGTTGTTCAAGTATTTGTTTTGATGGTGCAACTTCGATCAACTCGCCGGAATACATGATGCCAATACGATTTGAGAACTCGACCATTAGCGATATATCATGGGTAATGAATAGTATCGAGAAGCCAAATTCTTCTTTTAGTGCATAGATTTTTTGTAGAATTTCACGTTGCACCACAACATCCAAGGCTGTTGTTGGCTCATCCATGATGATCATTTTCGGATTCAGTGCCAGTGCGATAGCTATTACCAGACGTTGACGCATACCCCCCGAGAACTGATGCGGGTAGTCGCGCAGACGATTAGGGTGAATATCAACAATTTCTAGCAGCCCTTCAGCACGGCGAATCGCTTGTTTACGGCTCATGTTAGTGTGACGCATTAGTACGTCGCAAAACTGCTCTTCCAGTGTGAGTACAGGGTTAAGTGCGTTCATGGCACTTTGGAAAACCATTGACATCTGACTCCAGCGAAACGCTGTCATATCAGCTTCGCTGTGTTTTAAAATGTCACCATGACCGTCAAAGATAACTTCGCCACCAGTGATAAATGCGGGTGGCTTATGTAGACGCATTAATGCCATTGCCACGGTTGATTTACCACAGCCAGACTCACCGGCCAAGCCGAATATCTCGCCTTTACCTATGTCAAAGCTGACATTGTTCACTGCACGTACATCGCCAGCTTCTGTGATGTAGTCAACACAAAGGTTACGAATGGAGACTTGTGGATTAGTCATTACTGTTCTCCTCCCTGAAAGGCTGGCTGAGCTGCTTTAAGTGCCGCTTTATGAGCTTTTTTATTCTGTTTCTCCATTTTTTCCCAGCGTCGCATGCCTTTGTGAGAACGCAGTTGTGGGTTTGCAATTTCATCTACCGCAAAGTTAAGCAGAGCAAGACCGACAGCAATAAATATGAGTGCTATACAAGGTACTAATAGCTCCCACCATGCACCGACGAGCATCGAAGAAGATGTTTGAACGTTGTACAACATCATGCCCCAACTGATAGTGCTTGGATCACCTAGCCCCAGGTACGATAATGTTGCTTCGGTCATAATTGCCAACATTACTGAGCCGATGAAGCTAGCACCAACGATAGAAATAAGGTTCGGTAGAATCTCGACAAAGATAATGCGTACACGTGATTCACCTAATACTTCAGCGGCTTTAATAAATTCTTTTTCTCTTATTGATAAGGTTTGCGCTCTAACGACACGTGCACCCCATGCCCAGGCGGTTATCCCGATAACCAATGCGATGGTTTCAGGTCCCGCTTTACCAATGAAGGCGGCGAGAACAAATAGTAAGGGGAGCTGTGGTATTACTAACATGATGTTCATAGCGGCAGAGAGAATGTCATCAACTCGGCCTCCGAAGTAACCAGCTGAAACACCTACTAGCGTTGCCAGAAAGCACACCATTAAGCCAGCACCAAAGCCGACAGCAAGTGAGGTACGTGCGCCGTACACAACTTGCGACCAAACATCACGTCCCAGTCGAGTTGTGCCTAGTACGTGTTCGGCTTCTTTTGACATCCGTAAAGTACGAGGGTTATCGGCAAGATTTTCGGCAACCCAACCATCAGGATTATTTTGTGCGGCCTTAACGACAAACGCTGGGTATTCATGCGGACTACCTGTTCTTTTGTTAGGGGCATGCTCGGTAATAAAAGGAGCAAAAATAGCAGCCAAGACAAATAGGGCGATAATGCTTAAGCCTGTAAGGGCTTTCGGGTTACCAGAAAGTAGCTTAATTAAACCTTTCATAATTATTTACCTCCTTTACGTAGGCGAGGGTCAAGTGCCACGATGAGGATGTCGGCCATGAAGTTAAAGAACAGCATAAATAGGGTCATGATAAGTAGCTGACCTTGCAACACTTGATAATCACGCGCGTTAATTGCGTTAAGAAGGACAGTACCTAACCCTGGATAGTTAAAGATCATCTCGATAATTAGCTGACCGCCAATTGCCAGACCGAGTGCCATCGAAAGAGCTGTTACACTAGGCAGCAGGGCGTTTCGTGCTGCGTAGTTGAATACCACGCGGTTTTCACTTAACCCTTTACCTTTTGCCATGGTGATATAGTCTTCATTGAGCAAGTTGATCATGTTGTTACGCATGTTGATCAAGAAGCCGCCGATTTGGATGATAGTGGCACAAAATAGAGGTAACACGGCGTGATAGAGCACATCTTTAATAAATGCAAAACTGGTCCAGTCAGGCGTTGTACCTGCGGTATACGCATAAGTGGAAGGGAACCATTTAGTACCGATTGCAAAGGTGTACAGCACCAACATGGCTACTACCACAGGAGGAACTGCTTGAATAACCATCATCCCTGGTGAAATGAAGGTATCGTATTTACTGCCTCGCTTCCAGGCTGCGAAAATACCGAGGGTCGAACCTAAACAGAAGGCTAAAATAACCGCTGTACCTGCAAGGAATAACGACCACCCTACCGCTCCAGCCATGACATCATTCACTGTCTGCGGGAAGGTTTGAATTGAGATACCTAGATCCCAAGAAAGAATTCCTTGGAGGTAGATAAAGTATTGCTGGTAAATTGGACCATCGACAAAACCCAATAGTTGCTTCATTGCTGCGATACGCTCAGGTGTTACCTGTACCGATGCGTTAGCGAACATCATTGTTACCGGATCACCGGGCATTGCCCGCGGTAAAATAAAGTTGAGCGTCACCGCAAATAAAAGAGCTATCAGATAAAACGATAGCCGGCGTATAAAAAATCCCATAACTCACACCTTAATCATCCAGCATTTGTTCCCTGTGCTAGATTCAGGACAGAAATCCCCCTGACGCAGAGCGCCATTACTTTTAAAGAGTGGGGGGAAGAGGCGGTGCGCAATGTGTGCACCGCAAGTTAATACCTAAATTATGCTTTAGGCTTTAGATCAAGTACTTGTAGAAGACGTTCTTGAGTGTTGGTGATAGGCATTGGACGGCCTTTCGGGTTGTTCTCGTTCCACCAGCCCGTAAAGCGCGAGGTGTTGTATTGAGAAGTGTACGCACCAGACATGACTGGTACTGTTACTTGGTTTTCAGCAATGATTTTTTGGATTTTGTGAGCGATCTTAACTTGCTCACCACGGTCTGCTGTTTTGTAGAAACCGTCAAGCAGGCTATCTAGCTCAGCATTTTTCCAGTAATGAAGAGCAAAGCGAGGCATTCCTTCGTTAGCTTGGAAGCGTGAGTGATAAGCACTGTCCCAGTAGGTGTAAGGATCTGCACCGTGGAAGTAGTTGGTGTAAGCTACATCGTATTTAGCATCAAGCATTGCTTGGTTGTAAATTGAGAAGTCAGGGGTACTTGATTCCGCTTTGATCCCCACCTCTTCAAGCATTTCTACACCGAGCTGTACCGTGTTGTTGAAGTCAGTCCAACCACTTGGTGATTGAATTGCTAGCTCAAGTTTTTTACCTGTTGGGGTCTCAACGAAGCCGTCACCATCGATATCTTTAAAGCCAGCTTTCTTTAGTAATGCTTTTGCTGCATCAATATTGTAGGTATTGAATGGTTTGTACTTCTTATGAACAGCTTCATCTGACCATGCCTCAAAGGCCTGACCTAGACCTGAAGCGTAATCGTTTACTACACCACCGCCGTAGAATGCGATATCGATGATAGTTTCACGATCGATGGCCATAGAGAAAGCACGGCGGAAGTCAACGTTGTTGATCGCTTCATTGTTGCCCGCATTCGGCGACTTGTAGTTGAATATAAAGGCCTGGCTACCACCTGCAGGGTACCAGTATTTATTATTCGGGTTAGCTGCTGCGTAAGTGCTGTCAACATCAGGGATGAATGAGTATGTCCAGTCGTACTGACCGCTTAGTACCTGACCCAAGAACTGGTCGTTACCAGCAACTTGTGGTAGACGCAGACAGTCAATATCTAGATTGCTGTTATCCCAGTATTGAGGGTTACGGCACTGGGTGTATAGCTGCGGGGTGAATGTTTCGATTTCAGTAAATGGACCGGTACCTACTGGGTTCTCATTAGTGAAGCGTGTAGGATCTTCTACCTTGCTCCAGATATGTTTAGGAACGACTGATACTTTATTGATCAGGTATGGCACGTTCGAGTTTGCTTCAGTCAGATTGAAAGTAACTTTATCACCAGAAGCGGTCACTGATTTCAGGCGTTGGTTGATACCGGTACGGTCAAGTTCAGGGTATTTCTTCAGCATGTCATACGTGAATGCAACGTCTTCAGCTGTATACGCTTTACCGTCAGACCATTTCACCCCATCACGGATTACGAAAGTCACCTGCATAAGGTCGTCAGACATGTAGTAGTCTTTCGCCAAACGCATTACTGGCTCGTTACCTTTCAGCTCATTAAATACTACGAGTGGCTCATAGATGAAATCTTGAACGGTATCTAATTGAGTTTGAAGAAACGGGTTAAAGTTACGAACAAATGTAGGATAAAATTTTGGTACCATTGTTAGTTCATTACGTTCAGCGGCAGCGGCAATTGGTGCCGTTAATACTGAAGCGGCTGCGGCAACAACCGCTAACGCTAACTTCGTTTTCTTAATATTGGCAAGCATAGCTGTTCCTTACTTTTGCTTAAGTTTCACTTATGGAAATTGATTGCTCCAAGTGGAGCGCTCGAACCTACTTCGAAGAAACTAATAAAGTATCTAGCGAATGGCCTTGTAGGGTCGAAGTAACCCTAGGAAACTCCGAAATTGAAAAGGCGTCAATGTGGTCGCCCGTTAAAAACGTCAAAAACAGTTTCACTGCTGTTAAAAACGTTAATACCGAGTAGTTGGGTGAACCTGCTAATGACATTGGTTGTGCTTAATGTCACAATTATTTTTAGGCGTTACACTTCTAAAGTTAGTGACTGCAAACCCCTTGCTTTAGTTTTTATAGGCTTATAGGGCTAACGCTGAACGAGTGTGATGTAATGCGAATGACATGAATGAGTTAATTCCCTGCGTGAAATTTTACCGTTTGATTTGTTGTGATTCGCTTCTCATATTTAAAAACAAATATATCTTTAAGGATAGATGGCCTTACTTTGTTGTAATTTTAAGCATGACACTGAAGTGTTTAATGATGTTTTTCAGTAACCGAAATGATAATTTTGCACTGGAAATAAGCTCAATGCAGTGATGGGAATGAAGAAATAAAGGACATACTCTTCAGCATACAAAACGTACTTAAAAAGGGAATTATAACCGTATAGATAGACGGTATAAGTAGGACATGGGCATCTTTACATTGGCTTGAATAGTGAAAGAGAGCTCAAGGGGGAGATAGCAAAAGACCTGCAAATGGCAGGTCTTAGTGATAGTGGCTAAAGGGGGGGTTATTGGCTAATAATGTGCTGTAGCTTGTCTCGCATTGTTTGCACTTCATGACGTTCGATGGACGAATCAGTGCAACGTTCTAATACAAAGTCGATAGTGTTAATGACCGTTCGCCAGCGTGGGGTCTTAGGTAAAGTTTCAACATGTAGGTATTTATCTAGAGTTCGCGTTTGTAAGGTACTCCTATCTAAATATACGCGCCATAAGCCACTTTCTTCCGCTAATTCAAACTTTGTTTTTTGCGAAGCGGTTTCCCAATACTTTAGTGTCGCCTTCATGACGTCGACTAATAGTTCACGAACCATATCAGCCTTATTTTTACCGTTATCCCCCAATTTATCTGCTAGGCGAGTGAATTCTCCACCAAGTTCGCGTAGCTGCTGTAAATTGTGTTTGTCGCCATCGAATGCAAAGCTTGATAAAACGTCGATCGCATCTTCTAGCATTGAAATTCGATGCTGAGCAGATGGACCTTCATTATCAAATACAAACATTCGTTTTAGTCCTGATTCTTCAGGTAAGTTGATCACATCAGTATCGAGTGGTTTTAGAACATCGCCAATCCGGAATGTTAAGCTGCCATTGAAATGATGACTTTGACTAATATCATTAGGTAAGTGAGTCACTAGAATATCTTCAATGTTATAGCGTTCTAGCTGTTCAGGTGATCGTTTGAATAGCTTTCCTGCCGCACTATTGGCATAGCGAATACGTCCTTCATTTTGTACACAAAGAATGGCTTCATTGGTTGATTCTAGTAACCCAAGCAAACGACTTTGGGTCGTCAATAAACCGACTTCAACTTGTTCTCTGCGATGAATCTCTTGTTGAAGTGCTGCATTTTTCTGACGTTGTACTTCTGTTTTTCCAGCCTGAAGGTGGGCACTAATACGGGCTATTAGTTCTTCTTTATTGAATGGCTTCGTCAGATAATCATTCGCACCCGATTCAAAGCCTTTGATTCTGTCTTGAACTTGTCCTAATGCTGAGAGCATTATGATGGGGAGCTCTATTAAGGAATATTCTTCGCGTAAAATATGGCATACCTCATAGCCACTCATTTCAGGCATCATAATATCTAGCAGGATTAAAGCTGGCTGTTGTTGTTCAATGATCTTCAGTGCTTGTGGACCACTGTCTGCGGTTAGAACACGATAACCTTCTAAACGTAAGAAGTTATTCAATACTTGTAAATTGACGGGTTCATCATCAACGACCAATAGTAATTCACCGTCAGGGTTTTCAGGCAAATTTTCGGTTTCACATGTGGTGGTTTCTGATGATGGTGCTTGAAAGTGAATTTTCCCATTGGTGCTTTGGCTAGCCACAATGTCTTCATTTGATGCTAAATTGAGGGTAAAGCTGAATGTTGTACCGACCATTGGTTGGCTACTCACATAGAGGTGGCCTCCCATTAAGTCGATTAATTGACGACTAATCGATAACCCCAGCCCAGCGCCCTGACGGTAGTTGGCCAAACCAGTGTTTGCTTGTATTAACGGCTCAAAAATATGTTCCAATTGTTCCGCTGGAATACCTTGCCCTGTATCGACAACTTGAATGCGTATTTGGTTTTCTAATACGGTGGAAGAGAGGATGATCTTCCCTTCAGAGGTATATTTAATCGCGTTACCAACAAGATTATAAAGAATTTGTTCAAGGCGCTGTTCATCAGCTAATACTAACGGTAAGTCATTAGGTATTTGATTGATAATGCGAACAGGCTTACTCCCCAGCAGGTGACTGGATAATTCGAGTACCAGGCGTACTGCAGAGGGTAGGTTTACAGCGTACTTATTAATATCGAGATCACCGTAGCGCATTTTATGGTAATCAAGCAGATCGTCCACGAGGTTCGTTAAACGTTGACCGCTATTGATGATCATCTCTAATTGACGACGTTGTGATTTTTGAATCGGGCCATTTGCACCCGCTAAAAGTGATTCAGCAATGCCGACCATACCGTGTAGTGGTGTACGTAATTCATGTGATGTTGTTGCTAGGAATTCATCTTTTAATTTATCAGCTGCTTGAAGGTTTTCGTTTTGTTGGCTAATGACCTTTAAGTTTTGTTCTAGCTCGTTATTTTGGTCTCGAATGAGTGTGATCTTCTCTCTGATTGAGCGTTGCATTCGAGCGAAACTGATTGCTAATCGTCCGATTTCATCGCTGCGTTCTGTGCCTTTTATTTCTTGTTCTAAATCGCCAGCAGAGGCGCGCTCTGCTGCCCATGTTAAGCGTAGTAGTGGGGCGGTAATAGAGTTTGATAACCAGTGAGAAGAGATAAATACCAACACAATGGCTGTTAACATGGCAAAGAAGAAAAGCTTTTCTAATTGATGGATACGTGCAAAGGCTTCTTTTTCGGGTAATTCAACCAACAGGGCCCAGGTGGTTCCCATAACATTGATCTGCGAGAAGGCACTGAGAACAGAGACATTGTTGTAATTGTTAAAACTACCTACACCACTTTCTCCTGCTAGTGCAGCATCAATTTTTTGGCTTGTTAAAGTCGCTGGAGCGCTTTTCCCGTCAGTGATACGTGATTTATGATCGGGACCAATAAGTAACGTCTGAACGAAATTTGTGCTTAAGTTCGCATTCTTAATTAAGTCACTGATCGTTTTATTCTTTAGCTTAAAAAATACGTAGCTATGTAAATAACCTTGTTGAATGATAGGGGCTGCAAACCAAGCCGTATATTCTTTGCTAAAGGGATCGAGGCTGAAATCAGTGAACACGACAGGGACGACATCGGGCTCCAATTGGTGCTTCTTCGTTTTAGCTTGGATCTTGGTAAAGGTTTCTTTTAATGCGTTCGATGGATTGTTATCGTCCAGTAAATTGGAACCAAATTTATTATGCTGAAAAACGGAATACACCACATTGCCGTTTATATCGACCAACATAATGTCACTAAAAGCCGAACGTTTTAGGTACTCTTCATAAGCCCAGTTATAGCGTTTATACATTAGACGATAACGTTCGTGACCAACGAAACTTGCTGAATTGTCGCTAGAAAAGTTTTTATTTTTTGTTGTCAGCGTTTCTTTGAAGTAACGGCTGTTGGTTGTACCTTTTAATAAGGTGTCAATTTCTCCCAATTGATTGAAAGCGCCGACTAAGCCATAGAATCGCCCGCCACTGGCATTTGACAGTTCAGAGCGTGCGAAGCTTTGGACATCCAATTCTCTGGCGGTAAAAAAATTATTGAGCTGTTTTTGCTTATTATCGAGTAAGGATGCGAGATGATTAGTGCTTTGTTCAGCAAGATCTTTAGTGTGAGAATTAAGAAAAAAGAATGCCGAGAGTGTTAGTGGGGTAATACTAAGCACTAAAAAAGCCAACATTAAAGTATGCTGGAGACGTTTAAATCGTTTGGTATTCTGCATTCCTGTGCCTGAATGTATGGTATGTGAACCGATTAAAGTCGTAGTTGGTAAATAGGTTTTGACGTTTATATATGTATTAAAATGGACATATATAGTATTTGCTAATCAGTAAGATCCTATGCAACTTAGTTATACGGCGCTTTTTTCGCGTAATCAAGTAAGTCTAAGTTGAAGCGTGTGCGGAAACACAAAATTGACGGTGTTAACGAGAGAAAGGGGTTATAAACGGGAAGAATTAAGCAGACTGAATGTTTTTCAGCCTGCTAAATATTCTCTTTTTGACAGAATACGTTATTTCTTTGCCGAATAGATCGTGAATTTATTCGTATTGGCGAGAACGTTACAAGTCTCTAAACTTTGTTCAATCAGTTCTGGATACTTGAGAAAGCTATTGGCAACAATGATTAACTGTCCGTCGCTAAATAAGTAGTTAGGTGCTTGAGCGATAAAGTTTTCTGTTGCAGCATAAAAGGTTTTTAAGCCTGCATGGAAAGGAGGGTTACTGATTAAGTAATTGTAAGGGCCTTCCAGTTCAGAATATACATCAGTAGCTGTAAATTTCGCGTCTAACTGGTTAACTTTAAACGTTTCTTTTGCTGATTCTATTGCTAATGCGCTGATATCACACAATTCTAATTCAATGCGTGGATGCTTGGCTTTCATGATTGCACCCAGCACACCTGCACCACAGCCAAAGTCGAGTACTTTACCGCGTAGTGCTGGCAAGGTATTAATCAGTAACTTTGACCCGTTATCAAATTCACCATGGCTGAAGACACCAGGTAATGAGCGAACGGTAAGTTCGACACCTGAGACATTGATCGGGTAGCTTTTAAACCAATCATTAAGGTTAAAGGATTTAACCTCATTGTCACAGCGTCCCCAGTAGAAACTGCAACGTCGTGCTGAATCATATTTGGTTAAGGGGCCATAAGGTTGGAACATTTTTTCAGCGCTGCGCACACCACTGCGGTTTTCACCCACAATGCATATCTCTGTTTCAGGACCAAATTTAGCCAGCAACATCGACATTAAGTAATCAGCTTCAGCTTTTGCTTTCGGCCAGTAAATTAATAGCATATCAATGTCGAGCGTAGCGTCTAGTTGTGCACCAAAATGGCAGTCAATGTTAGAATGACGGCTCATAGAGCTGTGGTAACCAAAGTTAGTCGTAAAGACTGCGACAGATTGTGCAACGTTAGCTAACTCTACTGGGTAAGCATCGCTTAGCTCGCCTGCAATAAGTACCTTTCGGCCTTCAAAAAACGCTAACTGACGAGCAACCACTTGGCTCGCGGCGGTGTAAGACATAGGTGGCCTCAAAAAATACATCACTGAATAAGGGCGCGAATTGTTCCACAAAATAGCGTGCATGAAAAGGTGAGCGGTGCCGCATATTAATGGCGGCACCTATTTGTTAAGGTTTAGGCTGGAATTAACTCTGATTTTGCTGCTCAAGAAAGTCTTTAAATTCCACTTCATAGAGCTTAAAGAGCACTAATGTGACGGCAAAAATAATCGGGCCATAAATCAAACCGATTAGGCCAAATAAATGTAAGCCGCCCAAAATAGAGAAGAAAATGAGTAAGGTATTCATGCCTGAATTACCTTGCATTAACAATGGTCGTAAAATGTTGTCGATAGACCCCACCACAATAATGCCCCAGCCACTTAAGAATAATGCCCATTCCCATTGATTAATGAGCAATAAATACAGAGCCGCAGGCAGCCAGATCAATGCTGTACCAAAAACAGGAATAAATGAAGCGAAAGCCATCATCGAACCCCAGAATAAACCAGGAAAACCTGCTAGCCACATGGCAAATCCGCCAGCAAAACCTTGTGCTAATGCCGTGAGAAATGAGCCGAGAACGGCAGATTTAGCCACTTGTTCAACTTCGGTCAGTAGTGCATCTTCTTGGCTACGAGATAGAGGCAGTACATGGCGAACCGCATTAACCATTTTGGCGTGATCGCGTAGTAAGAAAAATAATACGAAGAGCATTAGCATAAAGCTGATCACGAAATTGGTTGCATCTCCCAATATTTTTGCACTGATGTTAAGTAGTTGAGCACCAAACTTTGATGCAGCAGAGGCGATTTTTTGTAAAATAGCTTGTGTATCAATGCTTTCAAACGGTGACCACTTATCAATCAGCAGTAGTGCTTTTTGTACATAAGGGTGGGCAAGTAGCTCTTTCGCCCCACCAGAAGAGAACCAAGTGTAACTGTCTTTAGAGAAGGTCGTTCCTTGGTGCACAATGGATGAGAATACGATCAATAATGGGATCACAATGATAAACGTCAGCAGGATACAAGAAAGTATTGCAGTGCTGTTAGGCTTACTTGGGAACTTTGACTCGATTCGCGCGTGCAATGGGTAATAAAGCAAAGAAATAATGAATGCCATAACGATCGGACCAATATAAGGTTCTACCAAGCGATAACTGGCATATACGGCGATACCGAGAGCTACGATTAGCATCCAGTGGCGAGATTCAACTTTAAATGGTTTTGGCACTTTTTTGTCCTTCGATAAGTTAACAATCGTATTGGGCGTTGCTTATAATTGCATCACTTCAATAAAGATCACAATCTTAATTCATGATTAATAATATATTTAATCAAAAACTTACTTCGTAATAACACTATTGGACGAATAACGATGGGCTGTTGTGATTGCGGTACAAAGAAAAAACGTAAACTCCCCTTGGCTGGCATCATTATTTTAGGGCTTGTGGTACTTGGTTTTTTCTTCTGGCAATAGTTTTAAGTATAAGCTGCTGATAAAAAACGCCACTCTAAGAGTGGCGTTGATTATGACTTAATTTTGCTTAACAAAATCTTTATGCGTTAGCTTCTTTTGCTAACGTTGCAAACGCATGTTCTGCAGCATTTAGTGTCGCTTCAATTTCTTTATCGCGATGCGCCAAAGAAGTAAAACATGCCTCATATGCTGAAGGTGCAAGGTAAACACCGTTTTTAAGCATAAGGTTAAAGAAACGCTTAAAGCGTTCGATATCGCATTTAGTCACATCGGCGTAGCTTGTTACGCTTTCTTGCTCGGTAAAGAAGAAACCAAACATGCCACCCACTTGATTGATAGCCAGTGGAATATCATATTTATCTGCTAGTGCTTTAAATCCATTAGCTAGAATCTTCGTGGTATTCGCTAGGCGCTTCTCATTACCTTCTTCTGTTAATACGCTTAGACATGCGTAACCAGCAGCCATTGCAACAGGGTTACCTGATAGAGTACCAGCCTGATAAACAGGGCCGGTAGGCGCGACATATTGCATCACGTCTTTACGTCCACCAAACGCACCAACTGGCATGCCGCCACCGATGATTTTACCCAGTGTCGTTAGATCTGGTTTGATGTTGTAATAGCCTTGTGCGCCACCTTCTGAAACACGGAAACCTGTCATGACTTCATCTAGAATCAGTAATGCACCAAATTCATCACAAATAGCACGTAGACCTTCAAGGAAGCCAGGAACCGGTGGAATGCAGTTCATGTTGCCAGCAACAGGTTCTACAATAATACAGGCGATCTGTTCTGGGTGTGCTGCAAAGGCTTCACGTACAGTCTCAAGATCATTGTATGTACATGTTAGTGTATGTTTTGCAAAGTCAGCTGGTACACCCGGAGAGCTCGGCTGACCCAGTGTTAGAGCACCAGAGCCTGCTTTAACCAATAAGCAGTCAGCGTGACCGTGGTAACAACCTTCGAATTTGATGATTTTGTCACGGTTAGTGAATCCACGCGCTAAACGAATCGCACTCATGGTCGCTTCTGTACCAGAGCTCACCATGCGAATTTGTTCCATTGACGGAACAAGCTTAGAGACTAGCTCGGCCATGGTGATTTCCATTTCAGTGGGCGCACCGAAGCTAAGACCTTGTTGAGCAGCTTTGATAACAGCATCACGAACAGCAACGTGGTTGTGACCAAGGATCATAGGCCCCCAAGAACCTACGTAGTCGATGTACGCTTTACCATCAGCATCAAAGATATATGCGCCATCAGCACGTTCGATGAACAGTGGGCTACCACCTACACCGGCAAATGCTCGAACGGGTGAATTAACACCGCCGGGAATGATTTCTTGTGCTTTAGCAAATAAATCAGCTGATTTGCTCATTGTGACGTCCTATTTTCAAAATTGATTCAGGCTTGAACTTGCCGCATTGTACCGAAAAAAAAGGGCGCTTGGCGAGTTTCTATTGCGCTACCTCAGTCACATAACACCATCTTTACCACTGATGGAAAACTAGTTTCCAACAATCACAGTGTAAAAAAATGCGCCTATCAACTACGATAGACACTTACCAAACTCATCACTCCTTTCTGCAACCCTCTCAAAGAATTATACGGCTGAATAATGACTGATAAAAAGCAAGGCACTCCTGCACCTGAACATCTACAACCTAGTGGCCTTGTTCGGCGTTTTTTATCTCGAGATAAAACCCCTGTATCGGTTCTTTTTCTGTCAGCATTGGTTGGTATGATTGCGGGTTTATTGGCGACGTTATTTGAAATCGGTGTTCATTGGGTGTCAGAGCAGCGTACCGAATGGTTAGTGCATGAAATTACCAGTGAATTACCACTATGGTTAACGGCTTTTGTGGTGAGTGCTTCGCTAGCATTTATTGGCTACTTCTTAGTTAACCGTTTTGCCCCCGAAGCGGCAGGTTCTGGTATTCCTGAAATCGAAGGGGCGATGGATGAGATGCGTCCCGTGCGCTGGTGGCGAGTATTACCCGTTAAGTTTTTTGGTGGCTTAGGCGCATTAGGCTCAGGGATGGTTTTAGGCCGAGAAGGCCCTACTGTTCAAATGGGCGGAAATATTGGGCGAATGGTCTCAGATATTTTTCGTCTAAAAGATAAAGAAGGTCGCCATGCGCTTTTAGCATCGGGCGCATCTGCAGGTCTTGCTGCTGCTTTTAATGCCCCCCTTGCTGGCATTATGTTTGTTGTTGAGGAAATGCGCCCTCAGTTTCGTTACAGCTTAATTTCGATTAAATGTGTCACTATTTCAGCAGTTGTTGCCAATATTGTGTTTCGAAGCATTAAGGGGCAGCACGCCGTTATTACCATGCCGCAATATGATGCCCCGACGCTAAAAGCATTATGGCTATTTTTGTTATTAGGCATGTTTTTTGGTGTATTTGGCGTGCTTTTCAATCGCTTAATTACCCTGTCTCAAGATTTATTTATTCGTATTCACCGCAACGAACGTCGCCGCTATTTAATTACCGGAACTTTGCTTGGGGGAACCTTTGGTTTGCTACTGCTTTATCTTCCTGAATTAACAGGGGGCGGGATTTCTCTTATTCCTGATGCAACCAATGGTAAATACAGTATTAGCTTGTTATTCATTTTATTCTTAGCGCGTGTTGCTACGACCTTATTGTGTTTTGGTTCTGGTGCTCCAGGCGGTATTTTTGCGCCTATGCTGGCATTAGGCACGTTATTTGGGACGTTTTTTGGATCTATTGTTCAGATGTATTTCCCAGAATTAGGACTAGAGCCAGGTATGTTTGCTATTGCGGGGATGGGGGCTTTATTTGCGGCAACAGTACGCGCACCCATAACTGGTATTTTACTGGTGATTGAAATGACCAATAATTATCACCTGATCTTACCCTTAATCATCACGACAATTGGTGCCACAGTGTTGGCGCAGGTCTTGGGTGGAAAGCCTATTTATTCCCAACTGCTGCATAGAACCATGAAAAAAGAAAAATTACGCAATGAAGTACCATCTGAAGTGAGCAATACTTGAACAAGTTAGTCAGGTATTAGATAATCACGTTAATTACCGCATGTGTTTGAGAGGTCTTTAATGAGCGACGCCAATGTACCGCTGTCTTTTTCTGATGTAGCTGCGAACAAAGTGAAAACGCTTATTGCTGAAGAAGAGAACCCAGAGCTGAAACTACGCGTTTATATCACAGGTGGTGGTTGTAGTGGTTTCCAGTATGGTTTTACTTTTGATGAAAAAGTAAATGATGGCGATATGACGATTGAAAACAGTGGTGTAACGCTGGTTGTTGACCCAATGAGCTTACAATATTTAGTTGGCGGTGTTGTTGATTACACTGAAGGGCTGGAAGGTTCTCGTTTCTTTGTAAACAACCCGAACGCAACAACAACCTGTGGTTGTGGAGCGTCATTCAGCGTTTAAATCACCGTTAGCTATCTTCATATAGACAAACAGTGTAAAAAAAGCCGTCATTATGAATGACGGCTTTTTTGTGTCGATAGAAAATAGGGTAATAAAGAACCTACGTTTTTTAGCTGCGATAGTTAGCCTTTATGCGATCCTTGCTCTAAGGGGCCATTGTCTGCGATCAGCTGACTAAACTGTGCTAGCTGACTAAGCCTGTCGTTAGCATGTTTTTTGAAAGCGCTCTTCTCTTTGCCTTTCAATGAATTAGCTTGCGGCAGCTTTACAGTTCGTGGGTTTTTATGTGTGCCGTTTACCAAGAATTCGTAATGCAAATGCGCCCCAGTTACTCGCCCTGTACTCCCTAGTGTGCCCACCGTTTGTCCTTGTTTGACGCGTTGCCCTGTTTTCACGCTACGCTTGGTCATGTGAAGATATTTAGTGATATACGTAGAGCTGTGACGAATGAACACATAGTTGCCGTTGAACTTGTTATAGGCTGATTTCATCACGATGCCATCACCCGCAGCCCAAATTGGCGTGCCTACTGGTGCGACATAGTCAGTTCCGCGGTGTGCTCGTACACGTCCGGTTACAGGGTGTAGTCTTCTAGGGTTGAAGTTAGAGCTTACGTAACGAAAATTAATCGGGGAGCGTAAGAAAGCCTTACGCATGGCACTGCCATTTTGATCGTAATATTTTCCATCTTCACTACGAACTGCGGTAAAAGTTTGACCTAAATTCGAGAAGGTTGCAGCAAGAATATTCCCGCGGCCAATTTGCTCGCCTTCTACAAAACGTTCTTCAAAAAGAACAGAGAAAGTATCGCCTTCTCGAATATCTAATGCAAAGTCGATATCCCAACCGAAAATCCCCGCAATTTCCATGATTTGATTGGCGGTTAAACCGGCTCTATCTGCTGCGTTCCAGAAGCTTGAGGTAATGGTGGCTTGAGCAAAATTAAGCTGAGTATCTACTTTTTTCTTTTCAATGTTAGATTTAAAGGTGTCGCCAGCACGGGTAATGATGAGCTTTTCTGTCGGACTTTTGGGTTGAATAAGTTGAATTAGCTCATTTTTGTCATCGATACCAAATTGAAATGTATCACCCGGACGTAATGCGGTGAGCTCTTTTGTTCCTTCATCAGCATTGATTAAACGATGAAGAGTGCTTGAGCTTAACCCTATCTTATTAAAGACCACAGCGAGACTTTCACCGGATGCAACTTGGTGTTTTTTCCATGTTAATGCAGGGATATTAGGGCGGTCATCTTCTTGAGCAGGACGAAGTTGATTGGGCTCAAGGTTGATTTCAAGTGGATACATTTTACCAATTTCAAATTTACGGTCCATTTTATCTGCTTTCTTAGGCATAGGCAGCAGGATCAGCACTATCACAGCAGCACTGATGAGAGCGATGAGAATTTGGTGCATCCTTGGCAATTTAGTAAGTTTTGATACTAGCATTGGTATTTTTTTAATATAAAGGAAAAAATAAGACAGCGCTTAGTCTAACTGGTTTCAAAAAACATCTCTATTCAAGTAAGATGGTTGATTATGACTTTTTTGCCAATTCTGTAGGAGCAAACAAGAATGGCCAGCATTGAACAAGCTTTAGCTGAAATTAAGCGCGGTATTGATGAGCTGATTCCAGAAGAAGAGCTGATTGCTAAATTAAAAGAAAACCGTCCATTACGAATCAAGCTAGGTGCCGATCCAACAGCGCCTGATATTCACTTGGGCCACACAGTCATTCTTAATAAGCTACGTACTTTCCAAGAGCTTGGTCATGACGTTACTTTCTTGATTGGTGACTTCACTGGTATGGTTGGTGACCCAACGGGTAAAAATACGACTCGTCCACCGCTAACACGTGAAGATGTTTTGGCTAATGCTGAAACGTATAAAGAGCAAGTGTTCAAAATTCTTGACCCTGCAAAGACCAAAATTGAGTTCAACTCAACGTGGTTATCAGAGCTAGGTGCCGAAGGCATGATTCGCCTTGCTTCTAACCAAACCGTTGCTCGTATGTTAGAACGCGATGATTTTAAAAAGCGTTATAACGGCGGTCGTCCTATTGCGATTCATGAATTTATGTACCCATTACTACAAGGGTATGATTCTGTTGCAATGGAAACAGATGTAGAGCTTGGCGGTACGGATCAGAAATTTAACCTATTAATGGGACGTGAGCTGCAAAAGTCACACGGTCAAAAGCCTCAAGTTGTACTGACTATGCCTCTTCTTGTCGGTCTTGATGGCGTGAAGAAAATGTCGAAGTCGGCGCATAACTACATTGGTGTGAGTGAAGTACCAACAGAAATGTTTGGTAAAATCATGTCGATCTCTGATGATCTAATGTGGAACTACTTTGAGTGCTTGTCGTTCCGTCCACTTGAAGAGATTGAACAGTTTAAGCAAGACATGGCGAATGGTAAAAACCCTCGCGATGTTAAGATTTTGCTAGCGAAAGAAATTATTGCTCGTTTCCATTCTGCAGCTGATGCAGATGCTGCTGAGCAAGAGTTTATTAATCGCTTCCAAAAAGGTGCGATGCCAGAAGAAATGCCAGAGCTTGAATTTGAAGCTGGTATTGCTATCAGCAACTTGCTAAAAGACGCTGGCCTTGTTAATTCAACATCTGATGCAATGCGTATGATCCGTCAGGGTGCTGCAAAGATTGATGGTAACAAGATAGAAGATACTAAGCTTATTCCTGCTGCTGGTACTGCTGTGTACCAAGTAGGTAAGCGTAAGTTTGCCCGTATTACCCTAAAATAATAGGGCTAATTTGCTGTGATGTAAAAGGGCGCTTGATGCGCCTTTTTTATTGGCTGCATTTTTTTATTCCTCTCTGTCACCGAGAAGACTACTATCGAGATATCCCCTTTTCTAATGGCTTGTTATGACATCGCTAGAACATATTATTACTGAGTTAACACCATTGCTTCAACAATATGGTTATTGGATTTTAGCCATCGCAATTGCG
>SWCB01004385.1_pt1 | contig 29080 bp, 26 predicted proteins | sample 4692901 | NCBI WGS metagenome assembly SWCB01 (sample SAMN10267276, study PRJNA491770) | bioreactor metagenome | isolation source: DHS bioreactor inoculated with subseafloor sediment | place: Japan: off Shimokita Peninsula | collected 2006-08 | reverse complement strand
CGCCCAGAACTGGTCGCGCACGCTGCCAGACCCGGCCCCGCCGCACGATCGACCCATGTTTATCGCTCGCGGCCGCAATGCCGGCGAACTGCTGCACTGGCCCGCCCTCTACAGCGCCCTCGACTGGGCCCACATCGTTGTCCTGGGCGAGCGGCACAACGACCAGGTCGGCCACGACACCAAGACCGAGATCATCGGCCTCTGGGACGGGCCCGCTGTCGTCGCCATGGAACAGTTCAGCCGCGATCAGCAAATCTACCTGGACGACTGGCGCCTGGACATCGGCGTCACCGAGGAGCGCTCCGCCTACGACATCCTCCAGGACCGCACGACGCTCTGGCCTCACTTCGAGGAGCGCTACCTCCCCTTCATCACCGTGGCCAAGGAACGCGGCTGGCCCGTGGTCGGCTCCAACGCCCCCCGGCAGTACGTCCGCATGGCCCGCACCGACGGCTACGCCGCCCTGCGCCATCTCTCGCCCGAGCAGCGACGAATGTTCGACATCCCCGTGACCCTGCCCACCGGTGAGTATCGCGATCGCTTCAACGAACTCATGGTCGGCATGAACGGGCACGCCGGCGTGGAGATCGACGTCGAGGCCTTCTACCGGTCGCAGGTTCTCTGGGACACCAGCATGTCCAGCTCCGTGCTGCGGGCCAAGTCGCGCCACCCCGGTTCGCTCATCTTCCATGTCAACGGCGCCTTCCACAGCGATGACGATGGCGGCATCGTCGCCATGCTCCGCCGAGCCCTTCCCAACGCCCACATCCTCAACATCAGCCTCGTCCCCAAGGACGGCCCGGCGCTCGAAGAGACCGACTACGGCCTCGCGGACATCGTGATCTACACCGGCGAGATCGAGGAAGAGGAAATGCCCGAAGCGATGCCGGGTGAAGGTGATGAAGGCGAGATGGGGGGCGATGTCGACAGTGAAGAAACTGAAGACGAAGGCGAGGCTAGCGGCATGCCACCGATGATGGGCCGCCACGCCCCCGCCATGCCCGACGATGACGTCCACAACGCTGCCGAGGCGAAGGAGAGCGAAGCCGGCGCTGCGGAGGAGACGTCGGCGCAGGACGATCCCGACAAGCCGGCGCACCCGCCGATCGACTTGCCGGAGAAGTAGTTGTTTCCTCAAACGAGCCGCGACCGTAAGGGAGCGGTTTGCGCGGATCGGCAGTCGCTCGCGCCACGCGATTGACGCGTCAACAACGCCAAGGGCGACAACGCATCGGGTCAACAGAGAAACCGCTCCCTGACCGTCGCGGCTCGTTGGAAGCCACTGCGCCCGTTGCTGAGTTGACTCAAAGCGTCACTCCGTCTCCGACGATTCGGAGTCAGGCCACACTTCCACCCGCAGCACTTCCAGGTCTTCGCGTGTGAACGCCGAGGGAGGCCGGCCGGTCTGGCGCATCAGTCTGACCTGAGACTCGTAGTAGTCCGGCGTATTGGCGCCCTCCGGAAAGCCATAGCGCCAACCCATCGAGCCGAGTTCTCGCTCCCAATAGTGCAGCAGCGGTAATCTCTGTTCGAGTTCGTCCAGAACCGCCTCGCTAACCGGCTCCCCTTCATCCTCCGCCTGGCGCAGCAACTCGTATATCTCGTCGAAGACGGAGCGAACAAGCCGATCCGCCGACCCGAACAGCCCCGCCCAGTGTCGCGGGGTGTCCTCGCCGAGGCGCACGAGTTGAACTTCGGGATTCGACGTCAGGAAGGCGGCAAGCTCCCGCTCATCCGCTACCACGCGCCGCACAACCCCGGACTCCAACGCAAGTCCCTCACCGATGGTCAGACTCCGCGCCGGCTCTCCCAGCAGGTGAGTTCCACCAACGCCACGACACCACGTCACCTCTCCACTCTCGTCCACTTCGTACGACAGCCCGCCATGGTGTCCAACGAACGTCAGGGCCAGATCCAGCAGTCCCTTGGCAGCCTCCATGGGGGGGTCTTCGAATCTCGAACGCTGGCCAGGAGCGGGCCTGCCGAACCCAAGGAACACGTCCCAGCGTCGATTGAAGGCGTTCTCGGTGGACCGGATCAGGGATCCACCCGTTAGGAGGTAGCGCTCGTCGAACGCCAGCGCCAGTGCCGCCGTGCCGTCATGTGCGTCTTGGGCGAGTGACACAACACGAGTGCGTGCTTTCAGAGCTCTTGCGAAGTCCACGGTCTCATCCGGGAACCGAGGGCCCACTTGATGCCCGTCAAGAACCACGATGAGCCGATCGTACTCATCAAGGTCCTTCGCAGCCTCCAGGTACGCCGCGAAGATCTCTGGAGTCAACCCATGCCGACTCCCGCCATCCAGGTGCATGACATACACCGGTCCCCGGATCCAATGGTCGACATCGATCGGCCCTACAAAGTCCAAGGGTGGCGCTGCGGCGCGCACGCCAACGGCAAGCAGTAACAGCACAATCGCCGCCACGGCCATATCGAACCGCGTCCCCACCGCACTACCAGCCCTGTTCCTGGTTGACATATCGAGCCCTCCTGCAGCGTCAGTCTTGCTCCGCCTTTGGTTCATCCTGACGGTACGGCCAATCCTCGGCCAACGCCTCCAACTCCGTTTGAGTCAACCAGGATGGGTGCTTTCCGGTCCGTCGCATCACTTCGACGTAGTCTCGGTACATCCGCGCCGTCCCCTCGGGAAGCGAATAGCGATGACCCACCGACCCAAGCTCCCGCTCCCAGAAGTACAACCGCGGTAGCCTGCTCTGCAGTTCCTCGATGACCTCGTCCTCGACGAAGCCTTCCTCGTCTCCAGCTCCACGGAGTAGTCCATACACCTCATACAGGAGTGGGGCTGCATGCTCATCCGCTAACTCAAAGCGACCCGCCCAACGATATCCAACATCTTCCCCAAGCCGCACCAGCTCCACCCGCTCGTTCGCCGTCAAGGCAATCGCCAGCTCTCTCTCGGTGGCAACCTCGCCATTCATTAAGCCCACATCGGCCGCGATCTCGGCAGAAATCGACAAGGGCTCTTCCGACCAACCGATGTGATCGATGCCTTGCACGGACGTGCGATGCGAGAGCTGGCCCGCGTCGTCTCGATCGAACAACAACCACCGCCCTTGCTCGAGCATGGCGACAACGACCTCTACCTGGATCCTGCTGGATACCGGGAACCGATCGACGATCTCTGCTGTGAGAGCGCCCTCTTCCGAACCGAGCCGCCAAGAGCGTTGGTACTCGTTCGCGATGGAACGGGTGAGGGACGATCCCGACCGCACGTATCGCTCCCGAAAGGTGAGCGCCAGCAAAGCAGCGCCATCCTCAACATCACCCACGAGAGCAACGACGTGGGCTGTAGCGCTCAGATCCTCCACGAAGTCGAGTGCACTGCTGAAGAACTGAGGAGTCACTTTCTGGCCATCGATGACAACGATGAGGAGATCCCCCTGATTGAGACTCCTTGCCGCCTCCAAGTAGTCCGCGAAGATCTCGGGAATCAAGCCGTGCCGACTCCCGCCATCCAGATGCATGACATACACCGGTCCCGACTTCCACTGGTCGGCGTCAACCGGTCCTATGAGCTCCGAGGGAGGCGCTGAGGCGTGCACGCCTGCCACTAGCAACAACAGCGCGAACAGCAGACAGCTTGTTCTGCGCCCTGCCCTCGTCCAGCTTTCGATTGCAATTCGACCCGGCATGTCGATCCCTCCTGCAAAGACCACGCTCGCCCGTCGCACTCAATCCTCGTAAGAAGTCGGCGACCAGCTCTTCCCTGGTTCCTCGAGTTCCGCCTCCGTCAGATTCTGCCAGTGCTTGCCCGTCTTCCTTACGACCTTCGCCAGCGTCGTGTAGTACCAGACCATGCCTTCTGAGATTGAGTAGCAGCGATCCACCGATCCCAGTTGCTCCGCCCAGTAGGCAAGGACTGCCAGGTCGCAATCAAGCTCCGCCAGGGTCTCTTCGCTCACCGGATCGTCCGAGTGATATGTCTCGCGATCAAATGCATAGATGCGATCCAGGGTCTCAGGCACAATCTGGTCAGCGGATTCGATGCGGCCGCGCCAGCGCCGCGCGACCTCGTCAGCGATCGGCTCCAGGCGAATGTCAGCGTCGTCGGTGAGTTGCACCGCCAGCGCTCGCGGATCCTCCACCTCTCCTGTGACCAGACCCGCGTCGATCGCGAGCGCGCCCGGGATCTCCCAAGCGCCGGACGAACGCGTGACCTGATGCGCACCGCCTTCGTCCTCGCGCCAGGTGTACCGATTGTCGTCGCCGATGTCGTACGAGAGGGGCGTGTATGGATCAACCATGGCGTAGAGGAGCACGACCGGGCTATCGCCCATCTCCGCAATCTCGCGCGCGATGTTTGAGTAGTCGGGCTGCTCTTCACGCCGTCCATATCCCAGGCTGTAGGACACCTCCCACTCGAGATCGGTCCGTGTCGACTTGGCGCAGCGAAGAGCCGCCCCCGGTGCGAGATACCTCTTCTTGAAAGCCACTGCCAGGACCGCGCCACCGTCCTTTGGGTCGAGCCCAAAGAGAACCGTGTTCGTGCGCTCTTCCCACTCAGCGACAAGCGCCACCGCTTTGTCCATATCCCAGGGCGCGATCTGAGTCTGCTCATCAATCACCACGATCAAGGTGTCACCGAGATCGAGGTCGGCGGTCGCTTCCCGATAGTCCTGGAGAACCTCGGGGATCAACCCGAAGCGACTGCCGCCATGCAGTTCCAGCACGTAGACAGGTCCATCGCGCCACGTTGACAGGTCAGGCGGGCCGACATCCTCTGGCGCCGCCCTGGCTGCGCTCTCCCCTCCAAGGGCAAGCGTCGCAACCGCGAGCAACAACGTGCCCGTCCGCACGCTGCAATACCACCCCTGCCGCGCCAACCAAGCGAATCGACCCAGCATGTCGAGCCCTCCTGTCGGCAGCATCCCGAGGTGCGATCGCCACTTGGGCGCTGGCTGCCACCATCAGACTACCCCCAATCTCGCCTTGGTCAACGATCCCGCCAGCGCCCACCCCACAATAGGGGCCGCCACTGGCTGCGATCCTCCCCGAGGCCGCTGATGGATTGGGCGTTGCACACGCGCCCACTCCCGCTCGCGCACGCACACACGCACCTCCGCACGTACCTCCGCCCAGCCCCCGCGACTCGCCCACCCCAACCAACTACCCCGACACCGCGCTTGCCCGCGACAACACTCCAATACGCAGCACATCCGAGATCCGAGATCGCTCGGGGGCGCTTATCCACTACCGCGCAGTGCAAACCACAGGCGATACGGCGATCCCGCGAATGCCAGTCGCGGCTTTGCGTCCTGCACCTACCGCCGATCTCAGTACCGTCGCAGCGTGCCGACGACGATGCCCTGGACCTGGCATTCCTTGACGATGATCGGCTCGAAGTCGTCGTTGGCGGGCTGCAGGCGAATGTGATCGCCTTCCTTGTAGAAACGCTTGAGCGTTGTTTCGCCGTTGGGAAGCAGGGCCACGACGCGCTCGCCGTTCTGGGCGGTGTCGGCGCGGCGGACGATGACGAAGTCGCCGTCCCAGATGCCCTCATCCTTCATCGAGTCGCCATCGACTTGCAGGGCGAAGCAGCCGCTCTCGCGCACGGAGCGGCCGAAGAAGTCGGTCATGTCGAGTTCATCGGGGGCGGCGAACTTCTCGATGGGGTAGCCGGCCGCGATCTTGCCCAGGAGCGGGAAGCGCGAGGGTCGGTCCTCATCGGGGACGCTGACGCCCTCAGCGATCGACAAAGAGCGAGCCTTGTTGGGCTCGCGCATCAGGGCGCCCTTCTTGATGAGCGCTTCCACGTGCTCGAAGACGGTGACTTTGCTGACGCCGAGCTCGTCGGCGAGTTCCTGCATCGTCGGGGAATAGCCCCGCGTCAGGCGGCTGTCGCGGATGAGCTGGAGGATCTTGAGTTGCTTGGGTGTGAGGTTCAAGTGCGAGTCTCTCCTTCAATGTGCGAGGGGTTCCCGGACGGGGGGGACGCAAAGCGACCAGGCCCAGGGCGGGCAGCGCCTCCCGCGCTGCTTTCAGGGCCTCCGTCTGACCGGTCAGGGTCTGCTCCACGGCGAGGAGATTGGCGGCGGTGGCGGCGAGCCGGGAGAGCTCCACCGCATCGCCCCGCTCGGTCGCCGCTGCCGGCATCACCGTGGCGCCCGCTGCTGAAGTCGACGAGCCCGCTGGCGCCGCCTTCGGCTCGACCGTCGGCGTGTAGTCGTCGAGTCCACGCTCGATGACGCGCCGGCGTCCGCGCCGTCCGCGCCGGTGCAGAAAGCCCGCCATGCCGCCGGACCCGCCCGATTCGGTGTCGGTGTGGTGGCTTGCGGGCGAAGCGGGGACGAGCCGACCGGAGGCGTTGTCGCCGACGAAGCTGCGGGTGTAACTCCCGCCGGGGCCGAATTGAAGCAACGGTGTGGACTCCATGCAGCGAACTGCCTCTCTTGGAGCATGAACGACCGTTGCCTCCGGCGTGTGGCCGATCCTGACCTTGTTGTCTCTGGGAACCGCCCGAATCTCCATTCGGGATCACATCATCATTTAGAGGACCTATCGAGGCCTCACACTACATCTCGTAGTTCGTGCTCAACCAATCTCGGCTCCCAGCGATGCAGCGGAACAACTTCCGATACACTTTTCTGTTTGGGAAATGATACCCAACCATCAGCCGTATGCAAGCGGTTTGTCCGGGTTTTGTGCGCATATTTCACCGCACAACCCCCAATCAAGCCATGCGAGCCCATGAACTATCGGACGCCCATCAGGTGGCGACCCCCAGATATGCGGTTGGTCTGTTGCCGAGACGCCCCATGCAGGGGCTCGCAGTGCGAGGTCACCCGGCTGATACTCGTCCCTACCCCCCAGATCTGCCCAATGTGAAGAACTCGCTGCGAGCGCGTTTCTGGAAGGATTCGACCGCCCTCCCGTGCCGACGGTGCGCACCGATCGCGCCAAACGAACAGCACGCGTTGGCCGATCCTCTTATGCTGCCTGACCGCACCCTGCATCCCCCACTTCTCCCATGAAGACCCGTGACCCCTTCTTTATCGTCGGCTCGCCCCGCTCCGGCACCACGCTGCTGCAAGCGATGCTCATGTCGATTCCCGGCGTCTACATCCCGCCGGAGACGAAGTTCTGGGCGGTCAGCAAGGGCCGGGGGGCTGATTTTGGGCCACTGACGAGCGATCGCGGCTTCGAGCTCACGGTTGAGTCGATCCTCACGGCCTGCGACGAGAGCGAGGTGCCGCTGGATGTCGAGGCCCTGCGAACCGCCTGGGCGGAGGGGGAGCGTACCCACGCCGCCATGTTCGACACGCTGCTCCGCCACATTCAAAAGAACTTCCTGAGGTGTCGAAGGATCGGCGAGAAGTCGCCCCCGCACTTGCTCTACGTGCCGGAGTTGCTCGAAACCTTTCCCGAGGGGCGGGTGATCGCCATCATCCGCGATGGCCGGGACGTGGCGATCAGCCAATCCCAGGCTTGGCAATCGAACGTCTTGCGGGTGGCGATCAGTTGGAAGCGCGACCAGCGTCTGCATCGCAATTACGCCGAACGGTTCCCGCCGGATCGCTACACCTCGGTGCGTTACGAGGATCTGGTGACCCAGCCAGAGGCGGAACTACGGCGGCTGTGCGACTTCCTTGGAGAGGAGTTCACCCCGGATCTACTCGAGCATCACAAGCGAGCCGACACCGGCTTTGCCAAGCGAGAGAAACACAAGGCTCGCACCATGGAGCCGGTCACCAGCTCGCGCATCAGCCGCTATCGCCAGTCGCTGAAACGCTCGGACATCGCGCTGTTCCAGCTTCTCGCCGGCGACGAACTCAGGCGGCAGGGCTACGACCTTGAGCCGATCCCAAGTTGGCTAGGGCTGCTGCGAGCCCTGCGGTTGCTGCCGAACTCGGTCGGGGCCCACCTGAAGCGCAGGCGGCGGATTCGGGCTTTCAAGGCGGATCGGGGCGAGTAGTCGGGGGTTGCGGGCGGGTCGATTGGCGCAACCAGATCGTATTTGCCGATGAGGGAGGCAATGGTCTGTCGCCGCGCTTTCATCGACTCCGGCTGGTTGTACCTGCTCTCGGGCCTGGGCCTTCTCGCGGTGGTGGTGCTGCTGCCCGCCCAGGACGCCATGGAGGATCTGCGCTGGCAGGAACAGCGCCTGCACGCCGGCGTCAAGCGCGAGCAAGAGCGCGTGCAGCGCTACGGCGAGTTCATTCGGGCGGTTGACTTGGAAGAACCGATCGTCGTTGAACGCCTGGTGAATGCCAACCTGAGCCTGGGCGATCCCAACCGCGAGCCGGTCCTGATGCGGGTGTCCCCCAACCGCGGCGATGTATTCTCCTGGATCGAGCCCGAGCAAGTGCACCTGGAGCAACCGACCCGCCCAAGCACACTTCTGCGACGACTGCTGGCGCGTCCGGGCCTGCGTCCCTGGCTGCTGGCGGGGTCGGCGCTCTGCATCTTCATCGGCCTGCTCCCGCCGGTGTGGAAGGCCGAGGACGAGCAATTCGACGACGAGTGAGGTGGTGAACAAGCGCTGCGGTGGGCGGACCGCGAAGCCAGGATGGCTTCGCTATTTCGCACGGCCATCTTGACCGTTCGGGCATGCGTATCGGGGCTGGCTGTGGGGACGCTTACTGCGGATTGACCACGGCGCCGGCATTGTCACGCACGACCACCGTCACGTCCCCGTCCGCCTGCATCTTGATCGTGTTGCTCGCGTCGTTGAGCAAACCATGAAACGACTGGCGACTGGCGGTCATGTCGCGCATCACCCCGTCGAACGCCCGGAACTTCACTCGGCCGGTCGCGGAACTCAGATCCAACTCGCCGACGGACTCCGGCACGAGAGCGGCGTTGATGTCGCCGCGTCCCGTCATGAGCAACACCGGATCGCGCAAGGGGTAGTTGGAGCGCAGGATGATGTCGCCCTGCACCTGGTTGACCTGGATCGCGCCTTCGACGTTGATTAGCTCCGTGGTGCCGCGCACAAGCTGCACCCGCGTGCCCTGCACGGAGGGAAGCGTGATGGTGAGCAGCAGTTCGGAGGCGGTGTCGTCGGGATAGCTGGTGAGGCCTTCCACAACGAGGATGGAGCGGCCGTCGCGCTCCTTGATCTCGGCGATGACATCGGTGCCGTTGACGACGGCGTCCTTTTCCTTGGGCGAGACCCAGGCGGCGACGCGAACGCTGGACTCGATGCCGATCGCGGTGGCGTTGGGATTGCAGACGATCTTGACCGTCCCGCCGAATGACTTGACATCAACGGCAGAGGCGGTGGTGTTGGCGGGGTAATTCAGCCGCAGGGGAATCGTCTTGGCGACGCGGCAGCCACCGGTGGCGGCGAGGCAGGCCAGGAGCAGCAGGCCGGTGGTCAGGGTGCGGAAGGTGCGGTTCATGCGCGGATCCTTGCGAGCTGGCGCGGTGGAACGTGCCCTGGCACGCCCTAACCGCACGTGAATGCAGTCCCTTACGCCGACCGAAAGACGGGGGTTCGCGGCGATTCCGCGAAGGCGCGGGCGGCCGAAGGGGGCTTGTGAGTGTATCGACCCGAGACCCGGCCGGTCATGAGGCCCATCTCAGCCCCGCCGGCGGCGGTAGACTGCCTTACCGAAGCCGAAAGGAAGCGACTGTGGAGCAGATGCACGGAACGACCATCATCAGCGTGCGGCGGGGCGCGAATGTCGCCATGGCGGGGGACGGCCAGGTCACCATTGGGGCCACCGTTGCCAAGGCCGACGCCGTCAAGGTTCGCAAAATCGAGGGTGTCGGGGAGGGTCAGGCGGGGGTGCTGGTCGGTTTCGCAGGGGCGGTCGCCGACGCCTTCACCCTGCTCGAGCGGTTTGAGGCCAAGCTGAAGGACTCGCCGGAGAACCTGACGCGGGCCTCGGTCGAATTGGCGAAGCAGTGGCGTTCGGATCGGGTGCTGCGGCGGCTCGAATCGCTCCTGGCGGTGTCGGATCGGGGCAAGAGCCTCATGATCAGCGGCAGTGGCGAGGTGATCGAGCCGGCGGACGGTGTCGTAGCCATCGGCAGCGGTGGAAGTTACGCCCTGGCAGCGGCCCGGGCCCTGCTCACCCACACCGACTTGTCCGCCGAGGAGATCGCGCGCCAGGCCCTGCTGACGGCAGCCGGCATCTGCATCTACACCAATGGCGAGGCAAGCGTGCTGGCGATCCAACCCTGATTCGGGCGGTTATCGGGGGTCGGCCAGGCACATTCGCGAGCCTGGGGCCGGTTTTTCCAGTCGGCTCTGGGAAACCGCCGGCCACCGCGTGCGTATGATCGGGGGACGGCACGCCGATTCCCGGTGTGCTGCGCTCATCTCGCCCACTGGTTCTTGCGGGCGAGCCTGTCATGCGTGATCCGTTTGCCGATTCACCCCAGGCGTGTGCCTGTGGCGTTGCCGATTCACGGCGACTCAAGAGGAGCCTCTCCCGATGTCCATGCCTCCCTCCCGCTACCGCCTTCCGATCCACGGGCTCCCCGGCCTCCTCGCCACCGGCGTCCTGATTTGCTCCGGCACGGCTCTCGCCCAATCCGTGCCCGCACCGGACCGGCCCGATGTCGCACGGCCGCTCATCTACCGCATTCCCGGCGAGATGGAGTTGAGCGAACTCTACATCGGCGGCTACGAGCTGTCGGAAACCGAAACGCTTTGGCGCTTCATGTGCGGCTCCGACGTGCAAGGTCAGAAGGTCGCCGATCTGCAGGCGATCGATGTGCTCATGCAGCAACACATGAGCCAGCCGGATGTCTACCTGCTTGACAGCGGCGGGCGTGAGGATGGGCTGAACCTCATCTTCAGCATCAATGGGTCGGTTCCCCCCGCAGCGGTGACGGCCATTCAACTGGCCGAGACGATCATTGAGAGCAAGTTCGCCGACCCGGTCGAGGTGGTGATCAACATCGCCTACGACAATCTCGGCTCCGGCGTTCTCGGCGCCACGAGCAGCAACTACAAGACGGCGCTCTACACCACGGCCCGCAACTCGCTCTACAGCGGCCGAGACGGTGATGATGTATTGCAGTCGCTGCTTCCTTACGGCTCTACGATTCCGGTGCGCTACACGGCTTCAAGCGACACCATCACCAATGAGAGCCGCGTCTTCTTCACCTACGCCAACTATCGGGCGGTCGTGGGCACGGTCAGCGGCACCGGCGCCTCCATGGTCTTCAACACCCAGTTCACCTTCGACTACGACCCCTCGAACGGTGTGAACGGCACCTCCTTCATGGATGTGATTATTCACGAGGTGGGCCACGCCCTCGGCTTCACCTCTGGCGTTGACTTTCGAACAACCGACATCGAGGCGCTCGACATCTACCGCTTCCCCCTCATTGATGGGGACCACAACTACAATCCGGACACCGCCGCAGACTTCAACACGACGCCCCGACTGCAGGACTTCAATGCTCCGAGCGGGCAGCACATGAGCGATTTGCTCGACGTGGAGTACCGCATGTCGGATGGCAGCCCCTGGCAGGCGAGCCACTTCCGCGAACAGAGCCAAACGATCGGCATCATGGATCCGGCCATCGCGCAAGGCCAGACGCTCTACCCTGACTACTTCCTGCAATCCGACCTTGATATGTTCGACGCCATCGGCTGGGACTACCCCGGGCCGGTGAGCGACTGCCCGCCCCCGGGCGTGCTCACGGTGACGGAGGTGGTGCAACCGGTGTGCCTTGGCGACTTCACGACCTTGCAGGTCGTTCTGGCCCAGGGTGACGACGGCAACTTCCAGTGGCGCCGCGGCGAGACGCCCATCGTTGATGACGGCGGACACTTCGTCGGTAGCACCAGCGACACCCTCTTTATCATTGGCGTCGAACAGAACGACCTGGGTGACTACAACTGCCTGGTGACCAGGGACTGCGGCTCTTCCAACGTCTCGGACACCTTCTCCTTGGTGCTCGGCGACGGCCCGGTCATGCTCACGCAACCAAGCGATGTGGTGGTTGACTTGGGCGACCCCGCGGTGTTCTTTGTCAGCGCCAGTGGCATTGCCCCGACCTACCAGTGGACCAAGGACGGCGACAACCTCGTCGATGATGGTCGCATCGTCGGCTCGACCAGTTCGCAGCTGATCATCTTGAGCGCCGAGGCCGGGGACGTCGGCGAGTACCTCTGCATGGTCGGCGACACCGGCACCTGCACCGTTCCTTCCGACACCGCCACCTTGACGATCAATGGCGTTAGCCCCTGCCCCGAGGACCTGAGCGGCGACGGCTTCATCGGCCAGGCCGACCTCGGCATCCTGCTGGCCTCTTACGAGATCGATGACGGCGGTGACATCGACGGCGACGGCACGACCAGTCAAGCCGACCTCGGCCTGCTGCTCGCCTCATACGACCAAGCCTGCCCTTAACCCATCACGCCTCCACCACGCCGGATGTGAGGAAGTGACGACGGAGGCCGCGCACCCAAGGGTGCGCGGCTCCTCTTTGCGCCCACCGCTCCGCCACTGCTGCCGATGTCCGGACACACGGCTACAATCAGACGATTCCACTGCCGCCCGCCGCGGCGCTTTGAGGTGATGCCATGCCCGTGTACGTGTACCAGGTGATCAAGGAAGACGACTCCGAGGGCGAGGTCTTCGAGGTCTTTCAGGAGATGTCAGAGGCTGCCTTGACTGCGCACCCGGAGACGGGCGAGCCGGTCAAGCGCCTCATCACCGCGCCCAACCTGCCCAGCAAGTACACCGATGCCGCCACCAAGTCGTCGCTGAGCAACAAGAACCTCGACCGCCTCGGCTTCACCAAATACGAGAAGGCCGGCGATGGCAAATACGAGAAGAAGGCGGGCAAAGGGCCAAACGTCATCTCGGCGGACTGATATACCAGGCGCCTGCCCCATTCACCCACTTAGCGGCGGGGTTCACCCCGGGCTTGGCGCGGTATCCATACAAAACGCGGGGCAAGCCCACGCCGCTAAATATCGGCTTGGTTAAGTACCGTTTCCTTGTGCCCGGCGTGGCGGAATCTCGCTCCACTCAATGTTCGCGCCAACGCTTACGCCCGCAGCAATAACCCATCATGCGCATCGCGCACGGTGTCGCGCAGCTCGCGCGGCAGGCAGGGCGAATGAACAAGCAACCCCAGCACGCGCGTCAGGTCCGGCAGCGGCTTCTTGCTGATGACCGCTTCCTGGTGCGCATACGCCGCCGCGATCGCCGCGAAGTAGAGCGCTCGTGTCAGGCCGCGCCAGGGGCGCGAGTGCGCCCCGGCGCACAACCGCTTCGCCACCTGCTTGATGAGTCGCAACTCGCGCAGCGGCGTCGTCTCGCGTTCAAGCAGCCATACCACCGACACCTCCCGCCCCATGATCCAGCACAGGGCGTGGTCGAAGGCGGGCAGCAACTCGACAGCCCGGAAGCCTGCGGAGAGATGGTCGGCCTGCGGATCGGGCTTGGGAACGGCGATCACCTGCTCGCCGCTCAGACCGAGCTTGAGGATCTCCGCCACGGTGTCGCCACTCGACCCGATGAGGGGTGATCCCGCCGGGGACGGATCTCGCCCTGTACCCCCCGATTTCCGGGGTGGCTCTGACTTATCGGGCTGGGCTGCGGGTGGGTTCATCCGTGGGTTCACCTGTCACCGGGGCTGCTTCCTACCGCCTCGATCAGCCGGGCCAGTTCCGCATCCACCTCGTCGTCCGAATCCACCCAGCGGCCCACCTCGTGGCGCAGCTCCACCTGAAACCGCTTGCGGGCCACCGCCGCCATGTTTGCCGCCTGGCGGGCATCGCGCAGCCCGTGCTGCCCGGCCAGCACCTGGTATCCAGGAGCAGATATGCCAAAAAGGGTCGGTCGGATGACCTGTTCTTCGAAGATTCGGCAATGCAGGGTCAGGTCGTCCTGCTCACAAGCCGCCCGAGCCCGCTCCAGGGCGCGATGGATGGCCGTGGTGGCGAGTTGGTAGTCGAAGGCGGCATCCGGCGAGCGGGCGTCGATCGGCTCCTCCATTCCCAGACCCGGGCTCAGCGAGCGCAACATGCCTGTGGGCCTGCGCTTGTGAGCGCTGGCCCGGCGGTGCTCTTCAGCCAGAAAATGCCGCACGGAAGTCTTGATCAGGGCTCGAAACCGCCCCCGGCTGCGATCCGCCGAGTGAAACAGCCCCCGCTTGAGCACCACGGTGGCGATGAACTCCTGGGCCAGGTCCACTGCCTCCTGCCGCGGCCGACCGGAGCGACGGATGTAGGCGAAGATCGGGGCCCAGTAGTCCCGCAAGAGCCGAGCCAGAGCCGCTTCCGCGAACTCCTCTCGGCTGTCCATGAGGGCTCCGACCAGCGACCAATCGGTTTCGTCGAACGATGCGTGCGAGCCGCCCAGGAAGATGCTCATCGATCGCCCCTCTGGGGTTACGAGATGAAGACTGCCACTCTCAAACCAGCATAGCGTGCCCGCCGGCGCAGGCGAACGCCGCGCCTTGGACCACACCCTTCCATTCGAGCAACGTCGAAGCCATGTTCCCTATTGCGGGCCCCTACTCCTTCACGCCGAGCCACAGCCCGTCGGCGATCGGCACGATGACGGCCTGGAAGTCATCGCTGGCGGCGATCGCGTCGTTGCACTGTTGGATGGCGCGCACTTGCTGATCGCCGCTCTCCTCCACCACCCCACCACCGCGGAAGGCGTTGTCCACCATGAGAATGCCGCCTTGCCGCAACAGGCGCGTCGCCTGTTCCAGGTAGACGGGATAACTCTCCTTGTCGGCGTCGATGAAGATGGCATCCGCGCAGTTCGGCGCCATGCCCGATAATAGGTCCGCCGCTTGGCCCAACCGCACCTCGACCTTCTTCGCCACGTCGGAGTTGGCAATCCACTCTTCGGCGAAGTCGGCTGCTTGGGGCTGATCTCGATCGTCTTGACCAAGCCGTCTGCCGGCAGCGCCCGGGCCATGATGATGGCGGAGTAGCCACAGAGCGTGCCGACCTCGATCACATCCCGCGCTCCCGAGAGGCGCAAGACGATCTGCATGAGCGTCGCCTGCTCGGGCGCGATCCAGATCTGCGGAATGTCCGCCGCGATCGCCGCGTCCTTCAGGTCTTTAAGAAAAACATCCTCCCGAGGGCTGTGGTCCACGACGTACGCCCGAAGCGCCTCTGACAACATCCACGTTTCACTCGACATGCTTCGTCCCTTCTGAATCGTCCTGGGATCGCGCGCCGCGTTGCTCGCGATACGCCTCGCGATCCCGAGCGTAGTCGTCCGGCGATTGAAGTAGCTCAACCGGTTTGCCCTCACGATGCAACTCATGCAAGTGGCGCAGTTGGGGAACGCACCAGCCACACCCCGTTCCCGCTCCCAGGCACTCACTGATAAGCGACGCAACGGGTGGGTTCTCTCGGCGCAAGTAGGAGCACACCTTGGCCACCGAGACGTGAAAACACAGGCAAACATCGTCTTCGGACTTCATGCCGGCTCACCCGGGCGCAGGAAGCCAAAATGAAGCTCCGCGTGCCGACAATGCAGTTTCATCCAGTCCGCATGTTCCATCTCTCCCAAGATCGCTGACTTGGCCGTCATTTGTTCACTCTTCAGCCGACCAATCGCCCGGCGAAGATTCTCGTGCGCTTCTTCGAAGGTAATGTCTTCGGGAGGAGCCAGCGCCTCGAATCTTGGCGGCAGTTTGTATCCCGCGGACCAAGGCTTGCTCAGGATCCGCCCTCGCATGATCTTGGCCATGATCCGCATGGGCAGGGCGCCGCGATAATGTTCCGGGAAGCCATCGAGTGATAACTCAATGAGTTGCGTCACGTGCTGTACGATCATGCCCGCGGTCCAGTTACCGGTTGTCTCGATCGGTCCCTGGGCAAGCTTGTCAATGTCACCGATGATGCAGTTCTCGCAGGAGAACTTGAGTTCGCGCCGTGGGACCTTCTTGACGTCAACCATGCGTGTGTACTCCCGTCCTCAATTCAGAGTTCGACGGTTCTGCCGACGACGAAGCACTGCCAATCCGGAAGTTGCGGCGGCATGTCGGCCATCGCCTCCTCCTCCTCCTCGTCTTCCTCCGCACCGGGCTTCCAGGTGAGCCCTGGCCCGGGGTTCGTGTCAAACCCCGCCTCGCCGTCGTCTTCGTCGTCACCCATCATCTCGTCAACCGTGGCATAGAGATTCGTCACCGGCGACACATAGAGGTTTCCTTCTTCATCGACGGCGTCGCCCAGACGGTCGTAGACTTCCGCCCGTTTGAAGCCCGCTTCCTTCATCGCCTCGATGACCTCGCAAGGCGTCCACAAGCGCCAGTGATACAGGAAGGCCGCCGCCATCTCCGAACCATCGTCGAACTGAAAGCTCATGCGGCAGCCGAGCTGGTTGCTCATGACGTTGACCGCCTCGTTCTCCCAGGTGTAGGTGATGTCTTCGGTCAGGCGTACCTGGATGGCGGTGTTGACCAGGGTGCTGGCTCCGCCGAACAAATCCAGCACGAGAACTCCCCGACGCGCCTCCAGGCGCTGGCGCGCGTGCCGGAGATAGGCGACCAGGGCCTCGCGGTCCTGGCATTCGCAAATCGAGAAGTTGAGGACGGCGATGATGTCCACGGGATCGTCCGCCGCCAGCACGTCGCTCCGCCGCAGGATGACCCGCTCGCCGCCGGCCCGTCGCAGTGGCTCTTCGTCGTGGTCGACCGCGATCGCGGAGAAGTCCTCGCCCTGCTCGGCCCAGTTGCGCGAGATGGCGGCTGTTCCCGAGAAGTCCTCACCCAGGATCCTGGGGTCGCCCGTATGCAGGGCCCGCAGAAAACGAACCATCATTTGCGGATTCTGGGCCGCTTGTTCGTAGAGAATGTACTTGTCCGCCTGCTCAGCCTTGCTCACGTGCCGATCCATTCCCGGGCGGTTCTTGGCTCCGCCCCCTGACCAACCACCGAACTCTTGGTATGACAACATCTTGTCGGCGGCGTCGTGGCCGCGACCCACCAACGAGCCGCCCGCGGTGGTCAGGCATGATACGCAACCGGACATGGGGCGGATCGGCTCGGTACACTCAATCGACCGAACGCGGAGCCTGGCATGACAGAGAGCCCGTGGACTCACATCGACTCCCCCACCGACCCCCGCCTCGAACTGTACCGCGATCTCAAGGATGCAGATCTGCGGAAGCGTGGTAATCGCTTCCTGGCGGAAGGCGAGCTCATTGTGCATAAAGCACTGCAAATGCACATCTTGGGCAGTATTCAGATGGAGTCGGTCCTGGTCAATCCCGCCCGGCTGCGAGCCATGGAAGCCGTCCTGCGCCCCCTCGCCGAGGCCGGCCTGCCCGTCTATCTCGGCACCCAGGAGGTCCTCGACGCCATCACCGGCTTCCATGTGCACCGAGGCTGCATGGCGATCGGTAAGTGCCCGAATGAAAAGATGTTAGATGATGTCTTGCCACCCGACGACGACCCCTCCCTCATCGTCGTCTGCGAGGCCTTGCGGCACGTGGACAACCTGGGCATCATCTTCCGCAATGCCGCCGCCTTCGGTGCCGACGCCGTCATCCTCGATCCGGAATCCTGCGACCCGCTCTACCGCCGCACGCTGCGCGTCTCGATCGGTCACGCTCTCCAACTGCCCTGGGCCCGCCTGCAGGACTGGCCGAACGGTTTGAGCAGCCTCCAGGAGCGCGGCTACACCCTCGTCGCCCTGGCCCTCACCGACGCCGCCGTGCCCATCCATGAGTACGCCTGGCCGCCGCGCACCGCCGTCGTCCTTGGCTCCGAGGGACCCGGCCTGCGCTGGAAGACCATCGATGCCTGCGACGCTGTCGTCAAGGCCCCCATGTTCCCCGGCGTCGATTCTCTCAACGTCGGCACAGCCAGCGGCATCGCCCTCTACGCCGCCCGCTATCGCCTCTCCACCGTGCCGAGCCAGCATTAACCAAGCAACATACGCCCCCTTCCCCGCTATCCTGGGTTCAATATGACATCGATCACGATCAAGAATCTCGTTAAGTGCTTTGGAAAGACCACCGCCGTCGATGGCGTTGACTTGCACATCGCGCCCGGCGAACTCTTCTTTCTGTTGGGTCCATCCGGCTGCGGAAAAACCACAATTCTCCGCATGATCGCCGGCTTTATTCAGCCCACATCGGGCAGTATTCATTTCGACGCGAAGAATGTCACGAACGTCCCCGTTAACAAACGCAACACCGGCATGGTCTTTCAGTCCTATGCCCTCTGGCCCCATATGACCGTGGCGGAGAACGTGGCGTTCGGCTTGAATGTACGAAATGTTAAGGGACAGGAACGCGAGGAGCGCGTCGCCGAGGCCCTGCGCACCGTGCGCATGCACGACTACGCCAAGCGCAAGCCCAACGAGTTGTCCGGCGGCCAGCAACAGCGCGTCTCCCTCGCCCGAGCTCTCGTGGTCAAGCCGACCGTGCTCCTGCTCGACGAGCCGCTGAGTAACCTCGATGCCAAGCTGCGACTGGAGATGCGCTCGGAGATTCAGCGCATCTGCAAAGAGACGGGCATCACCACGGTCTATGTGACTCACGATCAGAAGGAAGCGCTGAGCATGGCCGACGGCGTAGCCGTCCTCAACGTCGGCCAGGTCGTGCAGACCGGGCCGCCGCGCGACCTCTACGCCCGCCCCACCAGCCGTTTCGTTGCCGACTTCCTGGGCGAGACGAACTTCCTGCAGGCCACCATCAAGGAACGCAGCCCCGGCAAACTCATTCTCGAGTCGCCAGCCGGCGATCTTGTGTCCACTGCCTTTGATGAGAGTTTGGATTCTGATCGGGTTGGCGTGGTTTGTTCTATCCGCCCTGAGTCGCTCAGCGCCAGCGGCAGCAGTAATCACAATTCGTTTGTTTGCAAGTGCTTAGACAGCATTTTTCTTGGCGAGATCGCCCAGCATCAGGTCGAGCTTTCCGACTCCACGCGTTTGCGTCTGTTGGAACTCAACCCGCAACTGCACTCGCGCCTCGAGCCCGAAGCAGAAGTAAGGCTGTCGGTGGCCCCGGAGGATGTTGTGGTGCTTGCCGAGGGCTCAAGCGACGTCGCGAGCCTCCGCAGCATCTGACTTGGCCGGCAAGTCGGCAGCGGGGAGGAAGAGCGTAAACGTCGTCCCCTGCCCCACGATCGATTCGACGCTGATGCGCCCCCCTACTTCTTCGATCGCCTGCCTGCACACGGTCAGCCCCAGTCCCGTTCCCACATCGTCCGAGGGTCGATTGCGGTAGCTGACGAAGGGCTCGAAGATCCGCGCCATCAGCTCCGACTCGATGCCGCAGCCGTTGTCAGCAACGGTGATGCAGACCGTGGCCTCTTCCTGGCGCCAGGCCTTGACGCGGAGTTGCGCCTTGCCGCGCGTCATCGCCTGCTGGGCGTTGAGGATGAGATTGACCAGGACCTGCACGAGCAAGACGGGTGGCATGGCCACCGCCAGTTCCCCCTCGATGTCACAGATGAAGTCGACGCCGTCTTTCTTCGGGTCACGTGCCAGGCAGCGCAGAGCGTCGCTGACGACGCTGTCCACGCGTGTGACATGATCGCCCTCGGTGTCGCGGACGAAGCCGAGGATGGCGGAGACGATCTCGGAAGCGTGCTGGCTCCCTTCCGAAGCTCGTTCGAGGGCCTTGGTGACGAGTTCCTCGTCTTTCTGGTCCTTGAGGGCGAGCTGGGCGTAGCTGAGGATGGGGGTGAGGATGTTGTTGAGTTCGTGGGCGATGATGCCGGTCAGGGTGCCCAGGCTCATCAGCCGGTTGGCGCGCTGCAACTGTCGGTCGAGGCTTTGAACCTCGCCCTGAATGTGCAGGAGCCTGCCGAGCATCTGGCGCTCGTCGAACTTTGAGACTGCATCCTTGCTCATGTATGGCCTCCGCGCCGGGATCATCATCGACCGGCCGAGGCCCCTGCTTGAGGGTGTTTGGAGAGGCCGGGGCGATCGCCGGGGGGACACGCGGTGAGCTATCGGACCTGGTGTTCCACGTGGAACAACGGGGGGTCGAGACGGCGAGCGCCAGCGTTCCACGTGGAACACCCAAGAAACTGTTGCCCAGTCCTGCCCATGCCTTTCCACCAGGCGACAGCGGAGTACCATGCAGCCAAGCACGCAAAGGAGGACCGCATGGCTAGTCGATCCCGCTCCGGTCGTCGTCTCGGCAGGGGCCTTGCCAGTCTCATGACCACCCCGGCTGAGGTGGCCGCCCAGGCGGAGCCCCCCGCCGCTCAGCCCGACGTTTCCCCGCCGGCCGCGGCCGTCTCGCCGCCTTCAGCCTCTCCCCCGGCCAGCGACCGGCTCCTTGAGCTTGATATCAGCCTGATCGAGCCGAATCCCCACCAGCCTCGCCGCCACTTCGACGAGGCCGCCCTCAAAGAGCTTGCCGACTCGATCCTCGCCGCCGGTCTGCTCCAACCGATCGTCGTTCGTTCCAAGGCCGGGAAGCAGGGGGGGTACCAGCTCATCGCCGGTGAACGCCGCTGGCGCGCTGCCAAACTGGCCGGGCTGACCACCCTTCTCGCCCTCGTACGCGAGACCGGCGACCAGGAAGCCGCTGAGTTTGCCCTCATCGAGAACCTGCAGCGGGCCGACCTCAATCCCATCGAGCGGGCCGAAGGCCTGCAGGCGCTGGCGGACCGCTTCGGCCTCACCCAGGCGGATCTCGCTCTCCGGGTCGGCATGGCCCGCCCCAGCATCGCCAACTTGCTGCGCTTGCTCCAACTTCCCGCCGAGGTCGGCGAACTTCTCCGCAGCGAAGAACTCAGCCTGGGCCACGGCAAGATTTTGGTTGGTATATCTGATCATCAGCTTTCTTTACAACTAGCCAGTCGCTCTGTCGGGGCCGGCTGGTCGGTGCGCAAGCTTGAACAAGAAGTAGCGCAGCTCGCCGCAGTGCCCGGCGTTCCCAAGCCGCCTCGGCCCGAGCGCTCCCCACATCTGCACGATTTAGAAACCAAGATCGCCAGCCATCTGGGCACCAAGGTACACATCCGCGAAGGACGCAAAAAGGGATCCGGCAAACTCATTATTGAGTTCTACGACCTCGACCAATTCGACGGTCTTATGGATCGCTTCGGCTTCGAGCAGCAGTAGGGGGCATTCGGTTGCCCGTTTGCTCTTGCGCTGGGGCGCGACAGATCCCCTGACTCGCGACCAGTAGCGAGATCGCCACGACAGCCCGAGAGTCTGTTCCTCACCTGAGCGTCAACGACCCCAAGAAGACCATCGCCTTCTACTCGCGTGTCTTTCGGACCGAGCCGTCACTGTTGCTATGCATGCCCGATGGACGAGTCATGCACCGCGAATTTCACGTGGGTGGTGTGAGACTTTTTATGAGCGAGGAGTTTTTTGGGCACAGCGGCACCGCCAGCCCCGGGTCGTTGGGCGCCAGGACGGTGGCTATTCACTTCTATGTGGATGACTGCGACGCGATGATGACTCGAAGGAAAGACAATGGGCCCCGGTTCTCGCCGAGCCGGTTGACATGTTCTGGAGCGAGAGATTCGCCCGTGTCCGCGATCCCTTCGGTCACGAGTGGGGGATCACGACCAAGTTGCGCGACACGACTCCAGCGGCGATTCAAGCCGCCGCCGATCTATTCAGGACTTTGACCGACTAGGCCCGGTGCGGTGCAACTCGCTGCCACGACTCTCCCAGGAGTACGCGCCTTACTTCTCGTCTGTTGACAGTCGATCGCGATGGGCAATCGCCAGCCAGACGAAGCCGCTCGCCCCCAGGAACGCCAGCACCGTCAGCAGGACAAAAGCATTGGCGCCCATGCCGGGAACATGTAGGACGTTGTCCGTTGTGATGTTGACTCCCAATCCGTTCAGGTGCTCCACGGTCGAGCGCAGGTAGGCCGCCAGGCCGCCCAGGGGGATGCTGAATCCCGCGTAAATGAACATGCCGAGGAAGGGACCAATGGCGCCGCGGATACCGGTGAGCGTGACATGCAATCCCATGTAGATCGGCGCCATCTGCCGGGACGCGAAGTCGTGGTGCCCAAGGCTCCAGGCCAGGGCTCCGCCACCACGGGCGAAACCGATGACGACGCGTGAGATATAGATCACCCAGAGCAACTGCCAGAGCATGCCCACCGCGGTCAGACCGATGGCGAGAACAAAGAACCAGGAATGAATCGCCCGAAACTGCATGACGTGCACCCGGGTGAGAAATCGCGCCCAGAAGGGCAGGGCGATCACCATCATGCCGATGGGAATAGCCGTCGTCAGCGTAATCGAGCTTCCGTAGGGCAGGCCGAATGTTTCATCGAGCGCCTTGATGAACGGCGGCATGATGGAGAGATTGGCGATTCCCAGCACGAACTGGCACATCATATAGAAGCGATAGCTGCGATCATCGCGCAGCACCCGCAGCATGGCGACCGGCGAGGCCTTGCCGCTCCCTTGATCCGTTTCCCGGCGCTCCGCTCGAATGTGCGATCGGCCTTGTCGCCAGCGAACCTTGCGAAAACTCAGCGCACCGATGAAGCCCAGGCCGGCGGCGATGGGAAAGATGGCGTGGTAGCTGCGTTCGTTGCTGTCGAGCGCGTACGCGGCCACCAGACTGAAGAGCGCCAGCAGACCGGCGGTGACGATGGTGAAGTTGCCGGTGACGTGGAAGCGCACCTGTCTGGGGTAGTTGGCCCGCCAGATGTCGGCCCGAACGGTGAGGATGCCGGTCATACAGATGCGACCGGCGACGGCGGCGAGCAGCAGCACCCAGAGGCCGAGCGACGTTCCCGCCGGCGCCAGGGCCAGAATGAGCAGGCTGGCGAGCAGGCCGAACTGCGCCAGGTTCACGATGCGAACGCGATCGCGGCCATGGGCGGCCCGGGTCCAGAGGAAGCTGGCCATGTTGGCCATGACCGGGGCGGCGGAGATGAGAGCGATGGCGACGTCGGGGGCGTCGAAGGCTTTCTTGGCGATGACGCCGAGCACCCCGCCCTCGAGCATGGCGAGGGCAGCAGGCATGAAGGTCGCTGACACCATCTCCCGTCGGTACGAAGGCCGACTCAGAAGCGGCAAGTGTTTGGAGTCAAAGCGATTCCAGCGCTTGGGCGACCTGGAGACCGCCGGCTCGGCTGCCTCCGAGGGGCGCGAAGCTGGGTTGGGGGAGCATGCCACGCTGCCATGATAGGCCCGGCCGCGCCCGGCATCGGGCGGCGGGGGGGCTCGATCGCCCGCCTCAGCAAGATTGCTGCCTCTCGCCGCGCCCCTACCCCGATCCTGAACCGCGATCCGCGAGAGGCAGGCGCGCGTTCAGGGTGAGCCGGTCGCAATTGACAGCACGCTGCCAAGACAAGATGTAGTGGCAGCGCGCGCGATAGACACAATCAAAGGGGATAGGGCAGGCCTAGTACGGCGAGGGAGCGTTGTGCAGACGCGAAGGCCGATCCCGGTAGAAGGCCCGCAGCAGATCACCCTGCAGCGCACGGCTGTTCGTGTTGTCGGTGTAGGCCAGGATATTCGCGACGTCGATGTCGCGCTCGTAGAGCGTCTTCAGCTCGGGGGTCAGGTTGTTCAGCACCTGCTCGTGGCGAGTGAGCGGCTCGCGATCCTGCGAGGAAGAACAACCAACAACGAGGCTCAGGCCCAGACCGGCCAAGAGACCCACCGTGAGCTGGCGACGGAACGAAGAGAATCGGGCGTTAGTCATAAGCGCAGCCTGCCTTTCTTCACTGCCTGTTTTTACCCCGAGAAGGGGGCTCGGTCAAATACCAACCAGTGGATGCGTCGTGGGCCTGCTCTTCGTCGTACCCACCCGCGGCGGACGTCAGGTAGAATGAGCCCAGGTCGCCTTTACCTGCAGGGTTCGCCCGGCGTCCGTTTATGTTCCGAACCTTTGAGACCCCGACGGAGCCGAAGCACTCGGCCGCGAAGACCATGCCTCCTTCGAGTGGAAGGTCGGGACAGGCCGGCGACGGAGCCACCTTGAGAACGGGGTTCGAACATGCAGACGCTCCGGCCCAGGCGGATGAAGGCCCTTTGAGACCCACGCCCCTTGCGGGTGTGGGTTTCTCTGTGTGACGCAGCCCTGCGAGACCCACCCTGAACAGAACCCAACAACAGAGATTCACGGAGGGTCTCCCTGTCCTTACAACTGGCCCGCAGAGCAAGCTCCGCCGGTCTGGCCCCGTGCCCTTGAGTTTCACCTGCGCCGTGTGCCGCCGCTCACCTGGGCCTCATTCCCCCATCGGGTCAGCGCAACCGCAAAGACAGCCTGGAGATCCTAGGGTTACTCGACCGGCGATCGCAGCTGAAACTCGCGCAAGCTACCCACCGCTAAATCGACGACCGCAGCCAGACCCAAGATCCAGGCGTCAGGCCAAGAAGTCCGGGGCAGTGCTGGTGCCCATTCGCGCTGTGTGGTGGAGAGTACACACCACCCCTCCTGTTCTGTTCCTCGACGATCTCCTGCTCCGCGACTCTGCTGTCTCGATCGCTGCCAACGACTCATGGCTGGTGCCGTTCGCATGGACTGTTCATTGACTCAGCAGACCGAGTAGCACTGAGTGTTCCGATCTTCTATGGTTCTCTCAACGCTTGGAGAATACTGTGAATCCAGCACCCAAGACCGAACCACTGGAACTGGACCTTGAAGGGCGCGTACGCAATATCCGTCTGCCGCAGTCGAATGGCCTCATGGCTGTGTTTGAGGCTGTGGCGAACGCGATACAGGCCGTCGACGAGGCCAAGGAGACAAGGCCGGGGCGCATCGACATTCGCGTCCTGCGATCGCCGGTTGACTCAGAGTCGACGCACCGAGGAAAGGTGGTGGGTTTTCGAATCGAGGATCACGGCGTCGGATTCACCGATGACAACTACGCGGCCTTCCGAAAGTCTGATACCACACGCAAGCGCCAACTCGGTGGTCGCGGTGTGGGTCGCCTGACATGGCTTAGGGTGTTCCGGTCGGTTCGCATCGACAGTGAGTACGACGATCCATCTGGCCAGAAGCACCAGCGCAGTTTCAATTTCGACATCAATGGAGTTACGCCGGTTGAGGTTGAGGCTGTGGGCCACCGCGGAACGGTGATCACGCTGAGAAACCCACACCCGACTTACGCAGACTCGCTGCAGAAGAAGTCCGAGCGATTAGCCGAATCACTTGTTCAACACTGCCTTCTCTCCTTGCTGGACCGGAGTTGTCCACCCATCTACATCTCCGACGAAGGCGAGGACAGCATCGCGCTGAAGCAGTACTTCACGGACCGGTTTCTGTCCCAACGCCAGACATCCGAGTTTGAGATAAGTGGGCTCAAGTTCTCCCAAGTACACCTCCTCACTCGGGCCCGAAAGAATTCTGTGCACTTGGTTCACTTGTGTGCCGCCAAGCGTTCGGTCAAACACAAGCGTCTCTCGGACGAGGTTCCCGAATTGACGGGCCCGCTGAAGCATGTCGATGAAGACCAGCCAGTGGTCTATGCAGGCTATGTCACAAGTGAACTCCTGGACGAGAGGGTGTACCAAGATCGAGATGACTTCTGGCTTGGCCAAGTCTACGCGAACGACGGCACGGACTCCCCACCACTAGTGACGATATCACGAGATGATGTCGAAAGGGCGGCCTGCTCCCGGGCGGTGTCGTTCTTGAAACCACTCCTGGAACCGTACCGCGCGGAGCGAACCGAGGAGGTCTCTAGATTCGTCCAACAAGAGGCACCTCAGTTCCGCTACATCCTGAGCAAGCACCCTCAGCGCGCTATCGCAATCAAAGCCGGCGCGTCGAAGGTTGACATGTACCAGCATCTGTCCAAGCTTGAGTTTGAGCACGACTCGGATGTCGAGTCGCGCATCGGAGACGCTCTGACGACAATCGACAGCTCCAAGTCCGCGGAGGAGCACGCCACAGAGATTGAGTCATTGCTCGCAGAGATAAGCGAGGGTGCCCAGGCGAAACTCGCCAAGTACGTCCTGTACAGGCGCGCCGTGATCAGCATCCTCGAGAGACATCAATCACTTACTGATGACGGTCGACACCAGCTTGAGAAGGCAGTTCATCAGACTGTCTTTCCGATGGGAAGAACCAGTGACACTGCACCGCCGATGTCAGGAAATCTCTGGCTAATCGACGAGCGCCTTGCTTTTCACCGATTCCTAGCGTCCGACTTGCCCTTGAGAGACCTCAAGGAGGTCATTAGCACAGAGAGTCGTGATCGACCTGACTTGGCTATTTTCAACCGTCCGATGGGCTTCACCGAGTCGAGCGATCATCCGTTTGGGTCGATTGTCCTGGTCGACTTCAAGCGGCCGTCAAGAAGGCAGTACAAGGCAGATGAGAAGCACGAAGATCCGGTCCTTCAAGTAACGGAGTACATGCGCAAGATTCTGGCAGGCGAAGCGATCGCAGCTGATGGGTCGCTTCTTCGAGTGCCGCAGGGAACGCCCTTCTATGCGTACGTAATTGCGGATCTTTCCCCGCCACTGATAGATTTATTGGCATCAAGAGGCTTCCTGGAAACGCCTGACAAGGGCGGGTATTTCCAATACAACGCTGCCTACTGTGCCTACATTGAGGTCGTCGAGTATCGAAAGCTCATTGAGGACGCCAAGAAACGAAACAAGGCCTTCTTCGCGGCCCTTGGGGTGGCTCCGGTTGGCGCGTAGGTACCGACGGAGCGAGTTACGTCAACGCAAGACAGCTGCGACACAGCGCATCATATGCGCGTAATCGGGGACGCATGAACGGTGGGGCTCTGCCGAATGTGGTAGTCGGACTCGTCCTCATAGCCACGCTGTCAGCCGAGGCGAGGGTGCCACACAACCGACAGCATCCTCGCTAGTAGCGGCTCCCGGCCCGTAAGGCGTGGCTCTGTTCTCAGCCGAGCAGTTCGTCGAGGGCGGCGGTGAGATCGCCCTTGCTGGTCACGCCCACGAACTTCTTGGCCAGTTCCCCGCCCTTAAAGATCATCACCGTGGGAATAGCGCTGATCTGCAATTTGATGCCGGTGTTGCGATTGGCATCCGTATCCATCTTGCCGACTTTGACCTTTTCCGCGTACTCGCCAGCGACCTCATCGATGGTGGGAGCAAGCATCCGGCAAGGCATGCACCACTCGGCCCAGAAGTCGACGAGGACGGGCATCTCGGCCTGGAGCACCTCTGCCTCGAAGTTGTCATCGGTGAACTCAAAGACGTTCTCGCTGGCCATGATGGGCTCCTTGACCGTTGAAGAGGCGATTCGTGGATTCAGCGCGCGACCCCGCAAGCGCGAAGGCAATCGTAGCAGGCGCGACTAGAGAATTCCATGCCCGAAACACACCGGTCTGCGCCGGTCACTTCGCCGCAAAAGCCGTTGCCACCGCCAGCGCCTGCCGGTGCACAGCAACATCGTGCACGCGAAAGAAGCGAACCCCGACTTGGTGCATCAGCACCGCCGCCGCCACCGAGACCGCGTCTCGAGCCGCCGGCGTGTCCACACCCGCCAACGCGCCCAGGAAGCTCTTGCGACTGGGGCCCCAGAGCAGCGGCCGCCCCAGAACGGCGACCCTGCCCGGCTGGCGCATGAGGTCCAGGTTCTGCGGCACGGTCTTGCCAAAGCCCAACCCCGGATCCAGGGCGATCGCCTCCATCTCGACGCCGGCTTTTACCGCCGCCTGCATTCGCTCCTTCAGGCCGGTCCGAACCACCGCCCCGATGTCGCCGGCGATCGGAGCTCGGCGATATTCGTGCGAGTAGACATCCTCATCCGGCGGTCGCAGGCGATGCATGAGCACCAGCCCTGCCCCCCTGGTGGAGGCAATGTGGAAGACTTGTGGGTCTTCCGATCCCGCGGAAACGTCGTTGATTGCGTCCGCCCCCGCATCCAGCGCCGAGCGGGCCACCTCGGACAACGTGGTGTCCACGCTGATCGGTGTCTCGATACCCGCGGCTCGAATTCCCGCAATGACCGGGATGACGCGACGAATCTGCTCCGCCGCCGGCACCCGCTCAGCCCCGGGCCGGGTCGATTCACCCCCCACATCGAGCATGTCGGCGCCTTGATCGATGCACTCGCGAGCCCGCTCCACCGCCGCCTCAACGGAGGCGAGCGCCCCGCCGTCGCTGAAGCTGTCGGGCGTGAGGTTGAGGATCGCCATCAGCCGCGGCTGCTCGAACGTCAGACAGCGACCACGGCTCAGGCGCCAGGCGGGGATGGCCGGGGCAGTGGGGGGAGTGGGCATGCGGGCAGCGTAGCAGGGAAGAAAAAACACCCCCAACCTGGCGGCCGGGGGCGTTGCGAATTTGGTCGTTGCTGACTCCGCCAGCCCGAAGGCCGGTCGGCAAGACACTCAGAAGGGGAAGTCGTCTTCCTCTTCCTCGTCGTAGTTGTCTTGCATGTCGTTCGTCGCCTGCTGCAGGTCCTCAACCATCTCCTTGATGGAGAGCATGAGCTGCATGGGAATGAAGGTGGTGCCGCCCATCTCGCCGTTACCGACGGTCATGGCGAACCCGATCGGGGGCATTTCGTCGGGAACTTCGAGGGGCATGCCGAGGAACATCGCCGCCATGGGGGCTGCCATCTTGGCCAGGCCTTCCACGCCGATGTAGCCTTCCGCGACGCGATTCTTGGGCAGCATCTTGCCAATGGCCTTGATGTCCGCGTTGTTGGCAAGCACGTCGCCATCGTCGCTCTCCAGCGACTTGATGACCTCTTCCGCGAAGGAATTGTCGGTGCCGATGGTCTGCACGATGGCGTTCTTGGTCGGGATCATGTACCCGCGCGGGCCGGGGCCGCCGAACATCATCATCATGCTCTGGCCGGCCTGGGCCATTTCCGGCGGGAAGACGAAGTTGAAGCCGTACTTGGCCGCTGGATAACCGGCGATTTCGGCGGCGTTGGGCTCCAGGTTGCTCGTGATCTTCATGCCGTTCTGCTCCGTGCCATCCATCTCGATGATGGCGTCGGTGGCCAGCTTGAAGGTCTTCTCGGGGTCTTCGCAGTAGTTGATGGTGACGGCTTTGGTGAGCAGGCCGCCGAAGAAGCCGCTGGGCGGAATGTAAATCGCGGTCTCTTGACCAGAGCACTGATCCAGCATGGCCCACGCCATGTCGGAAGAGGGCTGGTTACCGGCAAGCTCCTTGAAGGGCTCAAAGACCTTCATGACCTTGCTGTCCATGCCGACCACGAACAGGAAGTCACCCGCGGGGGCTTTTCGCAGCAGCGGGGCCGAGGCGCGCATCGCGCGGGCAGCACTGT